>PVBE012212491.1_pt1 | contig 19632 bp, 13 predicted proteins | sample 1631181 | NCBI WGS metagenome assembly PVBE01 (sample SAMN08397723, study PRJNA350692) | Marine metagenome, whole genome shotgun sequencing project. | isolation source: water | place: Pacific Ocean | collected 2012-04 | reverse complement strand
GGCCTACGTTCTGTACCACTTCGGCACCGAAGAGTATCACGTAGGTCGGAACGAACGCGACTTCGTTTGCGAGCATCTGCAGATTACCAGGGGGATCCTGTCGCGCCGTCTGTACCGGCTACGCATCGCCATCAGGAAAGAACGCGAGATCCAGGCGGCGCTAGTGATGGGGAGCGCCAGAACGCCTCCAGCGAGACGGAAAACGACGCATTCTCACAGAAAAAACTGGGAGACTCCCGAGGCCGACAACGTAGATGGAGCGGAGGGAGGAGCAGACGGTCTTTCCCCCACCCAGGAGGAGACATGATCACCCTAGACTGCGCCGACGTGCAGACCAAGCTGGCGCTGTACCACGGCCAGGAGCTCGATCCCCCCACCCGTGCCGCCCTCGAGGCCCACCTGGCCACCTGCGACGAGTGCTCGGAGGCAGAGGATGCCCACCTGCTCCAGCTCATCCACGATGACGACGCAAAGGTCGAGCCACCCAGGGATCTGGCCGCCCGCTGGCACCGCCTCGAGGAGCGCGCAGGCGTCGCCGCAGGTCCTCGGTATTCCACCGTCGCAGCGGCCTGGGCCCGAGCGCTCTGGGAACACCTCTTCCCGCGGGATCTCGTGCCCGCCATGGCGATAACCGGGAACGACGATGTCCAGCTTTCGCAGGGCAAATGCGCAGGCCACCCCGGGGGGTTGACCAGCCCGGGGGGCTCGCGGAGGGTCCACTTCGACCGCGAACCCGAACTGTACGCCGACCTCGAACAATACTGGGGGCCCCACCTCGATGCCGATGGCACGTTCAACGCCCGCTATCACAGCAGGTCGAACCTCCACGACTGTGCCCTGGAGATCTCGGTGAGGGGTCACCCGGCCACTGGAGCGGCTTCGGAAGCCATGGTGTTTGCCGCGCTGTTCCACTATGTGCCGGCCGTCGGCTACCAGGCCAACTTCCAGGTCGAGGGTTTCCCCCGACCCACCTTGGACGACCAGTTCTCCTTGCCCGCCGATCAGTTCGAGCTCCGGCTCGTCCGCGGCACGGTCCCGGTGCCTCTCCGTCGGGGCCTGGTGGAAAAAACCTGAGAAGAACAGCCGTGTGTCTCCGTTGTGTGGACAGAGTCGTTCGTGGCGCACCGCCGCCATCCCTCTCTGGCCCGTCACCCGGAGCAGCACGTGGAACACAATCCCCCCTCCAGACCGAAAGAGAAGCCCACCGAGTTCTACTCCCGTGAGATGCTCGAGGCGCTCATGCGCGCGTCGCAGTGGCGCAACCAGCCTGCTCCCATGCCCCTGTCGGAGCGCTATGTGGAGGATCTGGAACCCGTGGAGGGTTCGCGTGACGAAGCCTGGACACATCGCCCGGCGGCTCCCCGCACATCGGAGCCAAGCCGCGTCGAGCCTCCCACCTTCGAACCGTTGCCAGACCGCGGCCCGGCCTCCGTCAAGGAGCGGCGCACCGCCCTCATCGGCGCCTCGTTCGTCATCACGGTCATCGCGGGCGTGGTCGTCGCGACCATCGTGTTGACCTCCTGACCAGCCGCCTCATCACCCCCACGGTCGTATGCGTGGGAGAGCAGGGATCCCTGGGCCGTCGGTCGATCGGCGCGTACACGGTGTCTCGGCCGCGCCTCGGCAACCAACACGTGATCGATGCACTCGGTGAACCCTTCCGCCGGGCGGGGAGACCGCGAGAAGGCGTGGCGGAGGGTTCCAGGCGACCACGGGATCGTGCACCTGTCTGCCCAGGACAACACCATCCCCTCCCCTGCCCCTTCGAGCTACAATCCCCACGGCCATGCGTCCTCACCACATCCTCGCCCTGCTCGCTGTCTCCGCCTGCCATCCCTATTCGGTGGGTGTCCCCATCGCCGACGACAGCGACGACCCACGGGACTCCCAGCCACCGGACGACACGGGCTCCGACACCGCGGACGCCGACACCGGCAGCGAGACCATCCCCCCAAGCGAGTCCGATCCCGTCTTCGACCCTCCCGGCGGCGGTTTTGTCGGATCCGTCACCGTCACGCTCACCTCGAGTGAGGGTGTCGGAGACATCTACTACTGCACTGGCACACCCTCCGAGGTCTGCGATCTGGCGCCCTACGAAGCTCCATTCGAGCTGGAGTTGTCCAGCATCGTACACGCCCGGGTGGACGTGGAGGGCGTGGAGGGTGCGCGCCACGCCCGCTCGTTCTTCTCGATGGACGCCGAGGTCGCCGCCTTCGAGTCGAACATCCCCGTGATGGTCTTCTGGACCAACGGCAACGCGCCCAGCTCTACCACCCACGTCCCCTTGGGACTCGACGTCTTCGAGCCCGACGAGGACGGCGAGCGCCTGATCCTGAGCGACCCCCCGGTGAACAGCGGCCGCTGCCGCATGAGGACCCGTGGCTCGTCCACCGGCGGCTTCTCGAAGCGCTCCTACGACATGGAGCTGTGGCAAGCCGGTACGGAGCTGGATCGCCGCGACGAAATGCTGGGCATGCCCGAAGACGGTGACTGGATCCTCTACGCCCCCTACTACTTCGACAACGCGCTGATCCGAAACGCCTTGGGCTACGAGCTGTCCAACCGCATCGAACGCTACGCTCCCCGCACCCGCATGGTGGAGCTGTTCGTCGCCGGCGGCCCCGAGCCGGTCGCCATGGCGGACTATGTCGGGGTCTACACCCTCACCGAGGAGATCGAGCGGGGCGACGACCGCGTGGCGATCACCGAGATCTTCCCCGAGGACATCGACGACCCCGAGGTCACCGGCGGCTACGTGTTCAAGCGCGACCGCGCGGGCACTGGAGAAGCCGGCTTCGCGGCCGGCACCGCGGGGGGTGCGTTCAGCTTCAGCTACCCCCTGGTTTGGGTAGATCCAGAGGAGAACGAGATCTCTCCACCACAGGGGACCTACCTGATGAGCGAGCTGGACATCCTGGGCTGGTCGTTGGTGGCCGACGACTTCACCGACCCGACCACGGGCCGGCACTACGGCGAGGTCATCGACGTCGACTCGTGGATCGACCACCACATCCTGAACGTGGTGATGAAGAACCCCGATGCCTTCCGGCTGTCCGGCTACATGTACAAGGACCGCGAGGGTCTGATCGAAGCGGGTCCCATGTGGGACCTGGACCGCACCGCTGGTGCCAACGACAGCCGCGCGACCTACCCGACCTGGTGGGATGCCAGCAACCAGACCTCCGACACCACACCGGTGTTCACCTGGGGCTGGTACGGTGGTCTGTTCGACGACGCAGACTTCCGCGAACGGTACTGGGCCCGCTGGAACGAGCTGTTGGAGGGAGAGCTGGCCACCGAGAACATCCTGGCCCTGATCGACGAGATGGCCGCAGAGCTGGACGAAGCCGCCCCCCGCAACGCCGCCCGCTGGAGCGCCGACGAGTTCGGCGGGGAGATCGCGGCCTTGCGCGCCTGGATGGAGATTCGCATGGCCTGGATCGAGGCCTGCATCGAAGCCAACGACGACCCCCGGGATTGCCGGGGTTAGCTTCGCCGCCGCCGAACCACCGCGAGGGCGACCAGGCCCAGCCACGCGCCGCCCATGGCCCCGCCGGACAAACATCCGCAACCGCCGGGCTTTTCGCCTTCGCCATCGCCCGTGTCGTCCGCGGGTTCGCTGTCCAGCGCTTCGCTGTCGACCCACATGCGGTAGCTGTAGCCGAAGGTCTCGTCGCTCCGGCGCTGCTGGGCGGTTGCGCCCACCACGAGCCAGATGGCGGTTTCGTCGCCCACGCCCTCGAGGCTGTAGGCGATGCTGCCATCCTGGACGGTCAACGGCTCGTAGATGGGCTCACCGTCCACCCGCACCAGGGTGACGGGCCACTCGGCCAGGGAGCCCTGGGACCCCTGTGAGTCCAGCTCGAGCTCGACATGGAGCGTGCCGTCGTTGGGGTAGCGCAGCTCGATGTAGTGCACGCCGAAGCGCTGAGGCAGCCGCTGGGTGGGGGTGACCCAGTCCCGGGTGCCCTCGTTGGCGTAGGACGCGGCCACACCGTAGTCCTGGTAGTAGTTGTCGTACATGTTGAGGATGGAGCTGTAGTCGGCGCCGTCCTGGTAGTCCCAGGTGGCGTTGTGGGCCGCGAAGTCGGCCCAGACGGTGTTGAAGTCGGCACCCAGATCGGCGAAAAGGCTGCCAAAGACCTGGATGGGATCTCCGGTGGGGGAGCCCTGGGTCCAGGCGTCGCGCACCACGGTCCAGTCGAAGGCGATCTCGGACAGGTAGCGGGGGAAGATGAAGGCGCCGTACTGGTGGTACTCCTCGAGAGCGCCGCTGTCTGGGTAGTCGTAGTGGTCCAGGGGCAGATGGGGCAGGAACGCGAAGCCAAACAGGAAGGCCGCGTAGTAGGGCAGCTCTGGGTAGATCTCCCCTTCGACCCAGCTGGACGAGGCTTCCCACAACCAGGAGCCCGTGCTGCTCGCGTAGTTGCCCGTGGCCGCCTGGACCGCGTGGAAGAGCTCGTGCACGGCGGTGGTCTTGCCGTACTCGGGATCCGACAGCGTGCCCAGGGACAGGACGATCATGGGATAGCCGTCGGAGTCGTACCAGAAGTAGCCAGCGTTGCCGTAGACGGACGGTGCCCCCGACCCGCTGTCACCCACGTAGAGGTTGAACTTGTAGACATCTGCGGAATCCGGCTGGGGCAAGACCATGGTGTCCACCAGGTGCACCCAGCCTTCCTCGAAGGCTTCGAGCAGGTCGTCCACGTTGTTGTCGGCCACGCCGGAGCCATCGCCCCACCACATGACGAAGTTCTCGCTTTGTTCGCTGTTGGGTAGGTCGTAGGTGTCCCGCACGATCTTGTCGGGCTGGAAGCTCGAGGGGGTGGAGGGGGGCGCGAGGGGCATGGCCGCGCTGGGTAGCCCTCGCGCCTCGAGGGCCGCCGTGAGGCAATCCTCGGCCCCCACTTCCCGCGCACGGATCCAAGCCTGCCGCAGGGGCATGGTGAGGCACCGCTCGGAGCTATCGACGGCCAGCAGCTGGGCGGCGAGAGTGGGACACTCGCTGGCATGGGCCAGAGAGGCGAGCAACAAGACGGAGTGGACCATGGGCGGCTCCAGGGGAGGCCACAGGTATAGCGGCGAGAAGTCCCACCCGCCTGCGGGTCAGTACTTGCCGTTCTTGGGTGGGTGATCCTCCCCGCCCTTGGACTCCTCACCGAAGCTGCGAGGCCCGAGCGGACCGTTTTCGAGGTCGAACAACCCCTCGCCGGCGGGGCCCGGCCTCTCGAGCCCCCCCTCGAGGCGATTGACGTGGTCCCACAGCTCGTCCACCGCGTCTTGCGCGGACCGGGCGTCCATGGTGGTGCGATGGGGCTGGTAGCTGACGTTTTCGGCCAGCACGGTGCCGATTCCCGCAGCCCGCATCTCCTCGAGGGCGAGGCGCAGCTCGGCCAGCTGCATCTCGAGATCCTCGACCCGCGCGCTCAGATCCGGATCTGTGGCGATCTCGGGGGTGGCCACGGCGGCGGCCGGTGACGGTGCGGGAGCGGGGGCCGGAGCCGCTGCAGCGGGCGCCGTGGTGGCGGGCGCCGTGCTGGATGGAGCGGAGGTGGAGCTCCCCATCGGTTCGGGGGGTGGTGGCGGAGTGTAGCCACCCATCTGGTCACAAGCGGAGAGGGCCAGTGGGAGCAGGAACGAGACGATGACCAGGGGCGTGCGCACGAGAGCACCTCCAGCCAAAAGCGTATCAGCTGCGGCGGGGTAGGAGCTGCATTGGACCACGGGTTCTGGCATCCTGTCGTCCGTGCCCGCATCGATCGCCATCTCCGCCCTCATGCTGATCCAACCGGTGGTGGCCGACACGGCCGTCCCGGACTCGCCCCTCGAGGCCTGGGAGGTCCCCCCCGCCGAGGGCTCCCTGGCCGGTGATCCCCGGGGGGCCGCCGCCCTCTCCCAGACCGAGTTCGTCGCCCAGACCAAGGTGACGGTGGACCAGGTCTACACGGTGGGCGAGGGAGGCATGGACAGCGGCGACGGACTGCGCATCGAAGACCCCCTGCTGCACGGCATGCGTTGGTCCAAGTACGGCGCGACGGTGCTGGACTCGAGACGCTGCACACCCCTGACGGACGACTACAGGGGCGCGAGCAACGGTCTGGTCACGGCCACCACCACGGGTGCGGCCGAGCTGGGCCTGGAGAGAAACACCGGGGACACCCAGCTCCACGCCTATGCCTACTCCGACGTGTGGGTCGAGGATGGCTACCTGGAGCAAGGGGACGAGATCCGGGTGCGCTACGGGGACGACTCCACCATCGAGGACTGCGGCCACCAGGTCCCCGATCGGGCCTTCACGGCGGTGCCCTGGCGCATCTTCGAGCACGTGGAGGGTTCCTTCGTCCAGCTGGATCCCACCCCGCAGTTCGACGTGCTGGCCGAGGACGTGGTGGCGCTGCTGTGGGTGGTCGCGCCCTCGATGGCGGTGACCGGAGAGCCCCTGCGCTTGAAGATCGCGGTCCTGGACCGCCTGGGCAACCCGGTGCCCGCATCCGGCCTGACCGCCACCGTGGAGGAAGCCTACGGGGGCACCGCGCTCGAGCTGGACGAGGACAACCCCGGCTGGGTGGATCTCGAGCTGGTGTTGGAGGAACCCGGAGTGCACCGCATCGCGGTGTCGGCGGGGGAGCACGAACGCACCAGCAACCCCATCGTCGTGCTGGAGGAGGAGCCCGAATACCGCCTGTACTGGGGCGACCTGCACACCCATCACGGCCACACCCGCGTGCTCGAGGACGGCACCCGGGTGGACGAAAACCACGCCTACGCCAGGGACGTGCTGGCCCTGGACGTTGGCTGCGAGTCCATGAAGCTGCTGGAGGTGGAGATCGACGGCGAGGCGCTGTGGGCCGACCTGCAGCGGGCGTGCGAGGCCGACACCGTCGAGGGCGAGTACCTGGCGATGCTCGGCTTCGAGTGGATGGGACAGACCCACGGTCAAGGCCATCACAACGTCTACTTCGACGACTGCCTGGGCCTCCTGGCGCACCATGCCGACGTCCACGGCCTGGAGGGCGAGGGGGGCGTGCTCGAGCGCCTGGCCGAAGCGGAGGCCGAGCAGGGCACCCGAGGCGTGGTCATCTCCCACGCCAGCCCCTACACGGGGTTCAACTGGCGAGCACACGACGACGAGCACCGCACCGTGGCCGAGATCTGGTCCGGGTGGGGTGACTCTCTCGAGGCCGACGACCTGGGCGCCGTGGAGCGAGCCTTGGCTCTGGACCACCGCATGGGCTTCACGGCCAGCTCCGACAACCACGACGGCTGGCTGGGCAACCCCCTCACCCGGCTCGGCCACCCAGCGGGCATGTCCGCCTTCTGGGCTCCGGCCCTCGAGCGGGCAGAGGTCTTCGACGCGCTCCAGGAGCGTCGGACCTACGCCACCACCGGCGATCGCATCATCGTGGACCTGCACGCCCTGGTCGGCGACGAGCGAATCCGCGCCGGCACCCTGCTGATCCCCGACGAGATCCAGCTGGCCTGGGAGGTACACGGCACCGACACCATCGAGAAGATCACCGTAAGGGGCGGCGCCCCGGGCCCCCAGGCAAACATCCAGACCCTGCACGAGGAAGAGCCCGGAGCCCTGGACGCCGAGGGCAGCTGGGACCACCCCCGCTGGGGGAGCCGCGGGTGGGCTTTCTGGCTCCGAGTCGAGCAGGCCGACGGACAGCTCGCGTGGTCCTCTCCCCTGTGGATCACCAAGATCTGCGAGAAGGAGGACGCCCTGGATCCGACCGGTTTCTGCGCCACCCAGGAACAATACCTCGAGCGGGAGTGGCAGTGCGGCTGCAGAAACGCCGTTCCCACGACCCCGCGCTGGTGGTGGGCGCTGCTGCTGACACCGCTGCTACGACGCAGAACGCCCCGCGTCGCTCCCACAGCCCCGGCGAGCGCCGGATAGACTCGCGCCATGCCCCACTGGGTCCCCTACTTCCTCCTGTCCTTCCTGGGCTTCTTCGGCGGCCTGTCCTGCCTGCTGCTGGGCTGGGGCGTCATCCCGCGCCGGCCCCAGCACCCCGACCTGCACGCGCGCTGGCTGCGACGGTCGGGCCACCTGCTGCGCTGGCTCGGACCCGTGCTCCTCCTGCTGGGAGTCCTGGTCCCCGCCACGGCGGGCTACATCCCCGGTCTGCCCCCCTGGGCGCGGAACGTGGGCCTCGCCGTCGTCGCGGGCGCCTTCCTGGCCTTCATCGTCCGAACCTGGGAACCCGAGCCACCGGTGCTGTGGCCGCGCGGGTTCTGGACCTGGGTCGGCTTCTGCTTCGGGGTGTTCGTCTGGGGCGCGGTGCTATCGGGGATGCTGAAGGCGATCGGCGTGGACATCGACACCGAACACTGGGCCTTCTGGGCCCTGATGATCCCGGGCCTGGTTGTCCACCGCGGTCTCCAAGTGTGGTTCACGAGGCTGAAGCACAACCACGGACGCAGGATGGGGGCTAGCAGCGCGCGTGGGGGGCTGGGCCCCCCGAAAGAGCCAGGGGCTGGTGACGGTGCGCCGCGTAGCGGCGGGCACGCCTCGCGTGCCAACCCAGGGACCACACCCGCCGACGACGCACAATCCGGCCGAAGCAGCGCACTATGTCCCACTGAACGCACGGCTTCAGCGACTATGTGCCCCCGAATGCACAACGGGACGGCAAACCAGTCGGGTCGAAACCATGAAACGTCGGTTTTCGGACGGGCACCCCCGCCAACTCCAACTTTCTCCGACGTAGATGTGCACTCAGGGTGGGATAGTCGCTATTTTTGTGCATTCGACGGCACATAGTGCGCGAATGGCCATTGTCGGGAGGCCGACCCCACCCATCGGGTGGAACAGGATCAACCTACGCTGGACCACCAGGGCCTATCGCCCCTCACTCCCGAAGGGGGCGAGGGAGGCGAGCGTTGGCTAGTTGTCCCAGGCCCAGTCCACCAGATCGTCGTAGCTGCCGTTGAACAGGTTGGTGTCCACGTTGCCCGAGATGCCGCCGATCGAGCCGGAGGAGCTGGTCTGCCAGAACTGCCAGGAATCCCAGCCGCTGGGCAGGGTGGGGCAGCCGGTGGTCCAGTGCGCGACCCAGAGGTGGTAGTCCGAGAAGTCCGCGTTGCCGACCATGGATGGCCACAGGCCCGGGCTGGTGTAGATCATCGGGATACGGCCGGTCTCGCTCTCGATGGTGTCCAGCCAGTCCCACATGCGGTCGGCAACCTGACTGGTGGAGACGCCGTCGGTGGTCTCGATGTCGAGCACGGGAGGTAGATCGTCGTCCTCGAGGGTGCCGAGGCGTCGCAGCACCAGCTCGGCCTGGGCTGCGCCGCTCTCGCTGGCGCGGAAGTACTGGTAGGTGCCGCGGAGCAGCCCCGCGTTGCGCGCGCCGGCCCAGTTGGTGTCGAAGTCGGGATCCTCGAAGAAGCCGTCGGCGGACCGCACGATGGCGAAGTCGATACCGTCGCTGGCCACCGAGTCCCAGTTGATGCTGCCCTGCCAGTAGGAGACGTCGATGCCATCCACCACGCCGTCTTCACCGCAAGCGGACCAGTCGCCGTCGTGGCCACCGCCAGAGGTACCACCCGAGCTGCCGCCCGACGAGCCGCCGGAGCTGCCGTCGGATGAACCACCCGACGAGCCACCGTCCTCGACGCCGTCGCCGCGCTCGCCGCCGCTGCCCGTCTCGGTGCAGGAGCCGCCGTCTTCACCCTGGAAGTAGGTTTCTTTGTACTCGAGGTAGATGATGGGGCCCACCGCGGTCTCGCTGACCACCAGCTCGGTGACCTCGAGCTCGTGCTCGTAGCTGCCGTCCTCGGCCTTGATGTCCCGCTGGGCCATGAGGATGCCGCTGCCGCGGTCGTAGGCGTAGCGCGTCTCGCCATCCTCTGGAGGGTTCAGGGTCTCGTCACGGTCGGAGTAGGACCAGGAGCTGCCCATGTCCATGACGAGGAAGCTGGCTTCACCCAGGTCGGAGCTGGGCGAGATGACCTGACCAGCCAGGTCGAAGGCGTCCATGGTGTTGTAGGAGTACTCTTCTTGCCCTTCGGGCAGGTGGAAGACCGAGTGGTATTCCTGGCCGATCCAGCGGTCGGTGTCGCTGTTTTCCCGCAGGTCCAGCTCGGCCCAGCCTTCGACTCGGATGGCCATGGGGCAGTCGCCGGGAGCGTCGTCGGCCGACGGTGCGTGCTGGAAGAGCGTGCACCCGGTGAAGGAGAGCAGGGCGATGGAGAGGAAGGGGAGAGAGCGAAGCATGGGAGACCTCCGTGACATCCCGCTACAATCGCAAGAAGCATGCCACGGGCAACCGAACGAAAAGCCCCTTTCCTCGGTCCCTCAACCCGCGGCCGGACAGGTTGGGGTGCGCATGTCCACCCCTGGGACATGGAGATCCCGGCACGGGTACCCCAGGCAGCCAGCGAGCGGCCGCTCGGTCCTGGTTCGGCGGTGTCAGCCCTCGTCGTCGACGACCCAGGTGTCCTCGTCCGGTAGCTCGGGCGAGGAAGGCGGCGGTGGGGGTGGCGGCGGTGGGGGTGGTGGGAGGGAGGGAGGCGGCGGTGGACGCCGAACGACGCCCATGGCCTCGAGCTGAGCCAGCTTGCGAGGATACTTGCGCTTGCGGAGATGCAGCAGCTCCCAGTGCTCCTCGGCGGCCGACAGCGCGGCCTCGCGCTCGGCGACTGCGACGCGCAGATCGGTCTGGAGCACGGCTTGGTCTTCGCGGTATTCCTCCCAGGCCTGGTGCCTGCGCGAGGCATCGGCCAACCCGCGTTCGACCCGCGTCAGCTGCCCATCGACGTCCCGCCCAGGGGCTCCTGCCATCTGCTTGGCGGCCGTGAGGAGCTTACGCTGGATGGCGATCGAACGCCCCAGGTCTGGGAACTTTCGAGCGATGCGCCCGCCCTCGAGGCGGAGCCGCTGCAGCCGCTCGTACACGGCGTCGAGGCCGGGACGCTGCCCCACACGCCGCTGATCGAGCTGTTGATGGCGAGCCCTGGCGGCTTCGAGCTCGAGGCGCAGCTTGTGGGAAGGCCCCTGGCGCTCGGCGAGTTCGGCCTGGGCCTGGGCTAGATCTTCCGCGCAGCCGTCTCGCTCGTCGAGCAGACCGTCGATCTCCTGCTCGCGCAGGACGAAGAGCTCGGCGGCATCCCGGGCGTCCTCTTCCCGTTCCTCGAGCGCTTCCTGCGCCGACACGCAGCCCATCTCCCGCTGCTCGATGACGTCGCGAAGGTCGACGACGTAGGCGCTAGCCGCCTGGGCCAGCTCGCCCAGGATCTCGCGCTGCATCCGTGCCTCTTCGAGGGCCGGTACGATGTCTTCCCGACCTTGGCCCGCATGCTCCCGGGTGGCTGCTGCCGACGCCAGGGAATCCCGGCCCGAGGCTTCGGCCGAGTCCACGTCCTCGACGGCCCTGCGGGCACGGTCGGCGGCCTGGCCAGCCGAGGTGGCCCGCTGACGGGCTTCCGCGAGGGATGCCTGGAGCTGGACCCGACGCTCTTCGAGGCTGCCGTAGTCGCGATCGAGCGCTACGAGTCGCTCTCTCCGCCCGGTCACGGCCTGGTCCCGCTCGGCCGCGAGAGCTTGCTTCCGCTGCTCGAGCGCCAGCCGAAGCTCGCTCTGCTCTTCCTCGAGCCCCCCGACCTCCACCTCGCACAGCTCCAGGAAGCTCGCGGCGTCCGCGGCAACTTCCCCCGGTTCCTCGAGCCCGGCGCGGAGCGCTGCGCCCGCCACGACGGCGGCGGCTTGGCGCTCCTGGACGGTCGCCGCGGCGACACGCGCCGCTTCGAGCGCTTCCTGCAGCCGCTCGACCTCGCGCTCGGCTTCGGTGAGCTGGGCGGTGAGATCGCCGCGGTGGACGGCAGCCTGCTCGACACCGCCCTGGGCGAGCTCGAGGCGGGCCTCTACGCGCTCGATCTCGGCGCCGTTTTCCTGGCTCGCCCGGTCGAGACGCTCGCCCTCTTCGGCGGTCGACGCGCGCCGCGAGCCGGCGGCCTCGAGCTGTTGCGAGAGCGCGGCGGCTCGCTGGTTGTTGGTCTCCAACGCCTGTCTTCGTTCGTCGAGGGAAGACCGGAGCCGAGCTTCCGCCGCCGCCCGCAGCCCGTGCACACGGCTCAGTAGCTCCTGCTCGAGCGTGGCCTGCTCTTCCTCGAGGCCCGCGATCTCCACGGCGGTCCGATCGAGCAGCTCCTGGGCGTCTGCAGCGGAGGTCCGCAGGACCTCGAGATCCCCCTGGCGCTCCTGCGCGTCCGCCGACCGCCCAGCCTGACGTTCGCCAGCGGCTTCGGCGGCGGTCCGCGCGAGGGCTGACGATTCCAGCAGCTCCGAGGCCCTCTCCGCAGCCTCGTCGAGGGCGGCCGACAGCTTGTCGCGATGGACCTGGGCCTGCTCCGCTCCTCCCCTGGCGGCCTCGAGCTTGCCTTCGCTGCTTTCCAGACTCGAGGCGTTTTCTTGCTGGACGCGGTCCAGACGCTCGCCGTCGGTCGACACCCGGGCCTGCCGCTCTCGGGCGGCCTCGAGCTCCTGCTCGCAGGAGCTGGTGCGCTGCTTGGCGGTCTCTAGCGCGTGCTCTCGCTCGGCAAGGGAGGACTTCAGCTCGGCTTCCGCGGCCGCACGCCGGTCGCCCATCTGTGCCAGGGTGTCCCGTTGCTCATCCTGCATCGAAGCGAGCTGCTGCTCGCGGTCACGGCAGGCTTCGGCCAGGCCGTCGCGCTCTCGCTCGCACGCCTCGAGCGCCCCTCGAGCGTGGGACAGGGTTTGCTCGCACTCGGTCACCCGCGCGCGCGCTTGCTCTACGGCCTGGTGGTGCTCACCGTGGCGGGTGGTGGCCCCCTCGAGGGCCTCGACGGCCGCGGTGAGTTCGGTAGAGAGGCTCTCACTGCGCGCGCGATGGGCCGCGAGTTCCTCGGACGCGGCTTCGAGCGCCTGGCCGGCGGTGGAGAGCGCTTCTTCGCACCGCTCGAGGGAGCCCCGCAGTTCACCGGACCTTTCTTCGGCTTGGCGGCGAGTGTCCCCCGCATTCGTCAGCCCGGCCTGGGCAGCAGCGTGGCGTTTTTCGGCCTCTACCGCGCGGGACTGCAGCTCGGACAGGCCATCCTGCATCCCTGCGCGTGCGGACGCGCGACGATCGTCCATCGCCCCGTGGGCCTCGCTTCTCCGTTCGACCAGGGTCTCGATCTCGGCCTGCACTGCCTGGACGGCCTCGGATGCGTCCAGGGCCGCGGCGCGGGCCAGCTCGAGGGCCTCCTGGGCACCTTCTCGAGCGGCTAGGGCGGAGGCTTCACTGGTCCCCGCGCGTTCGACCGCCGCGACGGCGGCGACGGCCCCTTCCTCGGCGCTGGAGAGACGTTGTCCGCAGGCACTGAGCAAATCCGAGGCGGTCGCTCGTTTCGCAGCTGAGTCTTCATGCTCGAGTCGCGCAGCCTCGAGGGCAGGCCCCGCCAGCTCGAGGGACCCATCGCAGGTCTTCGAGGACTCGAGCACATCGGCGGCTGCGGAGACGAGCTGCCCGCGTGCATCGGTGGCGCGCTGTAGGGCTTGCTGGAGCTCCCCCTGGCTCGCCGTGGCGCGTTCGCACGCTTCCCGGGCGCGGGCCAGCCGATCGCCCAGCCGAGCTGTCGAAGCGGCGCGCTGGTCGTCCAGGCTCGCGAGCAGCCGCTCACGCTCCCCCTCCCGTTCGGAGAGATCCGCGGCTGCGGCTTCGCCCGACGCCACACATCGAGCCGCGCCCTGCTGGGCGGCGTCGAGGTCCTGGGCTGCCTGTTCTCGAGCGCTCTGGAGCTGGGCGCAGCTCTCTCGCAGGCCTTCGACCGCCTGCTGCCGCTCGGCAGCCTGGGCTTGACCCGTGGCGAGGACTTCGGCCGCGGCCTCGAGGGAGGCCCGCCGGGTCTCGAGGAGCTCCAGGCTTTCTTCGTTGCCCGCCTGCGCCGCAACGAGGCGCGACTGGGCATCCTCGAGCGTGTCATCGCGGGCCTGAAGTGCCTCGGTGAGCTCCCCCGCGCGACCCGTGGCGGTCTCGTGGCGCTCCCGGGCCGTGCCGAGCCCAGGCGCGAGCTCGTCCAGACGCTGCTGGGCAGACCGCAGGGAGGTTCGCTGCTCTTCGAGCTGGGCGTTCAGTCCAGCCAATCGGTCCGACCGCTGCTGATCCAGACCCGCCGTCAACTCGTTCCGCTCGGCCTCGAGCGCCTCGATGGCTTGCTGCGCGTCGGCGACCTGGGTGGCAGCGCTCTGCCCGCCATTCTGTGACTCTGTCAAACGTTCTTCGGCCTGGCTCACCGCGGCCTGGCAGGTCTCGCAGGCGGCGCGGCGCGTGTCGAGCCGTTGCTGGCCAGCTTCCAGGCCGCTCTGGGCGGCTGCGACACGGTCGTCCGCTTCCGAGACCGCTTCCCTGGCCTCTCGCGAGGCCGTCTCGGCCTGCTCGTTGGCGTCCTGGGCCTGGTCGATGGCCGACGTGGCCGCCTCGAGCGATCCCTCGATCTCCGCTGCCTTTTCCCGGGCTGCAGCGGCATCGCGCTCGTGGACGTCGTGCTGCTGCCGATGCTGGCCGAGCTGTTCCCGCAGCGCGCCAATCCGCTCGTCGAGCTCGCCCCGCTTGGACACCTTCGGGTCGATCTCGCCCTGGATCCGCTCGCGCTCCTCGGCGCTCCGGTCCGGCTCTTCCTCGGGCTCGGGCTGTTCGTCGTCCTCGTCGTCGAAGCCGAAGTCCCAGTCCTCCTCTTCGTCCTCGGAAACAGCGGCGGGGGCGGACGAGGGGGCGGCGCGGGCGGGCGCGGCGGCTTCTTCGTCCGCTGGGTCCTCGTCATCGAAGTCGAAGTCCCAGTCCTCGTCCTCCGCTTCCTCCTCCTCCTCCTCGTCGGGCTCGGGCTGGGCGGGCGCGGCGGGCTCGTCCTCCTCGTCGTCGAAGTCGAAGTCCCAGTCCTCCTCTTCCTCCGCTTCCTCTTCCTCGTCATCCCGAGGAGCTGGGACGGGGGCGGAGGGCTCGGGCTCGCTGTCGGGCTCGCTGTCGGACGCGGGCTCGGGCGGAGGGGCCACGTCTCCAGCCGGCATCGAGCCGTCCGCCATCAGGCCGGTGGCCAGCAGCAGGTAGACCGGCATGGCTTCCACTTCGGCGGCCATGGCGGCGGTGCTGCTCTCGGCGAGGTCAGGGAGATTGTCGCGCACGGCCTGCGCCAGAGCGGCCACGTGCTCCACACAGCCGTCCAGCAACGGCGCGATGGAACCGGCGAGGCCTTCGACGACCTGGCGGGCGAGCTGGAGCTCGGAGCCACTGGCCAGGTCTTCGAAGCTCTCCACGGCTTCGTCCAGCCACTCGTCCAGCATGTCCGGGAAGAAGTCGTCGTCGAGGGGCTCGTCTTCCATGGCGAAGCCCAGCGCCAGCTCTACGGCCAGCAGCCAGAGCAGCAGGAGCCGACCGGGGCCCGGCTGGGTGAGCGCGGTGGAGACACCCGCCTGGTCACCGGGACCTGCCCGGGAGGCGAGCATGGCCAGCCCCACCAAGCGGAGCGTGGCGTCGCGTTTTTGATCTTCCTCGAGGCTCTCGATACCGACGGCCCAGGCTTCGTGCTCGTCGTACAGGGTCAGGGCCATGCGGAAGCTGGTGGCAACGGCGCGGTACAGCTCGCCGCCGTCCAGCCGCTCGGCCAGGTCCAAGGCCGGGTGCCCCGCGGACCCGACCCCCTTGCCCGCTAGGAGCTGGGCGGGCTCGAGCAGAACATCGGGGAAGCCGCGCAGCTCCGCTGGCAAGGCCCCGAGCACCGCACGGACCAGCGCCACCACCACGTGCTGGTGGTCCAGGGAAGCCAACCGTTGGGCGGCGGAGGGGGCCACGCGGCGCTAGTCGTCGCCAGCGAGCTCTTCGAGCTCGGCCTCGAGCCGCTCGATCTCGGCCGTCAGCTCCTGCTGTTCGGCTTCGGTCTCGGCGAGCTGGGCCTCGATGGACTCGATCTCCTCCTGCGCTGCTTTCTGCTCCTCGTCGTTTCGAGAGGCTTGTTCTTGCAGCTGCTCGCGCTGGGCCCGCAGGTCCGCCATTTCTTGCTCGATGACCGAGACGTCTGGCAGCTCCCCGGCCTGGGCGTCGAGACCGTCGAGCTCGGCCTGCAGACGATCGCGCTCCGCCTGCGCCTGCTCGACCTCGGTCTGGGCGCTCTTGGCCTCGCTTTCGGCTTCCTCGAGCTCCTTGCGGCTGGCTTCGAGCTCGGTGTTGGCCTGCTCGAGAGCCGCTTCGGCATCGGACACGGCCTGGTCGGCGGCCGCGGAGTCCTGGCGGGCTTGCTCGAGGACCTGGCGTCTCTGCTGGATCTCTGCCTCGAGTTCCTGGAGACGGGTCTCGAGCTCCTCGGGGTCCGCTTGAGTCATGGCATCCTCTCCGGCTGCGTGCCGGGAACTTCGTGAGGTGAATCCCAGCGTAGACGCGCAGACTAGCAGGCGGCCGGATTCCGTGTCAACGCCGCGCCCGTGTCAGACGGGGGCCACTCGGCTAGAGGAGAGCTTCCTCAAGAGGCCCGCGCATGCGCTGGAAGCTCGCCGCCGTCCTGTTGCTCACCGTCGGGTGCCTTGCGTGGTTCCTCTGGGGCATGGACTCAGCGGCCTTCCGCGTCTCCCTGGCCGACGTCCGCTGGGGCCTGGTGGCGACGTCGATGTTCGCCTATCTCTCCGTCTTCGTGGTGCGCTGCTGGCGGCTCTCGGCGCTGATGGGGCGCCCGCTTCCATTCCGAGACAACTTCTCCATCAACGCCATCGGCTTCATGGCGATCAACACCATGCCTCTGCGCCTCGGTGAGCTGGTGCGGCCGGCGCTGTTCCAGGAGAAGCTGGACATCCCCTTCGGTACCAGCATGGCCGCCATCGTGACCGAGCGCCTGCTGGACATGCTGATGCTGCTTTCCTTGCTGCTGGTGCTGGGCTTCTGGGTGGATCTACCGGCGGACTCGCTCGTGGTAGGCGAGGTGGACCTGCTCCACGCCGGCCAGCGCGTCATGGGCGTCCTCGCGGCCGGCCTGGGCCTGGGCCTGTTGGCGGTCCTGCTCCTAGGGAGCTGGGCCACGGGCTGGGCGCGTCGATTGCTCGCCCCGCTCCCCCTGCTCCGAGACCGCGTCCCAGCCTTCCTTGACACCTTCCACCACAACCTGCGCGGCCTGGCGCGCAGGCCTCAGCGCCTGGTGATCGCCGCGGCGGCCACGGCGGGCATGTGGGGCGGCACCATGGTCGGAACGACGCTCACGCTGCAGGCCTTCTCCGACCTGCCCCATGGGTGGGAGCCCGCGTTCGCGGTCCTGGTCAGCAGCCTCACGGGCATGACGGTGGCGCCCACACCGGGCTTCTTCGGCTCCTTCGAACTCTTCGCCGCGGCGGCCCTCGGCCCGTGGGAGGCCAACCCCGACGCGGCGCGGGCCTTCGCCGTCGTCTACCACGTGGCGCTGTTCGGCATCACCGTGGGGGTGGGCGTGCTCTGCGCCCTGCTCGAAGGCGTGTCACTGGGGCGAGTGCTGCGCGCGAGCCGCCCTCCGACAAGCGGTGGGGGATCCCGCTAGCTCGCACCGTCCACCGGATTGCCCCACTTGTCCAGCTCGACGCCACAGCGCTGACAGGTCCAGCCGCCCCACGCGGCCTGGCGCATGTTCGCGGGCTTGCGCATCGCGGGGAGCTTCAAGCCGCAGCGGGGCAGTCTTCCCTGCGGACGTTGATGCCCATACGCCCCTTGCGGGCGGCGCTCTGCTTCAGGATCACGATCAGGAGTAGTGCGCTCGCCAGGAACATCACGCCCAGCACGGCAAAGATGGTCAGGATGACGAGCAGCCCGCCGACGGCCATGGGAACCTCGAGCCTAGAGGAGGTGGCGCCCACCTATCATCGCCGCCCGTCACCGCTCGATGCCCTTGCCGCCCATTGGTTTTCCGTTCTTGGCCGCTCGGGGGTCCAACGGGGTGACATCGACAGGGAGCCAGCCATGAACGCCGCCAGGAACTTCCACCGTAGCTACAGCCGCATCCTCCTGACCGCCCTCGTCGTCGGCGCCGCTTCCCTCGCCACGGGCTGCTACGAAGACCTCTGCCCGGAGGTCGCGACGCTGCCCGGCAGCCCGGACTCTGGCGAAGAAGCCAGCATGTTGGCCGTGGGCGACTCGATCATGGCCATGAACTCACAGGCCTGCCAGAACGCAGCGGACTTCATCGACAGCCACTGAACGCCTCCGGCCGTGCTAGTCTGGGCTGTCCTCCGGAGGATGGCCCATGCCCCCTTGCTCCCTGCTGGCAGCCCTCGCGGCAGCATCCGTCCAGGCCGCCGATCCCAGCGACCTGGACCGCGCCTGGTACCTGGCGGAATCCAGCCGCATCGAACAGGCCCTGGCTACGGTCTCCATGCACCTCCAGGTCCAGCCCGAGGACATCGGGGCCCACCGGCTCTACACCTGGCTGAGCGTCAAGGCCCTCCGCGAGGCCGACAGCACGGAGGCCCTGTACCGAACCTGGCTCGAAGAAGATCCCGATGCGGTTCCGCCGCGCGTGGCGCTCGCCAACCTGCTCCACTGGCGCAACCGCCAGCTCGGCTCGTGGTGCGAAGAGGTGGATGATCTGCTCGCGGACTCCCCAGCGAACCTGGTGGATACCTACTGGGCCCAACGGGCGCTGTTCGAGGCCCGAGGGGTCTGTCCCGGCGATCTCGAGGCGCCGCGCCACGCCTTGATCAAGCTCGGGGAAGCCGTGCCCGAGGCGAGAGCCTACAGCCTCCGCCTGCGGGTCAAGGAGCAGGCCATCACCGCAGCTCTCGCCCAGGAGCTGGCGGAGCTCTACGTGGAGCAGCCTTGGCGCCTGACCTATGCGGGCAACCTCTGGCGCAAGACCAGAGGCGACGCCCTCGACCTGGCGCGTGAGCAGGCCCTCGGTGCTGCCCGGGTCAACCTCGAGAGCCGGATCCGCTGCTGGTGGAGTCCGCCCGGCGGCTCTTCGTCTACGCCGAGGAGACGGAGGCGACGCTGGAAGCCGAGGAGCGGCTGGCGGAGCTGGACCCCGGCTTCGTGCGCAACCGGTTCCAGTTCGACGGCGTGGTGCAGTGGGTGGAACGTCCCGAGGACGGCGAGAATCCTCTGCTCCGCGAGCTGCGAAGCGCCGCTCGCCGGGTCCGCCCGCGCAAGGCCGTGGGCATCGCCAAGGACTACCGAGAGCGCCTACCCGAGGACGCCGAGGTCCACGCGGCCTACTTCGCCCAGCTGTCCAAGCTGCACGAAGAAGCCGGGCAGCCGATCAAGGCGCTCGAGGCATCCAAGGCGGCTTGGTCCGCCACACCCGACAACCCCTTCCTGGCCAATCAGTTCGCCTACAGCGCAGCCGTGGCGGGGCTGTACCTGGACGAAGCCCTCGAGGCCATTCAGGGCGCCCTGCACCATCTGCCAGCCTACGATGCACGGGGCGATCACCGCGGCCACGGCTACGACCACTGGATGCAGTGGACGCGCTCATGGGGCTGCGCCATCGCGGACACCCACGGCTGGGTGCTGTACCGCCTCGGCCGTCACGAAGAAGCGGCCGTCCAGCTGCGCCAGGCCCTGATGCTGGCCCCCGACCACCGCGCCGAGCTCCACCTGCACCTGGGCCTGGTCTACACCGCCCTCGGCCAAGACCGGCCGGCACTGCGCCAGCTGGGGCGCGGCCTGGCACTCGCCCAGGGTG
>PVBE011248980.1_pt1 | contig 19632 bp, 14 predicted proteins | sample 1631181 | NCBI WGS metagenome assembly PVBE01 (sample SAMN08397723, study PRJNA350692) | Marine metagenome, whole genome shotgun sequencing project. | isolation source: water | place: Pacific Ocean | collected 2012-04 | reverse complement strand
GATCGACTCGTTCTGGAATTTGACGACCCGGCTATGAAAAACCTTCTCGTCGAACTTGACGAGCGAGGGCGGGATCGCGGAGGCAGCGATCTCGCAGCACAGTTACCCGACCTGCTTTTGAGCTTCCAGCGAAGAAATGAAAAGCGGAACCAGCAGCAGACGACGGCAGCACTCAAGGAGAAGAAGTTTGCTGAGGATCAGGAGGTAACCATCCTCCAGAACCTTATCGATCAACAACGTGCCCGGCAACGGGACAGTTAGTGGCTGAATATTTCGGAGCTCACGGACGGGAACCGATATTTGGCCGAGAAATAACTCTTATCGCGCAGGAAGCGCGGGAGGAGAGAGACCGTGAACCCGCAGAATCCGACACTTACAGATCTTATTGCCAAAGGAAAAACCCAGGGATATCTGACGTACGACGATGTCATTTCATTCCTTCCGGATGAAGAGATCGGCTCCGAGCCGGTTGACGATCTTTTGGTTTCTCTTGAAAACCATCGCATTGATCTCTATATCAAACCTCCAAAGTCTTCATCGGTCACGACCGTGGCGGATGTCACCGTCGAAGAAGATGAAGAAGAGATGCCTACGCTCGAGTTAGCGCCGATCGAAGCTGCTCGTGGCAGCCAGGATCCGATCCGCATGTATCTGACGCAAATGGCCGAGATTCCCTTGCTCGAACGAGAGGAAGAAATCGCCCTGGCCAAGAAGATCGAAATTTCGCGACGGTCCTTTCGTCGCACACTTTTGTCTTGTGGCTATGCTCTGCAGGCAACCATTTCGACACTTGAAAAAGTGCGGCGCGGTGAACTTCCTTTCGATCGGACCATCAAGGTTTCGCTCACCGAGCAACTCACCAAAGAGCAGGTGCAGGCACGCATGCCCCATAATCTGCCGACACTGCAGCATATTTCAAATTGCAATCGCGATGATTTCAAAAAACTCATCAGCCGTCGCACCCATCGCCACCAATGGCTGGCGGCGCGACAGCGTTTTCTTCGTCAACGTCGCAAGGCACTGGCCCTCGTTGAGGAACTCAGCCTTCGCTCCCGGCGCATCCATCCGTTCATCGGGCAATTAAAGAAAATTGCGCAACGCATGAATGAACTGCGAAGCCTCATCCGTCAATCGCAGAATAACCCGCTTCTGGCCAAGCAAACCAGAAAGCGTCGTAAAGAGCTGCACCATCTAATGCTGGAAACTCAAGAGTCACCTCGCAGTCTGACCCAAAGACTCGAGAAGGTCTCTCGACTCTACAATGATTACGAGACGATCAAACGCCAACTCTCTGGAAGCAACTTGCGGCTGGTCGTTTCGATTGCCAAAAAGTATCGCAACCGGGGTCTGAGCTTTCTGGATCTGATCCAGGAAGGCAATACGGGCCTGATGCGGGCGGTCGATAAATACGAATACCGTCGCGGATATAAATTTTCGACCTATGCCACCTGGTGGATCCGCCAGGCAATCACCCGGGCAATTGCCGACCAGGGTCGCACCATCCGGATACCGGTGCATATGATTGACGTCTTGAGTCGTCTTCGCCGCGTGGCAAAGAATCTGGAGCAGGATATGGGCCGGATTCCGACCACCGAGGAAACTTCCTTGGCAGCCGGGGTGACGCTCGAGGAAACCCGGCGTGTTCTCGATATTGGTCGGCATCCGGTGAGCCTTGACCGACCGGTCGGAGAAAGCGAAGATAATAGTTTCGGCGAATTGATTGAGGATGCGACTTTCGAAAACCCAACGCAGGCTGCAAATCATGGATTGCTTCGAGATAAAATCGATGAATTGCTCAAAACGCTCACCTACCGGGAGCGGGAAATTGTCCGCCTGCGCTATGGGCTCGATGACGGCTATACCTACACGCTTGAAGAAGTGGGCCGAATATTCCGGGTTACCCGGGAGCGTGTGCGCCAGATCGAGGCCAAAGCATTGCGGAAGTTGCAGAACCCGGTCCGGAGTGGTCGGCTTGAAGGATTTCTTCCAGCCGCCGCGGCTTGATTTGCCCCGGCTAACATTCAAGGCCGCTGGTGTTTTCACCAGCGGCCTTTTTTTATGGCATTTCCCAACCCACCTGAGAATTGACAGACTCCATCAGAATATAAGGAACCGTACATTATGACTGCAACGGCGGAAACCATTTGTCAATTACATCAAATCCACAAACGGCTGGCCGAAAAAAAAGAAAAGCTCTCGGCTGGCCCCCATCGCGTCAAAGCTTTCGCAACGCGTCTCTCAGACACCGAAAAGAAGAAGGCTGCCGCCAAGGAAAACGCTACAGAGATGCGGATGCTCATCGACAGCAAACAGCTGCAGCTCAAAAGTTCTGAAAATAAAAATGCCGACCTGAAAAACAAATTGAACACCTGTAGCAATAATCGCGAATATCAGGCAATTCTGGAACAGATCGCCGCAGATAAGATGGCGAGCAGCGTTCTGGAGGATGAAATCCTCGAAGCGATGGAAAAGGTTGAACGACTCCAGCAGGTCGTTGTGGATGTTGAGTCCGAAGTCACCCATGCCACTCAGCTTCTAGATGAAGCGAAAACAACCGTTGCCAACGAACAGACGGTCCTTAAAGAAGGTATCGCCCAACTGGAATCGGAACTTGCCGATGCAGAAGCGTTTTTGCCGGATGAGATTCGTGCCAATTATGACCGGATTGTGCGGACGCGCTTCGATGACTCCATGGCGGCTGTGGAGGGAGATGTCTGCATCGGCTGCTACCAGCAGATAACGCCCAACATGCTCAACCAGCTCATGCTCAAGGAGGCGGTCGTTTGCACGGCATGTGGCCGTCTGCTCTATCTCAGCGAACTGTAGTTCTATCTAAACACTCAAATCCGGCACGACGAACGGCTGCCGGTATTGGCGGGCAAGACGCCGATTGGCGGAGTCATTGGAGATAAAGCGCTCCGTGAGTACATCCATCTCAAGCGGTGCGCCGAAGCTAACCGTATCCCGCCCCAGATCAACCCCGTTCCTATCGAGATGTCCAGCCATCCGCTCGAAAGACTCCGCATAGAGTGGACCTGCTGCTGTCGCTGCAATGGCATCTCGGATTTCCCGGCCGGTCATTGTTCTTCCGAGTTGGTGGGAAATGCCACCTGTGTGGCAAAGTCCGCTCGACAAATGGCCCTCGAGAATATCGGCGTTGAGATCGGTATGTTTCCGGCTACGCATGGCAGAAAGGAAATTGGCAAAATGGTCACCGCCGCCGCTGAACTTTTTAATCACTTCGCCATCTGAGTCGTAGGCGATGGCATCGGTATAACTCGGGATGAGAAGACTACCCTGTTCGCACTGCAAAACGATACCGACCTGAGATCCGCGATAGTTATCCATCCCGGTGCTCCAATCGGTATTTTGTTTTGGCAAACCGCGCGTCTCAAAAATGAGAGGGGCTTTTTTGTAGTTATGAAGAACCGTCTGAGTATTTGGAGTATTTCCGGCATCGTCGTAACCCAATCGGCCACCCACGCTCATAACGAAAGGCGACAATGCATCCTCCCCTAAAAACCAACGGGCCAAATCCATCTGATGGATCCCCTGGTTGCCCATGTCGCCATTGCCGGTATTAAAATCCCAATGCCAGTCGTAGTGGAGACTCGGCCGGTAGAGATCTACCTTGGCGGCCGGGCCGCACCAGAGGTCATAATCGACATGTGGGGGGATTTTTAGCGGGCGCTGGAGCTTGCCGATCGATTGCCGGGGTTTGTAGCAGGTCCCAACCGCATATTGGATAGCTCCCAGTTTGCCGTCCGCAATGAATGTACGGGCCTCCCGAAGAGAGCGGCTCGAACGACATTGGGTTCCCGTCTGGACCATGCGATTGTATTTTCGGGCCGCATTCACCAGTTGCCGTCCTTCCCACACGTTGTGCGAGACCGGCTTTTCCACATACACGTCTTTTCCCGCCTGGGCAGCCTCAACACCAATCAATGCATGCGTGTGATTCGGTGTTGCAATCGAAACCGCATCAATGTCAGGACGTTCGAGAAGCTTGCGATAATCCTGAAATGTATCTACGTTTCGCTTTGTCTGCGTATTAAATGATTCTGCGGCAGCACCGAGCACCTTCGCATCACAGTCGCAAAGCGCAACAATCTGATCTTTAAATCCCCGCATGTGCGAACCGCCACGGCCATGGAGCCCGATCACGGCAACGCGAATCTGATCGTTTGCGCCATACGCTCTGGAAGAAATCCTCAAAGGCAGCACGATCGAACCGGCCGCCACCGCGCTGCTGAGAAAAGTACGTCGTGAAACGGTCATACCAAAATGCCTCCGAAGGTGGGATTCGTTTTGCACAGGCAAGAAAACAAGCAGACCGGGGGCAAAAAAAGGCCCGGCCAAAATGCATTGTAGCCTCTAGTGGCTGCTCGCTCAATCAATGCACCAAACTGAAAAACAACTCAGGGGTATCTTTCTGCTTTAAGAGCGACACGACATTGTCGGAAGTAGATACCCTTATATGACCGCTCAACCCTCTGCCCGGTACGCCCGATCGATCAGCTGGATCGTATGGAGGATCGGAATCGGATGGGAGAGACGTTTGAGGTGGGACTCGATCTGCATCAGGCAGCCGATATTGCCCGTAACCACCATTTGAGCTCCGGTGGCGATGATTGCTCTGGCCTTGCGCTCGCCGAGTTGCAATGCGATCTCGGGCTGTTCGATCGAATACGATCCGGCAGAGCCGCAACATATTTCCGCATCCGCCAGTTCACAGAGTTGCACATTACCGATCGACTCAAGAAGCGCCCGTGGCGCGCTTCGCACCCCCTGAGCATGCGCAAGATGACACGCGTCGTGGTACGCAACGGGTAATGGTGTTGTGAGGGGAGGGGGGGGACGAAAGCCCACATCGTGTAGGTATTGGCAGATGTCGACGGTGCGGGCTGCAAAGTGCCCGGCTGCCTCCTGCTCCGGCTCGCCCGCAAGCCAGAGCGGGTATTCGTGAAGCCCCGAACCACAACCGGCGGCGTTGGTGATGATCGCATCGACATCGCGGGGAAACACGTTAATGTTGTGCTTTGCAGCAGCGCGGGCCTCTTTGCCGGCTCCGGTATGTGCGGCGAGCGCCCCACAGCAGCCCTGATCGCGGGGAACGACGACCTCAATGCCATTTTCCGCCAGGACCCGTAGCGTCGCTACGTTGATTTGCGGCGCGAGCACCTGCTGGGCACAACCGGCAAGAAGCGCAACCCGCCCCCGCCGCTTACCCTTCGCAGGCATACATTCCGGCAGCGGTTCTTTGCGAGGTAGCGACCCGGGTATCAGCGCGAGCATCGTCGCCAACTGCCGTGGTAGCAGTCGCGCAATGGGCCGCACCAAACGACCACCGGTTGCCGCCAAGTGAAAACGACCCGGGTAGGGGAGGGTTTTGAGGATCAGCTTGCGCAGCAGCTTCTGGGAGAATGTACGCCGACGAACGTTCTCCGCGCGCGTCCGATACGAGGTGATCAGTTCACCATACGCCACACCGGACGGACAGGCGGTGGCACAGCTGAGGCATCCGAGACACCGGTCGATATACGGGGCAGCGGCATCGACCGGAAGCCCTCCTTCCAAAACCTCCTTCATGAGAAAAATACGGCCGCGCGGAGAGTCCATCTCTTCGCCCAACTGCTGGTAGGTCGGACATGTCGGCAGGCAGAAACCACAATGGACGCAGGCGGCCACGGCCTCGGCCATTTTTTCACCGCAGGGGCCAGTTTCACCGGTGGGGATTGTATGCTGCATACGACCTGCTGTCCGAAAGGGACCTTTCAGACAGATTCTCTAAAATTTTCCATCAGGATCAAAAATGGTTTTAAGACGCTGAAAAAATACATTGTCCTGCCAATGGCCCATCCACCGCACCGGAGCATCGCCGCAGAGCACGAGGCCGCCGAGTTCAAACTCCGGCAACTGTTCCCATCGGTCTTCAGATCGCCAACTCAACCAGAGGACGTTCCCGCCCACGCTATAGCGTCGGGGAGGATCGATCCGGGAGTTTTGCAGCGATTGTTCGATTCGCGCGATACTCCCTGGGACGATGGGAATTTTCAGCAGACGCGCGCCGGGCGGCACCCAGCTGAATTCGCCAGCCGCAGCCCAGATTGCCGCATCGTCGTCCACCTGCTCGATCGTCCCAAGCCCGGTGAGGAGAGTGCGGAGCCGCTGCAACCGCTCCGGAAGCGATGCGGCCAGACCTCCGACGCGAAGGCACAAAACACCCTCTCGGTCAAAATCGAGCGCACAGAGATCGAGAGGTTGATGTGTCAGTTGGTGCATCGCGTCAACGGCTGCAGACACGCCACCGGTTTCTACCTTGAGCGTCGCCGTGGCGGATGCCTTGGGAAACACTTTAAACGATAGATCGATGAGTACCCCAAAGCAGCCGAGACTCCCCACCAAAAGTTTGGGGATATCGAATCCGGCTGCATTTTTTACCACCTTTGCGCCGCCACGAATGATTTCGCCCGCGCCGGTGACCATGCGACAGCTGATCACGAAATCACGGACACCGCCATACCGAAACCGACCCGGACCGGAAAGTCCCGAGGCAAGAGTGCCCCCTAGCGTTGCACCGCTCTTAGAAAGCGGCGGGTCAAACGGAAGATATTGACCGTGCTCGGCGAGCACCTCTTCGATTTGGGCCACCGGGGTGCCCGCCAAGGCCGTGAAGGTAAACTCATCGGGCTGGTATTCGATCAGGCCGGAAAGCCCACCGACGCAGAGCGTTGGCTCGCGCGAAAGATTGTCCTTGCTGCCACCGCCCATCACACGGACATGCTGCGTAGAGCGGACAAAGTCACACACTTCTTCGACGGTGGTTGCTTGCTCGGCCATCGATGTTCAGTTCCTGAAAATAATTCCCTGTTTTTCGAGCGGGTGCAGGCCGTGGGAAAAAAGGGCAGGGGCCTCCGCCGAAGCGAGCATTTTTCCACGATTGGCCAATCGTGCCGAATCGACCGCGTCGCGAATCCGGTGCATGAACAGCGTATCTTCCGGTCCATACATCTCCTTGAGAAAAACGAGCTTCTCCAGACCCACCCCATGCTCCCCTGTAATCGAACCGCCTAGCGCGATGCAGAGTCGCATGATTTCGGTGGCACATTCTTCTGCCCGTTCATAGAGCCCCGCCTGCCGCCCATCGTAAAGGATCAATGGATGCAGGTTCCCATCGCCAGCATGAAACACGTTGGCGACACGGATGTTGTATTTGTTACTGATTTTCTGAATTTCAACGAGCGCTTCGCCGAGCCGTGACCGGGGAACGACACCATCCTGGACGATGAAATCGGGACTCAGCCGACCGGCTGCGGAAAAAGCACTCTTGCGGCCCTTCCAGATCATCAGCCGCTCCTGTTCATTTTTTGCGGGATTGATCTCAAAAGCCCCCGATTCTTTAAGTATTTGTTGTAGCTGCACTTTTTCTTCGGCCACCTCTTCTGTGGGACCCTCAAGCTCAACGATCAGGACCGCTTCGGCCCGCGACGGATACTCCACGCCGACGGCGGCATGGGCTGCTTCCATCACAAGGCGATCCATGATCTCGATTGCGCCGGGCAACAGGCCCGAGGCAACCAGCATCGCTACCGCCTTGCCGGCCCTTTCGAGTGTGTCGTAGGCGGCGATCACCGTATAGAACGTTTCAGCCACGGGCAGCAGTCGAACCGTAATTTCCAGGGCGATCCCAAAAAGGCCTTCCGAACCGACAAACATCCCCGTCAAATCCGGCCCCACTCCTTCGAGACTCGCGGTGCCAAACGTGGTCACCTCGCCGTCCGGCAGTACCACCTTCAGCGCCAAGATGTGATTGGAGGTCATACCGTATTTCAAGCAGTGGGCACCGCCGGAATTAAATGCCACGTTCCCACCAACCGTACAGACGGGACCACTGGAAGGATCGGGAGCGTAGTAAAGGCCATCTTCACCCGCCCGCTGCGTCACTTGGGCCGTAATCACACCCGGCTCGATCACCATCGAGCGGAATATCGGACAATAATCGAGGATGTTGTTCATCCGGTTCAAGGCAATCACCACTCCATCTTCCACCGGAACCGATCCGCCCGAAAGACTCGTGCCGCTACCTCGCGCCAGAAAAGGGACATCGTGTGCATGACAAGTCTTAACGATTTGAATCACCTCTTCGGCCGATTCGGCCAACACCACAGCGCGTGGCTTTGCGCGAAAAGCGGTGAGACCATCCGATTCATAGGGCAACAGTTCGGCCTGCCCGAGGAGCAACCGCTCCTCGGGAACAATGCCACCTAGCGCCTGAAGGAATGGATCGTGCACAGTATCTTCCCAAAGGGTTTTGAATGTTTTCGGCCGATCAACACGCACAAGAGTTCGAAGCGGGTGACAGGCGGTAAAAACCTGAAAACAAAACCGGAGTTTGCATTATTTTACCTCAAAAGGCAAAGTGCTTGGTGATAGTACATATATGTTCATGCACACCCGGTGCGATAAAGCCCCATTGGTACATGAGATTTTCCGTGCCGGTGATGATCATTTGAATCGCAATACAAATCAGAAGAAAACCCATGATGCGGGTGATCGCATTCATCCCGGTGACTCCCATAAAGTGCAGCAGCCTTACGGAAAACCGCAGGCACAGCCAGCTGAGGAGGCTCGTTGCAAGAATCGCCATCGTGATCGAGATGTAGGGAGACCAGGCAAACGTCTCGATTTTTGCCGATGCGGCAAGCACTACCGCCAACGCTCCGGGGCCTGCAATGAGTGGCAAGGCGAGGGGACAAAACGAAATGTCCTCTTTAGGGGATGCACCGGGGCCATCGGCGTCGACACTGCGATTTTCTTTTGGCGTGAGCAAACCGAAGCCGATTCTCGACACGATCAGGCCTCCGGCGATCCGGATACCATCAATCGTGATCCCGAAGAAGCTCATGATGTACGTTCCGCCTGCGAAGAACACAAACATCAACAGGAAACTGTAGAGGCTGCCTTTAAAGGCCATCTTGCGGCGAAACGCTTCATCATCACCATCCGTAATGCTCAAAAAAATACCGACATTGCCGAACGGGTCGGTGATGACAAAGAGCGAGACGAAGATTGCGATAAAATGCTGCCAGAAATCCATCGCTCAAAAAACTCCAACTCTGCATAACGACACTACTGCACAGCGACACAGCGGTATCGGTCCAAAATATCTAACCGTTTACATCAACGTACGCCATAATAAGGGTCCACAGAAGGATGCGACAGAGCGGGCCGTGGTATTTGTCAGCGGATTGCTCTACGGAGGAGACCTTTTTTGAAAGATACCTGGAAATAAAGTCCAAGCCGGCCCTACAATAACTCTGCGATTCTCCGATATCGAGGAACTACCGATGCCCAAGCAAGACCGCAATCCTTCAGCTGCCGCGCGGGGCCTGCAGGAACTGCTCGCGATGTTCGAGCCGGATGCATCGCTTGGGCGCTCGGAACGGATCCAAAAAGCACTCTACGTTGCCCACCAACTCCAGCAGCGGGCATCCACACTACAGACTCCGCACGAGAAAACCCAGCAGGCGGAATTGGACCGTATGATTCAGAGCCCGCACGACAAGGCGACGCTCACAGAGATCACCGACCAGGCCTTCCGCGCAAAAGCACCGCACCGAGCTGCGGACCAGCTCGTCCATATCCTCGATGTCCAGGGTATCCCCCGTTTTTTCAGCCGACGGGACCGTGCGCTTCTCAAAGGGTTCCAATCGTTTGGAAGCTACCTGCCGGGGGTCGCCGTTCCGCTGGTTAAAGATAAGATGCAGCACGAAACGGCCAATGTCATTCTTCCGGCTGAAGAGGAGCTGCTCAAAGTCCATCTCCGCGCCCGCTCCGATGAGGGATTGCGGATGAACGTCAATTTCCTCGGCGAAGCTCTCCAAGGCGAACGCGAGGCAGAGCGGCGACTTGCCGCATATCTCGCCGCGCTACAGATTCGGGAACTGGAAGTCCTCTCCGTCAAGATTTCGACGATCTACTCGCAGATCCGCCCACTGGCACGCAGACGGGCCGTGGCGATCCTTTCCGACCGGATGGAACTCCTCTACCGTGGCGCAGCAAAATTGCGCTTTACGCGCCCGGACGGACAGGAGGTTCCCAAATTTATTTATCTCGACATGGAGGAGTATCGCGATGTGAGCATCACGGCCGAGGTCTTTATGAACACGCTCGACCGCCCGGGACTGGAACAGATCCGTGCCGGGATCGCCTTGCAGGCCTACCTGCCAGATTCGTTTCTCGTACAGCAACAGATCACCCAATGGGCACTTGTGCGCACCGCTCGCGGCGGTGCGCCGGTGACGATCCGACTCGTCAAAGGTGCCAATATGGAGATGGAACGAGTCCTCGCCTCACAGGCATCTTGGCCGCAAGCCCCGTTTAAAACCAAACCACAAACCGACGCCAACTACAAACGGATGCTCCATTACGGCTGCCAGAGCGAAAGGCTGAAAGCCGTTCGCCTCGGAATTGCCTCCCACAATCTTTTCGATCTCGCCTATGGGCTCGTCCTGGCGGAAGAACAGCAGGCCCTTGCGAGTGTCCAGTTCGAGATGCTGGAGGGGATGGCCAATCATCAGCGACGCGCGCTCTTCGAGATGGTCCATCATCTACTGCTCTATGCTCCAGCTTGTGCACAGAACGATTTTATCCACGCCATCGGCTACCTCATACGGCGACTCGATGAAAACACAGGCGCCGACAATTTTTTGCGCCATGCCTTCCATGTTCAAGTCGATAGTCCCCAGTGGCATGCACTGGAAAATGATTTCGTCGAGAGCTTTCCTATTATTGACAATCTGCGCGAAGCGCCGCGACGAGAACAGAACCGATTGGAAGAGCACTCTCTAAGCGCAGAGCAGAGCGATCTAGAGCAGTTCACCAACGAAAGCGATACCGATTTTTCTCTAAGCGCCAATTATCACTTTGCGGAAAACATCATCGAGCAGTGCTTGGCGACTCGCCAGCAGGAGCCACGCAACATACCACTCGTCATCGACGGCGAGAAAATCTTCTCCGGTGGCAATTGCCGCAAGAGCGTTGACCCCTCAGAGCCCGCCCGCATCGTCGCCACCGTCCGGCAGGCGACCTCAGAGGAGGTCGCCCGCGCACTTCGCGTCGCGCAGCGTGACCAGGACGGCTGGCGCGATCAATCTCCACAGCAGCGAGAAATGATCCTCATGCGCGCCGCTGAAGAGATATCGCGCGCCCGCGGTGAGTTGATGGCAGCGGCTCTGACGGACGGAGGAAAGACCCTCGGTGAGTCCGATCCCGAAGTTTCCGAAGCGATTGACTTTGCGCGATTTTACACACTCTCCGCTTCAGATTTTTTTTCGCAACCCGATCTTCGATGCAGGCCGATCGGCGCAGTGGTGGTCGTCTCTCCCTGGAATTTTCCGATCGCTATTCCCTGCGGCGGTGTGGCGGCCGCACTGGCGGCTGGAAACACCGTGATCCTCAAACCGGCATCCGAGGCGGTGCTCCCCGCTTATCTGCTCTGCGAATGTTTTTACCGAGCGGGCATCTCTCGGCGGACGCTTCAGTTGGTTCCCTGTCGCGGAACCGACCAGGGGGCCCAACTGGCCGGCAGCGACCAGGTCGATGCTGTCATCCTCACCGGAGGAACGGCGACGGCCGAGGCAATGCTACGGAACAACCCCGCGATGAATCTGCTCGCGGAGACTGGCGGCAAAAACGCCACCATCGTCACCGCCCTTGCAGATCGCGATCAGGCAATTGCACATGTGTTGCACTCCGCATTTGGCCACAGTGGCCAAAAATGTTCCGCCACGTCTTTGCTGATCCTGGAAGGTGAGGTGTATGATGCGCCGCACTTTAAAGAAGCGCTCGTCGATGCAGCAGAGAGCTTGGCCGTCGGACCCGCCTGGCAACTCGAGAGCCGTGTGGGGCCACTGATCCATCCGCCCGACCCGCTCCTGGCGAGCGCGTTGTTTGAACTTGAGCCCCGAGAATCATGGGCCTTGCGGCCCCGGCGGTGCGAGGACAATCCGCAACTTATCTCACCGGCGATCAAGTGGGACGTCCAACCCGGCAGCGTCACGCACATGACCGAATTCTTCGGCCCCGTGCTCGGTGTCATGCGGGCAGAGAACCTGGAGCATGCGATTGAACTGGTCAATGCAACCGGCTATGGGCTCACTTCGGGGTTAGAAAGCCTCGACGATCGTGAACAGCACTATTGGGAACAAAACGTCCGGGCCGGTAATTTGTATATCAACCGTCCGACAACCGGTGCTATTGTGCTGCGGCAACCGTTTGGCGGAATGGGCAAGTCGGCCTTCGGACCGGGCATCAAGGCGGGCGGACCGAATTATGTCGCGCAATTATTAGATATCGAAGACCGGGCCGATTCCAAAGAGCCGCAACAACTCGAGTTTGGCTCGCTCGCTGATCTGGTCAACTTTTTCGCAAAACTTGTCGACGAGAAAATCCTTTCCGCCGAGCAGCAGGCGCAACTCCAGCAGATCGCCGCCAGTTACGAGCAGGCCCATCAAAAAGAGTTCAGCCGATGCCACGACCACTTCCGACTGATCGGACAGGACAATATCCGCCGCTATCTACCCGCCGAGCAATTGGTGATCCGCCTGCACCGGGACGACTCTTCGGTCGACATCCTTGCGCGGCTTACAGCGGCGAAAGTCTCTGGAGCCGATTTTCTGCTGAGCTATCCGGAGACGTTTTCGTCACCCCTCATCGACCGCCTCGCCGAATCGGATCAGACACCCCTGAGTGGACTCGAGTTGATCGCCCAGAGCGACGCCGCTCTTGCCGGACAGATTGAAGCGGGCACAATATCGAGACTACGCTATTCGTCTAAGAGCCATGTTCCAGATTCTGTCCGCTCTGCCGCGGCCGCAAACGCCATCCCGATCATCGATCGGCCGGTTCTCTCTGCCGGTCGCATAGAACTCCTCTGGTACCACATCGAACAGAGTCTTTCTTTTGACTACCACCGCTATGGAAATTTGGGCAATCGCTCCGACGAGCAGCGAAGTGAGCCGCTTTAACTGGCTGCACCGATACGTTTTGAGCGCAACATCTTTTGCGGATTTGTTCGACTTTGGTTATCATTCCCCTAGAGCATCGCGAGCAGCCGTAATGTAGATTTAATCCGGAGGATGATCTTGCCCAAGAAATTTTCGCGACGCAAGTTTCTCTATGGCACCAGCACGGCCGCATTGGCTGCCGGCAGTGGCCTGTGGCACCAGCAGGGGCACTCGGCCGAGAGCCGCGCAGCTGCAGGCAAACTAAACATCGCCGCGATCGGGACCGCGAACCGCGCGTCGGCCAATCTCAAAGCGGTTGCAAACGAAAATATCGTCGCGCTCTGCGATATCGACGCGGCATACCTTCAGAGGGCGGCAGCCCGGTTTCCTCAGGCCCGGCAATTTCGCGACTACCGCGAAATGCTCGATAGCATCGGCTCGAACATTGATGCATTGGTCATTTCCACCGCCGACCACCATCACGCGCCGGCCGCGGCACGGGCATTGCGGGCCGGAAAGCACGTCTACTGTGAAAAACCGCTTTCACACACGGTCGCCGAAGCGCGGCTGCTGACCCGCCTTGCGCGACAGCAGGGAGTGGCCACCCAACTCGGCACACAGATCCACGCCAGAGAAAATTATCGCCGCGTGGTCGAAATGATCCGTTCGGGTGTGATTGGCGATGTCGGCGAGGTTCACGTCTGGGTCGGAAAATCGTGGGGTGGCACCGCACAACCGGCCGAGGGCCAAAAGGTACCGCAAACACTCTCCTGGGATCTCTGGCTCGGTCCGGCACCGGTGCGGCCCTTTGTGGCCGGCCGCTACCATCCCGGACAGTGGCGGCGGTGGTGGGATTTCGGGCAAGGTACGCTCGGTGATATGGGGTGCCATTTTATGGACCTGCCATTCTGGGCGCTCGATCTCCGCAATCCGGTCCGCATCGAGGCTGCGGGGCCACCGGTCCATGACGAGACTTGTCCCCTCGGCCTTACGGTCCGTTACGACTTTGCGGCCCGCGATTCGATGCCGCCGGTCCGGCTCACCTGGCACGACGGACACAACATTCCAAGGTCTCTCGCCGGCCATCCGGTTCCTGCCGATGGCGTGATGTTTCTTGGGACCGATGGCCAACTCTATGCCAATTACGACACCTATCGCCTTTTTCCCCAAGAGCAGTTTGCGGGTTACCGGCCTCCCGCGCCGACCATCCCCCGCTCTATCGGCCATCACGCCGAATGGCTCCGCGCTTGCAAACAGGGTACAGCGACCACATGCAACTTCGATTATTCTGGCCCGCTAACCGAGACTGTCCTGCTGGGCAATGTCGCCTACCGCACCGGCAAACCCCTGCTCTGGGATGCGGACTCGCTGCGGGCCACGAACTGCCCGGAGGCCGCGCAATTGGTCCACAAAACCTACCGGCCCGGCTGGGAGGTGGCGGCAGGCTGAAGAGAGTCATCGGGAATCTATGATTTTGTCATCCGAAATGGGCGGCTATCTGCTGCTGCTCCTGATGCTTTTTGTACATTTCACGGCTCCCTGTTGGCCTGCCGCTCTGCTAACGCTCGTCATGGTGTTGTGGCGAAGAAGACAATCCTCTTTCCCTTTTCGTGCATCTGTTCGGAAACAGGGGCATCGCGTGATGCTGCTGGTAGTTGTTGTCGCGTGGATTCTCGGACTCGCAGGATCGACAGCTTTGCTGATGCGAGGCATTCACATCGACTTTTGATGGCACCGCACGCCTACAAAGAAGGCTTTGCAAACAACTGATTCCAGTCTTTTGCCATATCAACCACGATCCAGCCCCTTTTCTTAGCTGCAGCTAAAGCCGTCTTTAACCTACCGCTACTCTGCGGGTTTTCGTCGTAGGCGTACTCGCGCTGCGCGTCGGTGTGATGCACTATCAGCCCTAGGCTCGGACTTCGTCCCACGGTTGTCCACTCGAGCATCGCCTCATCGCCATCCGAATTACCGAAAGCCGCGAGCGGGCGTCGACCGATGTGTCGATGGATTGCAATTGGCTTGCCATCCTTATCATTCACAAATTCGAGTTTCGGCTCTTTAATGAGCACCGGCTTCCCGTCACGCATTTCAAAACGCACCGCGCCAATAGAACCGACTGCTTGCTCCGGAGGGATACCGTACACTTGTTCGCTCCAGGCACGCATAAAATCAGCGCCGCCACCAGAAACAATGTGTATGCGAAAGCCATTTTTGCGGAGATAGTCGATCACTTCCTGCATCGGTTGATAGCCGAGTTCGGCATAGGGGCGACGGAACCGGGGATGCTTGGCACGTGCCATCCAATCGCGAACAAGGCGATTAAACTCCTCGGTGGTCATCCCCGCGTGGGTCTTGGCCATGACCGATCCGACAACCTCTTTTAGTTGGCCCCTGACCGTTGCCATATCTGCGTCAAGGGCGGCGGCCAGCAGCGGGTCTTTGCGCCACTCGGGATGGTCAGGAGCTAATCGTTTCAACTGATCAAGGGCATACGCCATCTGAAATGGAATCGGATTCTCCGGCCAGAGCGTGCCATCATTATCGAATACCGCAACACGCTCCTCGGGCACAACGTAGCCTTCCGAACCTTCTGTAGTCACTTTTTCCACAAACTCAATAATGGCAGTCTTTGCTGATCCATCATTCCAAGAAGGCAATGGCCCCGAGGCGTACCCGCAGACGGGATGCACCAAGTGCATGACAATAGCAGGAAGTAGAAAACTGAGCGTTGAAACAGTAGAGCGAAACAATACCATGGCAAGTCTCCCGTACATCAACAACCGCAAGGCGAGTAATCTAGAACAACGAACGGCAACCCACCATGCGCAACATGATGATTTGATGTGAAATAAAATAGCGTCACTATTATTATGTCCAATGTCCGTCACTTCCATATGGGACACAAACCGGATGCCGGCATCCTCTTCTTGCCGCTTGCAAATACTGTCGTGAATCGTACGGTTAATCTATTCTTGCGCTAACATTGGCATCTATTTCAATTTTCGACGTTCATGCATCGCACGCACAACAGGAACATTTCCAAGAAGAAAGGCTGCCAAAATGAAACAAACTTGGTTAACACATTCGATGACGTACATTGTCACAATGGTTACAGTGTTTCCGTTGTTGGCCGCAGAGCAATCGGACAGCCAGCGTGATGAAGCGGCCGCGATTGATGCCTACATCTATCTCTACCCGATGATCACGATGGATGTTACGCGGCTGCAGATGACAAATGCCCCGGAGGGTCAAAGCAGTGCAATGAACGCACCGATGAATGTGTTTTATCATTTCCGTGCCTTCCCCGATGTGAATTTCAAGACCGTGGTCCGGCCTAATTTCGACACTTTGTATTCCTCAATCTGGGCCGATATGACCGAGGGCCCGGTGATCGTTACCGTTCCCGATTCCGGGGGACGTTACTACCTGCTGCCCATTCTCGATATGTGGACAGATGTATTTGCCGCACCCGGCTGGCGAACAACCGGCACAGGGCCGGGCAATTATGCCTTCGTTCCACCCAACTGGAACGGTGAGCTACCAGAGGGTGTCACGCGGATCGATGCTCCTACACCGTATGCCTGGATGATCGGGCGCACTGAATCTTCTGTGGACACCTACGAAGCAGTACACAAATTTCAAGACGGACTTAAAGCGACACCGCTGGCTGAATGGGGCAAAGAAAGTTCACCGAAAAAAGCCGTCATCGACCCGAGCGTCGATATGAAAACCCCGCCGCTTGAGCAGGTCAATGCTATGTCGGCTAAAGATTATTTTGAATATGGGGCACGCCTGATGAAGTTGCACCCACCCCATACTACTGATGCCGATATCGTGGCAAGAATGAGGCGACTGGGTATCGTGTCGGGCAAAGACTTCGATTACAACACGCTGCGTCCGACAGCCCAAGCGGCTATCGACAAAGCACCGGCAGAGGGCCTGAAGCGGATTAAGGCCCACCTGCCGGAAGTGGGCAGCATGGAAAATGGCTGGTCCGTGATGCGTGAAAACGCTGGCGTTTACGGTGCCGACTTTTTGCAGCGGGCCAGCGTCGCCCTCGCAGGACTCGGCTGCAACAAACCGGTCGATGCGGTCTATCCGCTGATCATTTCAGATTCTCGCGGAAAAACACCCACAGGGGATCAAAACTACGTTGTCCACTTTGAGAAGGACAACCTGCCTCCGGCCGAAGCCTTTTGGTCACTCACGATGTACGATGCCGATGGATTCCAGGTGCCCAATCCGCTGAATCGCTTTGCCATCGGAGATCGCGACAAACTCGCGTTTGGCGACGATGGGTCACTAGACATTTTCATCCAAGCCGAATCACCCGGCAAGGAGAAGGAATCGAACTGGTTGCCCTCTCCAAACAAAGGGACACTCGGATTGACGATGCGGCTCTATGCACCTGATCGAAGCGTGCTGGATGGAAGCTGGAAACCGCCGATCCTCAAACATGCTGGAGGAAAAGCGGCAGCCGCTAAACTAGGCGACGGACTGCCACCCCATCAATAGTGCAGTCAGAACGCATGCCGCCGGAAGCTGGCAAGGGGCGAGCAGATTCTCCGGGGCTCTCCCAAACAAATGATATTGCTCAAAGGCCGGTCGCACCTCGAAGAATGGTGGTGCGAACTGGTCTGGAAATCGGAGGAGTGCCCAGGCCGGCCATAATGTGTGGCCACCGGGGATGGCATCGGTGCCGCAGAGAAAATAAAATAGCGTCTGGTTCAGTCCACGATTATTCGAAACGGGGCAGTTCACTATGAACATTCTCACCATCGACATCGGCGGCACCCACGTCAAATTGCTGCGGACCGGAATGCAGAAAAAACGGTCCTTCAATTCAGGGCCAAACATGACCCCGGAGGAGATGATGCGCCAGATCGATCTGGTCAAGGGCGACTGGGACTGGGATCGCGTCTCGATTGGATTTCCCGCCCCCTGCGCAAAGAACCGCCCTCTGAAAGAACCTGCCCATCTGAAGGATGGCTGGGTGGACTTTGATTACGAAAAAGCGCTCGGTAGTGAGGTGCGTCTAATCAACGATGCGGCGATGCAGGCCTTCGGCAGCTACCAGGGTGGCAAGATGCTCTTTCTGGGACTCGGTACGGGACTCGGTACGGCACTGATTGACGACGATCACCTCGTCCCCCTGGAACTGGGCCACCTCAATTACAAGGGCAAAAAGACCGTTGAGGATTTTGTGGGAGAGGCCTATCTGGTGAAGAAGGGCCGCAAAAAGTGGCTAGGACATGTTTTGAACATCATTGAGATGTTTCGGGAAACGATCCTCCCGGAATACATCGTTCTCGGTGGCGGCAATACCAATCGAATTTCCGATCTGCCTGAAGGTGTGCAGCGAGGTTCAAACCACAATGCATTTCTCGGTGGCTTTCGCCTCTGGGACAAAAACGCACAGATGTCGTTGACCGAAAAGGACGAGCAGTCGCAAGCAGGCATCACTTAGTGATTGCCCAGATATTTAGTGATTGCCCAGATATTCGAGCTGGATCTCCGTTCCGGGCAGTTTCTCTTTCAATGCGGCGACCCCTTTTTCCGTCACAGCGGTGCGGGTCACCTTCAGATCCTTGAGGGCCACAAGCGGCGCAAGCTGCACCATGCCCGCATCGGAGACCGATGTCGATCCAAGATGCAGAAACTCCAGCGACTGCATTCGGCGCAGGTATTTTAGGCCTGCATCGCTCAGTTGTGTGTTATCGAGATTCAGCCAACGCAACTCTCTCAACGGTTCCAAAGACCGGATTCCAACATCTCCAACGGGCACCCGCCAGAGATTGAGCCGCGTCAACTGCGGCATCTGTGAAAGTGCCGAAAGAGATGCGTCGGTCAACTGGCTACACTCGCTCAGATCGAGATCCTTCAGGCGTTTGTTTTTTGCCAAGGCGACCAAGCCCTCGCCCGTAACCTGGGTCTTAGCCAGCCGGAGCTTTTTGAGCCGGGGTAGCTGGCCGATTGTTACCGTTCCTGCATCGCCGAGGAGTGTTCCCGCCAAATACAATTCCTCGAGTTTTTCAAGATCCGCCAGCTTCGCAACACCTGCATCGCTGATCCAGAGGTAATCGAGAAGCAGCGCCTTGAGGTTTTGCATCTTACCGATCTGCTCGAGTGCCGCATCATCGACGCGCGTGCGGCCACTTTTACCGGAAAGCCTGAGGGCCTTGAGTTTTCCAAGATCGCCAAGAGAGCGGATTCCCTTGTTGGTAATTGCGCAGCCGCGGAGATCAAGATTTTCGAGCGTATGAATCTTGCCGAGCGTTTGCAGTCCGACATCGGTAATGTCGGTATCATTCAACAGGACTGAGCGAAGGTGCGTCAATTTGTCGAGTGGCAAGAGATCCTCATCGGCAGTTTGCGCTCCGCGAAAGCTGACCTCTACCACATGACCGGCTCGGTCACGGCGGATTTTGGTGGCACTCCCGTCGAGTGCTGCAAGCGCCTGTGGATCATCGCCGCGAGCATCCTGAGCGAGGGCGGAGGCTGAGAGGGGCCAGGCACACGCCAGCAGTAGCATGGACCAATAAGGATGCTGTTTACTCCTGGACATCGCCATTGGGCTCACACTTGCTTTTAAAGAATGTTTGGTACTGCTGCATGATGTTGG
>PVBE012970901.1_pt1 | contig 19634 bp, 18 predicted proteins | sample 1631181 | NCBI WGS metagenome assembly PVBE01 (sample SAMN08397723, study PRJNA350692) | Marine metagenome, whole genome shotgun sequencing project. | isolation source: water | place: Pacific Ocean | collected 2012-04 | reverse complement strand
GGTTCCGCCGTTCTGCGCCGACTCGTAGCTCGGCGCCGGCCATTGGATGCCGCGCAATTCCTCAAGCTGATCGTAAGGCGATGTCTTGTCCAGCTTCTCCACTTCCAGAATGCCGGTCAGATCGGTGTCGGTGCCCTCGGAGGCCCGGATGACGTCGCGGAAGATTTCCTCGGCGTCGTAGAAGCCGTCCGCCTTGCGCTCGTAGGGCAGGGCCTTTTTCATGTCGAGCCCGAGCAGCTTGCCGATGCCCTTGGCCTTGTCGATCACCATGTCCATGTCGGGACGGCACCCCTTGGGCGGCTCGGCGGCTTTCTGGCAGAGATTGATCCGCCGTTCCGAGGAGATGTAGACGCCCTCGACCTCGCCCCAGGTCGCGGCCGGGAAGATCACGTCCGCGTAGAGATTGTTGGGTGCGTGACGGTAGATTTCCTGCACCACGTTGAAGGTCTTGGTAATCGCTGGCCGCACCAGATTGTATTGGTCCGGTAGGTCGATATGCGTCGCGTAGACGAAGAAGAACGCCTTGACGTCGTCCTTCAACGCCCTTTCCATCATGCCAACGGCGTAGCCGGGGTTCTTGGAGTTCATGGCGTTGATCAGGTTCTTCTCCGGCACTCCCCAATGCTTGGCCATGTGTTTGCGGTGGGATGCGTTTTTCAGCGGCTGGTTGAACGGCAGCCGTCCGGTCAGCCCGCCGGTGAAGCGTTCGCCCATCGCGTTGGGCTGGCCGGTCATCGAGAACGGGCCGCAGCCCGGCTTGGCCAGGTTGCCCGTCAGGGTCAGCAGGTTGATAATGGAAATCACATTGTGCTGGCCGTGGATGTGCTGGTTGTAGCCGATGCCCCACATGATTATGACGCCGCCGTAACCGCCCTTCTGCTTGCCCTTGGCGCGGGCGAGGCGTTTGCGGGTGGCGTCGGCGAACATGCCGGCGACCCTGCGGATCAGGTCCGGCGAGACGTCGTGGTTTGGGCCGCCCATGCGGTCCTGCACCTGTTCGGGGCTGTAATCCTTGAGCACGCCATCGACGTAGTTCTTCCATCCCGTGGCATGCTTCTTCAGGAAATCCCAATCGATAACGTCGTCATGGTCCTTCAGCAGCACATGGGCGATGGCGTTCAGGAAACTGATGTCGCCGTTCAGGATGGGGACGTGAACGCTGTTCTTGGGATTGATGTCCTCGTAGCCCATCACGGTTCCGGTGCGGCGCGGGTCGACGACGACGGAAGGAATATTCTTCTTCCGCTTGTGGTCGGCGGCGCGCCAGAAAATGATGGGGTGCGATTCGCGGGCGTTGTGCCCAAAGTGCATTATCATGTCGCAAAGCTCGATGTCTTCATACGCCAGTGGTGGCGTATCCGAACCCAGCGTAGCGAAATACCCGGTCACCGCCGAGGTCATGCACATGCGGGCGTTGGCCTCGATGGTGTTCGAGCTCAGCACGCCCTTCAGGAACAGGTTCTCGAGGTACTGCCCCTCCATGGTGAGTTGGCCCGAGCCATAGAGCGCGATGGAGTTGCCGCCGTGGGTCTTGGCGAAGTGCGCGATCTTGTGCGCCACCATCTCCGAGGCGTCGTGATAGGGCACGCGAACGAAATGCTTTTCGTCGAACGAGCCCTTGGTCTGGGAAATGAACTCGAGATCGCCGTGGCCACGCTTCTTCCATTCGGCCCAGACATCCTTGCGCACGTATGAATCACCCTCCATGCGGTCGACATACATCGGTTCGGCCGCCGTCAAACCCTTGATGCACTGCAGGCCGAAATTCGTCGGATGGTCCTTGTCGGGCCGCATCGAGACGATCTTGCCTTTTTCGGCTTGGATGATTGTGCCGCAGCCGACACCGCAGTAGGGGCATTGGGCGATCGCCGTGGTGCGTTCGTCCTCGTCCTCGGCGGCCGCGGCGGAAGCAATTTCAAGTTCCGGATTGGCACCGACCATGAACCCGGTGCCGACGGCGGAGGCGGAGGCGGTGACAAAGGCACTGGTTTTGAGCAAATCGCGGCGCGACAAAGTCGGTTTGGTGCGTTTCATTTTTCCGACACCTCCTCAGTTTTTTCTCAGATCGCGTAGATAGACGATGATGTCGTCGATCTCCTGATCGGAAAGATTGGCCAATCCGGCGGGCCCCTGGAAAGACAGCATGCGGGTATTGGATCGGCCCTTCTTGATTGTTTCGCGGATGAACCCGTCGGTGACCTTGTTCAAAAAGCCCGGCAAACCTATGGCCGTACCGGTGCCACCGGCCTCGTAACCATCTCCGCTTACGCCATGACATGTCGAGCAGATATATTCGTACCATTGTTTTCCCAGGCGCGGATCGCCGTGGGCGTCGGGTTGGGCGTCCACTTCCTTGGCCCGGTTAGGCAACTGCGCGTGGGAGCGTAGATAGGCGACGATGGCGCGGACTTTCTTACGGCCCAAATGGGCGAACGGCGGCATGCCCGTGTCCTCTCGACCATCGCGGATGGTGGCTTCAAACAACTTATCGTTGGTGATGCTCAGAAGCTCCTGATTTGTGAGCGACGGCGCCACACCGGGGGAGCCGATGGCATCGGCCTGATGGCAGACCTCGCAATTCTCGACGAACAATTCCTTGCCCAGTTTCAGCGTCGACGGAGACGCCGTCTCCGCCTGGCTGGCGCAGCTGAAGGCGGCCAATACCACACCGGCTAGACCACCAGACAATAGCTTGAATGCAGACATAGTTGTCTCCCTGCCGTCTTTGCTCCAATCCCCCCGCTCGGCCGCCCCGAGGGCAGACCGTCAATCCCAGTCATCGTCCTTGGACGGCGCCACCAAGTCTTCGTGACATGATCGGCAATCCACCTTTTCCTCTTCCATCCGGTCATGCAGCTTGTCCATTACCGCTTCCTTGTCGAAGCCATCGGGCAGGGTGTGAACGATGCCCTGGTGGCATTCGATGCAGGTGGTGCCCCACTTCTCCGCCAGCTCGTGCATGGTGCGTGACGAGGCGTCCTGCACCTTGCGGTTCATATATTCAATTCCATGGCAGTTCCGACACTCCCGCGAATCGGTAGCCGTCATATTGGTCCAGACGTATCCTGCTAACTGCAAGCGCTTGGCGTTGAATTCCTCAGGCGTGCTGATCGATCCCAGCATCCAGTGAAACAGTTCGTTGGTCGCACCGATCTTACGCACGACCTTGTGAACCCATTCCTTGGGCACGTGGCAGTCGGGGCACGAGGCTCGAACGCCGGTGCGATTGGTGAAATGGGCCGACCTTCGGTATTCCTGGTAAACGTTCTCCTTCATGACATGACAGGATATGCAAAAGGTCTCGGTGCTGGTCGCCTCTATGCTCCAATTGAAGGCGCCCCAAAAGATTACGCCTGCCGCGAACGCGGCCAAAACTCCGGACAGCGGATGATTGCTGATGGTCGATAGCAAGTTCTGCCAGACAGTCACCAGCCATCCCAGCCGCCCGTAGGACCAGCGCAATTTTTGGATATCTCCTCGCCCCGTCATTTCCCCCCGGGAAGTTTGTGTTTCCAAGTACTTAGCGTGACAGCAAAGCGCCTCGGAATCAATGCTTTGGTCCCCGCCGCTCCGCCCCGCCCTGGCTCAAATTCCCAGGTAGGCCGCCCTGATCTCGTCGTTCTCGACAAGCGATTCGGCAGCGCCCTCGTGTGTGACGTGCCCGTGCTCGAGCACGTAGCCGCGATGAGAGGCGCGCAGCGCCTGGAAGGCATTTTGCTCGATGAGCAATATCGACACCCCGTTGCGGCTGATTTCACTGATCACCCGGAACATTTCCTGGACCAGGAGCGGGGCTAGGCCAATCGAGGGCTCGTCCAGGATCAGCAGCCTGGGCGACGACATCAGCCCGCGACCGATGGCGAGCATTTGCTGTTCTCCGCCCGACATGGTGCGGGCCTGCTGCGATGAGCGCTCCTGAAGCCGCGGGAAAAGTTCGTAAACCCATGCCAGCTTGCTCTCGAAGGCCTTGCGGCTGACCCGTGAATAGGCACCGAGCTTCAGGTTTTCCCGCACCGTAAGGGTGGAAAACAGGAGTCTTCCTTCCGGCACCTGAACCAGTCCCATCTCGACCAGCCGGTAGGGCGGAGTTTGGACGATGGAGGCGCCCTCGAAGCGAATGTCGCCCGAGGCCGGCCGGACGATGCCGCTCACCGTGTTGACGGTGGTCGTCTTGCCGGCGCCGTTGGATCCGATGAGCGTCACGATCTCGCCCTCACCGACGGCCAAGGTCAGGTCGAAAATAACCTGGACGTCACCGTAAAAGACGGAGATGCGATCAAGCTCGAGCACAGGCCTCAATCCTCCTGCTGGGAGCCGAGATAGGCGGCGATCACGCTTTCGTCGCGCGATACCGCCTCGGGGTCGCCTTCGGCGATCATTTCGCCGTGATGGAGCACGACGATGTTTTCCGAGAGCCCCATCACCGCTTTCATGACGTGCTCGATGAGAAGCACCGTGACGCCGCGGCCCCGGATGGTGCGGATGGTTGCCATCATCTCGGTGGTCTCGCTGGGCGTCAGTCCCGCGACGAGCTCGTCGAGGAGCAGGAGCCGGGGCTCCGTGGCCAGGGCCCGGGCGAGCTCGAGTCGCTTGCGTTCGATGGGAATCAAATCCTCGCCCCGCTTGGCGGCCTGGTTCCCGAGTTCGACGAAGTCGAGGATCTCGCCGATCTGCTCGTTAGCACTTTGCCCGCTCGTGCCCTCGTCCCCGTTCCCGTTATCGGCACGACCGTAGAGCAGCGCCACCCTGACATTGTTGGTCACCGAGAGGCCGGGGAAGGGCCGTGCACTTTGGTAGGTACGCGAGATCCCCATCTTGCAGATGCGGTCGGGGGTGAAACCGGTGATGTCGTTGCCGCAAAAGGTGACCCGACCGGTGCTCGGCCGGTACTTACCTGCCAGAACATTGAAAAGCGTCGTCTTGCCCGCCCCGTTGGGCCCGATGATGCCGGTGATCGTGCCCTCGCGAACCTCGAAGCCGACGTTGTCGAGCGCCCGCAAGGCGCCGAAGTTCATGCTCACGTCGCGCACTTCCAGCATCGCCGGACTCATTTGTCCTCCTCCCGCAACCCGAGAAAGCCGAGGAAACGCTCGACCGGACCCAGGCGGGCCAGCCCGCCCGGCATAAAGAGCCCGACAAGTATGATTACCAGCCCCAGCATCGCCCCATGCAGGTGTTCGAAGGTGGTCCAGATCACCTCTTCGGTCATTGTCAGAAAGACGGCGCCGACGACCGGCCCGACCAACAGCCCCGTGCCACCGAGCAACGCCATGGCGATGGGCGTCAGCGCGCGCTCCAGGCTGAAGATATCGTCGGGGATGATGTAGTTGATGTACCAGGTGTATACGCCTCCGAGAAAGCCGGGAAAGAGGCTGCTGATGACCAGCGCCTTGGCCTTGGTAAGGAAGGTGGGCACGCCGAAGTCCCGCGCCACCTCTTCGTCCTCCCGAATCGTCTTCATCGCCAACCCGAGCTTCGAGCGCCCCAGCGCCCAATGGCAGAGCATGACCAGAACGACGGTCGCCAGGCAGATGTAGTAGACCGGCGTAGTGCGGTCGCCACCATCGATCTTGAGGCCGTTGGAGCCGCCGGTGAGCCAACTGAGATTGATGGTCACGTGCTCCATCAACTTCACCAGCCCGAAGCTGGCGAGGGCAAAATAGTGCGCCCGCAGGCGGAAGAAGGGATAGCTCATGACGGCGGCGAAGGTAACGGCACAGAGCGTCGCGCCGAATAATGCCGGAACCAGCGTCAGATCCTGGTTGAACAGCACGCCGAAAGCATAGGCACCGACTGCGAAGAAGGTGATATGGCCGAGATTGATGTAGCCCATGTGGCCACCGACGATGTCGTAGCTGGTGGCGATGACGACGCTCATGAAGGTGAAGATGACGATCTGCAGGTAGTAGTTGCGTGCTTCGAACGACACCGCGGGCAGAAACAGAAAGATCAGCAGAATGATGGCCAGAAGAACGTGAGACCGCCTCATGTCTCGGTCTTTCCGAACAAGCCGCTGGGCCGGACTACCAGCACCGCGACCAGGAGCAAATAGGCCATCGTTTGCCCCCAGGCCGGGTTGAAGAAGCCCACGAACGACTCGGCGAAGCCGACGATGACGCCGCCCACGGCGACGCCGACGAAGCTGCCGAGACCACCCATGACGACGATGACCAGATACTTCAAGGTCAGCGGCAGACCGATGTTCGGTGCGATGAAGGAGTGGATCACTTCGAAGCCACCTGCGGTGGCAGCCAGCATGGTGCCGATGCCGAAAGCGATGGCGTTGATGCGCATCGTGTTGATGCCGCTCAGCAGCGCGCCACCCCGGTTCTGAGAGACCGCCTGCACCGCCAGCCCGAGATAGGTGTACTTGAGAAAGAGGACGAGCCCGATAATCAGCGCCACTACGATGCCGAAGACGACAAGCTTGAGGCTCGGCAGATAGAGCTCCCCCCAGACGATGCTCGGTATGTAGAGATCGATGCTTTTCTCGAACACATCGCCCTGGGAAAGAAAAGCGAATACGTCCTCGATCATCAGAGCCGCCCCCAGCGTCACCAAGGTGGCCGAGGCCAGTCGTACGTGCTCCTTGCGCATCACCAGCGGCTTGATCAGCACTTTTTCGAAGGCATAGCCGACGAAAAAGAACAGCGGTGCGATCAGGATCACCAGCAGAAAAGGGTCTATACCGAAAGTGTCGAAGGCCAAAAAGATGACAAAACCCGAGACCATAAGAAATTCGCCGTGAGCGAGATTGAGTATTCCGCTCACGCCGAAAATCAGGGAGAGACCAAAGGCCGCCAGGGTATAGACCCCGCCCAAGAGAATCCCGTTGATGATCAACTGGGCCAGAATGGCCGCGTCCATCTCCGATCCACTGCCTTATGGTCTCTGACGCTTACCAACCAAGCGTTAGACGTTTACGGATTCTTCGGCTGATGCTTGCCAGCGCCGGAACTCAACGGCCACAGCGAGACGGGTTTGCCGCCGCGGATTTGGATCGGCCAGGCATACAGCGAGCCATAGCCCCGCTTATCGTGCTTGACCACGACCTCGCCATCGAAGAGCGGCAGGTTGGTCTCCCACATGGCCTTGCGAATGGCCTCGCGGTCGAGGCTGCCGGCGCGCTCGAGGGTATCCGCCAGGCGCTTGTAGGTGTTGTAGCGGATGCCTGACTCGGGGTACTGCCAGCACTGGAAACCGGCGGCCTTGCAAAGCGCGTCGAGTTCCTTGTGGTCGGCCGAGTTGCCGTCGAAGACGTAGGACGAGCTGACGACGTTTTCCGACCATTTGCCCATGGCCTTGATCACCGGGATCGGCATGTGGCCAACGATGAACTCCTTGGGCTTCAGGCCCTGCTCGCGAGCTTGTTTTAGGAACGCGATGGTCCAGGGCGGTGCGATGTTCTCGACGAACACGGCATCGGCCTTGGTCCCCTTGATGGCCAGGATGGTCGACGAGAAATCCTTCGTGTCCTTGGGAATATTGTTCTGGTAGACGACGTTCATGCCCGCCTTTCTCACGGCATCGGCAAAGCCCTGCAAAGCTTGGTTTTCGTGCAGGTTGTCACGTGACACCAGTGCAAAATTCTTGGCTCCGCCCTTGGCTTTGTAGAGATCGATGATGCGCCGGTGCTCCCAGGCGGCCGGCCCGAGACCGGCGGTGCGCCACGCGTTGGGCTTGTCGAACATCACCGAATCGTTCGATTCCACCATGAAGAAAGGAATCTTGTGGGTGGCCGTCGCCTGCAGCGCGGCATTCGTGACAAAGCTCGAGAACGGTCCCATGAAGACGTTCACTTTGTCGACGGTGGCAAGTCGTTCGTAGAACTTGAGCGCCGTGGGCGGTTTGGATTGATCATCGTAGAGCACGAACCGCACCGGCAAGGACTTGCCGAGCTTGCTCAATTTGATGCCGCCGCGTGCATTGACGCTCTTGGCCCAGGCCTCCCCGAGCTTCGGGAAGGGGCGCACGATGCCCATCAGACGCCCCGACTTGGCGATCGTCGCGCCGATGACGATCTCGGTTTGGGCGGCGGCCGAGTGGCCAAAAACAAACAAGGGGATGGCGGCCGCCATGACGCCGACGGCAAAGATTTTGCAACTATTCATGCAATGTTTCATAGGTCTCCCTCCTCCCAAAGCTCTCAGCGGAATAGACAAACCAACAACCGAGCTTGGGTTCCCCGAAGAACCCGATAGTGAAGATACTATTGTATCGATCTGCATGATTCAACGCAGATCGCCCGGCGCTGCACGGGTGGGGTGGTTGGTGAGGCGTGGCTCTTGATCGCCCAATCGGCTAAGCTGCCCCAAATCCCGAATTTTCCGGGGAGCACCGACGGGAGGAACGCTGCCATGGTGGGCCAGGAACACCTGAAGCCGACGATCACCATCACCGCCGAGATGTTGACTGGGAAGGCCAAGACTTTCGTCGAGAATTGCGGTGCCTCTGCGGTCGGGATCACGACGCTCGAGACCCTGACAGGCGGACCGCCGTCGACCAATCTCGAATACGTGTTGCCCGGCGCCACGTCGGCCGTGACCTTCGCCATGCCGCTCGACCAGGACAAGATCCGCAATTACCTGGCGAAGGAGGACAGGGACGGCCACCAGGTCGACTACAACGATACCAACACCATGGCCACCGGGGTGGCGTCGCAGCTCGCCTCTTTCTTCCGGGAATGTGGATTCGATGCCGTCGGCGTCCAGGCCAACCAAGTCTATCGCAACGACGATGACTCGGTGCCGTGGGAGCAGCACCCAGACATATCCCACCGCCTGCTCGCCGTGCGGGGCGGGGTCGGATGGTTCGGCCTTTCGGGCAACGTGCTGACAGTGGATCACGGGGCCAATGTGGCGCTCTGCACCATGGTAACGGTGGCCGAACTGACAGCAACAGAGCCCCTGCCGCCGGAAGAGAACTTCTGCGACTGCACCACCATGGAATGTGTCGCCGCCTGCCCTTCGGGCTTTTTGGGCGAGGCCAAGAGGCAGCGCACAACCGTGACCATGGGGGGCCATTCGTTCAGCTATGGCCAGCGCACCAGCTACGAGCGTTGCTCCTATGTCTGCGCCGGCTTTACCGGACTGCATCCCTCGGGCCGTTGGTCGACCTGGTCACCCGGCCGCTTTCCCATTCCCAAGAAGGACGAGGATATCAAGCTGGCCACGGCATGGGCCTACGATTCCTGGGCGGAAAGGCCCTATTTGGACGGCCACACGCTTCAGGCACCGCTGATCTACGCCTCCAAGGGAAAGGACGTTCAACTAACCTGCGGCAGTTGCATGTTGGTCTGTACGCCCGACGAGGAGGAACGTGCCCGCCGGCTGAAAACGCTGCAGAGCAGCGGGGTCGCCATTCAGCACCCGGATGGCAGCGTGGAGGCCGTCGCGCCGCAACAGGCGCAACATTATCTGGGCGGGCTGGACGACGAGACCCGGGCCCTTTACGAGCCGGAAAACCCCGAGCGCTACGAAGACATGGAGGTCATGGGCGGCAGCGACCGGAGATAGCGGGCTAAACCGGCTCGTCGTCGTAAAGCTTGAGCACGGCGATGCCGTCCAGCTCGCCGTGGCCGCGGGCGATGAGCAAGCGAAACAATGCCGCCGCCTGGCTGGCCATGGGCGTCGGCGCCTTCAGGTCTTTGGCCAGGTCGTGCACCATGTCCAGGTCCTTGAGCACTTGGCGGGCGTAGCCGGCCGGGGCGAAGTCGCGCTCCAGCATGCGCGGGTAGATCGATTGCAGCATGTTCGAGCCGGCGTGCCCCGGCGCCAGGGCGCCCGGGATCTTGGCCGCATCGATGCCGCCTTTTTCGGCCATCCTGAGCGCTTCGGCCAGGACGCAATAGTTCGTCAGCACCAGCACCTGGTTGATCATCTTGGTGATCTGGCCGGCGCCCACCGGTCCCATGTGGGTGAAGGTGGCGGCGAGGTCGTTCATCACGCCGGATACCTGCGCGATGGCCGCGTCGTCGCCGCCAGCCATGATGGCCAAGGTGCCGGTGCCGGCCGCCGGTGGCCCACCGGAGACCGGCGCATCGACCCACTTCATGCCGCATTCACGGGCCAGGCGTTCGGCCATCTCGCGGGTCGTTTCGGTCACGGTAGTGGAAATATCGACTAGCACCTTGTCGGCCGTGCCGGTTTCGATCACGCCGCCCGGGCCGAGAACCGCTTCCTCGACCGCGGCGGTGGAGGTGACGCAGCAGATCACGATGTCGCTCTCTTGAGTCACCTCGGCCGGTGAGGCGGCGCCCCGGATGCCGTTGGCCTCGGCCGCAGCCACTTTGTCCGCGACGATGTCGTAGCCCGTGACGCCATAGCCCTCAGTGACCAGGAATTTCGTCGCCGCGTTGCCCATCAGGCCGAGGCCGATGAAGCCGATACGAGGTTTGGCAGTCATGCTTCGGGCCCCCTTTCGTCCGGTCCCAGCGTCAGGTTGAGCGACAGCCGGCCGCCGTCGGCATAGATGGTTTCGCCGGTGACGTAGCTCGATTCGTCGCAGGCCAGGAATAGCGCGATGGCGGCGATCTCGTCGGTGCTGCCGAGCCGGCCCAGCGGGATGCGCGACATGATCTTCTCCTTGGCCTCGGGATCGGCCAGCAGGCCGGCCGCCATATCGGTGTCGATGGTGCCGGGACCGATGGCGTTGATCCGGATGCCGTGCTGGGCCAGTTGCACGGCGCCTGAGCGCGTGAGCTGGTGAATGGCGCCCTTGGAAATCGTGTAAGCGGTCAGGCCGGGGATGGCGACGATGGCGTTGATCGAGGAGAGATTGACGATGGCACCGCCATGGCCCTGTTCGACCATCCTCCGCGCCGCTGCCTGACTGACCAAGAACGCGCCCTTGATGTTGACGCCCATCACGGCGTCGAAATCTTCCTCGGATAGATCGAGTAGCGAGGCCGGGCGCGAGATTGCGGCGTTGTTGACGCAGACGTCAAGGCGGCCGAAGCGGGCCACAGCCTCGTCGACCAGGCGCTGGGCATCGGTTTGCTGCGAGATGTCGGCAACGATACCGGCGCAATTCTCGCCCAACTCCGCCACCGTTTCGGCCAGGCGTTCCTCCAGCTCATCGCCGATCATCACGCGGCAACCCTCGGCCACGAAGCGTTGGGCGATACCGCGGCCGATGCCACGGGCGCCGCCGGTTACCACTGCCACCTTGTTCGCGAGTTTCATGTCGTGCTCTCCATAAGGCGTTTTCTGTAGCGTGCCGGGTCCGTCGCCGCTACCCCCACCCCTCCCTCCCCCTCAAAGGGGGAGGGGGAAGAATGCGGGCTGTCTCCGGCTCCCTCCCTCGCTTGCGGGGGAGGGTGAGGGAGGGGGGTGGCCCGATCCAAAGCACAGCGGCGCAATCTTGAACGGCTCTGACAGGCAGCAGAAAGACGCAGTTGCGAAGGCTTCAAAACCATAATTAGGCAGCCTGCTAGGAGCCGCGCTCCTCGGGTTAGAGGGTGAGGTTGAGGGCCAGCCGGCCGCCGTCGGCGTAGACCGTCTCGCCGGTCACATAGCTGGCGTCGTCGCTGGCCAGGAAGGCGGCGACGGCGGCGATTTCGCTGGGCGCGCCGGCGCGGCCCAGCGGTGTACGCGCCATCAGCCTGCCGTAGCCGTCGGGGTCGTCGCTCCAGACGTCTTGGTTTAGCTCGGTGTCGATCAGGCCCGGGCCAATGGCGTTGGCCCGGATTCCGTGGCGGGCCAACTGCACGGCCATCGAGCGAGTGAGCTGGTGGATGGCGCCCTTGGATACCGTGTAGGCGGTCTGGTTGGGGATCGCCACAATGGCGTTGACCGACGAGAGGTTGATGATGGCGCCGCCGCCGCCCTGCGCCACCATCTGCCGCGCGGCGGCCTGGTCGGTGAGGAAGGCGCCCTTGATGTTGACCGCCATCACGGCATCGAAATCCGCTTCGCTGAGGTCGAGCAGCAGGCCCAGGCGCACGATGGCGGCGTTGTTGACGCAGATGTCGAGCCTGCCGAAGCGCTCGACCGCGGCGTCGACCAGGGCCTGGGCGCCAGCCTGGGTCGAGACGTCGGTGGTCAGCGCGGCGCAGCCTTCGCCGATCGCCTTGGCGGTGGCTGCCGCGCCGTCACCGTCGATATCGCCGATCATCACCCGGCAGCCCTCGGCTTTGAATCGCTCTGCAATACCACGGCCGATACCGCGGGCGCCGCCGGTCACCACCGCCACCTTGTTCGCCAGTTTCATGCGCTGCTCTCCCTGCCGGCCGTCGCCATGCGACGGCACAATTCGAACGCCTCTATTAGTGCCGCCGGGTTGGCCCTGCCCTGGCCGACGATGTCATAGGCCGTACCGTGGGCCGGTGTCGTGACCGGCACGGGCAGGCCGTCGATCAAGGTCACGCCACGCTCGAAGCCCATCAGCTTCATGGCGATTTGGCCTTGATCGTGAAACATGGTGACCACGGCATCGAACTGGCCGGACCGGGCACGCACGAAGACGGTGTCGGCAGGCAAGGGGCCGCTGGCGTCGATGTCCCGGGCCCGGGCTCGTTCGACGGCCGGGGCAATGACCTCGATCTCCTCGCGCCCGAAGTTGCCGCCGTCGCCGGCGTGGGGATTAAGGGCGGCGACCGCGAGGCGCGGCCGGGCGACGCCGGCGGCTTTCAGCGCTTCATCGATGAAAACGATGGTGTCGAGAACGCTGGCCTCTTCGATCAGCCCGGCGACGTCCTTCAACGCTACGTGCGAGGTCACCCGGGCTGTCCATAGTTCTTCGAGCACATTGATCTCGCCCACCCGTTTGGCCCCGAAGAGCTGGGCCAGCAACCGGCCTTCGTCCTCATGGGCCAAGCCGCCGAGATGCAGGGCTTGCTTGTTCAGCGGCGCGAAGACGATGCCGTCGATCCGGCCGCTCCGGGCCAGCTCGACGGCGCGCTCGAGCGCCGCCAGCATCTCGCTGCCGGACGCCGATGTGGCCTGACCGGGCTCGGTCGCCGCCGCGGGCAACGCTTCGAGTGTCGCTAACGAGGCAATGTCGACAGCGCAGCCCGCCACCGCCTGGCCCTCGGCGAAGACCTGGGGATCGCCCAGGCAAACGAGCTGCGCGCCCTGGCAGCCTTCGGCCAGCAGCCGGGCCATGATCTCCGGCCCGATGCCGTTGCGGTCGCCGTGCAGCAGCGCCAGCGTCGGCTCGCTCATTTCGTCAGGTCGTGATCGGCCAGGCGCTCGATGACTTTGACCACCGCCGAGTGGTCGGCCTTGGCGTCGGCGGCGGAGCCGCCATTGAAGATCTGCTGGGCATTGGCCGTGGCGGGCAGGCTGATGCCCAGCTCGCGGGCCGTCTGCAGCGCAATTTCCAGGTCTTTTTGCTGCAATTCGGTGCGAAATCCGGGCTCGAAGTTGCGCTCCAACATACGCTGGCCATGCAATTCCAGGATCGGCGAGCCGGCCGCGCCGCCCAGCAGCGCCGCTCGCACGGTTGCCGGATCGGCGCCCGCCTTGGCAGCGAAGACCAGGGCTTCGGCCACGGCCTCGACGGTGATGCCGACGATGATCTGGTTGGCCGCCTTGCAGATCTGGCCAGCACCATTGTGCTCACCGATGTGGGTGATGGTCTTGCCCATGATCTCGAACAGCGGCCGGACGCGCTCCAGGGCCCGGGCCGGCCCGCCGACCATGATGGTCAGCGCGGCGTTGACGGCACCGACGGGGCCGCCTGATACCGGCGCATCGAGGTAGTCGCAGCCGAGTTCGTTGATACGCTCGGCAAAGCGGCGCGTGGCGGTGGGCGAGATCGTGCTCATGTCGACCACGGTCTTGCCCGGTGCCAGTCCTTCGGCCAGGCCCGCCGGTCCGAACAGCACGGCCTCGACGTCCGGTGTGTCCGGCACCATGACGATGATGACGTCGCTGTCCTTTGCCACTTCGCGGTTGCTGTTGCAGACCGTGGCGCCCTTGTCGAGAAGTTCGGCCGGTAGCGGCGCCAGGTCGTGGAGCCAAAGCTCCTGCCCGGCATCGAGAAGATATCCGGCCATGGGTGCGCCCATGATGCCGAGTCCGATGAAGCCGGTTTTCAAGGCGCTTGGTCCCGTTCAGTCTTCGTCTTGGTATTCCACCAGGTGGCTGAAATCCTCACGCACGGGCGAGAAGATATCGATGATCTCGCAAGACTCGTCGCCTACCGGGGCGCCACCGTGAGCCACGCCGCCGGGGATGTGGTAGAGGCTGCCCGGACCTAGGATGTGGACCTCGCCCCGGCAGTGCATCTCGAGCTGGCCGCGAACGATGTAAACGAGCTGTTCGTTGGGGTGGCTGTGCATCTCGACGCCGACGCCGGGGTCGGCGACGTTGCGCACCACCATGACATTGTCGCCGCGAAAGGCCTGGCGCGAGTGCCCCAGGTTCACGGTCTCCGCGGGTATGTCGTCCCAGGTGCGAGGTTTGGGCATCTTCTCAGTTCGCGATCCGGTGCGCTTGCGAACGCGGAATGAGCAGCATGTTGGCGAAGATCTTGAGGCCCTTGTCCTCGCTCTCGGCCAGTTCCTGGCGCAACGCGTAGTAGACCTTGGCGGCAGCGGTCTCGCCCCAGAACCAATCGTTCATCTCGGCGCTGGTGGCTTTGCCCGGCTGCGCCTGCGCGGTCTCGAAATAGAACGCCTTGATGTCCTCGGTGGCCAGCTTGAGCATGTCGACCGGGCCGAACTCGGAGTTGGGGCTGGGGTCGGGTTCCGAAGCAAGGAATGAGGCCACGTAGCGCGCCGCGTCCTCGATCTCCAGGCCGCTGGCGCCCACCGTGGTGCGTTCGTTCTGGCGCAGTCCGAGGTCGTACCAGGGCGTCATCTGGTTCACCTCGGTCAGCATGGCGGCACCGAGATCGTCCGCGTCGGCGGCCTCGGGTGCCGGCAGGTTGATGGGGCAGACCCAGCCTTCGGTTTCATCGACATGAACCTTGGGCGCCTCTTCCGGATGATCGACCAGGACCGGACCTGAATCGGCTTCCAGCAGCCCCAGCGTTGCCGTCAGCACCCGGCGCTGGAAGGCCGCGTCGCCCGGCGCACCTAGCGGCCGGCCGAGCTCAAACGGCACCCACAGCGCCCGCGGTGGTTTCATGGCTTCCGAGTGTTCGCGGATCAGGCTGATCTGCGTCGTCGCCACGCCTTCGTCTTCGAGATAGTGTGCCAGCCCGCCCACGGCGCGCGTGCAGAAGGGTCATATGGGTACCAGCAAAGCGGCGTCGACGTTGTCCTTCTTGAGCAAGTCCGCCAGGCGCCGGGCTGGGCCCTCGTAAAGGTTCGGATCGGTGGCGCCCATGAAGGAATAGTGGAAATCGGCCACCGAGCCGATTTCGCCGTCGGCCGCCATCTCGCGCAAGCGGTCGATGGGGAAGGCGATGTTGAGGTCCTGCTGAAAGCCCGAACGATCGAAGTTGGTCGAGACGTGGCTCATGATCAAATCGGCGCCGGGCGTGTCGCCCGGGATCACCCGATAGTCGTCGGCGCCCAGCCCGAAGGGCCGGTCACCGCGCACCTGCAGGCCGGCCGTCGAGATGATGGCGACGCGCCGCTGGTTCAACGGCGGGCCGGTCACCCAAGGCGCGGTGTCGTAGCTCGGACAGACCAGGGCGGCCAAGTGTTCGCCTGAACCTTTCGGCATATCTGCTAAACGAACCATTTGAGTTTCCCGAATTTTGCTAGGGAAAAAAGTCGCCTGAGCGCTAGCCTACACCGATGGCGGTGGCACGAGAAAGACCTTCAGACGACTCGCACCCTGGCCGGACCGGTTTCGATGTGGCCGATGACGGCGGCGCCTTCATAGCCCTGATCGTGAAACAGCGCGAGCGTCGCTTCGGCCTCGTCCGCGGCGACGCTGACCAGCAAACCGCCGCTGGTCTGGGGGTCGCAGAGCAGGTTCTTGCGCCAGGTCTGCAGCCCGGTCGCGAGCGTCACTTCATGGCCATAGCTATTCCAGTTGCGGCCGGCGGCGCCGGTATTGGTGCCCGATTCCGCCAAGGCACGAGCCGTCGGCAAAAGCGGCAGGTCGTCGGCCTTGACGACGGCGCCGAGTTCCGATCCGCGGCAGACCTCGAGCAAGTGCCCAAGCAAACCGAAACCGGTGACATCGGTCATGGCGTGGATGCCGGGCCGGCTTGCCAGATCGGCGCCGATGGCGTTGAGCTTCGTCGTGGTGGTGATCATCTCGCCATAGCCGGCCGCATCGAGAGCGCCCTTTTGCAGCGCCGCACTGAGGATGCCGACGCCCAAGGGCTTGCCCAGAAACAACACGTCGCCCGCCTGGGCGCCGATGTTGCGCTTGATGGTGGCGGGATCACCCAGCCCCACCGCGGCCAGGCCGTAGATGGGCTCCGGCGCGTCGATCGAATGGCCGCCGGCGATGGCCACTCCGGCCTCGGCGCAGGCCGCCGCGCCACCGGCCAAGATGTTGCGGATGACCTCCAGGGGCAGCTTGTCGATCGGCATGCCGACCAGAGCCAGGGCCAGGATCGGTTTGGCACCGACGGCATAGACGTCGCTGAGCGCATTGGTCGCGGCGATGCGGCCGAAGTCGAAGGGGTCGTCGACGATGGGCATGAAGAAGTCGGTGGTCGCCACCACTGTCTGGTGGTCGTTGATCTGGTAAACGGCTGCGTCGTCGCCGGTTTCGGTGCCGACAAGCAGGGCAGGGTCGCGGAAGCTCACCGGCAGCTCGTCGAGCAACTCGCCGAGCACGCCGGGTGCGATCTTGCAGCCGCATCCGCCACCGTGTGAAAGCGTCGTCAGGCGCACGACCTGGTCGTCCATGGCAACCTCCCTGCAGGGCCAAGTTGGGGAATTGGCGGAAGAGGGTGGGAGTCGAACCCACCAGGCACGCTTGGCGCCCCTCACCGGTTTTGAAGACCGGGCGCCCCACCGGGGTGCGATCCTCTTCCACGGATTATCGATATTTGGATGTTGCCTCGGATCGCACGGATCCGTCAGCTGGACGCAGTATCGGAGAAACGGTGGCTGCTGGCAACCGGGGTGCCAGGCGTAGAATGACCACCAGAAAACGTATCCATTTCCTGCAGGAATCGCCCCCTACCGCTTTGGCCGTCTGGGCCCGCGCTCCGGGAGCTACGGTGCGCCTGCCCGGGGGCGGAGCCGAAGCGATGTGATTGTGCTAGCCTGCCCCCGGAAGATGGCGCTTCGGATCGAGAATAATCGGCATACGGTGGCACCGGTATTGGCGCAGATAGCACCGGGCGAACTCGACGGGGGGAATATGAATAAGTTGGCGAAAGATCGTGCCGGCAGCAGGACCGGGCGATTCATACCTACCTACGAGGCGCTGGCCCACGACCTCAAGAATTTTGCTGTCGACGTGGTATTCGGCCTGATGAGCGATGATACCGCCATGCTGGCGACGGAGATCGACACCATCGGCATCCCCTTCTTGGGCGCCCGGCACGAGAACAGCGCCATCGCCATGGCCGAGGGCTATGCGGCCGCCTCTGGCAGGCTGGGCGTCGCTATCATTGGCCGGGGACCGGCCGCGGCAAACGGACTGCACGCTGCCATCAGTGCGTCACGGACAGGCTCGAAAGTCTTACTCATTTACGGCGAGGCGCCCGTGGGCGGCGGCGGTCCAAACGGAATCGGGCCCGATTACAAGGCCTTTGATTCCCGTGGCGTCATGACTGCCGCCGGCTTGCAAGCCTACTTTCCCACCTCGCCCCAGGCCGCCCGGACAGCCCTGGCCGACGCGGTGGCGATGGCCATGCGGGGCCGGCTGATAACCCTGCACCTGCCAACGGACGTGCAGCTTGCCGATATCGAGGTGCAGGACGACGAGAAGCCCATCGCCCAGCCACCATCGCGGCCCGGGGCCGGGGCCCGGCCGCCTGGCATCGATACCACCATCGGCCTGCTGGCCAACAGCCAGCGGCCCCTGATTATTGCCGGTTGGGGTGCTCATCTTGCGGGCGCGGGGCCGACACTGGAAAGCTTGGCTGACAAAATTGGTGCCTTGCTGATTACCTCCGCCAGAGGCAAGGACATGTTCCGGGGCAACCCCAACAACCTAGGCATCCTGGGATCCTTCTCTCATTCCCTGGCGCGGCGCTATGTGTCAGAGGCCGATTGCGTGCTGGTTTTTGGCGCCGGCCTGAATTTTCTGACTATGAGTTTCGGCAACTCCCTGCCCGCCGCGCCGCTTGTTCAGGTGGATATGGTGCGCAGCAATATTGGCCGTTGGACCAACGCCGATGTTGCTCTGGTCGGCGACGCCCACGTCGTGGCGGAACAGATCCTGGCTGCGGCACCGGCCCGGTCGCAGGCGGAAAAACCCTTCCACAGCAGTGAGATACGGCAAAGTATTGGCGATTTTGACATTGCCACGGATTTCCAGGCCGTCCCGACGGCCCACACCGTCGATCCGCGCTCCCTGGCCATCGAGCTGGATCGGCTTTTGCCGGCCGAACGCCAGCTGGTCTATGACGGGGGCAATTTCCTGGGTGTGGTTCCTTACCTCTCGGCTCCCGGGCCAGGGCACTTCAAAATTACCAATGAATTCGCCTCAATCGGCCTCGGCTTCGGCACCGCCCTGGGCGTAGCCAAGGCGCGGCCGGAGACGACGACCGTGCTGATCATCGGCGACGGTGCCTTTGTCATGACCATGAGCGAGCTTGATACCACGGCCCGGGAAGATCTTCCCATCGTCGTGGTTTTGATGAACGATTGTGCCTACGGTGCCGAACTGCACCTGCTCAAGATGCATCAGCAGCCTGTCGCCAAGTCGCTGTTTCCAGACGTGGATTTTGCCCCTGTCGCAGAAGCGTTTGGTTTCGCGGCTGCGACCATACGCTCCCTGGATGACTTGCGCGCCGTCTCCTCTCTGCTGAACAACCCTCAGGGACCGATTTTTCTGGACTGCAAAATCAATGCGGACGTTGCCGCCCCGTTCATGAGCGAGTTCGCTGCCTTTGAGGGGCGGAAGGGCTAGCAGGCTGCTACGGGAGCTCGGTCCGCACTTCCGCTTTTGCCACCTGGGCGTCCGTTGCTGGGGGTAGAGGAGGCGTGGCCGTGGCGGGGCCGAAATGTCGCTGATGACCCGGAACGGAAGTTCGGACCCCCGACCTCAAACACCTGTGAGGTGTTTCAGGAGGATTGGATGGTTCGCTCTGACGGGAAACGAAGGGTGACCTTGGTTCCGCTATCGACTTTGCTTTTGATCTCAAGCGTGCCCCCGAACAATTTCATGAAGTTGGTACTAATGTGAAGGCCAAGGCCGGTGCCTTCCCGCTGCTGGTAGGGCGCGCCCTCCGCCTGTTCGAAAGGTTTCAGTGCCTTGACGATGCCTTCTTCCGTCATCCCGATGCCGTTATCGGAAATGGCTAGAACGATGCCGCCTTCCTCATCCACCTTGGAGGTCACACTGATTTTCCCCGCTTTGGGCGTGAACTTGATGGCATTGGACATCAGGTTGTTGAGGATCTGAATCAGCGCTCTTTCGTCACCCCGCAAGGCCGGCAAGCCCGCCTCGATGTTGGCCCCCAGGGTTTGATCCTTGGCCTCGGCCATTATTTCCAATTGCCTGATGCTGGTTTGCACCAGCGCCGAGATGTCCAGGGCTTCCTCGGCGAGTTCATACTTACCCGCCTCGACCTTGGAAAGATCGAGGACATCGTCGATCAGG
>PVBE010743259.1_pt1 | contig 19635 bp, 17 predicted proteins | sample 1631181 | NCBI WGS metagenome assembly PVBE01 (sample SAMN08397723, study PRJNA350692) | Marine metagenome, whole genome shotgun sequencing project. | isolation source: water | place: Pacific Ocean | collected 2012-04 | reverse complement strand
CTTTACCAATCAAAAATATTTAGATTTAAGTATTCTTACTATTTCTTTATTACCAGAAACTTTTAAATTTGAAGAAGCATATTTTTTTAAGTACTTATCGTAATATTTTATTCTTGAATTTAAATCTCTAATTAAAATTTTGCCACTAAAGTCTAATTTCTTGTGTATATTAAGAGTCTTCAAATTTAGAACTTTACTATATGCATCACTCTGATATTTTTTTTCTTTAAATAATTCTGACCTAAGAGATAAAATTCTTTTTTTTAAAACAACCGCATCAACAACTGCAGTTGAACCAAAATCTAATATTAAAAAAGAATTTTGTATAAGTTTTTTTGTTTTATATTTTATAACAGGATATCTTCCTCTAAATCTTTGAACTGTTTTATTTAAATTATATTTAGGATGTATGGAAATAACTATTTTCTTTTTAAAGGTTTTTGATAATTTCTCCAATAAAAGGTTAAGTTTTTCATAATGTTCATCAACTAGAGATTTGTCTAACTTACCAGATGAATCTTTAGATTTTTCTGATCTGGCTCTAGTTTTGTTTCTGTGTGCCTGGAATATATCTGCAAAATTTCTTTTTAATGAGAATATAAGTTCTGGAAAATCTACATCTATATCAAGTAATAATATTAAATCTTCTTTCAATTTTTTTTTTGTATTATAATATTTTTCATCAAATTGTTTGCTTTTAACCAATACAAATTTCTTATAAATAGTGGGCAATCTAAAAAATCTTTTTTGGTTCCTTGCAAAACTATTGTAAAGAACTTTATTACTTTCAAATCTAATATCAATTTTTTGGAAAATACCCAGTGAAGTTAATATTGCACATAATTTTTGTGGTAATCTTTTTACAAGCACTCTAATAATAAAAGGCAATATATGACTATATTCATAATCACCCATTCCTAATCTCACATCTCCTCCATGTGTGATCTTAACTTGAGGCATATTCTTTTTTTTTAAATAAAAAAGCAATCTGTAGTATTTAAATTCTCGACCAATAACGTTTACTATTATGGGATGTTTGTTTTTAAGAAACAGGTCTAGTGAATTGAAATCAATTGGGTTAATAAATATTATTTTTTTTGGTAAATTTAAAAATTGTTTTTTATTATAATTTTTCCTTTTTTTACTTTCCACCAAGTTATCAATATTTACAAAATAGACTTTTGGAAAATTTTTACAGATTTCCTTGATAAACAATTCATGTACTATTCGGTAAAATTGTAATGAAGAAAAAGATAAGAAAAAAATAATTTCTTTTTTTTTCATTTTTATGAAACTAAATTGATATGATAGAAAATCAAGATTATTATGATATCTCTATAAATGTTTAATCAAAGAAATATTAACTTGATTGGTTATTTTTTAAATCATATAAAAAAAATATAATATATTAACTTTTCAATTGTATCTAAAAAAAAGTGGTAAAATCGAATTGATTTAATTGTAAAATTTGATAACAAGTCTTTAAAATGTTTGTGTTAACTAATGGAGCTTAGTCATGGTCGATTACTCTTGAAATTCTCATATCCTATCTGGCCTGATTTCTTTATACTCTTAACTATACACATATAGATTTTTAATTTATAAATTTAATTTTTTATTTAAATAAAAATGAGAATTAACCTGAAAAGGGGTGCTTGGACTTTTGGTGACAATGTCCCTAAAAAATTCAATGCTCACATAGAAAAATCCGTCCCTTATTATAAAGAGGGACATGAGTTAATAAAAAAATTATCAGATTTTTTTTTAACAAATAAATCTAGATGCTATGATTTAGGCTCCTCTACATCATCATTGCTTATAAAGCTAAGTAAGTTTTCAAATAAAAAAGACCTTCAATTTATTGGACTGGATATAGAAAAATCAATGGAAGAATTTTCAAAAAAAAATATTAAAAACAAAAAAATAAAAAATATTAAGATCCTTTGCAAAGATATAGCTAAATATAATTTCAAAAAAAGTAACTTGATCATTTCTTATTATACTATCCAATTTGTAAATCCATCTTATAGGCAAAAACTAATTAACAAAATATTTGATGCATTAAATTGGGGAGGGGCATTTATTTTTTTTGAAAAAATTAGAGGAAATGATGCAAGATTTCAAGACATACTTACTTCGCTATATTCTGATTTTAAAGAACAAAATAATTTTCCAGCACTAGATATATTAAAAAAAACAAAATCTATTAGGGGAGTTTTAGAACCATATAGTAATTTTGGAAACAAAAGTTATCTTAAAAGAGCTGGATTTAAAGATGTTCAAACAATTTTTCAATATCTTTGTTTTAAAGGTTACTTGTGTATTAAATAAAAATGCAGCATATTAAAATAAAACTGCCTCAAAAAAAAAACTTAAAAAACTTTTTTTATAATTTAGATTTGAAATTTATTGTCGACCAAACAATAAAACCATCGGGTTTATATTCTGGAGAAAAAAAAACTCTTTTTGGTGTAAATGATGGCAGAATAAATCCAAACCCACATCCACCCGATTTAAAAGATTTATCTTTTTTATATCAATTGATAACTTTAAATAAAAGAACCACAGTTCTCGAATATGGTTGTGGATGGACAACCTTAATAATTCACTTAGCCTTATTAAGTAATAAGAAAAATTACAAAAAAGCATTTACAAGATGTGGAGCTCCTTTTAATTCATATGCAGTAGATAATAGTAAAAAATATATAAATATTTGCCGAAAAAGATTAAAGAAACACTCAGTAGATCATAAATTTGTTAAATTCTGTTTTTCTAATGTAAGGATGACCAAATTTAATAATCGTTTTGCAACAGAATATACCAATCATCCTTTAGTGAATCCGGATTTTATTTTTTTAGATGGTCCAAGTCAATTTGTTGGCCTTAAAAAAAAAATTGATAATTTCACAGTAAGACATTTTTCTATGATGCCTATGCTATGTGACATTTTAAAATTTGAACATTTTTTAACTCCAGGAACAATAATCTTATCCGATGGCAGAAGTGCAAATATTAGATTTTTATTATCAAATTTTCAAAGAAATTGGTTTCACATTCATAATGAAAAACAAGATGCTAATATTTTATATTTAGATGAAAAGCCACTTGGGACATGGAATAGAGAACAACTTAACTATTACAAAGATATCAGGTAATTTGATTTAAATGTGTGGTTTTTTATGCTTAGTTAATTATAAAGAAAATCTTAATAGCGTTAGAAGAAAACTTCATAATATATCTAATTATACAAATCATAGAGGACCAGACAAAACCAGTTTTTTTTTTAATGATAAATTTTCAGTTCTATTTAGAAGATTGAGCATTATAGACTTAACTAAGAAATCAGATCAGCCAATTATTTCCAAAAACAATAGATATATAATGGTTTTTAATGGTGAAATTTACAATTATTTAGAGTTAAAAAAAATCCTTGAAGAAAAAGGATATAAATTTTTTTCTAAGGGTGACACTGAGGTATTATTAAATTGTTTCATTGAATGGGGAGAAAATTTTATTGAAAAAATTAGAGGAATGTTTTCTTTTTGTATTTGGGATAAAAATTTAAATAAATTTTATGCTTTCAGAGACAGATTTGGTCAAAAGCCGCTATTTTATCATCATTCTAAATTAGGCTTAATAGTATCATCCGAGATCAAAGATATAAATTATTTTATAGAACAAAAAAATGAAAATATAGATATTTCAAAAAAATATATTTTTATGTCTTTTTGTGATAATAATAAGAATACTTTTTTTAAAGACATATTTAGATTGCTTCCATCTAGAAAATTAATTTATAAGAATAAAAAAATAAATATTTTCAAATATTGGAGTTTGAATATTAAAGAAAATAAAAAATATGATGTTGATGAATTTAAAAATAACTTTCTAGATACAGTTAATATTCATACTAAAGCTGACGTAAAAATTGCATACCTGTTAAGCGGAGGTCTTGATTCATCGTCGATAATTGCAGCAGCAAAACATTTGGGAAATGAAATTAATTCTTTCTCAATAATTCCTGAAAATACTTTTGATGAAAGGCCTTATATTAATAGTTTTGTAAAAAAGCTTAATTTTAATCACGATTATATAGATATTAAAGAAACAAGTGATAATTTAGATGTTGGAAAAGTCCTGTACTACCATGATGAGCCAATTAAAGGCAGTGAATGTATTTATCAATACTTATTAAGAAAAGAAATTAATCAAAGAAATTATAAAGTGCTTATTGGTGGTGAAGGTGGTGATGAAGTATTGGGTGGATATAAACGCATGTTTATAGTTTACTTATATACATTATTTAATCAAAGAAAATTTAAAGAGTTTAATGACAGCTTGAAAAAATCAGGAATGAAAAAAAGTTTTATAAAAAAAGAAATTATAAGATTAAAAAATATTATAAATAAAAAAATCTCTGACAGGGAAGATAAATCTGGTTATGAGTTCTTAATTCGACAAAAAAAGAATAAATACAATTTTTTAAGTGAAAACTGGAATGATTTAAAAAATCCATCTAGGTTTAATTTTTTTAAACAAAGTATATATAATTCGATAACTTATAATGATATAAACCTGGCATTAAGAATGGAAGATAGAAATTGTATGTCGTTTGGAATTGAAAATAGAGTTCCTTTTTTAGACCATAAATTTGTTGAATATATTTTTTCAATAAAGTATGAAGATTTTATTAAAAACGGTATCCAAAAATATATGCTTAGAGAATCTATAAAGAATTTATCCGATAAATTTTTAGTTAATAGAAAAAAAAAATCAGGAAGACCTGGAAATGACAATCATTACATTTTTAATATAATTTTCGATGAATTTATTGATCTACTCGAAACAAAAAAACTTAACAACTCTTTTTTAGATCATAAAGCACTTGCTGTAAAATTAATCAAAGAGAAGAAAAAGAAATCTCATATAACAAGCGGAAATTTTTATTTTAGAGTTTATAATTACTTAAAATGGAAACAATTAAAGTTATAATATTTTAATATTTATGAAACATATGTTAATGATAATTGGTTCAAGAAACATTAAAATAAAACTTAAGTAAATTTAGCTATTATTATTAAATTGAAGTATAAAAAAAAAATAATAAAAGGAATTTGGTTTTTTGGACTTTCAGGTTCTGGTAAAACTTTTGCTTCAAAATTTATTGGTAGACGTAAAAAAAATAGCATAGTTATAGATGGCGATGTTGTCAGAAAATTCATTAGTTTTGATTTGGGTTATTCTAAACAAGACAGAAACAAACAAATTAAAAGAGTGTGTGGAATAGCAAAAATTGCAATAAAGTCAAAATTATTTCCAATTATTGCAGTTTTATGGATGAATAATGAAGTTGCAAAAATTGCAAAACGCAATGGAATTGAGATTATAAAAATTGAAAGGGATTTAAAAAAAATCTACAAAACTCACAAAACCTATAAAAATAAAAAAAACGTAGTTTCTGTCGATATTAATTATCCAATAATAAAAACAAAATTGAAAAGAATATTTAATACAGGTAATAAAAATTTTTATTCTGTTCTCAGAAAATTAATTTGAAAAATATTTTAAACCGATCTAAAAAAATGGAGTAATGTGTTTTGCAGACATTTAAAATAGTTTATTTATTCGAAAATGAAAAAAGATATTTAATAGATTACGCTAATATTAAACAAGGTTTAATCTCTGACCAAAAAGATTTTTTGGGAAAAAAAGATGTAAAAAAATATCTTAAAGATATATCGAGAGGCATTCCTTTTGTTTTGCCTATTGGGTTAAAATGTTTTAACTATAATAATGTTAAGGAAATATTTAGAATTGATACAAAAAAAGTCTTTGGTGATATTTTTAGAATAAATAATTTCAATTATAAACCTGCTTGGAGTTTTTTAGAATATGGTAACTTTTTCTGTGTTGGTGGAAAACCAAAAAAAAAAATATGATAAACTAATTAGCTTTATAATTGATCACAATAATAAATTAAAAGATTACATAAAAAAACTTCAAGAAAAAAAAATGATAGTTGCGGCTTTCCAAACAAGAAATATACCCCACCTTGGTCATGAAGAAATAATAAAGCATTTATTAAAAAAAAGTGATCACGTAGTTATAAATCCAGTCATTGGCCCCAAAAAAAAAGGCGATATTAATTATTTTTTTTTAAAAAAAATTTACAATTTTCTCATCAATAAAAAATATAAAAATAATGTTAGTTACTTTCCTGTAATAGCTAATATGTTTTACGCAGGTCCAAGAGAAGCTATGCATCACACTTTTATTAGGCAGAATCTAGGCTTTGATATATTCTGCGTTGGTAGAGATCACGCTGGTGCAGAATTTGCATACAATCCTAATTTATCCATAAAAACTGCTTTAAAATATAGAAAAAATTTTCGAATAAATCTAATAGCTACAAACGGAGCATATTACTGCAAATATTGTAAAAAGATTGTGATAAAAGGTTCATGCAAAAAAAGTAAAATTTTTTGTAATTTGCAGAATATATCTGGTACTGATTTTAGAAAAAAAATATCAAAAAAGAAATTTTTTAAATTTGCTGACAAAGATATTCAAACATATATGCATGGACTAAAAAAAAATATTTTTGTCTAAATTGTTATGAGCATATTTTTCCTACGATAGGTTCGAAGACTTAAATTAGAAGATATAAAAAAAAGAAATGGGTTTTCAATTTTTTGAGACCTAACTGTACGCATAATACTCTTAATTAGCATGAAAAAAGATATAATAAATTATATTAAATCAAATCACTTAGTAAATTTATACTTCTAACAAAACAAGATTATAAATAAACTTCATTTAATTTTTTGTATATAATTTATTTTTTTGAATCAAAATTTGATTTATAAGTTCTCTTATTCTATTTTTTGAATTTCCAAGATAATTTATTTCTTTCTCTAATAGGTCATTTGAAACTTTTATTTTTTTTTCAATGTATTTAATATTTATTATTGCTTTTTTAATTTCATTTAAATCCTTGGCAATGACGCCGATTTTTTCTCTATCTTTAAAATAACTTAAATTTTTAAATTCACATCTATTATTTAATTTTTCATTTTTTGAAAAAAAAATGACAGGCTTTTTTGTTAAAAATGCATATGTATATGCAGTTCCAGATATATCAGTTATTAAACACATTGATTTTGTATAAGTGTCGAAATAATCATTATTTGTATCAAACCTAAAATTTTTTTCATTTTTAAAATTTTTTTCAATTTTTAGCACTATAGGCGTTTTTTTATTTGTTGGATGTGGTCTAAAAATAACCTTTGATGTTGTGTTTATTAATAGAATTTCAATTATTTTTTTTAAATCATCAAACATGGAATATTTTTCAACATGATTATAAAGTGTGGGTGCAACTATAATATCATTTTTTATTAATTCATTTTGCTTAATTTTTTTTTTTAAATAATCTAGTTTTGGGTAGCCGGCTTCCATTAAATTTGGAATTTTATTATTTAAATCAGAATTATGTTTCTTAAAAATATTCTTAAACATTAACATATTTTTATTATTCGAAAGAAATATAAAATCATACTTAATAAGTCTCTTAAATAAATTGCTCTCTTTTTTTTTTTCAATTATTGGACTATCATAAATATCATGATGCATAAAAATTCTAATTGATTTGTTAGTAAAAAGATCAACACAAACATTGTCATAAAAAATATCTACATTATAAATATATTTTAAAGAACCGTATTTAATATAATATTGATGTTTGTGCTGCGCTACATTTGATGAATTAAAACCAAAAATGACTAAAAAATTTTTTCCTAAATTATCAAAAAGGTCTTCAATATAGTTTTCATTTTGAATCATGTGTTTTTTGGGCCAATAAAAAAAAATAATTATTTTTTTTGGAAAAAAAATCTTGCTAAGTAATATTACTAAATTTAATTTAATTAATGAAAAAAATGCTTTGAATAAATCTATAATCATTTTAATTTATATCAAATTATTTTTTGTTTAATGCTTCTCGCCTACTATCAGATATCATGGATTAGAATTTATTATTAATTACTCCAAATATAATCATTCTTGGTCTGTTAGAAAAAAAATCTTCAATTTTTGGATATATTATTTTGGTATCTATAATCTTTATACCTGCCGATTCAACTAAGCTTTTAAATCCATTTTTATTTAATATCCAATATGCATTACGATCGCTTTTGCCTAGAAAGCTTGAAATGGCACTCTTTCTAAGAAAAAAATATCCAATACTACTAATAAAACTTTTTATGTTCCTTATTTTTAGCCTATCATCAATTATTGGGTTTCCAATAATTACATATTTTTTTGAAACATTCTTTAAGTTATAAATTGCTTTTATAGGATCTGTTAAATGCATTAAAACATCATTGCAAAATACTATGTCGTACTTTAACTTTATTTTTGATAATTCATAAATATTTCCATAAATAAGATCTATATTTAAATTTAAAATTTTATTAATTAACTCAAAATTAAAATTATTATTTGAATTTCGCTTTCGTATATTACCCTGAGAGTCAAATTTTATATTTGCTTCGCCAAAGTTATAATTGTCTCTTTCAGCCTGATTTATGATATCATAAGCAGTGACTTTAGCGCCCAACTCTTTAAATTTGTATGAAAAAAAACCATCACCCGGTCCCACATCAATCAATGATTTATTTTTGAATATTATTTTTTCGTTTTTAAAATTTTTGAAATATGGTCTCCAATCAAACAGCCCATTTGTTTCAATGCCTTCGATAGAAAATCTTTGATACCATTTATTATTTTTTATAATTTCATTTAATTCTAAATCAACTGGCATTATATTTTTAAAATTTAGTGATTAATAATATCCATCACTTGAATAAAGTTAGGTTTTTAAACTTTATAAGTGTATAATTTTTAAAAAACAAGTGCTATAAACCTTAAAATTTAAAAGTTTGTAGAAAATATGTTCTCTATTAGTAATGTTTAATCAAAATCATTTTGAGTTGAGATTGTTGTGAGTAAGAAAGCACGGATATTATTTATCTACCCCAACGAAAGACAAATGAGCGTAATACCGCCAGCAATAGCGATCTTATCTCAGTTGCTAAAAAAAAACGGTCATATTACTGGTTTATTTGATACAACTTTTTACGATTTTGATGATGAAATTGCACTTGGTAATATAGATCAAGGATTAGGAAATAGACTTACTCACAGACCATTTGTCAATAAAGGTTCTACTGTTAGAAAACAAAAAAGCGATTCAGCAAATGATCTAAGGAAAAAAATTACTGAGTTTAATCCTGATTTATTAGCTATATCCTGCACGGAAACCACTTTTGCTCGTGGATTAAAACTTATTATGAAAACACGCGACATGGGTATCAAAAATCTTTTTGGAGGAGTTTTTCCAACTTTTGCTCCTCAATTGGTAATGAATTTTGATGTAGTTGATATGTTATGCGTTGGTGAGGGAGAAAATGCAATTGTAGATCTTGCAAATTGTCTGGCTCGAGGAGACAATTATTATAATGTAACAAATTTATGGATTCGAAAACATAATGGAACAATCAAAAAAAATCCTGTAACAAAACCAGTAGATATTAATCAACTACCAGCAATAACAGATTTAGGAATTTTTGATGAACAGCGTTTTTACCGACCTCTAGGAGGTAAAATTAGAAGAGTGCTGCCTGTCGAAACCCATCGAGGATGTCCTTACACATGTTCGTATTGCAATTCTCCAGCACAAAATCGTCTTTATTCTGGTAACGGATCTTTTTTTAGAAAAAAAAGTATAGAATTAATTAAGCAGGAAATTGAAAATCACATAAAAACTTGGGGAACCGAATATGTGTTTTTTTGGGCAGATACATTTCTAGCATGGTCGACCGATGAATTTGATGAATTTTGTGAAATGTATAAAGACATTAAACTTCCTTTCTGGTGCCAAACTAGAATAGAAACTATCAGCGAATATAAATTTAAGAAACTTAAGGACGTTGGGCTAGATCGAATTACCTTTGGCATGGAACATGGCAATGAAAAATTTAGACGAGAAGTTATTAAGAGAAACTACTCAAACAAAATTGCACTTGAGCTGATGAGAATACCAGCTGACCTTGATATTACTTTTACAGTTAATAACATTATCGGTTTTCCTGGAGAAACGCGTAAACTTGCTTTTGATACAATTGAACTTAACAGGCACTTTAAATCAGATACTTCCACTTTTTCAACACTAATTCCTTTTGCTGGAACTGAAATCAGAAAACTTGCAGAATCACAAGACCTTATTAAGCCTGATCAGATTTGCACGATTGCTAATACTTCGGAGGAAGGTATTTTAGATATGCCTCAGTGGAGAAAAAAAGAAGTAGCAAAATTACAAAAAACTGCTTCAATGTATGTTTTTTTTCCAAAAAATCGATGGACAGAAATAAAAAATGCAGAAGAAAATCCAGAGCTTTTTTCTAAATTGAGAACTGAATTCATCAATACTTTTTGGTCAAAAACAGATGAAAGTATAACCGAAGCAGCAAAAGGATTATTTTAGGTAATATACTTATTTGATAGTTATCAGATAATATAAATTCAGATAATGAAATACAACATTGGATTTATGCAAGGTAGACTTTCACCTATACAAGGAAAAAAAATACAATCTTTTCCTTGGAAAAGTTGGAAAAAAGAATTTCAAATTGGCAGAAAGTTAAATTTTAGAATTCTAGAATGGACTTTAGATTTTAAAAAGCTTTATTCTAATCCTCTAATGACCGATTATGGTCAAAAAGAAATTAGGCATCTTTGTTCAAAATACAATTTCAAAATTTTATCCCTTACAGGCGACTGTTTTATGCAAAAACCTTTTTGGAAAACTAGTTCAACAAAAAAATATAAATTACAAAATGATTTTTTGAATATTATTAATCAAAGTGGTAAATTGGGAATTAAATTTATTATTTTACCGTTAGTCGATAATGGTAAAATAGAAAGTCATAAACAAGAAATGATATTAATTAATTTCTTAAAAAAAATTAATCCTATATTACGAACAAGTAAAATTAAGATATTATTTGAAACAAATTTTAAACCAAAAAAATATTTAAAATTTATAAAAAAATTTGATCGTAAATTTTTTGGAATTAATTATGATATTGGCAATAGTGCATCATATGGTTTTAATCCAAATGAAGAGATAAGTTTGTATGGCAAATATGTAAACAATGTTCATATTAAAGATAGACTTTATAATGGTAAGACTGTTCCCTTGGGACAGGGAAATGCTGATTTTATGTCTGTTTTTAAAAAATTAAAGCAAATTAGCTATAAGGGTAATTTTATTTTGCAGGGAGCAAGGTCAAAAAATAATCAACATGCTCTTGTTATAAAAGAATATAAAAATTTCATAACAAAATTATTAAAGGATTTATAACCAATGTACCAAGATCTTAGTAACAAAAAAGTTCTGGTCACAGGTTCTTCTTCTGGAATAGGCCTAGAAATAGCTAAAGATTTTAGCAAAGCCGGTTCAATTATTGCTCTAAACGGAAGAGATAAATCAAAGTTAAAAAAATCGATAAAAAATATTTACGGTTCGAAAATGATACATGGAAATGTAGAAGATCCAAAAATAGCGAAAAAAATTGTCACAAAAGCAGTTTCTTTATTAAATGGTTTAGATATTCTCGTTTGCAATGTTGGTAGTGGAAAATCTGTCAAATCTGGTCTTGAAAATTATCAAGATTGGCAAAGTAGTTTCAAAAAAAATTTCTTTAGTGCAACAAATATAATTGAAGCTTCAAAAAAATACTTGGTTAGATCTAGAGGAAATATAATTTGCATATCATCAATTTGTGGTGTTGAATATATACCTGGAGCACCTATAACATATTCAGTTGCAAAATCAGCACTAAATTCTTATGTTAAAATGACTTCAAAAATTCTTGGTCAAAAAGGCGTTAGGATTAATGCTATAGCCCCAGGAAATATCCTTTTTAAAGGATCTGTCTGGGAAAAAAAAATAAAAAAAAATAGAAAAATTGTTATGAGTAGTTTAAATTCAAGTGTTGCTTTAAAGAAATTTGGAAATCCAAAAAATATTTCGGATATTTGTTTGTTCTTAGCTTCTACGAAATCAGACTTTGTTACAGGAAGTGTTTGGATAGCTGATGGAGGGCAAATTAAAAAGTTAAATGTATAATCATGAATTTAAAAAAATTTAATCTAAATAATAAAAATGCTTTGATTACTGGAGCCGGAGGTTTGCTTGGTTTTGAACATGCGTACGCATTGCTTGAGATAGGTGCTTATGTAATTTTAACTGATCAAAATATTAAATTTCTTCAAAAAAATAAAATCAAATTAAAAAAATACTTTAGCAATAACAATTTCTGTACGATGAAAATGGATATAACCAAGGAAAGTTCAATTTTATCATGTTCTAAGAAGTTAAAAATGAAAGGTAAGTATATTGATATTTTAATTAATAATGCCGCAATCAATCCCAAATTGAACAGTATAAAAAAAAATAAAAACACAAGATTAGAAAATTTACCTTTAAAAGATTGGAATAAAGAGATTTTAGTAGGTTTAACTGGAACTTTTTTATGCATCAAAACATTCGGTTATGAAATGGCTAAGAATGAAGGTGGAATAATTTTAAATATTCTATCTGATTTATCAATTATCGCACCTGATCAAAGAATATATGCTGAAAGTAAATTTAATAAAAAGCAACAACCAGTCAAACCACTTACCTATTCGACGATTAAAACAGGACTGTTAGGAATGACAAGATATTTGGCAACGTATTGGGCTGACAGTGGTGTTAGATGTAATGCCTTATCTCCTGGCGGTGTGTTCGATGGCCATAATAATAAATTTCAAAAAAAACTGTCAAAATTAATTCCTATGGGAAGGATGGCAAACAAAAATGAATATCGATCGGCAATTCAATTTTTATGTTCTGATGCTTCATCTTATATGAATGGTCACAACCTAATTATCGATGGAGGAAGAACCATTTGGTAATTTTTAGTTGTGAATTCTAATTTTTCATATAGAAAGTGTAATATAAAAAAAATAATCCTAAACCATATGAGTATTTGTAGAAATTAGTATAAGTTCATCATGAGTGTTTTTTTTGTTGCTGAAATTGGAATAAACCACAACGGTGATATAAATATTGCTAAAAAATTAATAGATTTTGCAACCGATTTTGGATTTGATGCTGTAAAATTTCAAAAAAGGGAAATTTCAAAAGTATATAGTAAAAATTTTCTTAGCCAACCTAGGAAGAGTCCATGGGGAAATACTCAGTTAGACCAAAAAAGAGGATTGGAGTTAAACTTCGAAGAATACAAAGAAATTGATTTATATTGCAAAAAGAAAAAAATACAGTGGTTTGCTTCAGCTTGGGAAAAACAGAGCCTTAAATTTTTAGACAAATTTAACTTGAAATTTAACAAAATAGCTTCGGCTATGACATTTGATTTAGAATTTATTAAAGAAGTTGCAGATCGCAATAAACATACTTTTATATCAACAGCAATGACATCGGAAAAACAAATTGAAACGATAATTAATATATTTGATAAAAAGAAATGCTCATTTGAGTTGATGCATTGTGTGTCTACTTATCCATTAAAATCTGAGAATGCAAATTTAAAGAGAATCTTGACCTTGAGAGAAAAATTTAAATGCAATGTTGGCTATAGTGGACATGAAAATGGAGTAGCAATATCATTGGCTGCAGTTGCTATGGGAATTACTTCTCTTGAAAGACATATAACTCTAGACAGAACAATGTACGGTTCTGATCAAGCAGCATCCCTTGGTTTAAGTGGATGTAGAGAATTAATTACCTCTGCAAAGAAAATTGAAATGGCTAATCAAAAAAAGGGAAAAATCGATGACATTTTGGAAGAAGAAAAAAGAATTAGTGATAAATTAAGAGCTCATTTGAAAAATTATAAACCTTATTACAACAAATAACCGTAAGATTAACCATAAATTATTTATCAGATTATATAAATTTAATTAATTAATAAGTAAAATTTAAGTAGCTATTTTTTAAACAAATATTTTTCAAAGATTTTTGCTATTTTTAGATCAATTTTTTCATTAATATCCAAATTGTTCTCAACAGGAGTTTCAATAATTTTTATTTTGCCATTATATAATGACTTACTTTTTAAGAAAAGTTTAACTTTTGTAATTTTAATCGCACCATCTTCGTTAAATTCAGTTGGCCTATCTTGTCTGCGTACTCTAGTATTGCTATTATGATTAATTGCTTTAACAGAATTTAACTTATTTAGTCCCCATAAAAAACCATGAAATCTTGATGCTGTAAAAGCAGTATCTGCTTTTTTGTTTAAGACTAATTCGACAGCATCATCAAAATGTTTTGTATCAAAAAAAGGAGAGGTACATTGGACGCAAGCCAATATGTTGTATTCTTTTCCTTTTTTCAATAAAATTTTTAATGCATGGAGTAATACCTCAACGGAGCTTGTGGTATTTTTGGCCAAATTTTTTGGTCTTTTAATATATTGTATTTTAAATTTGTTACAGACAGACATTATAAGCCTGCTTTCAGTAGATATAAATAAATCTAATTTATGCTTTGATTTCTTAATTTTTTTTGCCGCTCTAACTAATAAGGGATAATTATTTAATTTTTGTAAATTTTTTTTACTAATACTAACGGAACCAATTCTTGCGGGAATCAATACTAATATTTTCATTATTATTTAAAAGTGATTTTATATTAAATTTCTTTTGTTATATTTTTCCAATAAAATATCATCTCATTTTTGATTAAAAATAAATTATTATCCTTATCATAAAGATATTATTCTTTTTATTATTGTTTCTGGAATGACCAGTTGTGCATCACTTTGTATATTTGATAAAATAACTTGGGCAACATCTTTTGCATTTAAAAATGTTCTGTAACTTTGATTCTTTATTTTTTTACCCATTTTACTTTTAATTGAACCAGGTGAAAAAATTAGCGATCTAATTCCATATTTTTTATATTCATTATAAACTGATCTAGAAAATCCTAGTAAAGCATGTTTTGAAGAGCAATATAAAGCGGTTTTTTCAAAACCTTCATATGATGAAGTGGATCCAATATTAATTATTCTTCCCCATCTATTTAATCTCATGGTTTTTATAAAATTTCTTGTAATTATAATTGGCGCTTTAACATTAACTGCAAACATTTCATCAAATTTTTTTGAATTTATTCGATTTAAATTTTCTATTGAAAAAATTCCAGCACAATTAACCACAATATCTATATTTTTTAATTTTTTTAAAACTAAGTTACACAGTTGGTCTATTTGATTATAAGAATAAAGGTTACATTGTTTAAAGAAAATTTTTTCTTTGGGAAATTCTAATTTAAGTTTTTTATATTTACCAATTAGTTTTGAATTATTTTTCCCAGTAATAAATAGTTTACATTTATTTTTTGCAAATAAACGAGCTAATTCAAAGCCTAACGCACCAGTCGCGCCAGTAATAAAACACTTCTTATTTATTAAAATATTTTTCATTGAATAAAAAATTTAGCTATTTGCCAAAAAAGTTAATATTTTTTTTGGAATATCTTATTATTAATTAATGTAGTTTTATATCAGTTTCTATAGTATTTAGATTCCTAAATAAGTTTTTTTTATTACAGACTTTAATTTAATTTGCAAATTAAGATGTCTCTCAGATGAGCTCATTTTGGTTACTGACAATAAACAACAGTCTTTGTACAACATAATAAATTCTTTTATAAATTTATCATTTTTATACCACTTGTGTTTTGAGCTTAAGAAACAAAGTTTTTTAAAAATATTATTGGTTTTTTCATGAATGGTATTTCGTTAGTGATTTTGGTCTCAGTATTTTTTGAGACCTTATACTTTAATTTTAAACTCTTATTTATTTTGTTTTTACTTTTTTGTACATCAAATACTATATGTTCTTTTTTTAACGGAAAATCTGGATATAATAGATCATGATTTAAGTATTTTTTTATCTTATTTTGTTTAATAATTTTGAATCCCAATTTTTTTAAATCTTTTAAAATATCAAAATAGTTAGCAGGATTACATATTGGCACAAACATATCGTCTAATATAAGACTATAAAATCTGTTTTTTGATTTAATTGTTCTATTATCGATCTTTAAATAATCTTCTTTTTTAATTTTAGTTTTTATTATAATCCTATAGAACAATTTTAAATTAAAAGTTTTGCTTATCTCTCTAAGTTTTTCAACAAAATAATAATAAAAAATTCCTGATCTATATAAATTAAAATGAAAGAAACCGTTTAAAACTAAAAGAGCATAAATTTTTTTAAGTGAAAAACTTGGTTTTGAAAAGTGATGTATAACTCCACGCGATCTGATGACATCAAATTTTTTATTAAATTTGTAACGTAAAAAGTCATCATTAATAACTTTAATATTATTTTTGGAGAAGTGCGCTGTTCTTCTGCAATTTTCTCTGGAGAGATCTATAAATGTTGTCTTAAACCCTAATTGTTGCCAAGCAACTGCATCCTGTCCAGTTCCACCTATTTCTAAAATCTGAGAATTTTTCTTTATTTTGTTGAAAAAGGGTAATTTCTTTAAGTTTGTTTTTCTAATATTAATACTTTCTTGATTATAAACTATTCCCCAGGGATGAGAATAAATTCCGTATAGTTTTCCAGTTTTTCCTAAAATTTTCCTTGTATTATGCATTCTGCAATCAAAAAACAACTAAGCTGACAAAAAGCCTCCGGTTTGTATATTTTTAGTGTTTTCTTTTTTTCTATTGGGCATATCACCATCTTTTATCATTGCATAGTTTATTGTATGCAAATCATTATTAGCTTGTTGAATTTTCATCATTTTTTTTAACAAATCTTCTTCATATTTATATAGATCTAACAATTTTGTCATTTCATACCAAAAATTTTTTTCATCAAATAGTCTAGGACTATAAATAGTCATTAAGTTTGAAGGTATTCGTGTTAGTTTTATCTGAGCAAAAATAAATATTTTGGCTAATTCGATTTGTTGATTATTTAATTTTTTTAATTTTCTTACATTTTGTAATTGAAAAAAATATTCTTTTTTTGATCGAGGATCTATAGTAAAACCCAATCCCGTACAATTGGATTCGCAAGGTGCAATTACTGGTATACCGAAACAAGGATATTCTGATGCAGGACTACCATTAAATGTAATGGCAACATCAATGAATTTTGGTATGGAAGCCATTGTTATGTTGTTAGGAAACATTCTAATATGATTAACATTTGGACAAATTTTTTCATATTCTGAAACTGTACTTGTAATTACTTTTCTTAATTCATCATGTGGATGAGATTTTACTAGCCAGTTTACATTGTGAATTTTTTTTATTTCAATTAATGTCTCTCGTAACCATGTCAAGTTATCTCTAAATAATGACCACGAAGACCCGAGGAAGACTCCATCAGTCAAATCTGGTGAAAATATAACTGCTATTGGTGAATTAATGTTCCATTCAAATTTTTTGCACAAATACTCCTTGTCTATATCTTGTTTTTTAATTTTTGTTATTTTTTTTCCATTTATAAATTGTGTAGGCTCAAAAATTTGAGCATTTTTTTGATATTCCAGTACGCCTTCGAATCTTTTTTTTATTATTTCTCCTCCAATCTCAATTGCTTCTTTTTTAATATTTTTATTTATAAGATCGTATAATTCTTCCGAGAAACGATCTAATGATTTATGTCTGTCCTTAAAACTACTATATTTTTTTACTGTAAAAGAATTACTTTTGCCTACCGCTGTACCTACTCTTGAATACACATTTATCCCATTTACCAAAGCATGTTGAAGCATAATAATGCCAGGTATAAATTGAACTTCTGATTGAACCGTAGCAATTATTTTATGTTTTTTAAAATGTTTATCTATTTGATCATAAATTCGCAAACCTTTTGATAAAAAAACATAAAATTCAGGTTCAAATTTGTTTGTACTACCTATTCCCGAATGTCTTAAATAATGATCATATACTGCCTTGCCTATTTCTACATTCTTTATATTAAAGTTTAAAAATTCATCCATATTTTTGCACGATTTGATTATCATATATGCCTTTAAGAAATATTTAAATCTAACAAAAATATTATAATTTCTTAAAATAATTATTTTCTTTATTCCAAAACTTTTAAACAAAAGTATTTGTTTTGGATTATATTCATTAAGAAGTGCTATTCCATCCGCATTAAACATTTCCATAACATTTTTTCCAATAATAATCTCAGTTACTGTATAACCTGGATGGTCAAACACGTTAGTGATTAACACTTTTTTATTATTTTGATTTTTTAAATTATTTTTATTTTTCCATTTTTTTGAATTTTTTAGAATGTAATTTCTAAAAGTTTTATCTCTATATGGTACAACTGAATTATTGAATAAATAAAGTAATAGCCTAAAAATACTAAAAGTTCTAAAGAAATATATAAATCTTGCTATTCTTCTTAGGTTTATTTTTATTTCATTTTTTAAAAAATAAAAAAATAATGTAAAAAGTTTCATTTTTAATTTCTTAATAAATTATTACAAAAATATATTTTTATTTTTTACACATTTGTATTAATTGTTTACAAATTGTCTTATTTGAAGCTAAATATAAGTGTGATGCTTTTGAAATAGAGTATCTTAACATTTCATCTATTATTTCGTTAACTTCACCACCTTCAATGTGAGCGCTAAATAATTATAGAGCAGAAAAGATAAAGCACAAGCCAAAGGTTCTATTCTATCCCCATGAACAATCATCAAGTTAGTTTTATATCTTATTAGTAAAGATGAAAACCCCTTCATAATATTCGTTAAAATTGCATGCATTATCATCGTTTTTGTTCTTGATTTAATGTAATGAATTTTTTACTAAGTTTTTCAATAATATCAATCCTCTATGAACAATTTTTTTGGATGAAATTAACTAATGAAGGGCGAGATGAACTCGCCCTTCATATAAAAAATCTAAAATGATATTTATCTTGCTGTGTCCCCAATATCCTCTACGAGAGCACTAACAGATTTTTTCGGTAGTGTTGACATTTCCATTTTGTAAGCAAGGAACCACATCATTCCAACACCTAATATCCAGAACAAAATATGCCAAGCCCAAATGGAAGGCATACCAAACGTCCAAGTGGTTGCATCATTTGGTGATCCAAAGATATCATTTCCTATTACCGCTCCTGGTCCAATTCCGAAGAATAACCAAGCTATGGTAATTATCCATGCCGCAGGTCTCAGATTTTCCTTACTTTTTGGAAGACCAGCATGAGCACTTAGGAAATCATGATATTTCATTCTATGTGCAAGTGATTTTTTGTCCTGAGTATTTGCAGAAACAGGTATTGCTACCAATAGGTTAAAGAAGATACCCCAGAATGCTGAATGCATTGTCCAAGGCCATCTACCCCAAGGAAGAGCACCGCCAAATAAACTTTGTCCGATACTTTCCGTAAGCATAACACCTACAATTCCCGCTAACAGGCCCCAAGATGCTCCTTCTCTAGTCAACCATGGGAAATAACAAACAGCAGCTAGTGGTACCCACATTTGGAAACCAAACGCTACGG
>PVBE010338759.1_pt1 | contig 19636 bp, 16 predicted proteins | sample 1631181 | NCBI WGS metagenome assembly PVBE01 (sample SAMN08397723, study PRJNA350692) | Marine metagenome, whole genome shotgun sequencing project. | isolation source: water | place: Pacific Ocean | collected 2012-04 | reverse complement strand
TGGCTTCATAGAGCCTCGCGAGCATTGCCAACGCCTCTGGTAACGCCTCAGAACTCCAGGGCAGAGGCGAACGGTAGTGGTTTTGGAGATAGAACATCCGCAGTGTTTCGGGTGGGAACTCGGTGAGCGCGTCTCGAACATTGATGACATTGCCAAGGCTCTTGCCCATTTTCTGACCGCCACCCATGGTCAACATGCCGTTGTGCATCCAGTAGTTGGCGTAGGTGCAGCCGGAGTGGGCCTCGGACTGCGCGACCTCGTTTTCGTGGTGCGGAAAAACCAGGTCGAGTCCACCTCCGTGGATGTCGAAATTTTCTCCAAGGAGGGCCACAGACATGGCGGAGCACTCGATGTGCCAGCCCGGACGACCCGGACCCCAGGGACTCTCCCAGCTGGGCTCTCCGGGTTTGACTGCTTTCCACAGTGCGAAGTCAGCGGGATGCTTCTTGCCCGGTACCGTGTCGGCACTCCTCAGCTCATCGACCTTCTGGCCGGAGAGCTTCCCGTACTCGGGGAAGGAGAGGACATCGAACCAGACGGTGCCCTGGTTCGGATAGGCGTGTCCGTTATCGACGAGGCCCTGGACCATGGCCTTGATGGCATCGATGTACTCGGTCACGCGGGGCTCGTGACTTGGGCGTGTCAGGCCCACCGCATCCGTGTCTTCGTGAAAGGCATCGATGAGCCGGTTTGCCAGGGCGAAGGGGTCCTCACCGAGCTCTCCCGCGCGCTTGATGATCTTGTCATCTACGTCCGTGAAATTGCGGATGTAGTTGACGTCCCATCCCCGATAGCGGAGATACCGGACGAAGGTGTCGAAGACCACGCTTGCCATGCCGTGGCCCACATGAGGTCGGTCGTAGACCGTCATGCCACACACATAGATGCCCACATGTCCTTCGCGCATGGGCTTGAAGTCAGTGACCTCACGGCTCAGCGTGCTGTAGATGCGGAATGGGGCTGCCATCTCTCTCCCAGCCAGCCTAGCTCTTGTACTTCCTGGCCTTCTTCAGGCGGATCCTGCAGCCATCCTCCCCGAGAAGGGTCAACAGCTGGGCCAGGTTTGGGCCTCTGCGCTCACCGGTCAGGACCATTCGAACGATCATGAGTGCGCGGCCTGGAACATCTACGGTGGTCCTGAAGCGTGCAAGCACTGCCTTCCAGTCGTTCAGCGAGGAGGTCTTCCCCTTCTTGATGGACTTCTCGAAGGTCGTGATGAGCTGCTGGTTCCTCTTCTCTCGCAGGACCTCGGCGATGGCTCGCTCGTAGTCGACAGTGTCCGTGAGGACGAGTGCCGCCATGCGCTCGGCATCAGAGAGCGTGGAGAGGTCTTCCACCAGTGTGGCGACGAACTTCTTCTTCCAGCGGAGATCCCGATCTCGGAAGGTGAAGCCGCGACGCTCGAGGTGTGCGACCACGGCTTCTACACGCTCCTTCTCGGGCAGGCTCTTGAGTGCATCGGTGTTGGCCGTCTGCAGGCTGTCCAGGTTCAGATCAGCGACCTGCTTGTTCAGGCTGGCGAGCTTGAAGTTCTTCGAGAGCTTCTTGAGGTCACCGACCGAGGTGACCTTCAAGGTCGACTCCAGCAGCATCTGACGCACGGCACTGGGCAGATAGCCCGCATCCCGGAGGTTTCCGATGGTGGTCCATCCACGTGCGCTGGAACCACTGCCGACGATCTGCTTGCCGTTGGTCACAAAGGAGAGATCCGGACAGCTTCCGCCCAGGGCGTTGGCCAGGAGGGCTCGCTGGTGGATGCGGAGGCTGTCAGCCTGCTGCAGCAGCGTGTGTGTGGTGCTGCCTGCGGTGTCATCCACCGCCGCAGAGAGTGCGGTGGTGGGGTTGCCGTCGATGAAGATCAGGAAGTCGCCGATGCGTCGGGGCAGATGGTCATGCAGGCGCTTGGGAAGGACATCTGCGGGGTTGTCTGGGGTCCTGAGACGCACGGATGGCTTTCGGCCTGCCTTGGCTAGCGCCTTCTGGTCTTCCTCCGAGAGCTGTCGGCAGCGCCCGTCGTAGATGATTTCTTCCGGACTTCCCTGCGGTGCAGCGGGCATCTCACGGAGCTCTGCGGAGCTGCAGTAGCAGGGATAGGCCTTGTCCGCCTCCAGGAGCTCGTCGACGAGGCGCTTGAGGTGGCTCTTGCCCTCGGTCTGCACGGTCTCATCCGGCTCCACACCCAACCAACGGAGGTCATCGAGGGCATCGGGCATGTCATTTGTTGCGACGAGCGTAGCCTTGCGGCTCCATGCCCACATCGCCGTCAGCAGCGCAAGGCGCATGTCCCCGATGTGGACAGCACGGTCCGACGGAAAGTGCAGCCGAATCCGGAGCTTGGATTTCTTTGCGGCAGGAATGATGGCCTCCTTGGCCGGTACGTACGCTCAGCTCTTGAAGATCTCCTCGATCTCCGCTTCCACAGTCTTCTCGTCACAGTCCTTGGCTACCGAGATCTCCTGCACGAGGAGCCCTCGGGCCTGGTCATACATCTTTCGCTCTCCAAAAGAGAGGTTCTTGTCGCCCCTCAGGAGCGCGAGATCTCTCAGGACCTTGCCGACCTCGATTGGATCACCGGTCTGGATCTTGTTCATGTACTCGCGGTACCGGCGGTTCCAGGTCTGGTTGTCCGTGGGGACGTCCCGATCCTTCAGGACGTCGTAGACCTTGGTGACCTGAGTCATCGAGATGACGGGTCGCATGCCGATGGCGCTTGCATTCTGAACGGGGACCATGATGGTCATGCCGTTGTCCAGGATCTTGAGGACATAGAAGGTCTGGCGAACCTCCTCGAGATCCTTTGTCTCGATGCCCTTGATCACGCCGACACCGTGTGCGGGGTACACCGCCTTGTCGCCAACCTTGAATTCCATTCGGGAGACTCCCTTTGAGGCCTGACACCATTTCGACTGGCCCTTGAGAGGGGGTCACAGCCGCGTGCAAACAGATGCCTTAACGCGCGCGCATTATAGTTGTGTTTTGGGATTCGGCAAGCCGGGTTCCAAGCCCCTGTGGCCAGCATGTGGGCTGGCACCCCCGAGATGTCACAACACCTACCGGCGATGACCCCCTTCCCCCCACTGTTCAGGGCATGGACCCAGGCTGTCCTCCGGCCCGTTTTTCTTGCCTGGACCGGTCTTGCTGGAGTGGCGCTTCTGGCGGTTGTCAGTCAGGTGCTCTCGCGCGTTCCGCTGGTTCCCAGTCCCATGGGTGTGGCAGCAGTCAGCCTGGGGCTTCTTCCGGAGGTCGGTGCCATCATGCTTCCAGTGGCACTGTTTCTGGGGACGCTCACGGTTGCCCGTCGCTGGTCTCAGTCCGGTGATCTTGCGGCCATGTATGCGGCGGGGCTCGGAGCCCGGGTGTTGGTGCCGCAGCTGCTCCTGCTTGGCCTGCTCGGCGCGGGATTGACCGCGACACTCTCCCACAGCGTGGCACCGGCAGGACGAGCTCTGGCGAGGGAGGCCCTGGCACGCGCGAGTGGAGATCTGCGATTGGTCGCTGGTCGGCCCACCTGGGTTGGGGACACGCTGGTGCGGGCTGGTGCGGTGCAGGACCGCACCCTGGGGGAGGTCTTCGTGGCTCAGGGGGATGTGGTGGCCAGTGCGCCTGTCGGCATCATCGGTGCTGATGGCACGGTGACCCTTCAGCGTGGTGGGGCCCAGGGAATTGGATCGGATCCCTGGATGATTGAGTTTGAGACTCTGCGGCTCCCGCTCCGGCTTCCGCCGCCTCGCGTCCACGCCTTCGACATGAGTGATGCCAGCCTGGCCAGCCTGATCCATCGGATGGAGGCTGCAGGAAAGTCGGCACACTCCGAGCGGCTGGTGCTCATCAAGCGAACGACGCTGGCGCTTGCCTCCCCCTTGCTGATGCTCCTGGCGCTCCCGCTGGGTGCCCGCAGTCGATGGGTGGGTGTGGGTGGAGTTGGGACCATCCTCGGCCTGTGGGGACTCCAGCGAGTGGGGGACCATCTCGCCCGCAGCTGGGGGTCAGAGCTCTCCGCTAGCCTGCCGCTGTGTGTGCTCTCAGTTGTGGTCGCAGTGGCCTGGCTGAGCTGGAGGGAACGATGAGCCTGGCTCGCTGGACCCTGGCACGAGTGGCCGGTGGCCTGGGTCTTGCCCTGGTGGTGGTGGGGGGCTTGGTTGGGTTGGCCACAAGCGTGGAGCATGGGGATCAGGGCCTGGCTGCGGCACTCTCGCAGGGCCTGGCGATTGTGCCCATCACCTTGGTGTGGCTTGCCCCCTTGTGCTGCGGAATCGGTACCTCGGTGGCCATGGCTCGCATCATGTCCCGGGGTGAGGATGTGGGGCTGGAGGCGGCGGGTCTTGGGCCGCTTCGGACGGGCTGGGTGGCACTTGTGGCGGGCGGAATCCTCGGTGGCTGTGCGTGGCTGACATCAGACCTTGTCGTGCCACAGACCACGCCAATCGCTGCCAAGAGCACCTGGGTCTGGCTGGACAATGGTGCCTACCGGGCCGCTGATGGTGTGCTGGTTCGGACCGAGGCCGGCCGGATTCATGAAGTGTCTCGGAGCTCAGCGCCGACTGCTGATGACCTCCGCCGGGCACAGCAACTCGCTCAGCCCCGCCTGGCCAGTGCGCGCACCCTGGCCTCCGCGCGGACGCCGCCTGCCGTGGTCGAGCGGCACAGCCGCCTGGCGCGCATTCTCGCCTGTGCGGCCCTGGCACTCATCGGATGGGCACCCATCTCCAGGCGAGGCGCCACTCAGGTGGGGATCGTGCTCGCGACTGGGCTCTCGGCCCAGGCGCTCGATCTCATCCTCCAGGCGCTAGCGGTCCAGGGGCAGCTGCCGACCTTGATCGGTGCCTGGGCGGTGCCAGTGGTGCTTGGAGCACTGGCTTGGCTCAGCGTCCGATCTTGACCCAGTGACCGGTGTAGCTGTGCTTGTCGTCGCTGGCGGGAACAAAGAAGCCCTTCCAGTCGGCGACGAAGTACTCGCCCGGTGCAAAGTTGATGCGGGCGATCTTCATTCGACCGGAGAGCTTGTGCTCGTCGAATTCCGGCTTCTCCCGGTACTCTACCTCCCATGAACCCTGCTTGTTTCGTGAGTCCCGGTAGGCACATCCGTCCTTGTCGAGCTTGAACGGGCGCCAGCCCATCGCGTCGTTGTCGAAGAAGGGAACCACACCTGCAGGAAGCACATTGGGCTCGCTCCGGGTGCGGTCCAGGCAATAGGCGCGCTTCTTTGCTCCCTTGTCGGTCCCCTCGAGCTTGCGGATCAGGCGACCGGCCTTCATGGTCTGGTAGCTGTTCTTCGAGAACATGAAGAGCCCCTTCTTCTCGGGGATCTTCACGAGGATCTTCTTGCCCAGCTTGTACCGCTCTCGCTCGGGTGCATCGAAGTCGAGCTCCTCGGTGAGGTAGCCCTGCTTGGACATCACCAGCTTGTGGGTACCTGGCTGGCAGGTCAGGTCATATTTTCCATTGGCGTCCGTCACCGAGTTGCACGCGGTTCCGACGGAGGTCACCATGGCGCCGTCCAGGGGATTGCCCTGCACATCGACGAGCTCTCCCTCGATCGCCATCTTCCCGCAGCCTACCGTCCAGAGGAGGAGGCAGAGGCAGGAGCGTTGGCTGAACATGACAATGCCGTATCACATCAGGGGCCGACAAGCCGTGCAGGAGATAGGGTCGATGGCCAGGAGGTGGAGAATGATCTGGATGCTGTTGGCAATCCTCGCGTGTGGGGCAGATGGTGACAAGGTGGCCCAGGCTGCAACGCCCGGAAAGGCCGGGGATAAAGCACAGAGTCGCAAGGAGGCTTCAGAGCGCCGGCAGATCGCGCGCCAGAAGAAGCGGCGAGAGGCACAGGCAAAGGCGAACAAGGCCCGCAAGGAAAAGGCTGCACAGCTGAAGAAGAAGCTGGGCATGAAGGACGGTGCCAAGCTCTCAGCGGTCTTTGTGACCTCCATGGGCAATATTAGCTGTGAGCTCCTGCCCGAGGTCGCGCCGGTCACGGTGCTCAACTTCGTCGAGCTTGCCGAGGGAACCCGGGAGTGGACTCACCCTGAGACCAAAGAGAAGAAGAATGTGCCCCTGTACAGCGGAACAGTCTTCCACAGGGTCATTCCGAATTTCATGATCCAGGGTGGCGATCCACTCGGCAAGGGCACCGGCAACCCCGGCTACAAGTTTGAGGACGAGCCCCACCCCGCACACAAGTTCACCAAGCCGGGCATCCTCGCCATGGCGAACTCAGGTCCGAACACCAACGGTAGCCAGTTCTTCATCACCGATCGGTCCAAGCCTCGGCACCTCGATGGCAAGCACACCATCTTCGGGTACTGCGGCAACCTCGATGTGATCGAGGCCATCGCTACCGTTCCCACGAGCGGGCGCAATCTGCCTGCCAAGGACGTCGTACTGAAGAAGGTGAAGATCATCCGCTAAGCGGAGAATCTCGACTCAGTACTGGAATCCAACACCCAGCGTGCCGGCGTTGAGGTGGTCGGCGAGGATGCCCACCTGGGCCTTCTTTCCGCCACCTTTTGGCTTGATCCACACGCCGGTCTCCCGGTTTGAGATCTCGCCGCCGAGGAAGACGTACCAGTTGGGGACAAAGGCGTACCCGACGGTGCCGTTCCAGGTGATCTTGTAGTACGTCGCCGCGTTTGCCAGGCCGAAGTTCAGGCTGGTGTCCAGGAACAACTTGCCCTTCCAGTCCACGCCGACTTCTGGTCCGATGACCATCCCTGGGATCACAAGCGGCATGTACTCCAGGACCCGTACATCCTGGTTGCCGTCCTGCTTGTAGATCATGAAGTCGTCCATGGTCATGCCCACGCCGACACCACCGTGGATGCGCACATCACCGATGTCGTGGGGATACCGGGCAACACCCTTGAGACTGAACTCGTTGAGCCAGTCCACGATGGGGGTATCGAACTCCTTGAGAGACAAGGAATAGTTGACGCTCCGGAAGCTGGCGGCGAAGCCCAGGTACTTCATCGAATCCCCCGGAAGCCACGCCCGCGCAGCCAGGGTGAAGCCAGGAGATGTTGCGGGACTCGTGACCCCACCCCCGAAGGTGATGTCGTAGTCATACAGAGGACCCGAGGCGATGACGGCTTCCTGCTTGTAGCTGTACCCACCCACGGTCAGACCGCTGCTTGCGCGTACGATGGGTGGCCCATCCCGGGGCTTGCGCACCGGCTGAGGGGCTACAGGTGCTGGTTGTTGGGTGACCTGGCTGACGTCGCCCACGGATTTCCAGGTACCGCCCGTGATGGGGATGTCCACCGTCTTGCCGACATTGACACCAGTGGCATTCATGCCCACGGTGACCTTTCCTGCGGTTCCCGCGGGCACCGTCACCTGCACCTTGTATTTTCCGCCACCCAGATCGGTGACTGCGCCCACTCGCCCAAGCTGCGAGGCCGTGACGGTGATGGGGCGTCCACCCACACCTCTCCCCTTGGAGTCGGTGGCCGAGATCAGGATGGTCACCGTTCCACCTGCCGCCACAGACGTGGGATCAGCGGTGGCGGTGATGCTTGTGATCGGGCCCACGGTGGGTGCGCCGATGATGCCCTGGACGGGAGCGCCCTCCATGCCCTCACGCTCCAGGCGGTGGGATCGGATGATCTTTCGCCAGGCCTCGAAGAGAGCGATGCTCTGTGCGCTGCCGCTCACGGGCAGGGCGTAGCCCTGGGCGACATTATTTCCCTTGTACTGCATCGGGGCGAGCAGGATGGGGATGGAGGTGCTGTAGCCGCGGGCCTTTGCCTGTATCAGCGCAACCCCGGGCTTGCGCCCAGCGGTGAGGTGAACCTGGGCGAGCCCGGCGCTGTCGGTCGTGGTCTTTGCTGGCAGCGTGCCCACGCCCTTGATGAGCTTTAGCTCCACGGGCACATTGGCGACCGGGTAGCCGAATTCATCCAGGGTGAGGACGGTCAGCATGGTGCTGGAGAGGCCGTCCGGGGACATGCGATCCCGCGAGGGGAACATCAAGACCCGGTGCAAGGGGTTCCCTGTGGCCACGGCACGTGCGGTAGCGATGAGCTCTACGGCACCCGTTCCCGTGGTCTTGAAGCGGGCCTGGTAGTCGCCGCTCCCCAGATCGATGGTTTCTCCACTCGGATTTGCGCCTGTGACGGTGAAGCTCAGGCTTCGACCCGGCATGCCGACGCCGTCAGCGGCCAGGATCTTGGCCATCACCTGGAAGGCGGCGGCATCCTTACTGAGCTTTGAGGGCTCGGGGGTGACCTGTACCTCTCCGGGCCGCGCTGGAATCAGCTTCAGATCCACGCTGTCGGCCTGGGTCACACCCGAGAGGTCCTCTACCTCTACCTGCAGGGTGGCGGTGGTGGCGGTCGTTCCAAAGGGTGGGGTGAGGTCGGCCTTGTAGATGCCATTGCCCTCGTGCACGGCCTTGGAGACCTTGCCCGCGGTGGTCTGGAAGGTCACGGTTGCACCTGGGTCCGGCGCTCCGTCTTGTCGGGTCACATACGCTCGAACAGGAACCTTCAGACCCTGGTCGGCAGGAATGGTCTCCTGGATCGGGAAGAGCGAGACGCGGCTGCCCGGGGGAATCTTGAGGTCCAGATTCTCCTCGATTCGACGGTCCTGCACCACGCTGATGAGGGTGGCGCTCTGGTAGCCAGGATGTACCTCGATGGGCACCTGTGCCTTGCCCTTTGCATCCGTCTGTGCAGGACCAAACTCCCGATCGTCAATGCGGACGAGTACTGTGCCGTTGGGCTGACCAACCACGGGGAAGAGCGCCTTTCCGATCAGAGGAATGGCGATGCTGCCGTAGGTCCGTCCAGGGGTTCGCCTGTCTGCCACTGTGATCAGCGCCAGGTGAGGGGAGAACTTCTTGGGCGGCTTGTAGGAGGCCACGAATTTGCCGCCACCGAGGTGGGTCAGGTTGCTCACGGTGCCCGAGCTTGGCTTCACCATGAGATCGACATTCTTCAGGTTCTGGTTGGCACCGCCGGAAAGCTGGATGCTGATGGTCGCACCGGCGTCATGGCCCAGCGTGAGACGGGCAGGATTTGTGGTGATCTTGACCTGCTGCCCCAGCGGCGGGTGCACGGAGATATTCCAGTCGTGAGAGACGTTGACCTTGTCCTGCGACTTTCCGCGAACGCCGACCACCATGTCGGTGGTTGCAGCGACCCTGGGAGGAGTCCACTGCGCGGCGAACAGGCCAGGACGCACCAGGTTGACCTTGCCCACCTGACCCTTGGCCACAATTTTGAAGCTTCCGCTCTGCATCGAGGTGCGGTCGATGTTCAAGGCAACGATGTTCAGCGTCACCGGTGTGACGCCATCACCGACCACATCTCCGCCGCTGAGCAGTTGGATGTAGGGCTTGTCCTGTGCTCGTGCCGTGCTCTGAAGAACGACATCAGCGCCTGGAATTACGCTCGGCGCAACCACCAGGGCGATCAGGGTCAGGAGGATGCGACTGAGGAAGGGGGCGTGTGCACCCATGTGCGTCTCCACGAGTTGGGACCTGCATGCACACCTTAATTCACACGCGCGGGCGCGTAGGGAGCAAAGGGGCGACATGAGGTGTCGGGCGTCCACGAGACTCCCGGCTCAGGTCCGGGCCAGTTTAGGTAGCGATTGTGTGAAGTGTCAACGCTACGGGGTCGTCACTTGCTGTCGGGGTGCCTAGCCTGAGGGTAGTACCACCAACCTCCCGTGCGCCTGTTGGTGCACAAAACCGCCTATAGAGAGCTTCATGTCCGCCCGCAGACTTACCACCCGAATTCGTGAGAAAGAGTTGCCTGGACCGGTGGCTATGACCTTCCGTCACGAGCTCCAGCGGGTGGCCGAGGTAGAGGGTCCGATGGCGCAGACGGAGCATGCTCTCATCGAGCGACTGGTGTCCTCCTCCTCCGCTTCTGCGGCACCGTTCGACTCACTCTGGCAGTGCTCAGACCTGCTCATCGAGGCCTGCATCTACGTTGCGGTGGCGGAGGGTGGATACAGCGTCTCCAAGGCTCGCCACATCTCTCAACTGGCCCACCGGCTTGGATTTTCAGCCAGGCAACTCTCGGAGCTGGAGCGGGGCGTGATCGGCGCGTTGGCGGATCGGGCCCGAACAATCTCAGCGGCCGACGCGCTGTAGTCCTAGCAGGAGTCGTGTGTCACCAGGATGGTGGCGCAGGGCGGAGTTGTAGATGGCACGGGCCGCCTTGGCATCCTTCCGGCGCTCGTACAGATCCCCCAGATAGACCGCGATGGACACCTCTCGGGGCGCCAGATCGTAGGCCATCCTGGCGTACCCGATGGCGGCGTCGAGGTTGCCTGAGGCCACAAGAGCACGCGACATGGCGTGCTGGGCGCTGGCATTACGAGGTGCAAGCTGGGAAGCGGTTCGAGCCACAGCACCCATCCGATCGATGTCGCCAGCCAGCTCCCAGGCCTTTGCGACCTCGACATAGTCCTTCACCGTCGCGCTGGGATTGCGGCTGACGGCGAGCTGCCAGGCTGCGGCAGCGAGACGCCGCTCGCCGAGCTTGGAGTGTGCCTCACCGAGTCGGGTTGCCATCTCGACGATCAGGCTGCGGCGCTTGCTCTCCCGGCTGATATCGCCGGCATGCGCCACCCGGATACTGTGGACGGAGCGGTTCTCTGCGAAGGGGGGCATGGAGAGTGCGGCAGCCAGCTCTCGAGTCGCACGCCTGTAGTCTCCCTGCTGGAAGTAGCTCAGGCCCAGCTGGCGTGGAACCTCGCTGTTGCGCGGGTAGATGGCCCGTGCCCAGCTCAGCCGCCGGATGGCTCCCTCGTAATCTCCGCCCCGGTGCCGAAAGGTGGCGTCACGGAGGTAGTCCGTGGGACTGGAGGCCAGCTGGCTCCGAGCGATGTCCTTGGCCAGCTTCTGGGCCTCGGGCATCTTGGCCTCCATGAAGATGGCGGCGGCCTCGGATTGGTAGCGTGCATTCTCGGGTGCCAGGGCCACCAGCTTGCTGGCTACCTTGGCTGCTTCCTCCACTTGACCGGCGCGGGCCAGGGTCCAGCCGCGCATGGCCTGCGCAGAGGGCCGCTCCACATTGATCAGCCCATCTGCGGCGGTCACCGCCCCTTTTATGTCTCCCGACGCGAGCGTTGCCTCCACATGCAGGCGCAGCCACGCATGGTTCCCTGGAACCTTGGAGAGGCCGTCTTCCAGTGTCTTCTTGGCATCCTTGGGTCGCCCAGTGAGGATCAGGGCTTCCGCCAACAGTGCTCGTGCTTCCTGGTCTCCAGCACGGGTGGCGCGCTGGGCAGGTAGAATCGCACGGGATGGCTCTTCCTTGAGCAGGTAGCTTGCTGCCAGTCCTCGGAGTGCTGCAGCCAGCGATGGGTCCTTGGTGAGTGCCTTCTCATACGCCCGAGCGGCAGCATTGGGGTGCTTGTCCGAGAGCTCGGCATCCCCCTTCTTTACCCACCGCTGCGGTCCGCATCCCAGGGCGAGAACCGTGAGAAGTGCCGCGAGGGTGTGGGGGCTGCGCATGGGAGTCTCCTGGCGCTGTCAGCTGCCGATCAGCCAGTAGGGGCTGCCCTGGAGCTGAGCCTTGAGTTGGTCGATTTCCTGCTTGTGGAGCTCGAAGGTCTGAGGTTGCTGGGTTCGTGGATCCATCTGTGTCAGGAACCACCGGTCCCCGACTTTGCTCTTGTGGAGCATCAATCCGCGAGGATCATCGTAGACCAATTGAAGATCCGCTGCCGTAAGCTCTCGGTTGGGATCTTCTTCCGGTTCCGGCTCAGGTTCGGGCTCGGGCTCGGGCTGTATAGGCTCTGGTGCTGTTGCCTCCAGCACCTCCTCGATCTCCCACTGGGTCTCAAGGAGCTCGCCCCGCCGAATATTGTCGAGGTGTTCCTGGACCAGTACCCCCTCGGGGCCCTGTGCGAGCGCGATGAGTTGGGCCTTGACCGGGCCACGATCTCCGGGCGCGACCAGCCTCAGTGTCTCGACCAGGGCATCCACAGCGTCCATCCTGCCTCCAGGCATCCTTGCTAACACGGGTCGAGCGGAGCATGGCCCAGGACCTCAGCACCGGGTACGCTTCCACCGTGGATTTTCTGGAGCGGCTCAACGCGGAGGATCGGGAGCGGCTCCTGGCTGCAAGCAGTGCTGTACACATCTCACAGGGTGAGACCTTGCTTAGACGCGGGGAGTGTAGCGGGGACATCTACTGGGTCGAGGCAGGCTCGCTTGAGATTGTCGATACCCGCCAGCGGCCAGAGCTCGTCCTCGATGTCCTGGGACCGGGAAGTGTGCTCGGTGAGATGGCATTCGTGGACAGTGGGCCGAGAACAGCGGACGTTCGGGCTCTCTCCCAAGTCGTCTGCCGCCACTGGGGCCATGTGGTACTCCATCGGCTCCTCGATGGGGACCAGGATCTCAACGCACGCTTCTATCGTGCGCTCAGCGGCGCGGTGGTGGCGCGGTCCCGGAGTCAGCAGGGGATCGCATCCGTGGGTGGGATCGGGCGCCTGGTCCAGGAGGCAGGCCCCGTGCCGGTGGCTGTGGTCGAGAAGGCCCGGGAGATCGCGGATGTGAGCCGTCAGCGATGGATGGACTCCGAGGCCCAGCTGCGGGTCTCGGCCACCGACGCGAGCGCGCTGCAGCAGGCGCAGGCAGCAGTCAACGTGTTCGTAGAGGCAATCGAGGCGTGGATTCGCCCGATGACAGACCAGTCTCGCGCGGTCGACGCAGGTGCGGCGCTGCGCAAGGAGGTCCAGCCCTACATGGGTCGGGCCAAGCTGGTTTTCCTGGCGCAGGAGGCAGGCCTGGGAGCCAACGGCGCTGAGTTCATGGCTCACCTGCTTCTGGGAGAGCCCGCCGGAGATGGTCCGCTCGGAGAGGTGATCGACAGGGCGCTGCTGGCATTGCCCACCGCAGCGGGGCTGCGTGCCCGACAGCGCACAGCCATCCGTGCTGCGATGGAGAGGCAGACGGATGAGGGTGCTCTAGCGGTCACGCTGGTCCACCCCAATTGCGGTGCGCTGCTCGCACAGCTGGTCAGCCGCCTGACGGGTCGAGGTGGGGTGGTGACGGTAATTGACGGAGACCGGGAGACCCTCGGTGTGGTGGATCTCGGAATGCAGACCCGTCCCCAGGGTGTGGAGCTTCGCCTTGTGCAGGAGGACCTCGCCTTGCTGGCCACCGGAAGATCCACCATGCACCATCCTCCTCAGGACATCTTCGTGATCGATGGTCTTGTCGATCACCTGCCCGACCGGCTGGTGATAGCGCTGGCTGCCTGGTGTGCGGATCACCTTGCACCGGGAGGAGAGCTGGTGGTGACGGGCTCATCGCTGAGTACCGATGCGGAGATCTTCGATCATGTGGTTGGCTGGCCGCTCGTGCGTCGGTCGCCCGGGGAGCTCCTGAGTCTCCTTGAGTCCGCCGGCCTCAAGGGCGAGGAGGTCCCTGTGGAGGCCCCGGTGTCCCACGCAGGAGTGGTGGTGAAGGCGGGACTTCGACCGGAGGGCTTGCCGCGCTCCTGAGATCGGCTACCCTTCTCTTCCCACAGTGCTCAGGACGGAGTGATCCAATGACATCAAGGACGCTATCTCTCGTGCTTGTCGGCCTGGCCCTGGGCTGCGGCTCGGGTACCGAGACGACTGCTACGGAGGCCAAGGATGTCTCGGCGACCAAGGCAGACAAGCCCCCCGAGACGAAGTTTGACAAGGCGACGCTGGCCGCGGAGGCCGTGCAGGTTGCGCTGGTTCCGTCCCCTGCGGAGATGCAGCGAGCACTCACCAATGCCGGCCTGACCAGTCAGCTCTCCAAGCAGGTCGCTGGTCGAGACATCCAGATGGTCTCGGATCATAAGGACCAGATCGCTGTGCGCAGCGGTGTGGTCCTGGCGGACCTGGTGCTCACAGTGCAGACCGCTGAGAGCGGCGCGCAGGTAGCGCGACTCGCTCGCCTCAGGCAGGGTTTTACCGCTCTGGGTGCGGGTCCTGATGTCATCAAGACCATCGATGACCTCTCCAGTCGCATCGCGTCTGGGTCGGGTAGTCGTGCGGACCTGGTCAAGGAGTTCGACGAGCTTGCAGGTGTGATGGTCCCGGAGCTCAAGTTCTCCGCTGGTGAGTGGATGGTGCCGCTCGTACAGGCCGGTTCATGGCTGGAAGGTGCCCACCTGGTGTCGGGCGCAATCCTGGCGGAGGGCAAGTACGAGGAAGGGGCCAAGATGCTGAAGCAGCCGGCCGTGATCGATTATTTTCTTGGCTATGTGAAGTCTGAAGGGCGTGCGCGTGCTCCAGACGTGGTGGTCGATCAGCTGGAACAAACGCTCACGACCCTCAAGGTGATCACCTCCAAAGACGATCTTACGGAAGCGGATGTGAGAACCATCCACAATGCTACCGGCGCCGTCCTCAAACTGCTGTAGAGGCCACCATGCGATTCTTTCCCCTTCTTGCTTTGCTCTCGACCGCAGGTCTGGGCACCGGTGTGGCCATGGCGGACGAGGAGGAGGCAGATACCTGCCTCCGAACCAAGATCTGGTCCGGCTACAACGAGGGCTGGGCGGTCCGTACCGCGACCAGCGCCAGCCTGGGATCCGGTGACCACCGCATCTATCTTGTGACCCTGTACGCTGGAAACGAGTACCGAATCCAGGGCTGTGGCGACAACAATGTGATCGATCTGGACGTGGTGCTTCACGATGCCAATGGCACGGAGCTGATGCGTGACGAGAGCGATGATCGTGAGCCGCTGATCAACTTCCAGCCTGTGACCACGGACACCTACTACATCGCGGTCTACGCGGCCTCTCTGGCTTCGGGCCAGACCAAGGCGGGAGTAGCCACCGCGGTGACGTACAAGTAGCAACTGCCGACGGCCTGCTGTGCCTGCAACACGCCTGGAACAGCGGTTCACCGAGGACGTCCCCGGGGAGGTTGTCGATGAGGGCCTGAGCTTTGCGGTGGACTTCGCACGCGTGTGTGTGCGAGCCCTGGGCCTGGCCGATCCGGATCCCGAGGAACGAGGCGCTCTGGCCAGCTCACTTGTCGCACGAACGGGTTGGTCGGATGAGCGGGTCTCCCGTCTGATCGACCTGTGCCTGCTCCCGGAATTCCGCGGCGCGGTCTCCGACCGCGAGTTCTTTGTGTTCTCCGCCCGCTTTGGTGAGGATGCCGACCGGTACCTTCAGGGGGATGAAGACGCACTGGACCTCTCGGAATTCGGGACTCGGTACGGGAATCATGAGTCCTTGCTGCTGCTCGATACGCTATTTTGCATCGCTGCTGCGGATGGCTCGGTCGACACGCGGGAGCTTCGGCGGCTTGAGGCTGCGGGCACGGACCTCGGCGTGGACCCGGTGCTCATCACCGCGCTCCTCCAGAAGCATGACAAGCGATTGGCAGCGGGTGACCTCCGCTTTCCGCTCGTGGGCGAGAGCCTCTCCATAGGGCGCTCCACGGGCTGTGATGCGGTCCTTGCGGATCCACAGGTGTCCATGCGGCACGCAGAGCTGGTGCGCGACGGATCTGGGTGGCGGGTGGTGGATCTGGAGAGCGGTCGGCCCACGGTGCTCAACGGTGTGGCCGTGGCTGCCGCGCCCTTGAGAGAGGCGGACCGGCTGCGGATCGGCCCCTATGAGCTCCACCTGGTGGGCGAGGAATTGGTGCTGTTCGGGGAGCGCCGATTCTCGGCTCTGAGCGTACGGCACCTGAGCCGAACCATAGACGGCACCAAGCTGCTCGATGACGTGAGCTTCACGGTGTTCTCCGGCGAGGTCATCGCGGTGGTTGGCCCCTCGGGGTGCGGCAAGACCACCTTGCTCAACGCGATCTCCGGGGTAGCACCGGCTGATCAGGGCGAGGTCCTCTTCGACGGGCAGGACTTTCACGCCCAGCTGGCCATCGATCGCTCCTTGGTGGGCATCGTTCCCCAGGATGATCTGGTGAATCCGGAGCTCTCGGTCGAGGAGAGCCTCTTCTTCTCGGGGCGTCTGCGGTTCCCTTCCGATGTCAGCAATGACGAGGTTCGGGGTCAGGTGGACCGGGTGATCGATGAGCTCGAGCTGGCGGATATCCGAGCCAATCGCATCGGAGATGCGCTCAGGCGTGGGATCTCTGGCGGCCAGCGCAAGCGAGTGAACCTGGGCCAGGAGCTGATGACCCGGTCGACCCGGGTGCTCTTCCTGGACGAGCCCACCAGCGGGCTGGATCCCCAGACCTCACAGGACATCTGCCGGAGGGTTCGGCAGCTTGCAGACCGCGGTAGAGTGGTCTTCTTGGTGACCCACGATCTCACGCCGAAGATCATGGCCCAGGTCGACCACCTGCTGGTGCTAGCGCCGGGGGGGCGGCTTGCCTTCTTCGGTCCGACGCGGGATGCATGCGAGTGGTTCGGAGTATCGACCCCGGATGCGCTGTTCTCCCGCTTCCAGGCGCACAGCCCCGAGGAGTGGGGTGCAAGGTATCGGGAGGGAAAGGCCGCCCGGAAGTACGTCAGGACCCGGGAGCACGTCCTCGGTATGGAGGGGCTCGCGACCGTGGCATCGGGGGAAGAGCGGAATTTCCGCCGCTCGGTCTGGAGCCAGTTCTGGACACTGGCGAGTCGCTACTCCAGGGTGAAGCTGCGGGATCGAACCGGGATGCTGGTCCTTGGTCTGCAGCCGCCCCTGCTGGCGCTCGTGATGTGGATCGTCTTTCCAAGGCCGACCACCTCGCTGATGTTCATGCTCGCGCTCTCCTGCCTCTGGTTCGGGATGTCCGCAGCGGTTCGTGAGCTCATCACAGATCGGGTGATCTGGCGCCGGGAGCGTCGGGTGGGTGTGGGCGTCCTGCCCTACCTGAGCAGCAAGGTCACGGTGCTCGGGGTGCTGGTGGCGCTGCAGTGTGTGGTCTTCTCCTTCCTGCTCTACGGATCGCTGCACATGGCCGACTACGGCGCGCAGCTTTTGCCGCTGCTCGGTGTCTGCACGCTCACTGGATGGATGGGGATGTCGCTGGGCTTCCTGGTGAGCAGTGCGTGGACCAGCTCGGAGGCCGCTGTGGGAAGCCTGCCGCTCCTCCTGATCCCACAGATCATCTTCTCCTCCATCATGGTCAGTCTTCGATCCATGGGGAATCTGGCCGAGACGCTCAGCTGGATGACGCTGCAGCGCTACTCCTTCGACGCGGTCCTCAAGTGCATGGATGAGCTGGCCTACTTCAAGTACGGGCAGTGGCAGCGGCAGAAGGTGCAGGGCTTCCTGTATGAATTCGGACTGAAGATGACCTCGAAGGTGGGGGATTCCGGGCTATCGCTGGAGACCCTCAGCTTGATCATGGCTGGGTTCAGCGGACTCTTCCTTGCGGGGTGCACGCTGCTGGTCTGGCTGCGGAACCGTCGCGGCTAGACCGCGGGGTGGCGGCTGAGCGCCTCCACGCGATCGCTCGCGATGAGGTCGAGCTCGTAGCGCACCATGGGCTTGCCATAGAAGTCAAAGCGTGCGGCATCCTCGAATCCCCAGCTTGTCAGCTGTCGCTTGGCCCCCTCATTGTCGACCTCGGTGGTGATCTTCACATGGTGGTGGCCCCGGGCGAGAAGCTCGTCGAAGAGCACCTTGTTGATGTGGCCTGAGATGCGGCGCCCGCGGAGCTCCGGCTCAAAGCTGCAGAACAGGCTCTCCGCCATCTGGGCGGCGCCGCTGGTGTCTGTGTATCGAGCGGTCTGCAGGAGCTTGCGGATGGTGGACGGGTTCAGCGAGGCCGGCAGGCTGGCCAGGCCCAGGATCAGCCATGTCCGACGGAAGGTGTCTCGGAGCATCTCATCGGTGTCCTGGCTGCCGGCGATGAAGCCGCCGATGTGGCCGTCGGTCTCGTAGACGAAGCCCAGGAAGTGCTCGTCGTCGATGAGTACACGGTAGAGGGCCTTGAGGAAGCGCAGGCCCATGGTTGCCCAGAGGCTGGAGCCCATGGCGGCGTGGTGCAGCTGTGCGACCCGGTCTGTGTCGGTGGCCCGCATAGGTCGGATGCAGGCCATGACCTCCGGGTTGACCTCGAAGGGTCGTAGGCTCATTCCTCGCGCTGCCGCTTCAGTGTTTCGAGGAAGGCGGTCTGCCCAATGGCTCGGTGCTGGGCTGCCAGGAAGTGGCCCACGGCGTTCTCGAAGTCCACGGAGTAGCTCTCGTTGAGGAGGCGTCGGGCGAGGTGGACCGCCACAGTGTGGATGGGGCCGAAGGCCTCGATCATCAAGGCGAGGGCTCCGTCCAGGTCGTCGGAGATGGTCTGGACCAGACCCAGGGAGAGTGCCTCCTCGGGCTCGATCACCGGGCACTGCATGATGAGTCGCTTGGCGTGGCCGAGACCCACGTGCTTGGCCAGTCGGAAGGTCGCCATGCCGGGAAGGAAGCCGAGGTGGACCTCGTTGAAGTGGATTCGGGCGGAGGGGTGCGCGATGGTCGCATCCGTCACGAGTGCCAGCTGAGCACCACCGCCGCTGCAGGTGCCCTCCACAATGCTGATGGTCGCCTTGGGCAGCCGCTCGATGCGCACGCAGCACTTCTCCCACTTGTTGAACCCGTGGATGTCCATCGGCTGATCTGGGCGGAAGTCCTTGAAGTCGATGCCCTCGGAGAACTGGCCGTTCGCACCCCGGAAGACCACGACCTTGCAGGCACTCTCATCCTCGAGGTGATCGCAGACCTTCGTGAGCTCTCGCACCATGGCCATGTCGATGCGCACCCGAGCCAGGGTGACGTGGGCCACATCGCCGTCCTCGCGGTACCGCAGTGTCTGGAGTCCTTCCAAAGCGTCTCCTACCATTGAAGCAGTGCGGTCTCGATGGTCGATCCCGGTCCCATGGTCATCATCACACCGAAGTCGCCTTCGCGCACGCAGCCTTCCTCCATCAACCGCTTGTAGCTGAACAAGAAGCTCCCGCTTCCCAGGTTGCCGTGGTCTCTCAGGATGCCGATGGTGTGGCGAACATCGTGGGCGGTGATGCCCACATTGTACTTGATGGCATCGATCACCTTCTTGCCGCCGGAGTGGATGAGCCAGTGGGACACATCCCGGCGCTTGAGACCATGGCGGCTGAGCAAGCCATCCACCGGTGTCTCTGCGTGGACACCCAGCACATAGGGCACATCTCGGGCAAGGTGGAAGCTGAATTTGCCCTGGGAGGTGTCCCAGTCGTAGCGCATCGCGCCCCAGGCATCGGGAATGATGTGGCTGTGAAAGCCCAGGATCTTCGGGCCTATCTGGGTCTCTTCAGCTCGGATCAGTGCGGCAGCACACCCGTCCCCGAACAGGCTGTTGACCACGCCTGTGCCGATGGTGTCATCGTAGATGTACAGGGCGCTATTGACCTCGCAGCAGACCATCAGCGCGTTCTTCCCCGGGTTTGCCACCGCCCAGCCGGACACCGGATTGAGACCGTTGAGCCCTGCGTTGCAGCCCATGCCCACCACATCGGTACGCTGGCAGTCCACCCGGAAGCCCAGGTGCTTGATGTACATGGCCGTGAGACCGGGCAGCATGAAACCTGTGGATGTGATGCACAGCAGGTAATCGATGTCCTTGGGCTCCAGGCCCAGGGGCTTCAGCGCCGCGTCAATGGCCTGGGCCCCGATCTCGAGAGCGCCCTTGCGGTGCTTGCGCAGCAGATCGTGCTGCGTCTCAGTGGGGCGGCCCTCCTCGTCCGGTTCCTGCAGGTACAGGTGGCGAGTCT
>PVBE012017145.1_pt1 | contig 19640 bp, 17 predicted proteins | sample 1631181 | NCBI WGS metagenome assembly PVBE01 (sample SAMN08397723, study PRJNA350692) | Marine metagenome, whole genome shotgun sequencing project. | isolation source: water | place: Pacific Ocean | collected 2012-04 | reverse complement strand
GGGTACACCCGATCCCATCCCGAACTCGGTCGTTAAGCTTCTCTGCGCCGATGGTACTGCAGGGCTGTCCCTGTGGGAGAGTAGGTCGCCGCCGAAATTTTTCCATACGCCCCGCGGCTCACGCTGCGGGGCGTTTTCTTTTTCGAATCACTACGTCGCGACAGATCCGCGTGATCAGTGGCCGACCATGCGGCGGCCCATGTCAGGGATCTCGAAGGTGATCGCGTCGAGGTCGATGTTATCGAGATCGACGTCGCTGGTGTCGTAGCCCTCGAGGGCCTCGGCGGCGAGGCGCGCCTGGTCCGAGCGTGCCGCGAGGTCGCGCTCCTGGCTGGCCTCGGTGAGGCGGGTAGTCGCGCCGCGCAGCCGGGTGACGAGGTCGATTGCGACCTTGTCGAGGATCTTGAAGGCAAACGAGCTCTTCGCGTGGAAGAGGCGGTCGAAGACCTCGCGCTCGAGCTCGATGAGCACGCAACGCTCCGACTTGGATGCGCGACAGGTTGCGCTGCGCGGCTTGTTGTCGATGAGCGCCATGTGTCCGAAGACGGCACCGGGCTCGAGGGTGGCCAGCTTCTCCTGGCGGCCGCGCCCCAGGGCCTTGAAGACGTCGATGTGTCCGCCGAGCACGACGAAGCAGCTGCGGCCGAACTCGCCCTCGTTGAAGAGGACCGCGCCGGGGTCGACGTATCGGCTGCGCAGGTGCTGCTTGAGCAGGTCGAGCTCGCTCGGGGAGAGCCCCGAGAAGAGCGGAAGGCGGCTCAGCTGCTGAGAGATCGACGTCATGGCTGACTCCGGGTGAACAGTCGGCGGAACCAGCCACTTCGCGTGGCGGGCAACGGCTCGTCGGTGGGATCCTGATTCGACTCGTCGTCGGTGAGCAGGCGACCAATGTGGTCGTTGGTGTCGCGGATGCGCTCGCAGAGCGTCTGTGAGATCGCCCGAATCACCTGGTAGGCGGCGGGGCGCAGGTTGCGACGCAGGAAGTCGAATTCGGTCCGGTCGAGGCGCAGCAGTTCGGTCGGCTCGCAGGCGCGCGCGCTGGCGCTGCGAGCGGCTCCGTCGAGCAGGGCGAGCTCGCCGAGGACCTCGCCGGTGCTCATCGTCGTGATGGCGAGGTCTTCGCCGTCGGACTCGGCGAAGACCTCGATGTTCCCGGACTGGATGATGTACGCGGCGTCGCCGGCGTCGCCCTGGGTGAACAGGCGCTGACCCGGCGTGAGGCTCATGGGCTTGACCGCCCGCAGGATGTCGTTGAGCTCCTCTGCGCTGAGCGCGGAGAACAACTTGATCTGCGAGAAGAATGCCTGAAGCGGGTGCGCCATCGGCGAGCCGTTCTATCTTTGATTACTCCTGAAGCTTAGGAGACCTGAGCTCTGGTCGTCAAACCCGGGTCGCCCGCGCGAGCGGGTGCCTCGTCGCCTTGCGCGTGTACACTGCGCGGGTCTCGAAGGCGGAGGTCGAGGTGTTCGCGCGGAGGTGGTCGACGTTCGTGCTGGGTACGGGGCTCGTGTTCGCGTGCATCGCCTGTGAGAGCGACGCGAGCCCGGTCTCGCTCACGCTCGATCCCGATACCGAATTCTCGGGTGTGGCGGACTCGGGCGCGGCGCCCGTCGACGCCGCCGCGGATGCGGGACGTGTGCAGGACGGTGGGTCGGACGAGGATGGAGCGGTCTTGCCTCCGGACGCCGGCGCGGCCGGGGGTGGTTTCAGGCTGCTGCTCGTGAACCTCGAGACGGCGGCGCTCGACCACCCGACCTACCCCCGCTACGTCCGGTTGCGCGCCTACGAAGAACGACTCGCGGAGCGCATCAACTTGTTGCGGCCGCAGATGGTCGTCCTGCTTCATGTGCTGCCCCCCGAGGTTTGTGGGGCCGTCGCGGAGATGGACCCGACGCGCCCCTGCTTCGAGGCCGAGGGCCGCGCGCAGCAGGTCCAGCGCCTGGTGGGCGACGCGTACGCGGTGGTGTGCGACGCGCTCGCCGAGACGGTGTGCGTGGCGGTGCTGCCCTCTTTCGGGACCGTGGAAGGCGTCGCCGCGGGGGCGCTCTCGACGGAGGCCTCGATGACCGAGAACCTGCCGGCCCCGCCGTGCGACTACGACGGCGGGAACTGCACCGACGAGAGCTGCGACGGGACCTCCGCGGTGATGGCGGTGGACCTCGTGACGCCGCGCGGGCCGCTGCGCGTGGTCGCGATCGACGCCAATGGGAGCGGAGTGAGCGCGGACGGGATGTTCTACCTCGGGACGCGCTGCCGGGTGTCGCAGGCGCAGCAGGCCTTCGGGCTGGCTGGCGAGGGGTCGACGCTGCTGGTCGGCGACTGGGCGTTCGAGCCGGGACAGATGTTCCAGGACCGTGAGACGGCGGTCTGGGAGCAGAACGTTGGGGAGGCGCTGCGCTTCGGCGACCACGACGCGCGGGGGGCCGGAGGAGCCCGGGAGCCGACGAGCGAGAACCCGCCGAAGGCGCTGGCGCACGTGGTGTCGGATTTCGCCGTGGGCGCGTGCACGGTCATGCGCACGCCGCCGCTCGACGACGGCTTCGTCTTCGAGCCGCCGGAGGAGGCGACGGGGCGCATCGCGCAGTTCGCGGTCCGCTGCGAGCTGGAGTGGGGGCCTTGACGGCGGTCGATCCGCGGCGCGAGATGCTGACGAACCGGCTGCGGAAGAACGCCCGTCACCGGCGTCGCTGGGCGCGGCGTGCCGGCGTCAGCTGTTATCGACTCTACGACCGCGACATCCCCGAGGTGCAGCTGACGGTCAACTGGTACGAGGGCCGCCTGTGCGTGTGGGCCTGGGCGGACGACGCGGAGGCGCTGGTGGACGCGGTGGGCCCGGCCCTGGAGGTGGCCGCCGGCCGCGTGCACGTGAAGCGAAGGGCGCGGCAGCAAGGCACGTCTCAATACGAACGCCTCGGGCGCGGGGCCGAGCGGGTGGTGGTGGAAGAGGGCGGGCTCCGCTTCTTGGTCAACCTCGTGGACTACCTCGACACCGGCCTCTTCCTGGACCACCGGCAGACGCGGGCGCGGATCCGCGAGGAGGCTACGGGGCGACGCGTGCTGAACCTCTTCGCGTACACCGGGTCATTCACCGTGTACGCGGCCGCGGGCGGCGCGGCGATGTCGACGACGCTGGATCTGTCGAGCACTTATCTGGACTGGGCCCTCGAGAACATGAGCCTCACGACATGCGCGGCCCGCAGCACCGCTTCGAGCGTGAGGACGTGCGGCCCTGGCTCGAGTCGGCCCCCGCGAACGCGTACGACCTGGTGGTGGTCGACCCGCCGACCTTCTCCAACAGCAAGCGCATGGACGGAACCTGGGACATCGACCGAGACCACGCCGACCTGCTGGAGGAGGTGCTGCGCGTCACCGCGCCGGGCGGCGTTATCTACTTCTCGTCCAACGCGCGGCGATTCCGCATGAGTGAGGTCCGCGGCGCGCAGGTAGAGGACATCACGGGGAGCACGGTCCCGCCGGACTTCGCCCAGCGGAGGCCTCACCGCTGCTGGCGCCTGACGAAGGCTAGATGACCTCGGCGCCGGCGCCGGTGGCGCGGGCGTAGGCGGGGCGGGCGAGCATCCGGTCCCGGTACGCGGCGAGCGATGGCTGGTCGAGGTACTTCGTGCCCCAATCCAGCGTGTGCGTGAGCAGCACATCCGCCATCGTGAATCGGTCGCCGACCGCGTACTCCGCGTCGCCGAGATGGGCCGCTGCGGCGGCCGCGGCGCGGGCGAACTCTTTCGGTGCCGTCTCCATGATGGCTGGCACGCGCCAGTCGCGGGGCAGCGCGAAGCGATGCTTGGTCATCGTCCACAGCGGCTGCTCGAGCTCGGTGCAGACGAAGAAGCACCACTGGTCGTAGCGCGCCCGTAGCTGCGTGCCGGAAGGTGGGACCAGACCGGCCACGCTCGCGCGCTCGCCGACGTAGGTCAGGATGGCCGCCGACTCGGAGAGCGCGAAGTCGCCGTCAACCAGGACCGGCACCTTTCCACCTGGGTTGAGGGCGCGAAACCAGTCGGCGCTCAGGTCCCCCGCGCGGGGCTCCAGCTCCTGATACTCGTACTCGAGACCCGACTCCTCCAGGGCCCACAGGGCGCGGATGGAGCGGGAAGGACCAAAGCCGATGACCTTCATGAGACCGGTTTCAGGCTGGCTCGTGTACGTTGTCGACCCGTGCGCGATCCGCTCAAACGACCCCGACCGCTCCACGCGACGTGTGATCACGGCCTCGAGGAGATCCTCGCCGACGAGCTACGGGCCCTCGGAGCCGCAGACGTGGAGTCGCTCCACCGCGGCGTCTCGTTCACTGGCGCTCGCAGCTTGATCTGGCGGGCGAACCTCGAGCTGCGGACCGCGAATCGGGTGCTGATGCCCGTCGCGGAGTTCGTCGCGAAGGGACGCGAGGGCCTGTACGAAGGCGCGCGCCGGGTCAATTGGCCGTCCTGGTTCGACGCGCGCCGCACCATCGCGGTCGAGGCGACGGGCGAGGCGCCCGGCTTGGAGCACCGCGGGTTCGTGGGGCAGGTGATCAAGGACGCGGTGTGCGACCGCTTCCGCGACGAGGGCGGGCCTCGGCCGAGCGTGGACCGTCGCAAGCCCGATGTGCCGCTCTACGCTCACCTCGATGGCGAGCACGCGGTGGTCGGCTTCGACACGAGCGGCGCCCGCCTGCATCGTCGCGGCTATCGCGTGGAGGCGGGGCCGGCGCCGTTGAAGGAGACCCTCGCAGCAGGCGTGCTCGCGCTCCTCTCGTGGGAGGCGGAGGGGCCGCTCTACGACCCGATGTGCGGCGCCGGGACCTTCGTGATCGAGGCGGCGCTTCAGGCTCAGCGGATCGCCCCAGGGCTGCTCCGCCTCGGAGGGGCCGGGTTCGCCTTCGAGCGTTGGCGCATCCACGAGCGGCGCGCCTTCGAGCGACTGGTGGACGAGCTGCGGGCCGACATCCGAGAGGCGCCCGTGAAGATCGTCGGGAGCGACGCGGATTCGGAGGCGATCGAGGTCGCGCGTCGCAACGCACGTCGGGCCCGGGTCGACGTGAGCTGGGCGACGTTGCCGTTGTCCGAGGCCGAGCGCACGGACGACACGGGGATGCTCGTTGTGAACCCGCCGTATGGGAAGCGCCTCGAGGCGGGCCCCGAACTCTATGCCGAGCTGGGGCATGTGCTGAAGCGCGGTTTCTCCGGCTGGCGCGCCGGTGTGCTCGCCGCGCAGGAGGCACCCGTGGGCGCCATCGGCTTGCGGGCCGCGCGACGCTGGAAGCTGCGTAACGGCCCCGTGCCCTGTCAGCTGCACGCGTTCGAGCTGTACGAAGGCTCGAGGCGCACGAAGTCCGACGCATGAGGCTGCGCGCGCGCTTCGTGGTGGCCGCCGGACCGGTGGTGCTCGAGGACGCGGTGGTGGAGGTCGCGGACGGGCGCGTCGTTCGGGTGGGCCCAGGCGACGGAACGCCGGCGGTGGATCTCGGCGAGGTCGCGCTCGTCCCAGGGCAAGTCAACGCGCACAGCCACGCCTTCCAGCGCGCGATTCGCGGGCGCACCGAGTACCTGGCGGCTGGACGCCCTGACGAAGACTTTTGGAGCTGGCGCGAGCGGATGTACGCGACGGCCAACGCCCTCGACCCCGATGGCGTGGAGGTGGTGTCGCGCATGGCGTTCCTCGAGATGGCGCTGGCCGGGGTGACCACCGTCGGCGAGTTCCACTACCTGCATCACGCCCCGGACGGGACCCCGTACACCGACCCCAACGAGCTGGCCCATCGCGTGGTGCGCGCGGCGCGCGACGTCGGATTGCGCATCGCGCTGTTGCGGGTCGCCTACCACCGTGGCGGCTTCGGAACGCCGGCGGCTCAGGAGCAGCGGCGCTTCGTCGACCCGGACGTCGACACCTACCTCGCCCGGCTCGATGCGCTCGACGCCGCCTGGACCTCGGATTCGCTCGTGTCGGTGGGCGCGGCGCCGCACAGCATCCGGGCGGTGCCGCGGGCGTGGGTGCGCGCCATCGCGGGTGCGGCGTGCCGGGACGGGCGGGCGGTCCACGTGCACGCGTGCGAGCAGCGCGCGGAGGTGGAGGCGTCGCGGGCGGCATACGGCGCGGGACCGGTCGAGGTCTTCGAGGGCCTGGGGCTCTTCGAGGCGAACGCCACGCTCGTGCACGCCACGCACCTCGACGACGCCGCCCTCGCGGTCCTGGAGCGTGCGCGGCCGACGGTGTGCGCGTGCCCGACCACGGAGCGGAACCTGGGTGACGGCTTTCTCCCGGCCGGGCCGCTGTTGGCGCGCCGCGTCCCGGTGGCGCTCGGGAGCGACAGCCAGGCGACGATCGACCCGTTCGCTGAGATGCGCCTCGTCGACGCCCACGAGCGGTTGCGAGCCGAGCGCCGAAATGTGGTGGCGACGCACCACTCCGTATGGTGCGACGCCCCCGCCGACGGGCGCCTCGAGACGGCCGACGTCCTGTGGCCGATGGGCACGACGCATGGTGGGCGCGCGCTCGGCCTCGACGTCGGCGCCCTCGCGCCCGGGTGTCCGGCGGACTTCGTGACCCTCGATTTGCGCGATCCGTCGCTCGCTGGCGCCAGCGCGCGGTCGCTCCTGACCGACATCACTTTCTCGGCCTCGCCACGCGCGGTTCGGGATGTGTATGTAGCGGGCGCCGAGGTCGTGACCGGGGGACGCCATCGGCGACAGGAGGGCATCGTGGACGGGTTCCGCGACCTGATGTCGAGGCTGTCTTGAGCCTGGCTGCGACGGAGCGCCTGACCGGCGCCCAGCTCGAAGCGTTGTGGCGGAAGGCGGGCGTGGTCGACGCAACCGCCGAGACCGTGGGGCTGACGCTACTGCCCACGGACGTCATTGCGTGGGACCAGGGCGAGGTGTTGCCGCGGCTCTTGGGCGAGGGCACCGACTTCGTGCTCGTCGAGCCCATCGCCGAAGGTGGGACGGCGGTGGTGCACCGCGGGACCCAGCGCTCTCTTGGTCGTGACGTCGCGGTGAAGATGCTTCGCACCGACCGGCGCTCGGAGCGGATGCGCAGCCAGCTTCTTCGCGAGGCGCGCATCGCCGGTGACCTCGAGCACCCGAACGTGATCCCGGTGCACGCCATCGGGGTGGACGACGCGGGGGAGCCGGCGCTCGTGATGAAGCACGTGGAGGGCGTCTCGTGGCGCGAGTACCTCACTGAGCCCGATGGTCGCGTGCCGGGGGACACCTCCTTCGAGCAGCAGCTCGAGGTCCTGCAGCTGGTGGCGCGGGCGGCCCACTTCGCCCATCTGCGTGGGGTGGTGCACCGCGACATCAAGCCCGAGAACGTGATGATCGGGCGCTTCGGCGAGGTCTATCTGCTCGACTGGGGCATCGCGCTGCACCTGGAGGAAGGCGAAGTCCATCCTCGCGGGGTGGCGGGCACGCCGGGGTATATGGCGCCCGAGATGGCGGCGTCCGGGGCCGTCACGCCGCGCACCGACGTCTATCCGCTCGGGGCGGTGCTGCACGAGGTGCTGACGGGCGCGCCGCCGCATCACGGCCGGTCGCTCTACAGCGCGATGATGATGGCGTATCGCTCGGAGGGCCCCGAATACGAGCACGAGGTGCCGCCCGAGCTGGCCGCGGTGGCCTATCGCGCGATGTCGCGCGATCCGAAGGACCGGTTCAGGTCGGCGGACGTCTTCCGAAAGGCGGTGGGCGCGTATCAGCGCCACCGTGAGAGCTACGCCGTGGCCCACGAGGCGGAGCACCGGCTCGAGGCGATGGAAGCGGCGGACTCACCGGCCGAGGAGTACCGGCACTTCGGCGCGGCGCGGTTCGGTTTCGAGCAGGCCCTGCGCATCTGGCCGGAGAACGGGCGGGCGCGCGCCGGGCTGTGGCGGGCGCTGGGCGAGATGGCGCTGCGCGAGGCCCGTGATGGTCGAGTGGACGCGGCGGAGTCGCTGCTCGCCGAGCTGCCCACGCCGGACGACGCGCTGGTCGACGCGGTGGCGGAGGCGCGCAAGCGTGCGGCCGCGGCAAATCGAGAGATCGAAGCGCTGCGGGCGTTGGAGCGTGACCTCGACAGCGAGGTCGGCGCACGGGCTCGATTCAAGGTGACAGTTGGGCTCGGGGTGCTGCTCGGGCTTGCTGCGGTGGCCTTCGGTTTTCTCGCGCGGCGTCTCCTGCCGGGCGAGCCGCAGCCCGAGCATTATCTGCCCCATGCGGCTGGGCTCTGCGTGGTCGGGGCGGTGGCGCTGTTGATGCAGCACAGGTCGCTGTTCCAGAACCGTTACAACCGGCGCATCTCGACCCTCGTGATGCTGGCGTTCGTGTCCGGGCTGTACTTCCGGGTACTGGTCGCGGTGCTCGAGCTGCCGTTCCTGCGCTATCTGCCGCTGGAGTGGGTGCTCTACGCCGCGATTCTGTCGTGCATGGGCTTCTTCGACCGCAGACGGCTCGCGTGGGCGGGCGCCCCGCTCGCGGTCGGGGGGCTCACGATGGCGCTGTGGCCGGCGTGGATCTACGAGCTGGCGGGGGCTTCGGTGTTTCTGGCGCTGGGCACGCTCGCGGTGCTCTGGCGCCCGGGTCAGCGGGAGGCGGACCGGGCCGTCTGACGACGGGTCGCGGCGTCGCGCATGGTGGTGCTGACCCACTGGCTGGCTACGATGCAGACCGTGATGAAGCTGGCGACCAAGGCGACCTTCAGCGCGGTGAGGCCCAGGAAGGTCACGAACATCAGGATGAGCGCGTAGGTGTCGCGGCGGCCGATGAACTCCACCCGCGCGACGAAGCGATGGAAGAGGCTCGTGGTGGCGGCGTCCTGGAAGCTCCACTCGATGGCGAGGTGGGTGCCGCGGCCGCCGGCGGCGAGCAGCTTGCGGTACAGCGCGATGCAGACGAACCAGCCGATCACGAAGGTCGCGATGCCAGCCTGCAACCAGATGGCCTGCGCGGTGATGCTGAAGACCGCGTAGCCGAGGGCGAGCTGGTAGCTCAGGTTGATGATGTCGTCCGAGACGGTGTCGAACCACTCGCCGCTGTCGCTGTGCTTGAACTTCAGTCGCGCGATCTCGCCGTCGACGCCGTCGAGCATCGAGGAGAGCTGGTAGAGCACGCCGCCGACGGCGAAGAGCCACAACGCGTTGGCGGTGGCCATCGCGGTCACGACGGCCGCGGCGAGGCCCACGATGAGGCCGACCGCGGTCATGTGGTTCGGGACCACGTTGGTATTCATCACCAGGCGGGTGACCATCTTCGAGAAGCGGCGGTTGATGTTCCGGCTGACGGGGCCGTCGATCGCCTTCGTGAGGGAGCGGAACAACAGCTTCTCGCCGTGCTTCCGGGTCTCGATCGTGTCGACGTCCTGCCACCAGGCCTCGCCGACGTCGGCGACGCGGGCGCGGCCGCGCTCGGCCAGGCTGGTGACGCCGTGGCTCAGCGAGGCGTCGCCGGTCTCGTCGAGCACGCCCTGGAGCGAGTCGAAGAGGGTGGGCGAGCAGCGGAAGACGCCGGTGTCGACCGCGTCGTAGCGGGTGAGGTGCTTGCCGATGTCGGTGATGCGCTCACGGCCGTCGAAGCGGACCTTCGTGGCGTCGTCCATGTCGAAGATGGTGCTGAGCTTGCGGTCGACCGCGAGCACCAGGCCGCCGTGGGCGGGGGTCGACTGGAGGGTGCGGAAGATGGCCGGGTCGACGATGTGGTCGGCCATCGTCAGGAAGAACTCGCCGCGGATGTGCTCGCGCGCCTTCAGGACGCTGACGCCGTTGGAGAGCTCGTAGTCGGGGTTGTCGACCCACACCAGCTCGAGGCCGGCGAGCTCGGGATCGCCTTCGATCGCTCCGCGGACCTGGTCGCCGTCGCAGCCGACGACGATCACGAAGCGCTGCACGCCTTCGCGCTTGGCCGTGAGGATGCTCCGCTTGAGCAGGGTGAGCCCGCCGCAGCGCACCAACGGCTTCGGCAGCGGCTGCTTGCGTCCGCGGATTCGCGTGCCCTTGCCGGCCGCGAGAATGACCATCTGTGAGATCTGAATCTGACCGCTCATCTCGACTCTCCTGGCGGCGCGATTGGCCGGTTGGAGCAGCCGTGCTCCAACGAATGTGGAGTGGGCTTCATCCACCCGGGCTGTTCACGCCCGAATACTGCGTCGGGAGGCGCTTTAAGCACGAGGCGTGCCAGGTGCGCGCAGCGGCGGCGCTACCTGCGTTTCATCCGGCGCCAGGCGGTCTCGGCCCAGGCGAGGTCGAGGCGGTCATCGCCCGGGATCCAGGTCACGCCGAGGAGGGCGCGGACCCGCGGGATCGTGACCCGTACGAGGCGGAGAGGGTCGGCGCCCTTCGCGGCGACGAGGCGGCCGTCGCGCAGGGAGATCCGGCCGCAATCGTCCGGGGCCTGGTAGACGCCGCTGCCCTTGGGAAGGTGCGGGCGGATCGCAGTGGGGGGATCGACGCGGACATCGACCCGCAGGAGGTTGTGGTTCTCGGCCCACGAGCAGCAGCGCATCTGCGTCAGCAGCCTCAACTCACCTTGGCGCATCGCGAGCGCGGCGCGCTTGAAGTCGTGGGCGGTGACGTCGGGTGGCGCCGCGCCCTCGGGACGGAGGCGATTGACGCGCCGCTGGGTGCGGTCGCGCAGGTCCGGCGCCAGCAACTCCGAGGGGTCGATGCCGCGCCCCGGTGGGCGAACGGTCGCGTAGCGAGAGTGGTCGAACGCCTTGGGCGCGCTGCCCTGGAGCGACGCGTGCAGCCCGACATAGGGGCCGAGGACGGAGACGACGCGGAGTAGATTCGTCTCCGTGCGGTCGCCGGGATTCGCGGCGTCGGGCGGAGCGAGGGTGGCCGGGTAGCCGTGCCAGGTGACCGTGGGACCGTCCGGGAGCGCGCGCCCCATGAGCATGTCCCAGCTCCGGGTGACGCGGCCGTGGCGGGTCTCTTCGGAGGCCTGGCGGCGGACCATCCGCAGCGCGTGGGCGGTGCGACCGTCGTACACGACCAGGCCCGGCGCGTGGGCGCCCGTCGGCTTCGTCGCGATGGCGACGTCGACCGCCACGTGCAGATCACGTGCGTTCGGGTCGCGCACGTCGCTGACGCGCAGGTTGACGACCGCGCGGCAGGACGCGTCCTTGGGCCTGCGCGGCACCGAGCGGACCCGGGTTCTCGCTCGCTTCGGTCGAGCGGTCTTCTTCACGGGCACCGGCGCGGCCTTCGGGGCGACGGCCTGCTTTGGGGGCGCGGCTCTCGGCTTTGGGGCCACCGGCGGCGGAGGCGGTTCGGGCGCGACCACTGGCACGGGTGCTGGGGCAGGCGGCGGCGCGGGTTTCGGTTTGACCGCGGCCGGCTGGTCCTTGGGTGGGGCGCCCGGCGAGCCGGCGGTGAACTCGATCGTGCGCAGGGTCTTCCCGCCGTGACGCAGCTCGAGGCGCCAGCGGCCGGGGGCGTGCAGCTTCATCCGCGCCCAGGTGCGCCACGCGTTGCTGCGGCCGATGGTGAGCTTCGACGTGCTGCGCGCGGTGTTGTTGCGGAACCAGTGGAGCTCGACGTCGGTCTTGGGGCCCTTGTTGCGGATGCGCAGGTAGGCCCACACGGTGGCGCCGACCTTGAAGCGGGTCGTGACCCCGGCCGGCTCGCGGTCGACGACGTCGGTACAGGTGACGGCCTGCAGCACCTCCGGGGCCGCGTTTGCGGTGGAGGTGAGGACCAACCAGGTCAGCCAGCAGGTGGCCACGCGACGCATCGGGCTCCGGAGGGCGTGAGGACGGCGGATACTGCCAGGGGTCGTCGCGCGCTGGCAACCGGCGGTCGAACGGGCGATGGTACGGCCATGAGGTGGCTGCTCATTGCGTCGTTGCTGTTGTTCGGATGTGCCCGCAAACAGAGCGGCGAGGCGAAGTCGAACGCGGGCAAGGCCCCGCGTGAGGCAGTGGTCGGCATCTGGACCGTCGATCCTGCGCGGCTCGCCGAGCAGCCCCACATGCTCGCGATGCCCGCCGAGAAGAGAGCGCAGGCGGTCGAGATGGCCCGGGCGATGCTGCGCTCGATGACCGTCGAGTTCACGCCCGACCGCTACACCATCACCGTCGGTTCGACGGTGAATGCCGGGACGTACACGGTTCAGTCCGAGGACGGCCCGACCCTGACGTTGGCGACAAAGGGCGACGACGGTGAAGCGACGGTGATGACCGTGTCCGTGCAGGGGGAGGGGCTCGTCCTGAAGACCGCACCGGATGAGCACACGTTCCCCCTCGCGCGAAAATGATCGACGAGCTGCCCGACGTTCGCGACGGGCTGACCCGCCTCGAGCGGACGATCCTGGTGACACTTCAGGAAGCGCAACGCGAGTCGGGGGGACGCAACGTCCCGACCGCGATGCTTTACGGGCGCGTCTGTGAGCACATCCCTGTGACCGTCCAACGCTTCCAGCGAGCGCTCCAGCGGCTGACGGGGAACGGCTGGGGCTAGCAATATCCGGTGGTTCCGGTATCCTATCGCGCGCTGCGACAGAGAGGTGCCGAGTCATGCGCAAGCTACAACTCGCGACGCTCATTTTGCTGAGTGGGGCTCTGGCCTGGGCCGCGCCTTCGAGCGCGAAGCTCGCTTCGACCTGTGCATCGGTCGTGCACGCCCAGGGCTTCCTGGCGCCTGACGGGACCAAGGTGGCGCTGGCCGACTACGCCGCGGGGCGCCCGCTGGCGGTGGTCGTCATCAAGGGACACTGGTGCCCGGCCTGCACCGACCAGCTGCGCACGCTCTCGAAGAAGCTGAAGACGGTTCGCGCGACGGGCGGGGACGTGATCGCCCTGTCCACCGAAGACGCCGGCACCAACGAGATGATCATGCGCAAGCATGGGCTGCGCTTCCCCGTGCTGGGTGAGCCGTCGGCTGCGCTGCTCGAGCGGCTGGGCTTCTGGTGGCCGGAGATGGGGCACCCGATGCCGGGGCTCATCTTCCTCGACCGCTGCGGCGACGTGACGAAGCGCGTCTTCGGTCGGCGCCCGGGCTGGTCACAGGACGAGATCATCATCGACGTCCTGCGCGACCTCGCCAAGCAGCCCGCCACCTGCGGTTGGGACGCCTAGTCCCCTGGAACTGTAATTCCTTTCGGAATTCGGGGCGTCTCCACGCCGCTTCCGGCGTTGCGAATGCTCGACGATGCTTTGGCATCGCCTGCGCTTCGCGCCTTGGCAGCAACGCGGATCCCCGACTTCCGCAAGGAATTACGGTTCCAGGGGACTAGTCCAGATCGATCGCGAGCGCCTCGGCCGCCGCGTGGCGCTCGGGACCCGGCGTCGCGGCGCGCACCAGGCGGAAGCGGATCTCGTGTGCGCGCAGGTGGTCCATCTTCGCGTCGTCTTCAAGTGCGCGCGCGAGCAGGCCGTCGGCGGTCGCGGGCTTGAGCTCGGGCGCGTCCGAGAGCGTGTCGAGCGCGCGGGTGAAGCCGGTCAGCGCCTTCGGAGGCGGCGGAGGGGCGGGCGCGTAGCCGGTCGGGACGTCCCCCGCGAGGAATGAGCGGCGCAGGGTGACGATGCCTGCGCCGAGCACCTCGTCGGGTTGCTGCACGCACCAGTCGTGGAACGCGCGGGCGCGTGGGTCGGTCAGGTCGCGCCCCAGCGGACGCCCTGACGCGCGCGTGGTGGCGATGCGCTGCTTGAGGCCGCGCATCCGCTTCCAGAACGCGTAGTAATCGAGCTTCAGCTTGGTGAGGAAGCCGCGCTGGTCCTCCAGCACGAAGCCCTCGACGTGCGCGCCCTCGTACCGGTAGTCCGGCGCCCGAACCGCGCGCAGCCAGCCGGAGAAGGCGCCGAAGTCGCGCAGCCGGGCGGCCCGGCGCTTCGGCTCGAGACCGAAGCTCTTGCACAGGCGTTGCAGGCGGTCGTACGGCAGGCGGGCGAAGTCGAGGCTGCGATGGATCACGTCGAGCAGGATGAGCCGCGGCGCGTCGTACTCGATGATGTGCGGGTCGCGCTCCGGATCGACGACTTCGAAGACCATCGAAGCGTGGGCGTCGCGTAGGAAGCGGCGCACGCGTTCGAGCGTCGCGGCCGACCAGGTGGCGCGTGCGGCCGCCTCGAACCAGCCCGCGAACTCGTTGTCCGGCGACGCCTTGGACGCGAAGAGCAGGTCGTCGCGCACGGCGTCGTAGCCGAGGATCCCGAGGTAGCCGTTCTCTTTGAGCCAGGCGTCGACGGGGAAGACGAGGTCGCGTTCGAGCGCGGCCTCGGTCGTCTCGGGGCGCTCCCCGACGTTGAAGAACTTGTCGTAGGCGCGCGCGACGACCTCGCCGGTGCCGGGGTTCACGAACAGGCCGCGCGCTCGCGTCGTCAGGTCGTCCCAGGCGGCCTCGATGAAGGCGTCGCGAGTGAAGTTGAACGAGGAGAGGTGGGGCCGGGAGGCGCTCGGGCGTTCACGGACCAGAGGGTGGTCGCGCAAGGCGGCGAGCTGCTCGGGGCGCAAGCGCGGCGGTTCGGGGGCGAGCCAATCCGGCTGGGCGCGCGTGTTGCGAGCCGTCTTGTCGCGCACGCGCTCGACGAGCGGCTTGAAGACCCGGTTGTCGATCTCGACGACGGTGAAGCCGCGAGCGTCGAGCTCGACTGTGCGCAGCTGGCCGCCGTGCTCGACCTCACCTTCGAGGTTGTAGCTGCGGGGCGCGGCCAGGGGCGGGAGGTGGAGCACGTTGCGGTGACCGTGGATCTGCGTCCAATCCGCGGGCGCGTGCTCGGCGAGGCGAGCGTCGATGGGGTCTGCGTAGGCGCCCGTCCCGTGCGAGTACTGCCGGGTAGCGATGCGTTCTGGGTGTTTCGGCACGGTGGGCATGCCCGCGTGGGTCACCAGGACGCGCTCGTCGTGCCATTGGAAGAGCAGGCAGTCGAGCAGCTGGTCGCAGAGCGCGTCGACGTCGCCGGCGGTGATCCCCGCGGCCTCGAGCTGTGGTCGGGTGCGTTCGGCGAACTCCTCGCTGCGCCCGGGGATGCCCTTGGCCCAGCGGTGCAGATGCGTCTCGTGGTTGCCCCAGAGGATTGCGACGTTGGGTCGCTGGATCGCGTCCATCGCGAAGCGCACGACCGCGTCGTTCTCGGGACCGCGGTCGCAGAGGTCACCGACGAAGACGTAGAAGCTGTCGTCGCGCAGTCCAACGTCGCCGAGATACTCACGCAGCGGGGTGAAGCAGCCCTGCAGGTCGCCGACGCACACCACGCGCTGCCATTGCGAGAGGTCGCGGATGGGCTCGTTGAGCCAGACGCGCAGATCGTCGATGTGTCCGCGGCTCGCGCGCCAGGGGATTACGTGTACTCCGGCGGGGACCTCCCCGGCGAGGCAGGCCTCGTAGGTGCGCCGGACCACCGACTCGGGCACCACCGCGTAGCTGTCGCGCCGCTCGTTGGAGAGCAGCGCCTCTTCGAGCGGGATCCGGGTGAAGTCGACGCACGCGATGCGGTAGCGATGCCGCTCCGCGAGCTCGAGGTAGCGCTTGAAGTCCTTCGCGGCGCGGTGCGTGGCGTCGACGCAGACGAGCTCACCGCGGGCCATGCGCTCGTCGAGGATCTCGAAGAGGGTGGACCAGACCCGCTTCTCCTGCTCGTGGCTCGCGCCCATTCGCCCGTGCGGCGTCATGACCGGCGACGCGTACAGCTGGCGTAGATCGTCCGCCGAGAGCCGATAGCCGCCGAGGCCGAACTGGCGCAGGAACGTCGTCTTTCCCGTGCCCTGGTGTCCGCGTGTGAGCACGAGGCGTCGCACGGGCGCGAGTCTGGCATAATTGCCCGGCGGGGAGGCGCGATGATCTTCAGGCAGCTATTCAACCGCGAGTCCTGCACCTGCACCTGCATCCTCGCGTGCCGCCGGACCCGGGAGGCGGTGATCGCGAAAGGCGGCGATGATTCTGGAGCGCCTCGGGTTTCCCGCGGTCGCTTCGATGGTTGGAGGGATGCAGCGCTGGAACGAGCCTGGCCTGACTGTCGAGTCCTAGATGCCCTCGGCGAAAGTAACGACCACATCGCGCCGGTCGCTGACGTCGATGCCGGCGTTGCTCCTCCTCGACGCACCTCTGGTGCGCCTTCGTCGTCACGCCTTGGCCTCCACGCCAGCGCCTCGCCACGCTGTGGTCGTTACTTCCGCCGCGGTCATCTAGCGCTCGCGGCGCTGGCGGCGTGCCTCGTGGGGGCGCGGCCGGTGACGTTGACGCTGGAGGATCGATCCGCAGCCGGATGTCCCGGGGAGGCGGAGCTTCGCGCCCGTGTCGCGCTCCTGTTGCGCGACGAGGTCGGGTTCGACGAAGACGCTGACCGCGACGTGAAGGTGGCGGTCGAGCGCCACGAGGACCGGCTGCGCGCGACCATCCAGCTGTTGGAACGAGGGGCGGTCGCGGGCGAGCGGATTCTCGAGACCGAGCCGGACGACTGCCCCGCGTTGATGGCGGCGGTGGCGCTCAACCTGGTCCTCGCGATCGATCCCATGCGTGGGATGGAGCTGGCGACGGTGGAGCATCCGCCGGTCCTGCCGGAAGGGACGAAGGCGCCCGAAGAGCCGCCGGACTCCGCGCCGGTCGTGGTCGTGGATCCGGAGGAGCCTGCGCCACCGCCACCGCCACCGCCGGCCGAGGTGCCCGATCCGGCGCCGCCGATGTGGATCGAGACGGGCGGCTACGGGGTCACGAGCTTCGGCATCACACCCGGCATCGGAGGCGGCGGATCCCTCGATCTGGCACTTCGCCGGGGGTGGTGGTCGGTCGCGGTGGAGGGGCGCGGGCTGTTGCCGTCGAGCGCCGAGCACGCGGGCGGTGAGGTGGACGCGAATCTGCTCGCGGGCGGCGCGTGGGGCTGCGCGCGCTACTTCGGCTTCGGCGCGTGCGCGGGCGGGCTGATGGGTGTGCAGGTGGTCGGCGGGGACGGCTTCGTCGACTCCCGTGACGCGGTGGCCGAGGTCGCCTATTTGGGCTTTCGCGGCTTCACCGACGTGGCGCTGGGCGACGAGTGGGCCGTGCGGCTGTGGGGCGAGGCCATCGGGCCGGTCGGCACGACGAGGCTGACGGTGAGCGGTCGCGAGGCGTGGGAGAGCGCGGTGCTGGTCGGCGCCTTCGGCCTCGGCGCGGTGTGGCAGATCCGATTGAGTGACGGAAACGGGCCCGACCGATCAACCTCCGACTGATGGGGGCCGTGCCAGAGCGCGTGAATGCGCCGCCGGAGTTTCGCGAGGTCTACGAGGCCTGGTTCGACTACGTGTGGCGGACGCTCCGGCGGCTGGGGGTGCGCGAGGCCGATCTCGCGGACGCCACGCAAGAGGCCTTCGTCGTGGTGCACCGGCGGCTGCCGTCGTTCGAGGTCGAGCTGCCGGTGGGGCCGTGGATCGCGGGTATCGCGTTCCGAGTAGCGGCCCAGGAACGGCGGCGCGCGCGGCATCGGCGGGAGCGACTCACCGACTTCGCGTGCGAGAACGCGGCGGGCGGAGGCGTCACGCCGGAGGAGGCCGCGATGACGGCACAGCGCGCGCGACGGGTGTTGGCGGCGCTGGACACGCTCGACCTCGACCGGCGGGTGGTGTTCGTGATGCACGAGATGGACGGGACCTCGGGCCCGGACATCGCGCAGGTGCTGGAGGTGCCGCTCAACACCGTCTACTCGCGGCTGCGGGTGGCGCGGCAGCGGTTCAAGGCGGCGATCGGTCGGCTTCGGCTCAGGGACGGAGAAGCGTGATGGGACCAGACGACGACTGGCGTGACGAGGAGCTCGAGCGCGAGCTGGCCGCCGAGAGTGGGTTGCCGACGGCGCCGCCGGGGCGGCGCAGGGCCATCTACGCCGGGGTGCTGGCGGCGGTCGCGCCGACGGTGGCGGCGGCGGGGAGCGCGCTGACGTTCAAGCTGCTCGTCGGCGTGGGTGTGCTGGCCGTGGGCGGGGCCGCGACCGTGACGTTCATGGACACGCCGGCCGAGGTCGAGGTGCGGGCGCCTGCCGCTGCGCCCGCGCCCGCGCGTCCGGCCGCGGCGGTCCCGGCGCTCCCGGCGAGGGTCGTGCAGGAACACGTGCCCGCGCCGGCGCCGGAGCCCGAGGTGAAGCCGGAGCCAGCGCGACCGAAGCCTGTCATGCGCGCGCCCGCACCCAAGCCGCGGGCGTCGACCTTGGGTGCGGAGCAGGCGCTGCTGGCCCAGGCGCGGCGGGCGATCGCAGGCGGTGAGCCGGCGGTCGCGTTGCGGGCTGTCTCGAGTCATGCGAAGCGCTTTGCGGGCGGCGCGCTCGTGCAGGAGCGCGAGGTGCTGCGCATTCAGGCGCTGGCCCGCGCGGGACGAATGGACGAGGCGCGTCAAGGCGCGGACCGCTTCCGGTCGCGCTACCCACGCAGCCTGCTGATCGAAGCTGTCGAGTATGCTGTTGAGCGATAGCGGAACTTTCCGTGACGGATTGGTCGTGCTGCGATCAATCTCCGAGTGCGAGCCGAGGGGGAAGAAGACATGAGGTATCTGGTCGTTGCTGCGATGGCGCTGAGCCTGGCGGGTTGTCCGTTCGACAATGTGGAAGAGGTCGGCGAGGAGAGCGACGCGGGCGAGGATCTCGACGGCGCCATTCAGGGCGAAGGCGAGAACGAGGGCGGCGAGCGCGACTGCGAGGACGGCGCGCGTCAGCGATGCCGGGACGGTTGCACCGTCGGCCAGCAGACGTGCGACGGGGGCGCGTGGGGCGCGTGTGAGGGCGAGGTCGATTGCGACAACGAACGCTGCGCTGCGGCCCACGCTGACGCATGTCACGAGGCGCCGGCGGACTGCGAGCGCGGCGACGTGCGCGAGTGCCGCGACGGTTGCCTCGTCGGCGAGCAGGGCTGCCGCGAGGGGGCCTGGGGCGAGTGCCGCGGGCGCGTCAATTGCGACGACCGGGGCTGCGCCGAGCGGCACCCCGAGGATTGCGAGATGCGCGCCTGTGAAGAGGGCGCCAGACAGCGCTGCCGTGAGGGTTGCCTCCGGGGCGAGCAGCTCTGCGACGGCGGGCACTGGAGCATGTGCCACGGCGAGATCAACTGCGACGACGAGGAGTGCGCCGCCGGGCATCCGGACGCGTGTGGCGAGGGCCCGGCGTGCGAGCGCGACGTGCGCGAGTGCCGCGATGGGTGCGTCGTCGGCCGCCAGGCGTGTCACGAAGGCGAGTGGGGCGCCTGCGAGGGCGAGATCAACTGCCGCGACGCGGAGTGCGCCCACGGTCATCCGGACGCGTGCCCGGACCAGCAGGATTGCGAGGCGGGCGCCCGGCGAGAGTGCCGGCGCGGGTGCGTGGTCGGCGTCCAGGAGTGCCGCGAGGGCGGCGAGTGGACCGAGTGCCGCGGTGGCGTCGACTGCAACAACGAGGAGTGCGCCCGCGAGCATCCGGATGCGTGTCAGATGCCGGAGTGCGAAGCGGGTGACCGGCGCGAGTGCCGCAACCAATGCGTGCGCAATGGCGCGCAGGAGTGCCACGAGGGTGAGTGGACCGAATGTGGTGGCGAGGTGAATTGCAGCGCGGAGCTGTGCCGTCGCGAGTACCCGCGGGTGTGCGGCGAACCGGAGTGCGATGACGGCGCGGAGGAGCGCTGCGAGACCGATTGCGTCGTGGGCGGCCGAGCCTGCAACGACGGCCTGTGGGGCGAGTGTCGCGGCGAGGTGCGCTGCGAGCGCGAGGTGTGCGCCCGCGAGTTCCCCGACCACTGCGGCGGCGGGGGCGAG
>PVBE010190845.1_pt1 | contig 19644 bp, 17 predicted proteins | sample 1631181 | NCBI WGS metagenome assembly PVBE01 (sample SAMN08397723, study PRJNA350692) | Marine metagenome, whole genome shotgun sequencing project. | isolation source: water | place: Pacific Ocean | collected 2012-04 | reverse complement strand
GCAAGTCTTGTTTTCTCAGCCAATCTACGACTTCAACTGGCAGCTGACGTACCATTTTGAAGATCCGGTGTTCTTGCCAGCCGGAACCACTATTCTGGTTGACGGTGCGTTCGACAATTCAGCTCAGAACCCATTCAATCCAGATCCGTCCATACCCGTGTATTTCGGTGAACAGAGTTGGGAGGAAATGTTCTTCGGATTCATGACCTGGAAGGACGCTGATCAAAGTCAGTGGGCAACTCAGGATTAAGCTCGAAGACATTTCGATCAAGCTGACAGCAGTTAGCTGATAAAAAAAGGGGCTTGGTCTCACGACCAAGCCCTTTTTTACAAGTACTGTAACTTTTACTCTGACTCTATCAATCCTAATCGTCGCAATGCAGGCCGTAACGCTTCTGCCCATTTTGCATATCCAATTTCATTGGGATGAAGCAAATCCGGAAACTCTTTCGGATCGGCATTACCCTCACCATTGTCAAATAGTGAAAACGTGTCCAGCCGTGTGAGCTGTGGATAGTCACTCAATAGTTCGCGATACAGTGCATTCACCCTTTGGATTTGTGCAGTGGGTCTACTCATCAGGCTTGAACTCGGCATGACTTCGCAGAAAATGATGGGCATTTCTGGATTGAAACTGGAAATAGCATCCAGGATTAACTGGACATTATCGGCGATGACTTCGAGCGCGGCGTTCTCTTCGAGGTCATTGGTACCAATCAGGAGAACAACAGCGGTCGGATTCACGGCGAACACATCCTCTTCAAGCCGAATTAACACTCCTCGAGAGGTATCACCACTGATACCGCGATTGGCGACCTTCATTCCCGGAAACGCAGCGCTCAGTCCTCCACCCCAGCCCTGCATGATGGAATCACCCAGAAAAACTACCGCACCCTGATCCAGCTCGATGGTTTCAGCCCAGCTCGATCGACGACTCTGCCAGAGATTCTGAAACCATTCATATCGCCGGATCGGCCCCACCCCCGGTAAGCCTTCATCTGTGGATGGAATGGCAAATCGAGATTCGCCTTCTGCGGCGAAGCTATTTACACCCTGGAGAAATAGAATACAAAACCAGAAAAAGCCAGCAAGCGTCGCTGCTTTCACCATTGAATAAATTCTCATCTGTTGCGCAGCAGCTAGTGACAATTTCAGTCTGTTATCTACATCGAAGTTGCGAGCACGGTGAGCGTTCGATAAGAAGAGATACTTAATACACTGCATGGGACGACCTCGAAATAGCTGAATTAGAGAATCTCACATTTGGGTAAAGAACTGTAGGGATGAATCTGGTATTGCTATTTTGTGTCTAGTTACTATCTTAGATGCTTTAGCGCTCAAAACCACTTATCATCACAGTAGACAACTAACAGAAATTAACATTCACTAAATTAAAACATCACAAATGGAAATTCTTTTAACGCTATACAACGAAATATTGGGCTTTCTGCGAATTTCCCAAGCTTGGGAAATTCTAAAGACGGGCGATTACAGTGTCTTCACGACTTATGACGGTATCCGTGCCTTTATTAGCCCCATTATCCCCCTACTTCTTATTTTCGAATTGATCTTGGGCCTGATTTACAAAAAATCCGATACCAAAGTCTACAAGATTAATTTTCTGATCTATGTTTTCAACCGATTTATTGGAAGATTTATAGCGCTAGGTATGGTGGTCATTTGCATCGGCGTGTTCCAAAAATATGCACCCTTTCAAACGGAAATGACCTGGTATTGGTTCATCTACGGTTACATTGTTTGGGAGCTCGGGCATTTCATCCACCACTACCTCGGACATAAAGTGCGTCTATTCTGGTGCCTCCATTCTACCCATCATGCACCCGAAAATATGAACCTATCGGTTAATTACGCTCACTTTTTCTTAGAGGCGCCCTATGCCGATACTATTCGCACAACAGTGTGTATTTTGTTGGGCGTACAGCCAGAAATGTTATTCCTCATCATGTTTATTGATGGAACCTACGGAGCTTTCATCCACGTGGGAGAAAATATGATAAAAGATGCCAGGTTCGGATTTCTGAACAAGATTATGCTGACCCCATCGCACCATAGAGTCCACCACGCTCGAAATCCATTATATATAGATACCAACTATTGTAATCTACTCAATATATGGGATAGGGCATTTAAAACCTATCAGGAAGAACAAACGGAGGTGGAAATAGAATACGGAATTAACCGAAAAATAGACTCCGGAAACTTTTTCGATGTCTATTTTGGGGAATTTCTGGCCCTTGCCAAAGATATTTTCAATGCCCCTGGCCTGGTCAGTAAGTTCCTCTACTTTATCATGCCCCCTGGTTGGCACCATTCCGGCGAACATAAAACAGCAACAATTGTTAGGGATGGTTACCTGGAAAATATCGCAACCCAAGATTAGTAAAAAGGGGACAAATTTATTTTAATGAACAAGGCGGACGACCTCGCCATCGGTTCTCTATCCTCAGCCCAACTTTCATCTTTATTTCATCGATAAATGCCAAGCTATCTATTAGTTGATTGCGAGAAACGGCATCACAAATTGGCGAACTCTCTTTACCTTCACCAACCCCAGCCATCTCTCTATTTAAAGCTGGCAAATAAATCTGTCCCATTTTCTCTCTCCCCTTTTCTTCTCAACTTGAATATGATGTGCAAATGAACTGGAAAACAGAAACTGATGAAATTGCCCGACGTCGGCAGCTAGCGCTTGAGCAAGGCGGTGAGGATGCTATAGCTAAACAACATGGCAAAGGGCGTTTAACCATTCGAGAACGGATCGACAAACTGCTGGATCCTGGCAGTTTTGAAGAGGTCGGCCCGGCCGCGGGCGCAGCGAATCTTGACGAGAACGGCGAACTAATCAGCTTTGACCCGGCCAACTTCGTGCTCGGTTTTGGCAAGGTTGAAGGGCGAAGAATCGTTGTTGCAGGCGAGGACTTTACCATGCGGGGCGGTTCGCCCTCCCCTGCGGGCCTGCGCAAAAGCGTGTATGCCGAAGAATTGACTGTGCAATATAAGCTGCCGCTCGTGCGCCTCCATGAAGGGTCAGGTGGCAGTGTGGGTGGAACTGGCGGTAAGGGTGCGAGTTTACCAGGACCGGTCAATGCGCCGGCACGATTTCGCTCTGTTGCAGAGGCCATGGCGACAGTGCCGGTAGCAACCGCAGCACTTGGCGCGGTGGCGGGCCTGCCGGCCGGCCGGCTTGTCGCCTCACATTTCTCCGTTATGTCAAAGGCGACAGCACAGATTTTGACTGCTGGTCCTGCAGTAGTGGAGCGGGCGATGGGGGAGAAGAAAACCAAAGATGAGCTTGGTGGCTGGAAAGTGCACACCAAGAATGGCACGGTGGATAATGGCGCGGCGGATGAGGCAGAGTGCTTGATTGAAATCCGGCGATTTCTCTCTTTTATGCCAGCCAATATTGACCAGCTGGCACCGGTGATAGATTGCGGCGACCCGGTCGAACGTGCCGACGAAACATTGCTCGACATTGTGCCGCGTGACCGACGAAAGGCTTTTGATATGCGGCGCATTATTCAGTCGGTGTTTGATCAAACCAGCTTCTTCGAAATGGGCGCTGGCTATGGCCGCTCCCAGATTACCGGGCTCGCTCGGTTGAATGGGCAATCAGTGGGCGTCTGGGCAAATAATTGTAAATTTCTTGCCGGCTCAATGACCGCGGACGGAGCACATAAGGCACGCCGCTTCATGGAACTTTGTGAAACATTCAGCCTGCCTATCATCAGCCTGGTGGATGAACCCGGATTCATGATTGGTAGCCGGGCCGAACGCGAGGCGACCATTAGACACGGCACTTCAGCGGTTCTCACCGCGGCGATGACGACTGTGCCCTGGGCTTCTGTAATGATCCGGCGTTCCTTTGGTGTTGCACAGGCTGCACATTACGGACCGGAAGGATACGTACTTGCCTGGCCATCGGCAGAAAGCGGGCCGTTGCCGATAGAAGGAGGAGTTGCGGTCGCCTTCCAGAGAGAAATCGCTGCAGCACCTGATCCAGAAGCACGGCGCCGTGAGTTGGAAGAGGAATTGGTTGCGCGTCAGTCTCCGTTTCCACGAGCAGAGGCGCTTGGAGTCCATGATCTAATCGATCCGCGTCAGACGAGAGTAGAGCTTTGCCGTTGGGTAGACCGTATTCAGCCGCTGCTTCCAGCATTGCTCGGGCCGGCACGCTTTTCCATACGACCATAGCAACAGTAGAGGATTATCGAGGCATGATAAAGATTGAATTGGAAACCGGCGGGTCGGTTTGGAAAGTGCTCACGAAACCGGGTGTGCGTGTAGAAGCGGGCGACACATTGTTCATTCTTGAAGTAATGAAAATGGAAGTACCTTACGAAGCCCCTGCTTCTGGCGAGGTGGTAGCAGTTCATATCACTGAGGGTGATGTGGTGGAAGAGGACCAGCTTGCTGTAGAGATTGCTGAATAAAGCGGTACCATAGCCTTCCGCCATCAAGACATAATTATTGGGGTCAGAGCAAACATACAGCAGTGTTGAGCGAGTTCAACTCATGATTCCATAGCACAGATTGAATTCGCAGTTTTAACTCATATAACCGCATAAGGAATCAGTCACACGTTCTATTGAAAATCCTTCGCGGTGGTTCGAAAACCAATGCTTCTTTTCGGATAGTTCTTAACCGATTTTGTTGGAGCTATTCTAGAAAGCGCCCCCAAGCACCATCTCTTTCAAATCTTTCAAACCAGACTCTGATCAAAGCATTCTAACCGCTTTGATCAACCGGGATTGAGAAAAATTGCTCTTCCTTTTGTCTGCTTGCATCCAAATCTGTATTTGTCGCATCTCTTAATATACACACTTAGATTTGGAGATACTTCATGCGATATTTGATCAGCCTATTTGTAATGCTAATTGGCGTTAGTTGCACGTCACAGCCAATACCAACAGCCGAGCAGCAAATCCTTGCCGCTTTAGACACCTACCACACTGCTGAACGAGAAGGAAACTTAGAAACCATCCTCGATTCCTATTCTGAAGAATTCGAAGATGCTCAGGGAACGAGCAAAGCGGTACTTGCCGGTTTCTTCAGTGTCCTCGTCGATCAGGGCGTTCTGAAAGATCACGTCATTGACATGGAATCCATGGTGATTAGTGTTGAGAATGACTACGCGACTGTCGGCCCTGTTTCCTATACCAGTCTGCTTGGATCAAATACCTATAGATATAGGTTGCAGCAGGAGGAAGATGCGATATGGCGATTCATCTCTAGCGAAGAATTGAATTAGTCCTATTGGGTAAGAGTGAGTTTCATCAAGGAATTCGCTCCTACCCGTTTCGGATCCCTGACTCTCTGCCATTCCAATGCACTTACTAAGTTTAGGGATTGGAAAAAACTAGGGGATACTAATAACTTAACAACTTTAGAAATCCCTCCCAAGCAATAGAGCTCACTAAGTTATTAGTGCCCCCTTCTTCCACCTTCCAGTTCAAAAGCCCACACCCTTGTGCTAGCTTGCCCATATTCATCTATCAGGGCAAACCAACGGCTGCAAAAATGAAAATTTATCCGCGCTATCTCTGGTTAATACTGATTAGTCTGTTTCCCGTCATCACCTTAGCTCACGGTGTAGATGAGAGCACGCAGCAATTTCTGATCAATAACGAGGGTGTGGCCATTGTCCCCTTCCTCTATATTGGCGCAAAACACATGGTCACTGGCTATGACCATTTACTCTTTCTGGTCGGCGTTATTTTCTTCCTGTATCGAACCAGGGACGTGCTGATTTACGTTAGCTTCTTTACGATTGGTCATAGTCTCACCCTAATATTCGGCGTCTATAATGATATTCAGGTGAATGCCTTCCTTGTCGATGCAGTGATCGGACTTTCTATCGTCTACAAGGGCTTCGATAATCTGGGCGGTTTCAAACGCCTGACGGGCTATCAACCCGACACCAGGGCTGCCGTATTAGTTTTTGGCTTGTTTCACGGTTTTGGGCTAGCGACCAAGTTGCAGGAATTTGAATTTGGTGGCGATGGCTTATTGCAGAATCTGCTAGCGTTCAACGTCGGCGTTGAAATAGGGCAGTTTATTGCGCTTAGCTTTGTGCTGATTGCGCTTAGCTTATGGCGTAACTACGACAGCTATCTCAAGTTTTCAACAGCCAGCAATACACTGTTGATGAGTGGCGGGGTTATTCTGACCATGTATCAACTTACCGGCTTCTTGATAAGCCCCGGAGCATAAAATGAGAGACCTGAAATGAGCGAAGAGAATCTGTCTATCCAATCCACTCGGACGCTAGTAAAGGCGTTACTGGTTGCAATTGTGATAGCAACAGTGATTTTTGTAAGCCTCGTGCTTCCAGCGGAATATAACATCGACCCTACGGGTATTGGGAACAGTTTGGGACTAACTGTTCTAGCAAACCCACAGGAGCAAGCGTTGGGGATTCCATATTTGTCAGATGACCCTGGCTATCGCGAAGACCAGACCATGGTCTTAATCCCGGCCAATAGCGGGCTTGAGTATAAATTCGCTCTGCAACAATACGGCAAGCTTATCTATGAATGGAGTAGTGGTGACAATGACCTGTATTTTGACTTGCACGGCGAGCCACAAGGCGACACCACCGGCTATTTTGAAAGTTTTGCCGCCGCCAACAACAATGAAATGAAGGGCTCAATCACTGCTCCGTTTGCCGGTTCACACGGTTGGTATTGGCGCAATGGAAATGATGAAGATGTGTATGTGCATCTCAAAACCGAGGGGAATTACGAGATAATAGGTCTCAAGTAAATCAATCGCCGACTTAAGCGGACGGAGGGGTGCAGCATTCAAGAGAATTGATAACCGAATAGTTTAAGTGTTTTTCTAGCAATCGATCCTCTCGGCAACTGCTCCTCGGCAATTGCTCCTGCATTGCTCTAATAGGTGACATCCATGTCACGATGCTTTGCTCTAATAAGTGACTTCCATGTCACGATGCGTTGCTCTACCTCCTGCTTCTACCCACCATGGGCCGCTCAATGGCGTCCTGCCATCGAGGCATTAGTGCATTCATGCACGTCATAGTGGAAATGCAGGTTTTGTCAGGAACAAAAACCTGCCATGCAGTCGTGGGCAGTATCCTTCCTACCCTATCTTTTAGGGATCCCAATAACCAGCCCGCCTTCTTGTGTCTGTGTGTAGAGCCCTAATTCGTTAACAGGCTCGGTCAAATCAAAACTTCTCGTAAATTGACTTCCACCGGTGAAGTTGGATACCGTGCTATTAGTGTTGTTTGATAAGATCTGCGTAAGTGTTCCATTAACAGTAAAAAGGCTTGCCTCTAGATCTGTGCTGATCTCCAATTCGTGATCTGAGGGAATTTGAATAAGAACCTGATATTCAGTCTCTGTTTCATTAAGACTGAACTGTAGTGACTCAGAGCTAGAACTACTTCCGTTAGAATCTGATGCTCCTAATCCCGAAGAGGAGTTAAGATTTAAATCCGCCTGTTGCTGCGCGCGTTGTATTCGTCTGTTTCGTTCGATTGAATTTGTTCTATAATTTTGTCCAACTAGGCGAGTGGTGTTTTGCGGAACAATAGACGCATCTTCTTGACCCCGCAAGGATCCCAATCGTGCCTCTACGGTGTCTAGAATTGATAAATTCTCACCCTGCAGGCTAGTGGTGTTTTGCGGATCAATAGACGCATCTTCTTGATTCAGCAAGGATTCCAATCGTCCCTCAACGCTGTCTGGAAGTGATGAATTCTCATCCTGCGAGACCTCCAGCATTTCATCCGAATCCCACAGAAAATAAGAACCAGTCAAAAACCCAAGCAGGCATACAAATAAAAACGATAAGAGTAATCGAAACTTGATTTCAGGTTTCATGCCCCCTCCCGGCAATAAGCTTAAGCTGGCCTGAAACTGTAATAACCTACACAAAGTCAGACCAAAAACAAATAGATTAATAGGTAAATATGTAGGGGGGTGTCGTGAAATTTTTAAGAATTTGGTCAATTCTATAGCACACTTTGATTTCGCTCTTTTAACTCATTGATTTAACTGATGAATCGGTCACGCGACCTACTTAAAATCCTTCGCGGTTGTTCGAAAACCAATGTCTCTTTCAATCAATTGATTAAACGAATAACTGAGGAATCCTTCTAGAAATCGTCCCCCTGGGCACCAATCCTCCTCGGTCCAGACCTGACTAATAGGCCTGCCACTTTTGTCTATTGCGAATTTGCAATTAGTTAAGTTACTAATTTATCAGTGTCCCTTAGTTTTTTTTCGATGGAATTAGCCTGACGTCATTCGGTCGGGAGCTGGGGTAGATGGTCCTGAATCTGGTACCAAGGCGCTTTACTGCTGGTATGGATGTGGGTCGATGGCGCGAACCCATGGTCACCGTCAAGGGTTCCTGCGTAGACCCCTGCCAGATTGTGATCAGGGGCGACACCGATAAGGCTCGACCCGCAATGGCGGCAAAAGCAGCGGAATATGCCCAGACTTGACTCATATCTAGTGAGATGTTCCTCTCCCTCACGCCATTCCACACTGTCATAGGTGATCCAGGCGGCAGGAGTGAATGCACTTCCCGTGAACTTCTGACAGTTGTGACAATGGCAGAGTCCCATGGACGTGATCTCGCAGGTAATGGCGTATTGCACGCGCCCGCATAAACAGCTACCCAATATCATCTTCGGCGCCCTCGTGTTTCCCCAAACCTTTGATAGGTCAGTATAACTGAGCTATAACGAAAGCTACAAAGAGGGGGCCATAGGGGATACTGAAGACAATAAAATAACCAAATTTTTTGTACTTCCAACAAAAGGCGGCTTTAGAAACAATGGGGACAGATTGTCGATTGATTCTACTCTTAGCTTATTGATCATTTAGCCTGAAGTATTTTTGGATTAGTCTGTCAACATCTCATCGATCGCCGCATAAAAGGCGCCCCGATGCTGGCTGTATTCTCGGCCGACAGCGGTAGTCCAGGCACTTATCACTGCTATGACCAGATCGCTCTCGGGATTTATATAGATGCCCTGCCCGTAGATACCGATAGCGGAGTAACTGTCGTCTCCAGATAACCACCACAGATACCCATAACCAGGATTGCCTGAAGAAGGATTAATGGCTTCCGCCATATATCCTTCTGGAACTATTCGAGTACCATCGGCAAGCACCCCATCATTCAGGGCAAACATGCCGAGTCTGCCATAATCTCGCAGCGTCGCATTGATGCAACATCCGCCGCGTTCGCCAGCATTTCCATGGGTAGCCCAATTTGCATCCGACTCCATACCCCAGGGCTGCCAGATCTTGTTCTCAAGATAAGTAGAAAGATTGTTACCGATAGCGGCGCGCACAGCGGCACCAACCAGGTTAGTTTCTCCAGTATTGTAGTTGAAGACCTCACCTGGTGCCGCGACACGCTCCTTGCTGCCAAGAAACCGCATAAGGTCCATTACGTTGTTGGGTGCTGTCGCCACATCTGATCGTAGATCCGCGTAATCTTCATTCCACTGTACGCCTGACGACATTTGCAATACATTACGTAGCGTCACCTGATCGTAGGAAGAACCCTTAAGGCGCGGCAGGTAGTCGGTGACCTTGTCATCCACACTCTCAATGTAGCCATCCTGAATCGCCGCACCGAGCAACATGGAAGTTACTGACTTGGCCATGGAGAAGGAAACCCAAAGACTCTCGTCATTGTTACCGAGGCCATAGCGTTCAAGCTTTATCTCTCCGTTTTTTATCACCAGCAAACCGCCAACATGGTTGCGGAGCATATAATCATCCAGCGAATAGCTTTGGTTGCCAACGTTGTAGCGAAAATCGGAAAAATCCACGAAATCATCAGGTAATGCCAAGGTGTGCTCGCCACTGCGAATTTCTCGAGTGGGGTACAGGGCCGCCCAATTTCGGAAGCGAATAATCTGGTCATCATTACCCCCTGCACTCAAAGCGCTGCCTGTAGTGGGGAGGTTTTGTAGATCGAGGGCTGGATCGGCATAGCGGGGAGTCTGCGCGGCAAGGGTAAAACTAGTGAAAACGCAGAGCGCTAAAATTGCTCTAGTGATTGCAGTTTTTCTTGAACTCATTGAGGGGCTCCTGTGTTTCTTCAAATTCAAATTACTTCTTCAAATGACCATCAAACCACTCAATCATTGCGCCAATATAATCCGGTGGATTCACTGCACCGGGAAACGTAGGACCGTGGCCAGCATTCGGAATGGTGATGAGATGTGCTGCTACTCCAGCTTGCTCCAGTGCCGCCAGTAAAACTTCTGACTGCTCAAAAGGAACCGTTTCGTCGACATCGCCATGCAACAACAAAAGCGGTGGATCATCGCGGGACACGAAATCGATAGGCGACGCCTCGGTCACTCTATCAGAGTCCGGGTCCATGCGTGCAAAGTCAGTCACAGGCGCCCTTGCCAATACAGTCTGCACCTTGGCGCTAACTTGGTTAATGGGATCTCGATCTTCCGGATCGCCATTGCCGTCCAATAATCCCAGCATGCTCACCAGGTAACCGCCAGAAGAACCCCCGACCGCACCGATATGATTAGGCTCGATGCCATAATCGTCGGCATGATAACGGACATAACGAACGGCACGTTGCACATCCAGCACAGCTTCGGAAATCTCAAACTTCGGAATGGCACGATGGTTTAATGAGAAGATGGTATAGCCCTGTTCCACTAAAGGCGCGCCAAAGATTCGCACCTGGCTCTCGCTGAGCTGGGGCGCGTCGTAGGATAGCGGTCTTCTGAATCCACTTCCCGAGACATGAACGATGGCATAACCATTCGGATTTTCTGGATGGTGTACGTCCATCACCAGAGCTAGACCGGACACCATACCGATGACGACATCCTTTTCAATTTTTGATTCTGCGAAAACTGGTGAAGGAGCAAGCAGTATACTTGTAACTAGTATGATTAGTTTCTGTCTGGAAGACATGGAGTTCTCCTTATTATTGATTTGTCTGTAGCTCCTTTAAAAAGGTGCTGGAGCGGTCAATTATTTAGTGTGACGAAGATTCCTTTCAAACAATGCAACGATCGTCTTTTCAAATAAAACAACGAATGAATGTATTCTGTGGCGTTTAAGTCACTAGTTGAGGTGTATCTTATTCAGTAGCGCCAACTGCTTCGAGTATAAGTAGGATTAAAGCTATGTCAATTGGAACCCACACCTTCATTTGGCGAAAATTATTGTCTTGCTAGCACTGGAAACCTTCGGAAATACGTAAATCTGCCTAAATCTCCACGCCATCTATTAAATGGGGTCAAAGTATAGATACAGTATTCTGGACACAATCAATCGATGAATCCATAGCACACTCTATAGCACACTTTGTTTTAACTCGTTGATTCAATTAGCGAATCGGTCACACAGTCTACTGAAAATCCTTCGTGGTGGTTCGATTGTCGGAAACCATTGACATGTTTGCGGTTAGAGACCTTCGACTAGCTTCAGCGTATTTCCAAATATCGTATCCCTCTCGGCAACTGCTCCTGCGTTGCTCTACCTCCTGCTTCTATGCAGTCGTGGGCACTACTTCTTCCCAGCCTTCTGCACAAAAAATAAATCTGTCCCCTTTTGTCGCAGTCAAATCTATTCCATCTCCGTGAAGTAAGGTTGTGCTGGCGCAAAATTGCTGGCATTTTTCCGAGCTAACCAATGTGCTATCCTCGTCTAAAGCGGCAATTGTGTTACTCAAACTCGGAATTACTATGCGAAAAACAATAGTTATCACCGCAATTCAAATTTTTCTGTTCAGCTTCGGTACGAGCAACGCTGACGAGATCAAGCCAGGCGTTTATCGAACACCCGATGACAGATTTGAAAATCTTCCAGGCTATGACTTTGAGTCCAACTACCAGTACATCGACGGCTATCGAATTCATTATCTCGACGAGGGGCCACGCACCGGGCCTGTAGTATTACTAATTCATGGCGAACCCAGCTGGTCGTATCTTTACCGTAAGATGATTCCGGTCTTTGTGGATGCTGGTTACCGTACGATTGTTCCAGATCTGCTAGGTTTTGGCAGATCCGACAAACCAGTCAGTCGCAGTGACTACAGTTACTCGGGCCAGGTCAGCATTATCAGTCAATTGATTACTGATCTTGATCTCTCAGAAATCTCTGCCTTTTTTCAAGATTGGGGTGGTTTAGTTGGTCTTAGAGTAGTCACTGAATATCCAGATCGTTTTACTCACGTTGCGGTCGGAAATACTGCCTTTCCAGCAGGCCCAGGTGAGGATGGCATAATTATCGGAGCCGAGTTCGATTCAGTTAATTCCGATGTACGGTTACAGCCAGGCGATGGCTTTCCCGAATGGTTACGTTACAGCCAGCAAGTGCCTGAACTGCAGGCGAGTTTCGTGGTGCAGTGGGGTACTGTGAGGACGTTGCCCCCGGAAGTACTTGCGGCTTACGATGCCCCGTTTCCCGATGACCGATATAAAGCGGGCAGCCGAGTGATGCCTACCCTGGTGCGGAGCCAGATCGCAACTAATCGCGAGGCATGGACTGTACTCGAAAACTGGGAAAAGCCATTTTTAACCACCTTCTCCGACAGTGATCCAATAACGAGAGGAGGCTATACACCATTTCAGCAACGCATCCCAGGAGCTCAGGATCAACCCCATACCACGGTCAGTGAAGCAGGGCATTTCCTCCAAGAAGATAAGGGAAATGAATTGGCGAACTATCTTGTAGAGTGGTTTCAACGCTAGATCTGGGAGCTAAGCCTATAATCAGAGGTAATAAAAGGCGCAATTCAGCTATTACGAAGTTTTACCATTAGGCAATCCGCGTCTTCAAGACTACTTCCTCGCCAACCTGGAGTACTAATTGCTGCTTGTAAAATCACTAGAACCGGCGTAATTTCGGACGCATGACTCATTAAATATCCTGGTACAAATAAAAACTGTTGGAGGTTCAAATGAACAGCAGAATTCTAGCCAAACCAATTCTGGCATTAGCCAGCATCTTGGTTGCTCCCCTGATTTTGGCACAATCTGATGATTTTCCACGTACCGAGTTCGGCCAGCCTAATCTACAGGGCACCTATACTTTTAGAACACTTACTCCGATGAATCGTCCGCGTGAGTTGGAAAACTTTGAAGTCTTGACTGCTGAACAGGCCAAGGAGTGGGAGGCGTTCGAGAATCGCCGCCAGAACCGAGACCTGATTATTGACTCTGTAGGCGGAGCCGGATATCCCCCGGGAGTTATCTCCTACAACAATTTCTGGTATGAACGGGGCGTGCAAACTGTCGCCGATCGCCGAACCTCGCTAATTTATGATCCGCCTAATGGCAGACAACCAGCGCGTAACGCTGCGGGTCGAGAACGTGGCGCTGCCTATGGGCAGATGGTGTTCGAGAGCGCCGGTCCCGAAGGCCGCACCACCGTTGACCGCTGCCTGGTAGGATTCAATGCCGGTCCGCCGATGACTCCCAGCGCCTATAACAATAATTTGCAGCTCATCCAAACTGAAGACCATATCGTAATCGTAAACGAGATGGTTCACACGGCGCGAATAATCAGACTGGATAGTGAGCACCACACGAAACAGCTCAAGTGGGAAGGAGATTCAGTCGCGCACTGGGAAGATGACACACTGGTTGTTCACACTCAGAATTACTATCACGACTATAACTACAGCGGCTCGTCTGACCAGGCTCAGATAACCGAACGTTTCACCAGAATCGATGCAGATACTCTGAACTACGATTTTACTGTCGAAGACTCACTGACATGGGACCAGACCTGGTCTGGAAAATTTCCTTTGCGCCGTGCGGCTGACCCGCTATATGAATATGCCTGTCACGAGGGTAATCACGGCCTGGTTGGCATTCTCGCCGGCTGGAGACGTTATGAATCCATGGGATTCAACGGTGACGGCTCGCCTAAATCTGATACCGGCACGGTTGATACAGAAGAGAATTAGTGCGCATACGAATATCTAAAGTTATTGGGAGTAGTTGGGCGGTTTCAAGTGAGTGGCTTGGATTTACTTTACAAGCTCGTTCTTTTTATCAGAAAGGCCTGGTCTCCCCGATGTGCCGGTGATAAGAGCCCACTACGAAGCTGCACAAGCCTGGCTCCACTGGCAGGCAGTTCTGTGGATATATCGATCAGTATGGCATCAGTCTCGGCAGCGCTCGCGAAATTCAACACCAGTGGCACGCTTCGCGCATAGACACCAAACACGGTGATCACACTGTAACCGGCAAACAGTCCTCCGCTGTATGTAACAGCTTGATAGCGATTACCCCCCAATTCAAAATCGGTGAGGCCAGCCTCAATCGGGACCAGTAAGCGCAGTGAATCTGCCTGCCTCGGACTTCTCAACTCAAGTTCGACCCGGCGACCGGTATCTACCAGTTGCTGATCAAGAATATTCATCTCCAACCCCGGCAATCCGGACGGCCCCACTTCTACCCAATTGCGAACCGCCAATTGAGAAAACTCAACCAGTGCTTTTGGCTCGAAGGAGAAGTTCATTGCCTCGCGCAATTCACCCTCAACCGGGTTGCCTGCTTGTAATTGCAAATAGCTGGTTTGTGAATCGAGATTTTCGAAATAACCGAGATTAACTATTTGTGGCCTGTGTTCGGAATACAGTGGAATGAAATTAATACTCACAATCAATACGCCGGTGACAGCGATTGATACTCCAGCTGCCCTGAACAGTCGCAGTCCCTTCAGGAGCGGAGCAACTACCACCAGAAACAGTGTAATAAAAGGATAGGTTGCCATGATCAGCTGATAACCCTGACTCTGTTCTAGTGGATAAACCAAAGACAGGGTGGAAGGTATTGCCACTGGCAAGGTCAACAGAAACAACCAGGGACGCGTCCGCTCATCCACCAGTCCAGCCGCGGCGATAAAAAAGGCAGCAGCGAGTGTAGGCAGCAGCAAAACATTCGCCGCGTCGGGCAAGTACACGACCAGTAACAGTGATAACAGCAACCACAGCAGCCAGGCAGCAAAAAGCTGATCCAACTGTGACACACGACGATTAGCCGCGGCGATTAACAGCAAGCCACCGCCGAGGGTGGAAAAGAGCAGGACGAGTCGATAAGGCAAATCATAAGCGGGCCAGGCGAAGCTGGTACCCAGGGTTGTCTGTATTAACTGAAAGGCGCCGAAGGCAAGCCCGCTGCTGCTGCCGATAATGCCTATACTGAAAACAAAACCGAGGGAGACTCCCTTGATGCTTGGCTTCAGTCGTGTGCTGGCAAAAATCAACAGAGCGGCACTTAGCAGGACAAGGTAAATGCTGTAATCGCTAAGCCACTGCAGCCAGATATGGTAAAGAGTGCCATAGACAAGCCGCCCACCCATATCCGAAAGGTCAGCATCGGCCAGTGCACGCACCAGTGGCAACATGTTTTCCCCGTGGTGCTGAATGGTTCGCAGATCAATGTTTTCCAGATTGTCATTCGGCGTGTGGTAATGATTTCGCTCGCCCGCGAATGCAAAATCGATTCCCGGTATCCCAAGGCTCAGGGGCACACTGAAATCGGTATCGTTCGGCATGCGCTTGAAGATCTCGGCCGCAAACGAAAATCCGTAAGGACTCGAGGTCTGTTCGACCAGTGTATTGATCAACAATTCATTCGCTTCGGAGGTGCGCAGCACCAGGCTGGTACCGGTAGTACCACTGCCTTCGAAATCCAGTACCACGCCGATCTCCTGTCCACGTGGATGATGATGATAAAAAGCCGCAGCCCCAAGCAGGCCCATCTCTTCAGAGTCGGTTATGACCAGGAAGATCGGATGCTCAAACGGTGCTTCATTCACCAGCGCTCTGGCACTTTCCAGAATGGCCGCGACTCCCGCGCCGTCGTCGCCGGCACCGGGCGCCATGGGCACAGAATCATAGTGAGCCATCAGGGCAATGGCGTTGCCTTCACTGTGACCGGGAATAATACCGATGATGTTTTCAACATAGGCGCAGGCCGTAAAGATTAATCCACAGGTCCAGGTGTTTTGTTCTTCGTAGGCAATGCCCAGGCGATTTAACTCATCGATGATTCGCTGGCGAACAATTTTGTTCTGCGACGAGCCAACCGGGTGAGGCACGCCCTCGGCAAGCAGGGTGGAAAGAACCGCATAAGCCCGCTCGGCGGAAAACTCATCGTCGGGTGCCGTGGCAGGTTTTGCTGTTGGCGGCAGCAAAACCAGATGATGAAATATAAACAGGATAATGCTCAGCCCAATGGCCAGCAGGGGAAATTTCTTCTGATCGGACACGACTCTCTCCACGGTAAATTCTATGTCTGCTATTTATTGTTGATGGTTTTTATCTTTGCCTTCTTTTTACGCGACCTTGGTTTGGGTAATTCCTTCTTGGTAAGGATTATCACTTTGGCAATCCAGTCCTTGTCTTCGATTTGATCCTCGATAAGACAGGCAGGTTTCGCTACTGGAAAACCCGCTCGCCATCTCTGCGGCGGAATTGCCTAAAATCCTGGATTGGTCCACTTCAACGGATGCGCCCTCTGTGGAGAGAGAAACTGACGCCTCCAGGTCGCTCACCGAGAGGCCGATGTGGTTCAGACCGATAACGGTTGAAGGCTTAGTCAATTCAGTTGCCCCTGCTGGTCAGTCATGGGGAAGCTTCTGCCAAGCCGCCTTGCTCACCTGACTGTCTCTTCTGTTGCAACAAGCTCGTGATTTCCTGATGCCGTTCCCGGTTAAGGTCGTACTTGCTATAAATAAAAACAGCAATAACCGCCGCCATTGCCATCACTGGCCCGGCAACAATGCCAAGGCGCAGCAAGATGTCACTCTCAAGCTCTCCCGGTATGGCACCGGTGGGCATGCGGATATAGGTATCCAGTAGTATGCCCGCGAAGAAGATGCCGAATGAATTTGACGCCTTGGCGAAGAAGGCTCTCGCCGAATAATAAAGCCCTTCCTCTCGATTCCCGGTTCGCAATTCATTCTCATCGATGATGTCACCGATCATGGACAAGGTTACTACCGTGATCACTCCCAGGGAGCCGGCGAATCCGGCGCGCATTATCAGCAGAATGGGTAACAGTGCCGGACTGTCGTTTCCAACCATTAGGCCAAGCAGGCGCATGTCGACGGCCAATTGCGCGAAGATCACCGCACCAGCAATGGAATACATCATCACCGGTTTCCGATCAAAGTTTTGCATCAGGATGGGCGCTAACAGTGCTCCCCCCATGGCCGATGGCGCGCCCACCAGTCTCATCCATCCTATCTGCTCTGGTATTAATTCCCAATAGTAGGTGAATAAGAACAGTTCCACCGTATCGAATATGCCGCTGGTCAACATAAAAAAGAAATAACCGATCACTATCACCAGGTAATTGCGATTGTTCAATGTCCCCATAACAAACTTAAGCAGCGTTATCGGAGACAAGCGCTGTGCATTGGAAGCGGGTGCGGACAGATTAGGAATGTAGCGCCAGGTGCCGGCAGCGCTGGTCCAAATGGCAAACAATATAATAACAGCGGCGGTGAAAATCAGCGGATCGTAGGCTGCTGCATCCAGATGGCCTGGCACCAGCTCACCATCAGATTCCCGCACCCGCTCACCGGCGAAGAAAACTCGAAAGGCGGCGAACGAGAAAATCGCAAGGGTTCCAAAGCTAAAAAAGGTGTTGAAACCGAAGAGTTGGGAGCGGGTATGTTGGTCTTTGCTCATCTCACCACCGAGTGCCAGATGTGGCACATGGTAGAGCGTCAAGAAGACTCGACTGAGGATAGTCCAAACGCAAAGCCAGGCAAACAGACCCATCTGCGTAGGGCCTTCCGCGCCCGCGGTCAGCGCTTCTGGCGGATTAAAAATACAGTAAATCGACAGCACCATGGGAATTGGCGCGGCGATCAGAAAGGGATGACGACGTCCATATTTGGATCGCCAGCGGTCGGAAATGATACCGATAACCGGGTCGGAAATGGCATCTCCGATTAAGGCCAACATAACGGCGGTGCCGATGAGAGTATTGGACAGCCCAATAGCCTGGTTGTAGAAGATCATGATGAAGCCACCAAAAAGACCGCCAAATATGGCCTCTCCAACAGTGCCTACACCAAAAGACAGCTTCCCAGCTAGCGAAATAGGAACCTTGTCTTGCTTAGTTTCGTCACTACGCTCAACATTCACTTCAACACTACTCCTCCATAATCGTTATTATAATTATCGTATAATAATGTTAGCCGGCAACGATACTAGCACGCCTAATTCGGAATGGAACAATAGCGTGGCCGAGAGTGGGTAGACGGAGATAAAGGCTGCAGCAGTTTGAAAATTGTTTAGCAAAACTCAATGCATCAAGGTTGAGTGAGTCTGTAAAGACACCCACTAGCTGCTATCATCATTGCTTTATCCGTCCGTTATTTTTTCTGGTTATGTCATTCCCAAAAACACACTGAGCTTTAGAAGCAAGAGAGAGATTGAGTCATGTCCAAAGGAGAAGAACTTCTTGCCAAATATGAGAATGAAGTTGAAGCAATATGGCGTAGCAAGACTCCCAAGTCCCGAGAGTTGTGCGAGCAAGCAGACAAATACATACCCGGTGGCGCACTGAGGTCTCACTCTACCGGTACCTATCCCCCCTATGGCGAACGTGTGGACGGAAGCTATGTATTCGATGTCGATGGTAATCGTTATATTGATCTGGTTTTGGGTATGACTTGTATCATTGGACACAATCACCCAAAGGTAGCGGCAGCGGTTCAAGCGCAGGTGCCGAAGGGTCTGGTTTCGTTTCAAGCCGATATCGGTAGAGATGTCTTGGCAGAAATGATGTGTAAACGCGTGCCCTCGGTGGACAAGGTGTGGTTTACATTGGGTGGGTCACAGTCCTTCATGTGGGCCATACGAGCGGCCAGAGCCTTCACCGGTAGAGACAAAATTCTGAAGATACGGGGGGGATATAACGGCACGTACGACGACGCCTTGGCTGTTCCGCCTAACCCGCGGCTACCCAATGGCTTTCGCGGATTGCCCAAGAATACCTTGGACAATGTGCTGATGACTCAATGGAACGACAAAGAGCTCACCGAGAAAGTTATCCGCGAAAACAAAGACGAGTTAGCGGCCGTACTCACCGAAGGAGTTCAGAGCGGCGGCACCATCCCTCCTAAAGACGGATACCTGACCTTCCTAAGGGAGATATGCTCAAAATACGGCATCGTTCTCATCTTCGATGAGATTGTAAATTTTTGGCTTGCTCATGGAGGAACCGGAGACTTGTACAATGTAGAGCCCGATTTGTGCTGCTATGGCAAGGGCATCGGTGGCGGCCTGCCGATGGGGCTCATAGGTGGCCGCGATGATGTCATGAAACTGTTCAGTCAGAAGGAACAAATTAGAATCGCAGCCATCGCCGCTCACACCGGTGACCCGATGAGTGTTGCAGCCAGCACGGCCTGTCTCAAACTAATGACAGCCGATGAAATTGCGCGGATTAATGGCAACGGCGAATTACTGGCAACAGGCATAAGAAGCATTCTCAAAGATTTGGGAATCCATGGCCAGGTGATCGGATACGGCAATCATCAGAGTGTTCACCTGACCACCGACGATGAAGTAGTGGATCCGGTAGTCTATGCGACGAATGCCAACGCACCGGGACTGCAGCAAGCCATG
>PVBE010270414.1_pt1 | contig 19645 bp, 11 predicted proteins | sample 1631181 | NCBI WGS metagenome assembly PVBE01 (sample SAMN08397723, study PRJNA350692) | Marine metagenome, whole genome shotgun sequencing project. | isolation source: water | place: Pacific Ocean | collected 2012-04 | reverse complement strand
TACCGGGAGCATATTTATTGGGAATTGTCATTTTAGTTTTATTGCGAGCCTATTATGAAACGGGAAAATCAGTTCAGGATCTGACATTTGTTTTAACAGGTATTCCGGTATATTTTCTTTTATTCAAAAAACGAATGAATCACCAATAGTATTGGTAATGACATTAACTGAAGGAGAACCTCATCTTTACTCTGATCAAGGACTGATAATACTAACATAAAGCATGTGATTAAAAAACCAATTCAATGAACCATATTTGCTATTTTTTTAATTATTTTAAATTTTGTTTAGTTTTATTTAAATATGTTTAAACGAATTACTTATATTGATAATGTATTTATAATAGCTAAATATTTCTTTGAGGAGGTTCGAATGAAAGCCCTAATTAAAATAATTTTTACTGTATTTACTGTTACGTCTCTATCATTTGCAATAGATGAAAGTAATAAAGCCAATTATGACCTGGCAACACGTTTTGCTCCGTATAAAATAAAAAAAATGACCTATTCAACATCCATAAATCCTAAATGGATTAAGGGATCAAATCGTTTTTGGTATGAATGGAAGACTTCAAATGGAAGTGCCTTCTATATTGTAGATCCTTTAAAAGGAATTAAAGAAAAATTATTTGATAATGATAAGATTGCTGCTGAACTAACTCGTTTAACTTTAGATCCATGGGATGGGAAACATTTACCAATTGAAAAAATAAAATTTATTAAAAAAAATATTATTCAATTTGATGTTACCTCATCACAAGATGAAGAAAAAGTTGATGAAGAAATTGAGAATCAACAAGATGAAAAAGGGAAGAAGGAAAAAGTAAAAAAGAAAGTTTTCCATTTTGAGTATAACATAAAAACAAAAAAATTAAGACAATTAGATAAATGGGAAGCTCCTGATAATCATCCTAGCTGGGCAAGTGTATCCCCAGATGGTAAAAATATTATCTTTGTTCGAGACCATAATCTCTTCAAAATAAATAAATTAGAGTATAAAAAAGTTCTTGATGCTAGACGGGATAAAGATAAAAAAGCAGCAGATAAAGCTTCGAAAGAAGTAGAATTAAATGAAATACAATTAACTTTCAATGGAGAAGAAGATTTTAGTTATTCTAATACAAGGTTTTATGCTCGAGGGACTATTGATTCTAAAAGAGAAAAAGACAAGCATGATCGTAAAAAAGTAAACCTTTACTGGTCAAAGGATTCTAAAAAGTTTGCACTTCTACGCTCCGATAGAAGAGATGTGGAAAATCTGTGGGTAATACATTCGGTTGGCTATAAAAGACCTGAACTTGAAACATATAAATATGATATGGCTGGAGACTCCATTGTTTCTCAATACGAAATGATGACATATGATCTAGAAGCTGATAGATCTATAGTAATTGATACAGAACATTTTAAAGATCAAAGAGTAGGTATTTACTCATCAAGAAACTTTATTTATCCAGATAGTGATGAACCAAAAAGAAGTTTATGGCTTTCTGAAGATTCAAGGTATCTCTACTTTAATAGACAGAGTAGGGATTGGCATAAAGTAGATGTATGTAGAGCTGATACAGAAACAGGAGAAGTTGAGGTTTTATTTGAAGAAAGACTGAATACATATATTGATTTACAAAGGCTTGAGTTAATGGATAATGGTAATATGATATGGTGGTCTGAAAGAGATGGTTGGGGTCATTTATATCTTTATAATTCAAAAGGAAAAGTTCTAAGACAGCTCACAAGTGGTGCATACTCTATTCGTCAAATTGTTGGCATTGATGAAACCAAAGGGAATGTATACTTTATGGCTAATGGTAAAGAGAAGAATGAAGATCCTTACTATCAACATTTATATCGTGTTTCAATGGATGGAACTCGTTTAAAACTATTGAATAGTAGAAACTTTGATCATCGCGTTAATATGGATGAATCTAATCAGTATTTCATTGATAATTTTTCACGAGTAAATACTCAACCAAAATCAGCTCTTTATAATGCAACGGGGAAAAAAATAATTGACTTAGAAAGTTCAGATATGTCTCAGTTAATGGCTGCGGGCTTTAAATATCCTGAAACATTTAAGGTTAAATCAGCAGATGGTGTGACAGACATATATGGCGTAATGACGAAGCCATTTGATTTTGATCCAAATAAAACCTACCCAATTATTACGTATGTTTATCCGGGTCCACAAACAGAATCAGTGGCAAAAGCATTTAACCAATTAAGGCATCATACAACTCATTTAGCTCAATTTGGGTTTATAGTAATTACTATTGGAAATCGTGGGGGGCATCCATGGCGCTCAAAATGGTATCATAATTATGGTTATGGAAACTTAAGAGATTATGGATTAGCGGATAAAAAAGCTGGAATCGAACAATTAGCTGATAAACATAACTTTATTGATATGGAACGAGTAGGTATCTATGGTCACTCTGGTGGTGGTTTTATGTCCACAGCAGCTATGCTTGTTTATCCTGATTTCTTTAAAGTTGCTGTCTCATCAGCTGGTAATCATGAAAATAATGTTTATAATAGTTATTGGTCTGAAAAGCATCATGGTATTAAAGAAGTGATAGATGAAGATGGAGAGATAACCTTTGAGTATGATATTGCTAAAAATTCTGAACTGGCTAACAATTTAAAAGGTCATTTAATGTTAACTACAGGTGATGTTGATAATAATGTTCATATGGCAGGAACACTGCGAATGACAGAAGCACTAATTAAAGCAAATAAAAGGTTTGACTTTTTTATATTTCCAGGTCAACGACATGGTTTTGGGGATATGAATGATTATTGGGCTTGGCTACGAGCAGAATATTTTGTGAAGCACTTAATCGGCGATAATTATTGGAATGTTGATATAAACCAATTAAATCTGGAAAAAGAAAAGAATAAATAGAGTTTTTCTAGGATCTAATTAGAGCTAGAAGTCTTTTTTGCATCTAGAATAAGTTGCTTTAGGTCATTATAGTTACGACCGCCATTTATCTGAGGGTCAGGGTCATAACCGGTCAAATTAACCATACCGTATAATATACCCTCCTCATTGAGTATGTATAAATCTCTTAATCGAACATCCCACTTGGTCCAAACATCTTGACTCGCATTGTCATGCGCCCAAGGGAGTGTTTTTCCTTCGATCATCTTAGGTATCTCAACTTTTGAGTGACTTTTATTGCTTATACCTAAAAAGACAATATTATTTTTATCATTTTTATTTATATCATCAAACATATAATCTAAGACACCGAACCGGCTTCGACACATTCCTCATCCAGGATCACCAAAATAATAAACAGAAACTCTTCCTATATATTTGGCTGGGCCAATATTACTTCCAAAACTCTTAGAATTTGGATTTTCATCTTTAAGAATAAATTGAAATAGATTATTTGGATCAATAACTTGCTCATCAGGTTTATCCTCGCAACCATAACAGAGACCTGCGATGAGAATTAGAGGAAAAAGTAAAGTCTTCACTCTAAAATTATTTCCAGTTAAATCGCTCATGTGCTTTCTCAATTAGCCTTCTTAATTCTTTGATGGGTTCAGGGTTGTCATCTACCTGAAGTCGTAATACCACATCATTATTTAGCCAAACACCACCATCTTTTTTTACAATTAATATTGCAGCAGATTGCATTCCTCGGGTATCGCCACCTGCTTTTTGTCCAGCTTCAAGTGCGTGTAAAAGGCGCATAGATAAGTGACCCTTAGTTTTCTCAAAGGCACTTATCATATCATTAACAACATCTTCACTTGCTAAAATATTACCTTGAGCACTTGAGTATTTACCATATTTATGCCCAGCCCAGTATGAGGTTTTGGTTCCAGTGTGAGTTGAAAAACTTCCATTGGCATCCATTACAGAAAATTGCCTAGCAAGCTTGGGCCAATCTTCCGGGTGGGGGTCTGGGTCATTCCTTAATAAAGTTTTTACCACTTCATCTGGGTTCAGCCCTTTTTCTAGGAGCTCTAATCCTTGTGGACCATAGCTCACATCAACGTAAGCCTGCGTTGCCACTATGCCAACATCAGCTTTAGCCCAAAGAACGCCATTTCCAACAGAAAAAACTCTGGATTGAACTGCACCACCAACCATACCGGTTTCTGGATCATATGCAAGAATAGAAAATGTGGCAACTGGGTTTGTAGGCTGAGAAAAGCCAACTTGAAGCAAAACGAAGAAAGATAAAATTTGTTTTAGCATGAAAAACTCAATCGTCTAATGCATTTTCATGAAGTATTTTAAGTTTTGTTATACAAGAATTTTGATTTAGGTCATAGTAAGCTCTATAAATTGTCCACACAGAATCACCATTCTTTTTGTAGTACTTGATATGATTACTTACAATATAGCTATCAATTTCATTCTTTATTGCATTCATCCTTCTTTCCTCAGATAGAGTATACAGTTTGAGAACTTCTTTTTTATCAACCATTGGACTATTTAACCAAGACAGAATATTATTTTTGAATTCTTCTCGAGTATATCCTAAATAATCATTTAATTTTTTGACTTCAACACTAGAAGTAATTACCTCTTCTGGTAGAGTTTTTCTAAGGGAGTTAAATATGAAAGAGATCTTCACATCATAATCCCAATTTTCGTGAACTTCTTTAATAAAGGTTTCCCTTTTAAATTTATATAATTCTATTCTCTCTTCTAATAACTCAATATGATTAAGCTGTTTTTTTATAATTTTTTTATAATCTATTATTTCAGTATCATTATGATGATTTATTTTTTCTTCCTCAATATATCTTTCTTTATCAATATATCTTTTTGGTATTTTATTAGTATTCAGCCATTGACTAACTCTTGAACGAGTAACGCCAAAATATTCGGCAACTTCTTTATTTGTATAAAATTTATATTTCTGTTTAATTGAGTCTATAAATATTTTTGTGTCCAAATTCTTTTTCCTTTTATAAATAAAAGTAGATAAAATGATTAATTATGATAAAAAAGTTGTAATTAAGTTAATCAGTGTTTAATATCGAGTAGTATCAATCAATTAATCAACTGATTATGTATTGCTATTTTACAACAATTTTTCTAAAAAGTTTAGGAGAAATCTATATGTTAAAAAGCTATTCAAAAATATCTATACTTTTATTAACATTATTCACATTTCTATTTGCTCAATCCACAGATATTAGTGGTACAGTAACAGATGCAACAAATGGTAATGCACTGGCTGGAGCAAGCATAAGCTTGGATGGAACTGACTTTGGTACAGCCACAGCCACAGATGGCACTTACTCTTTTGAAGTGCCTATTTCTGGTGAAAGTGGTACACTAACAGTTCGTTATATAGGTTATAGTAATCAAACGGTAGAACTTCTACTATCTGGTGAGGTAACACAAAATTTTTCATTAAAAGAAGATGCACTTCAAATGGACCAGGTTGTTGTGACTGGTACAGTTGGTGCAACCGACTTAAGAAAAGTTGGTTCTTCAATGACTAGTATAGATATTGGAGCTATTGCCGATAAGGTTCCAATTAATAGCTTTGGTACGGCACTGCAAGCAAGAATTCCAGGTGTGCGATCTGTGGCAACTTCAGGTGGAGTTGGTGCATCACGTTCATTACAAATAAGAGGTGCGAATAGTTTTAGTCTAGAGCAAAGGCCCGTAGTTTATATTGATGGTGTTCGTGTTGATGCAAATAAGAATGAGTGGGGTTGGATGGCCGGAAATGCATGCTGCTATTTTAGTGGTGGAGGTGGTGAAGATCGCCTTGCGGATATTAACCCTGAAGAAATTGAAAGAATTGAAATTCTTAAAGGTGCAGCTGCAGCAACCATGTTTGGTGCTGAGGCATCCAATGGTGTGATACAAATTTTTACAAAGCGTGGAAAACTTAATACCAAACCTTCATTTACTGTGACTACATCAAGTGGCTATAACCGTCATAGAGAGAACTTTGCAACAACATTAAAGCCTAAATTTAAAGGTACCGATGGAACTCAAGCGCTTGATGCAAATGATTTTATTGAAAATGGAGCCATTCGCAACGTTGATTTAACAGCTCAAGGTGGCGGTAATGATGTAACTTATTTCTTTGGAGCAGGTTATTCTACAGAAGAAGGTTCTATTAAACCAAATAGTGCTGAAAGAACAAACTTAAGATTGAATTTACGTTGGATTCCATCTAGTAAATGGCAATTGGGTGTTAATACAGCCTTTTCTAAAAATATAACAAATCCTATTCAAGCTGGAAATAACTGGATGGCATTATTAGGTAATATGCTTATGGGTAATCCGCTTAATGCGACGGCTGAAAGACCTTTTGGTGAACCTTGGACTACAGTTAGTTATATTAAAGATGTGATAACAACAAATGATGCTCATCGTTGGAATGGCTCATTAAATCTTTTATATACTCCTGCTAAAAATCTAAGTAATAAAGTGACAGTGGGCATTGACCTAGTGGACGAAGAAAAAATGCGAATTATGCCTTATGGTAATCAGTATGTATATGTTGGAACAACAGGTGAAAAGACTCTTGGGTATCGTAGATCACAAAAGTTCAACATTGAGTATGTTGGAAATCTAACTTATAACATTTTTGGAATAGGTGGTGATTTCTCAATTGGTACTCAAACATTTTGGGAAACAGAAACACAGCAAATGGGAACAGGTAAAACTTATGCAGGTCCTGGTGTCACAACCTTAAGTGGTGGTGCAGAGACATTTTCAGCAGAATTTGCTAATGAGGTGATCAACACAGGTGTATTTTTTCAAAATAGATTTGATATAGCTGATAAACTGTTTACATCTTTTGGTCTTCGTATTGATGGAAATAGTGCTTTCGGTGAAAATTATGGATTTAAACAATTTCCAAAATTTGATGTAGCGTATATGATATCTGAAGAGAAGTTTATACCAAGTGCAATTAGTACTTTAAAATTAAGAATGGCATGGGGTAAAGCTGGAAAATTTCCTGGTGCATATGACCAGTTCTTAACATTTACACCAACTGCAGTACTTGCAAATGTTGCAGGCGTAACTCCTGATAATCCAGGTAATGCAGAATTAAAACCTGAGACCACAACCGAAACTGAATTTGGATTTGACCTAGGTTTATTGGAAAATAAAGTAGGCGTTACATTTACTTCATATAAGAATGTTACTAGTGATGCACTTCTTCCTTTAACTCTTCCTCCAAGTGCGGGTTTCGCATCTTCTCAGCTATCGAATATTGGTGAGATAGAAAATTCAGGTTGGGAGCTTTCATTAAATACATCATTGATTAATACAAGCAACTTACGTTGGGATGTGAATGTTAATTTTGATGGAAATGAAAATAAAATCACAGAATTGGGTGATGAAGGAAATTGGCAGAAAATTTATGCTAATGAAGTTGATGGTGGAGATTCTGTCTATGTTGTTGGTGGCCACAGATTAGGATATCCAGTTAATGGTTTATGGGGCGGTGTTATTACAGGCTGGGATGCTGAAAATAAAACACATACACGCTCTGATTATGCTAAGTATAGAGGTCCTTTTTTACCAAAGAATAACTATTCATTAGGAAATACCATTACTTTTGGTGATTTCAGATTCTACGCCTTGATTTCTCAAACTAAAGGTGCAGTCTTTAGCAATAGTGATAGACCGTATAAAGTTAGACAGGGCGGTTCTGATGAAATCCTTAGTACCTATGACTTTGATAAATTAGATGAAAATGGTAATCCTTCAAGAACTGCTCAAACGGATTCTACGTTAAATTATTGGAGTTTGACCGGTGCATATGATAGTAGAGATGCTCTAAGATTAAGAGAGCTTTCTGTAACATACTCAATCCCTACTAGTTTATCATCAAAAATTGGTTTAGGTGCTACCACTATAACATTCTCAGGTCAAAATATATGGTGGTGGGATGATTGTCATTGCGATGATCCTGATATGCAGTATTCACAGGGTGCTAATTACAATGGTAATACTGGAGCTACAAATGCTTCAGGGTTTTTAGCAATGCCGGCACCGCGAACGTTTTTATTAACACTTAAGACAGCACTTTAAGTAAGAAAGGATATAAAATGAAAATCACAAATAAACTTGTAATACTTACTTCATTATTAGCTTTTCTTGCTTGTGATGATGATTTACTAACTGTTCAAGATCCAGCAAGATATACGTCTCCTGACTTAGATGGTGCTTTAGATGCTGTAGCCAATGGTGTTGAAGGTGATTTATATGCGACGCACGATGGTTTTGTTGCTTACTCAGCATTAGCCTCTGATGAATATCAGCATACAGGTACGTGGGCTGGCTGGGATGATGTAGACCATGGTAGATTTAAATATGGTACAGCAGCAACTGATGGAATTATGAATGGTTACTTACGTGTAAGATGGTTCGCTAAGAGTACTAAAGAAAGATTAGAGAATGTTTTAGGTACAGCGGCAGCTACAGATCCAATGATGGCACAAATTCAAACAACGAAGGCCTGGGCATTGTTAATGATGGGTGAAGGTTTTTGTGAAGGTGTTATTGAAGAAAATGGCGATGTAGTTACCGATGTGCAAATGACCACAGCAGCTGTAGCTGAATTAACAACTGCAATGGCTACGGCTCAAGCAGCGGGTGCAACAGCATATTATAATTGGGCACTTGCAGGTAGAGCACGTGCAAATTTATGGCTTGGTAATTGGGATGCTGCTTTAGCTGATGCAAAAGCGGTACCTGAAGGTTTTGTTCATTATGCCCAGTATTCTGGTAATAGCTCTCGTCAGCAAAATTGGATTGTTTTTGTTGCAACAATTGGATACAATAATGCTGGAGGGGTAAGAGAAAAATGGTGGCCAATGGTAGATACAGATGCCGAAATGTTAATAGATCCATATAGTGGTCAATTAGATAGTCGTGTAGAGATTTGGCATGATCCAGGTACTATTGGTGTAGATGGTAAAACCGATTATTATAGTCAATGGAAATACAAAGATGGTGAAGCTGACGTTCCAATGACTCATTCTGATGAAATGAAATTAATTGAGGCAGAAGTTTATTACCAAAATGGTAATCTTGCTGATGCGCAAACTGTATTAAATGGTCTAAGAGCGGCTGTAGGACTTGATGCGCTTCCAACTACAACTGATGCATCTGTAGTTATGGAATATCTATTGCATGAAACATTCGCAGAGCTTTGGGTTGAAGGAAGACGTATGTCTTATTTACATCGTTGGGGTAAAACGGCAGATATATTCAGACCGCTTAATGATGCTGAAAATTTACGTCCACTTCCTAGACCAACTAAATTCCCAATGTCTTACTCAGAAGCAACCTATAATACTAATATAGATAATGCACTATCTGCTAGATGTCTACCAATGAGTGGAAATTAATTAAATTTTAATCGAGATGCCTTACTCTAATATTATGGGATCCGTTTAACAGTTGTAGGATCAAAACATCATAAGTCTCCACTTATAAAAAAAGATAGAGCAAGGATAGATTAGATAAGTAAACGGACCCTTTTAAACATTACACTTAAGGGTCCGTTTTTTTTTAATTTAATGGATGATAAAAAATAATAGAAAAAATGCTACGATTGCCTTATCGGTATTTATAATTACTGTTTTATATTTCCATTATAATTATAATAAAAGGTCCTCTAGCTATACTCCTTATTCAGAAAACCCCTATCAAATTGATCAATTTCAAGTTGCTGAAAGTTGCCAGTCATGCCATCCTCAGCATTATTTAGAGTGGTCAAGTTCAATGCATGCCTATGCTTTTAAAGATCCTGTTTTTTTTGCAATAAATACCAATGAACAGAATTATCATAAAGATAAAGGTGAAGACCTTGGACAATTTTGTATTGAATGCCATAGTCCTGTTGCATATACAACTAATCTCATATCAAAGCCTGATGAATTAACATTTAAAAATTCCCAAAAATTACCCAATCAAGTAACTGAAGGGGTTGGTTGCTCATTTTGCCATGCCATGATACATACCTCAGGTACGCCCAATATAAATACAAAAAAATTCTTATTTAATGTGGTGAAATACCATATTGACCCAAGTAATAAGATGTATGGTAGTATAAATGATCCTTTACCTAATGTTTTTCATGAATCCGTATATATTAAAGACTTTTCTACATCTGAGACATGTCTTCCTTGTCATAATTTATTAGTTGATGGAAATAATGCTGAAGTAACTTTTTCAGAGTGGGAAAGTTCAAAGTACAAGACCAGTAATTTTGCCTGTCAAGAGTGTCATATGGAGTCATATGAAGGTTTTGCAGTAGATCCAAAATTATTCCCTGAGGCAAAAAAAAGATATAATTTACACCGACATTTCTTCGCAGGAATAGATGAAGCCAGAACAGCTTTTCCACATAAAGATCTCCAAAGAAACGAAATAAAAAGATTATTAGAACAAACTGCAAATCTAAATATCAATGATTTAGCGTTAATAACTGAACAAAATAAAATAAAATTTGAAGTGGAAGTATTTAATCGTGCAGGTCATAACCTTCCTTCTGGCGCTACATTTGCAAGAGAACTATGGTTGGACATAAAAGTTTTATCAGAAAATGATACTATATATCAAACTGGTTTTGTAAATGAGAATAACGAATTATATGATTTCAGTATTGATCCAAAAAATGAGATAGATCCTGACCTTGTCATTTTCAGAACAGTATTTTATGAAGAAAAGGGTGATTCAGGTATATATAAAACATCTCCCCAACGAATGACAAAAAAATCTGACTATACTATTCCAACTTTTGAATCCTTTAGAAAGAATTACATAATAAATGTTTCAAATATTTCTGAGAATGATTTTAAAATTATTGCAAAATTAAAGTTTCGTGCTAGATCACCTGGATTTATTGATCATTTAGGATTAAAAGGACAAGTGCCCTATTCTGATATTTTTATCGTTGATGAAAAAATAGTAGAGTTTAATTCAGATAATCAATTATCAATATTATCTGATGAATAAATTTTAATATAAGAGAGGTAAAATAATGAGGACTAAATACTTAAGTAGGATTATATGTCTATTGATAATAATGAACCTTTCAAATGATTTATTATCTCAAAAGTTAGAAGCGTATTTACCAAATGAAGTATCTATTGGTGAATATGATAGAGCAGCAAATTTCTTTAATAAAAATGCGGAACAGTATACATCGGGAACAGTTGTAGACCCAAAATGGATAGACTTAGAACGTTTTTGGTATCGTAATCAAGTATTTGGTGGACATGAATTTATTTTAATTGATGTAAAAAATAAATCCAGATCTCAAGCTTTTGATCATTTAAAATTAGCAGCTTCTTTATCAAGCGCAAAGGATACAACTTATGAATCAAAAAAATTGCCATTTGAGAGTTTTGAATTTGTAGCCAAGAATAAGATCAAAGTTTATCTAAAGAAAAATGAAAGTTGGATAGTAGATATAAGCGATTATTCAATAAGTGGCCCTGATAGTGTAAAGAAAGTAACTAATGAGATCTTTTCACCAGACCGATCAAAAGTTGCATACTCTCAAAATGAAAATTTGTGGATAAGATATATCAATAGTGGTAAGACAAAACGATTGAGCAGAGATGGAGAAAAAAATCATGGATATGCTGTTGTTGCAGAAGGTTGTTGTCGAGAAATAACAAATAGAAGAAATGAGTATAATCCACCGGCCACACTATCATGGTCTCCAAATGGGAAAAAAATAGCAACTCACAAGTATGATGAGCGAAATGTAGAAGATTTTCATTTGCTGGAAGCGGCAACTGGAAGGGCAATTTTACATAGCTGGAAATATCCACTACCAGGTGATAAAAATATTCCTACCTGGGGATTACATGTGTTTGATGTGAAAAATGGCAATCAGGTTTCGGCAAAAGTTGACCCAATTCCTGGTGGATTTGCTCGATCTGATACACTCTGGAAAGATGTACAATGGACCAGCGATAGTAAAAAGATATTTTTCACTACAAGAACTCGAAATTTTCAAAAAAGGGAACTATATTCACTAGATGTCAAAACAAAAAAAACAAAACTAATTATTTCGGAATCAAACTCGACATATGTTGAGCTAAATCAGATGAGATTTCCACATAATTGGCGTGTTGTAAAAAATGGAAAAGAAGTTTTGTGGTTTTCTGAGCGTGATGGATGGGGACATTTATATCTCTATAATAAGAGTGGGAAGCTTAAAAAACAAATAACAAAGGGAGAATGGTTAGTTATTGAGGTTCTTTTTGTAGATGAAAAGAATGATGAAGTATTCTTTACAGGTGTTGGAAGAGAAAAAGATAGAGATCCATATCTTATTCACCTTTACAAAGCTTCGTTAAATACTGGTAAGGTGACATTGTTAAGTAATGAAAATGCACATCATATTGTAAAATTATCGCCAAATAAAAATTATTTTATTGATACATATAGTACAAGAAGTACTGCTCCTGTAACGGTTATTCGCGAATTATCTGGGAAAGTTGTAATGACTGTCGAAGAAGCAGATATCAAACCCCTCATTGCTGAGGGATGGACAGCACCCATTAGGTTCAAAACAAAGGGTAGGGAGGGCAAATATGATTTTTATGGATATATCGTCTTGCCTAAAGATTTGAAAAAGGACGCTAAATACCCAGTAATTGATTACATATATCCTGGTCCTCAAATTGGACCTATACGAACTCATGGATTTACTTCTTCTCCATCATCCCAAGGACATGCCCTTGCGGAGTTAGGATTCATCGTATTTGTAGTTGATGCTCTTGGTACGCCTTACAGATCTAAGGAATTCCATGATGGTTACTATGCTGATATGGGTGACAATGGTCTTCCTGATCATATTTCTGCATTAAAGGAACTTTCCAAAGAATACCCTATAGATCTTGATAGAATAGGTATTTATGGACATTCTGGAGGTGGCTTTAGTTCTACTGATGCGATTCTTAGGCATCCAGACTTTTTTAAAGTGGCTGTTTCTGGTGCTGGAAATCATGATAATAGAGGGTATTATTTCGAATGGGGTGAAAAATACCAAGGGCTATTAAAAGAACTTAATGACAGCACAGATACTTATGACTCCCAAGCAAATCAAAATATTGCAGCAAATTTAAAGGGGAAATTATTACTTACTTATGGATCACTCGATGACAATGTACATCCAAATTTGACCCTACTTGTTGCAAATGAATTAATTAAACATAATAAAGATTTTGATATGTTAGTTTTACCCAATAGAAATCATGGGTACGCTAGAGAAGAGTATATTGCAAGACGGACTTGGGATTATTTTGTAAAACATTTATTAGGATCTAATCCTCCGAAAGAATACAAGATTGAAAAAAAGACAAGTAATAGAAAGATGTATTAATTATGAATAACTATCACTTAACAATCAAATCTTTATTCCTGATAATATTATTTATTAATGGTATTTCTTTATTTGCTGAAGTACCAAGAAGACCATTCTTATTTAAAGATGCAAGAGGTGAAATTGCACAAGCAAGGGCAAGAGGAGAAAAAGAAGTTTTATTAGTAATTGCATCAATGCCTGGTAAAAATATTAATGTAGCAAGATTAATTAAACAGCTCTCAGGAACAGTTCAATATCAGGACGATGAGCTTGATTATTTAAGAGCACTTATTCCTATAGATCAATTACAGAGTATTGTTGGTAATGATGATATCCATAGTATTGACTTATCTATGCATAATCGTTCAAGGGCTTTTGGAAGAGCTTTTGCTCCTGATAATTTATCTGATTCAAAACCATCCCAAAATAGTAGAGATGTGAAACAAAAGAGCGTTGTTTGGCCACCTAAATTATCAGATTACCCCATAACAAATCGTTATAACCCAATAAAAGATCTTAGAGCTAATGAGTTTTTACAAAACAATCCTACTTATGATGGTCGAGGTATAAAAATAGCAATGATTGATATGAATGCGGACCCTTTACTTCCAGAATTGCAAGATGCCACATCATTGAAAGGTGAGACAATACCTAAAATATTTGCCTATGGTACCGCACTTGATGCACGACTAGATGATGATGGAAGATGGCTAAAAATGGAACAAATTGTGGAAGCTAAGTCCAATAAATTTCAGTTTAATGATAAAGAATATATTGCTCCAAAGAATGGACAGTTTCGCATTGCGCAGTTAAACGAGTTAATTGTGGATTCTCTGGCGCTTTATGGCAGCTCAATTGAAAAAGATTTAAACCGAGATGGAAATCCTGAAGGCTCTAGCCGATTGTTTACTGTTATTTGGGATAAAAAAAGTAATAATGTGTGGGTAGATACGGATCAAGATCTAAAATTTAATGATGAAAAAGCTTTAACTGATTATGATATAAGACCAGAGTTTGGTGTTTTTGGAAAAGATGACCCTGATACTGATGTGAGAGAATCAATTGCGTTTGCATTACAGATAATTAAAGAAAAAAATCTAGTTTCCATTAACATGGGTAAAGAAAGGCATGCTACGTTGGTTGTTGGAGCGGCTTTAGCCAATAGAGGAACTGATGGAAGATTTGATGGTGTTGCGCCAGGAGCACAGTTAATTAATATTTCAGAAGGCGGTTCTGCTTATGGTCAAATCGAGTCGCCCATAATATCTGTAAAAAAATACGGTGCAGACGTTGTGTATTTTGAACACAGCTCAAACATAACTAGAAACTATTTATTACGAGATGGAAGATTAGTGGCAACGGTGATTTATGGAAGACTTATCGAAAAACATAAGCCAATTATCCTATCACCAACACATAACTATCCTATTTTAGGAGGTATTGATGATATTGTATTAGCAAAAGGAATAATTGGTGTAAATGGTCATGAAAGTAAAAATAATTTTTTTACCAATCATGGTGTTCGTGTAGAATATGATGATAATTTACTCATTACTGGTGGTTATGGTCCAATGGGGAATGGTGCATTTAAACCAGATATTATTTCTCCATCCAATTACGTTAGTACTGCATTAGGTTTTTTGGAAGGAAGGGCAATTCCTGGTTTATTTCAATTACCTGCTGGGTACACAATAGCAGGTGGAACCTCTACAGCTACTCCAACTGCTGCAGGTGCTGTAGCTTTATTGTTGAGTGCTGCAAAACAAAATAATCTAAAGTATGACCCTGATATCATTAAACATGCAGTTACAAGAGGTGCAAGATGGGTCCCTAATATTTCAGCGCATAAACAAGGGAATGGGGTTATTAGTGTTGCTGGCGCTTGGGAAATTCTAAAAAAAGGAAAAAAGAAAAATAATAAAAATATTACTATTGAAGGAAAAGCATCTGTTAAACATTCCTATAGTCATTTATTGCATGAGCCACATAGAGGTGAAGGATTATATGAAAGGACAGGTTGGAAAGTTGGTGAAAATCAACAAAGGAAAATTATATTAAAACGAACTTCTGGAAAAAGTAGTGCAATGGAGTTCAATATTGAATGGGAAGGAAATGAGAATGGCACATTTTCATCTCAATCAACAATCAAGCTTCCTTTAAATAAAGAAGTGCAGATTCCAGTAAATATTCTGCCAAAATCTGCTGGAGAGCATACTGCGCACCTTACCATAACTCATTCAGATAGTAAAGATTTTATTTATCGGATGTTATTTGCAATTGTTGCACCAAAGGTTCTTGATTCTTCAAATAATTACAGTATTGTTGATTCAGTGGAAGTTCCAAGACCTGGACTTCAAAGTTATTTCTATAAAATTCCTGAAGGTGCAGGTTCTTTAGCTATTGAACTAAACTGGGGAGAGCGCAAAGTAAGTCTTGCAACTTCAAATCCTGATACAAGATCAGTTCAAGGTAAGATTCACAATAAAGATAATGGAGTATTAAAAATTATTCATAATCCTACACCGGGCGTATGGGAGATTAGATTATCTGATATAATGGATACCAGAGAATTTGATTGGCAACAAGCAAAAAAAATAGAACCGGTTAAACCAACTAAAGCTACTTTAAAGATAAAAACTTTTGCTTTATCTATTGATGAAATTGAAGGCAACAATGCAACAGCTGAAGAAGATAAAAATGTAGATTATTGGGTAACAAATCAAATGGCTAAATTTAATGGAAGTCCAGTTACTACTGCTTTTGGCACAGCGTGGAAAGAAAAAATCAATATTAAGAATAAAGAGCAAAAAGTTTTTGAAGTTAATATTGATCCAGGGTCACAAGCATTCATGGCCAAAGCATATGGTTATGATGATACAAAAGTTGATTTAGATATTTACGTTTTTGATTGCACAGAAGAAAAATGTGAACCGGCAAAAGTTGATGCGGATCCTAAAGGTCAAGAAATAGTTTATATTTCAAATCCAAAAGCAGGAAAGTGGAAAATAGTAATTGATGCATTTTCGATGGATGGTGAATCAACTTCTTTTGAGTATTTAGATGCTGTATTTAATCCAATCTATGGCACTTTAAATGTACTTGATATGCCTCAAGACCGCTTAGCTAATTCAAAATGGATCATTAAAACATTTCCTTGGCGGTCAGGTACTATACCTAAAGGTAGAATACCATTAAAAGGTTTAATGATTAAAAGTGATATTATTAAAGATAATTTTATACCAATTGATTTTATTCAAATTGGGCAATAGTATGAAATTTAAAAAATTGATACATATCAGGATAGAAAAATTAATTTCAACTGTATTAATTTTTATTGCACTTAGCGGAACTTCCTGTAAGGTTCAATCAAAATATCCCTATTCAAGAATTGAAACGGTGATTGATACAATTCATGGGATTGCTTTTGAAGATCCATATCGATGGTTGGAAGATAGATATTCGACTGAAACACTTGATTGGATAGAAACTCAAAATATATTTGCTGAAAAGATAGTTGGCAATTCAGATTTAAGGTCAGATATAGAAAAAAGACTTTTTGAATTAAATAATTATGAACCATCGATTTCTCCAACTAGTGCTGGTGAATATCAATATTTTACATATCGACCAAATAATGCCGAACTTCCTATTATTTTTAGACGTCAAACTCCAGAAGATAGTACTAAAAAATCATTACCAATTTCGCCTTCATCAGACCATGAAGTTGTTCTTGATCCAAATGGTAAAACCAAAGAAAATACTCTGCGATATTCAATTTTAGATTTTACAAGTGATGGAAATCTTATGTCTTATAGCGTTAGGGATGGTGGTGAAGATGAAATAAAAATAAAAATTTATGACTTAGTTAATGAAGTTGAATTACCTGATAGCTTACCATGGTCACTTTATAATTATTCAGGAGGGTTTACTTTTGATAATAATGATCAAGACTATTATTATGTTAAACGCTCAAGAATAAATGGACCGCGAGTCATGTATCATAAACTTGGTACAGATATAAAAAATGATAAAGAAATTTTTGGCAAAGATTTTGGTCCAGAATCATTTATTAGTGCAAATTATATAAATGATGGAGCAAGTATGATTTTTGGTGTTCAACACGGATGGGCACGTTCAGAAATTTATTTTAAAGATTTAAAAAATGATCGGGATATAATTACCATAATAAAAGATGTTGATGCAAGGTTTTATTCAAAGTTTCTAGATGGAAAACTTTATGTTAGAACAAATTATGATGCTGATAAAAATCGTTTATTAGCCATTGATCTAGACAAACCTTCAATTTCGAATTGGCAAGAGATCATCCCCGAGTCAGATCATGTTATGGAGAATTTTACCTTAATCAATAATAAGTTTTATGTAACCTATCTTGTAAATGGAAGTAACGAGATAAAAGTTTTTACAAAATCAGGTGATTTTTTAGAAAATATTTCACTTCCTAAGTTTAGTAATGCTTCAATTAGCAAAAGTGATGGCTCCTTATTGTTAACAATATCTTCTTTTTTAAAACCTGTAAAAACTTATATCTATGATGAAATAAGTAAAGAACAAACATTGAAATACCAACAAAAACTAAATTGGGATCCAAATGATTTTATAGTTAAACAGGTTTGGAGAAAATCAAAAGATAGTACGGATCTACCTATGTGGATTATACATCATAAAGATACAAAACTTAATGGTAATAACCCTACCTGGCTCAGTGGTTATGGTGGGTTTTATGTTGCTATTAAACCAAGTTTTAATAGAAATGCAGCCATGTGGATTGAACGAGGAGGTGTTTTTGCAGTAGCTACATTAAGAGGTGGAAGTGAATATGGTGAGTTGTGGCATAAAAATGGAATGTTATTGAATAAACAAAATGTTTTTGATGATTTTATATCAGCCGCTGAATGGTTAGTCGATAATCAATATACTAATCCAGATCGACTTGGTATTCAAGGAGGAAGTAACGGTGGACTTCTAGTTGGTGCTGCTTTTACCCAAAGACCTGAACTTTATGGTGCAGTTCTTTGTGGATTCCCAGATATAGATATTTTGCGTTTTCCCTGGTATATAAATAATAATAATGCTCCTGCATTATTAGAGTATGGAAATTCTAAAATTTATGAACACTTTTTGGCCATTAAAGAATATTCCCCATATCAAAATATTAAGAAAAATACACCTTATCCATCAATTATGATATTTACTGGGGCTCTTGATACTCGCGTTCCACCTCTTGCAGCTAGAAAGAGCGTTGCTAGATTACAAGCATCTAGAAGCTCTGGAAACCCAATAATATTAAGATACCATCAGAAAGCAGGCCATGCGGCAGGAAGAGGGTTAAGTTTTAGCCAAGGTATTAAGGATAGAGCAATGGAATTTACATTTATGGCACAAGAATTAGGTTTAGTTAAAAAATAAAAAGGAGAGATAATGAAAAAATTATTAATTACTAATGTTTTAATTGGATTTTTATTTGCTGAAGAGAAAGCAGACAGCTTAGGAAACAATCTTCCTTTAGAACCTACTCGTACTATTTCATTTACAACAAATGAAGGAACATGGATGTCACTTGATGTCTCACCTGATGGGAAGACAATCATTTTTGATTTAGTAGGCGATCTTTATTCAATCCCCTTTCGTGGTGGTGAAGCTAGAAGAATCACTTCAGGTATTGCATTTGATTCACAACCAGTTTTTTCACCTAATGGTGAGAAGATATCATTTATTAGCGATAGAGGTGGTTCAGAAAATTTATGGGTTGCCAATAATGATGGAAGTAATCCAAAACAACTCACGAAATCAAATGATGGGCAATTTGCATCCCCAGTATTTTCAAATGATGGCAATTATGTTTATGTGTCACAAACCTCATGGCCTACTCGAACTTTTGTAATTTGGATGTATCATATCAAGGGCGGATCTGGTATTCAGATTACAAAAGCTAAAGCATCACCCACAACTCCTGGTAATCAGTGGAAGAATACATTAGGCCCTGTAATTTCACCTGATGATAAATTTTTATATTATGCAACTAAACGAGGTGGTTTTAGCTACAATATGAATTTTCCAGCATGGCAAATTGAAAGACGTGATATGGTTACGGGAAAAGAAGATATAATCACTCGATCAGAAGGAAGTGGAATAAGACCAATCGTTTCTCCGGATGGTAATTATATAGTTTATGGTACTCGATATAAAACTGAAACAGGATTAAGAATAAAAGACCTTAACAAAGGGACAGATACTTGGCTTGTTTATCCAATATTAAGAGATGATCAAGAATCTCGATCTACAAGAGATTTA
>PVBE010029658.1_pt1 | contig 19648 bp, 9 predicted proteins | sample 1631181 | NCBI WGS metagenome assembly PVBE01 (sample SAMN08397723, study PRJNA350692) | Marine metagenome, whole genome shotgun sequencing project. | isolation source: water | place: Pacific Ocean | collected 2012-04 | reverse complement strand
ACACCACCAGTAAATGTGGAAGCACCTGATACATTTACATCTACAAAAGTGGAAGAACCCGATACATTAGTGTCTCCACTAACAGTTAGATTACCACCTACATTAAAATTACTAGTTGCATCACTTACATTCCCTACGTTAAATGCCTTATATGCAATAACTTCTACAATATCTCCAGCATTCGCATAGCTAGTTAAACCTACAGTATTTCCAGCACTGGCAGTATAATCCTGAACATCAATTAACCTTACACCATTAAGGTATACATCTACATATCCAGGAGTATATCCTGAATTAAATGTAAAATCTGTCTGAATACCAGTTGGTGTGTAATTCTGACGAGCAATGATTACCGCCGCATCGCCAGGATTCCTTCCAATATAACCGCCTTTATCTGCCATAGTTAGCTAACCCCTGTTAAGATGCTTAGATTTACGTCTATTGCATTTGTACTATCACAATAAACTCTTACTTCATCAGTTGCCTCAAGTACACTCTTTCCAGCATCACTGATGACAAATGAACTTCCTGTTGGAACTGGAATACTACCAGCAAGAATACCAGTAACATCAGCACTCGAATCATAAACCTCAACAGTCAAGTTAACAGAATTGGCAGTCAAGTTTGCAAAAGTTCCACCAATCAAAATACTCTTAGTTGCTGCTGCAGATGTATAACAAGTTGTTGGTCCAAGGAAATTAAAGACTTGACTTGATGCTGCTACAGTATTCACTGATAAAGTATCGGTAACCACCGTACCAACACCAATTGACGAAATTCTTGTTCCTGCTAAGAAGTGCTGATTATCAACCAAATGACTTACTCCAACACCAACAGTCGAAATTCCAGTAATCCATGTAGTCTGGATTCCAATAGAACCATCCGTACTAGTAGATACAATACCACACGTCCTTGTTATTTTATTCGAAAAAGCTTCTGCCATTGGTTTTTAATGTGTTAAGAGTTATTTATTTAACCGCCAAGAGCGATTACTAGTCCAATCGAAGGAATAGATCCTCCATTTAATGAAACGGATGCTAAAGTTGTTGCAGACCCAATAGTAAGAGTACCATCAGTATCAACATATAGAACAGTGCCACCAGCACCAACTTGGAAAGTGCCACCTGCTGCTACTACATTTGCGCTACCAAAAGTAGCAACACCTGCAACATTTAAATCTGTGCGAACACCGACACTACCTTGTACACTAACACCGATTCCTGTAGTTTCTAACCGTGGCGACCCACCATAATAGAAAACACCTCTAGCATTACTACCACTGTATAATTTAACTATTGGTCGCCAACCAGTATCAAAGAACTGATATGCTCCTTGTCCACCACTACCATTAGATTTAAATACTAAACCACCTGCTCCATTCTCTTTGATGAATGAAGTCCAACCATCAACAATACTATCTCCTTCAGAATCATCCTGACTCGCAAGACTATTAGTATGAACTATTTCTAAATCGCTATTTGTTCCGAACATTGCGGAAGCTTCATCTGCAAATTCTAACGAATCCGCAGACTTATCCCAAACAACATTATATGAAGCCCCAGCAAATGTTACGTCAGCACCGAAGTTTGTAGCTCCGTCAACATCTAAAACATCAAGGTTTGTAGTTCCATCAACATCTAAATCTCCATTAGCATCTATAGCACCAGCAAATGTTGATGCACCAGATACATTTACGTCATCAAGTTCAGTATGACCATCTACATCTAATGCTCCGTTAGCATCTATGGCACCATCAATTTTAACAGCACTATGGAATGTAGATACACCAACAACAGAAAGTGCAGCACCGACACGAACGTCTAAAGCACTAGTTAATCCAACAAACGTAGAAAGACCTGTAATATATAAATCAGTAGCTCTAACATCATCAAGAATAATATCATCTAAATTAATATCTCCACTGACACGCATGTCTCCATAGACATATAGTGCAGTTTGTCCTGTAGATACGGCGGATCGAACGTCTAGTAAATAAGCAGGTGCATCTGTTCCGACACCTACTGAATTGCCAATAGCGGTAAGAGTTGTTCCAGCAGAACCAACCTGTAAATTACCAAGAGCAGTGGTAACTCCCGCGATATACATTGAGGTTGCACCAATACCACCGGCAACATCAAGAGTATATGAGGGAACAGTGGTTCCAATACCTACCCGATCATTCGTGGCATCCGCCAAAATGAGATTGGTATTTACCTCTAGTCCGTTTTTGACTACAAAATTCTTATTTACAGCCATTCGGGTTCACTCTCCCCCGCGTTTTAGTCCTAGTTATTTAGCCGTTATTAAGTTACAGACCGAATAACAACCTTACATGGTCCAGTGCTACCACCTGCTTGAGTATCGACTATGGTTACTGATCCGTCCGTATATCCAGCACCACCGCCTCCACCTCCACCATTATTACCACCAGCACCACCAGTAGCTCCATGACCACCTTGTCCACTAAGTCTATGTAAAGGAAGATTAGTACCCAATCCAATTCCAGCAGTTTGCATAATATTAAATCCTGCCTTAAATCCTCTAGTAATTTCAGCAGTATTAGTTACTACAGTTCCATCAGATAATCTAAATTGTATATCTGTTCCCATATCAACACAAGCACCAATTCCCTCATCAGACCAATATATTCCCTGAGAACAAGTTAATGCTCTTCCTCCATTTGGAGCCTGAGCAATAGTATCACCAAAATATCTTAAATCTGCACCTGGATAAAGTGATCCAAAAATTCCTCTTTCTATTAGTTGCCCATTTGGTATAGAAATAGCACCACTACCACCATCTCTACCAAGTCCTGGTTCACCAGCACTAACATCAATACCTCCACCTTTTCCACCAATAGAAACAGATCCACCACCACCACCTTCTCCAACACATGCAATCAAAGTTGATTTTCTATAGACAAATGGAACATTAATCAAATCAGTAAGTCCAACAATCACATATTCCTCATTCTGTTTCATTGTAAATCTAATTCTTGAATATCCACCTTCTCCACCAGATTTAAATAGAACAGATGATGCACCAGTAACTTCTGTGCTATCAAGTCCTTTACCACCATAAAGATCCATTTCTATATTAAGATCTCTATCAGGTGCATAAAAACTAATATATTGACCCAATCCTAAAGTAGATGCATTTACAGGAGTTCTATTAAAAGTATGTTCACCATTTGATAAATTAATTGATGAAAGATTGGCATTAGGAATATTACCAATTTCTTCTATATTAATATTAAACTGATCCTCAGATGAAACACTAGCAAAATTGACCACATTACTCTTAAGTGGAGAATTAGTTGCAGTAGGATGAGAAATAACACATTGGACAGTCTGAATACCAACCTTATCAGCATTGACAGTAAATGTTGGGGCATCTCCTCCAGATACAACAGTATCCGTAGTTACCTGTGTTTGATCACTACCTGAAGTATTATACTCAAGAACTACATACCCAGTTTTATTTTCATTCTCCCAAAAACTCTTTAATCCAGCAGTAGCAGATGAATATGCACTTCCACCACCAATTCCACCAGCAGATGCACTAATTTCATCTTGTCCGTAGGTTCCACCACCACCAAAGGGAACTACATCAGTTCCACCAGAAATTCCAGCACCGCCTCCTCCACCGCCTCCTCCAGAAAGAGGAGCAGCTTCACCAGCAGAACCATCTATTTTTAAACTAACAATATCAGATGGAGTATAATCAAACAAATATGTAGAAGCAGATCCAACAAGACCATCATAGACCTCAGATCCACCTCCTCCTCCACCGCCTCCAGCAGCAAGAATAACAGTACCAATACCACTTATCCAAACAGCAGTAGCACCACCGCCGCCACCACCGCCTCCTCCAGAAGCAGGAGATGGAGCAGATGCACCACCGTTTCCACCAATAGCAGACATACTAGTACCACCTATACCACCATTAGTATCTGCACCAGTTACTCCATCATCACCTCTTCTTCCAATCTTAACTTCTATGGATTGTTCTCCATCAGGTAATGCAAATCTTCCAACAAATCCAGCACCTCCTTCACCACCAGGATCATTAGAATCTTCTGCTCCACCCTTTCCACCAGATCCACCAGCAACAACTATCTGAACATTAGTAGCACCTGAAGGAATGGTATGAGAAAAATCAACTGAATTTATAGTTGAGTAATAATTAGCTGCTGTTGTACGAGTTACAGTACCAGAAGTTGCATTAGACCCATTAAGTTGCCATTGGTATGATAAATTTTCTGATTCTGCTGATGTAGCAGTAATACTATATGTTGCAGTATCACCAACCAATGCTTGATTATCAGTTGGTTGATTAGTAATATCAATAAAAGGTTTAACAGTAACAATTCCTACATTAGAATTATAAGGTTCATTCCATGCTTGTCCTGTTTGATATGGATCTACTCTCGTTGCATCATAATTAGGATCATAATCAGATTGTAAATAAAACTCTCTTTCATTATCTGCTTCTGTTAAATTAAATATTGTTAATGTGGTTGTTGCAGTTCCAACCATTACAGAACTGTCAGTTAATTTACCTACTCCTACTTCATACCACTGATAAAGAATAGCACCAGCATTATCAGCAGTATATCCACTCGTTGAAAAACCTACTGTAGCAATACCAGTAAAAATTCGAGTACTTCCTACACTAAAGACACTATGAAGTTTTACTGTTCCAGGACCTTCATTCTCAGCAGTAAAATATCCACCAGATCCTGTAATTACATAATTCGTATTGGTGCTGATGAATCCTGATCCACCGCCACCACCCCAAGAACCTGGGACTACATCTATATCTCCACGACCACCACCGCCGCCATAGTATCCACCACCGCCACCACCGCCGGAATAAAGTATATTTGCCTCACCAATTCCTCCTTCTAAATCACCACCACTTGTATTAGTAATTCCACCAGTCCCATCTAAACTTCCAGGACCTTTTCTTCCACCATCAGATTGAGTTCCTCCTCCTGCACCATCAAATAATCCAGATGGACCTTTTGCAGTTCCACCTTCAATTCCACCACCATGACCACCAGCATTTCCCAGACCAGTAGTTGTGATACCACCTGATCCACCACCGCCACCACCAGCAATCAGTAATGCATTTGCTTGAGAGACACTTCCTCTAAAAATACCACTATATCCACCACCCGATGCAGCATTATCTCCACCAGTTCCACCACTTCCAACTCCAACAGTACCACCTTGTGATCCTACTTTACCAACCTGCAGTATATAATTAATACCTGATTCAAATTTAATATTACCAGTTACACCAGCACCTTTACCCCCATTCTTACCACCAGCAGCACCATATAAAGTCATTCCTGCCGTAAAAGTATTAAAAGCAGTAATTGTGTATTCAGTATTAGATGCGAAATCATCATTTGAATTTTCTAAATCAATAATAGTATCTCCTGCTGTAGTTGCGGGAGATATCGACAATAATCTAGTTACATCATCAGGATTATTTGTAAACGACAAAAGTGGACCATTAAGGTCCAACCCTGTCTGACTGTTGTTAAAAGTTTGATGTCCCATTAGGCGTAATTCTGACCTCCGACAATACCATACATTCCAACAGATGAAACATTGGTGCCATCAAAAATCTTAAACGAGTAAATATCCGTACGACTTGCAGTCGTTGTTACTATCGGTACCACACCTCCAGGCCAATAGACTGGGAATGTACTTCCTCCTCCAACATAGAAGGTGTCAATACCAACCTTGCGACTACCTGTACCATCCTGACTCATCTTAATAGTAAAGGATGTTGATTCAGAAGGAATATTGTAAAGTCTAAATCCACTAATATCATCTGTTGCAGTACATATGAAGGATTGTGCTTGACTTAAATCAACAGTAACTACATTAGAATAAATTGTAAGAATACCAACCTGTTCTGAATAACTTCTAAACCTAGTATGTGCTTGAAGATCTATAGCAACTGTTGGATTTGTAGTTCCTATACCAACCGATCCAACACCACTGATCACCATTACACCAGTAGTATTACCAAGACCAACCTGGACAGATTGAACAGGATTTGTGGTTCCTATACCAACCTTATTAACCGTAACTGTACCAGCAGCATTAGGAAGATGAACATTCGTAACGGTAAGCATTCCACTTACATATGCGTCATTACTAGTAGTAAATCCTACAAAGTGTGAATCTCCATTTACATAGAAACTAGTACCAGAAGCACCAATATTTCCAACCTCAAGAGAGAATCGTGGTTGAGTAGTTCCTATACCAACCAAATCTTGATTAGTATTATATGTAATTGAACCTACACCAGATGTATAATTTCCCCATCCAGTAGCAGATACGTTCAAGCTAGTTAATTCAGAACCATCGCCAGAGAATTTAGAAGCAGTTACAATACCAGAGACAAAAACACCACCCTCAACATTTAACTTATAACCATTAGCAGTAGTTCCTACACCTACACCATCGCTATCTGCTGCAAATAGTGAAGTTCCAGAACCAACTTGTAAAGTTAGATCAAATGGATTTGTAGTTCCTATACCAACCTTATCATAAACATCAATATTAAGATCTTTAGCAAGACTTACACTACCAAATCTTCTCCAATCATTAGCAGTAGTATAAACCCATCCAGCATGTCCACCTTCAGTTGGGTCAGAGTAGTAAACAACGTCTCCAGGGTTACCTGCCAGTACTGGAGTAGATCCAGCAAGAGCAAGTTTTCTAGAAACAATCTGATCACCCTGAATAAAGAAGGAGTTTGCCTCAATACCTTTAGCAGATGTTGATGTTAACTTATTAGAAAGAATAACTGGACCATTAAATTCTGAGGTAATCTTGTTATCTGATCCACCCTCCACTTTAATTGATCTACTAAATGCTGCCTGAGATGCTTCAGTAACATTCAAAGATGGAAGGTTACCAATGTCCTCACCAGTAATTGTTCTAACTGGAGTATCAAAGATTTCTTCTGTACCAGTTAATGCACTTAATCTCTTATAACCGTTGTATGAAATACCTTTATCGTTCATACCGGTATAGAAGTTCATACCACCATCTTGTCTGGTGGATTGTGCCAATAATTCTTCTTGTCTGGTAATATCCCTATCCTGTACAGATGGGAATGCAGTAGAGTAGTTACCTGGACCAAAACCAACATACTCAAATGTATGTCCAGAAGCACGTAGAATTGAGTGTCTTCTAAGTTCTACAGGATATACCTTAATCCTCCTAACCACAGTATTCAGAGTATGAGATGTTGCTTTGGTTCCCAATACACCACGGAACACTGCGAATGCTTCGTTTGCTGCTCCAGTAGTAGTGGTCTTAACTCTCATTATTTCATCATCAATCATGAAATAATCACCAATATTAATATCTAACGTCTGACTATCTGTTATATTAATAGTAGCAGAAACAGCACTAACAGTCTGAGATGATAAATCAGAAGTAAGATTATCATAAGCAATAATCATCCTACCATTTAAGTTCTCATTATTCTCTGTGATAACACCACCCCTAGAAGTATATCCTTCAGGGTATACCCAACCAGTACCGGTAGCAGTAGGTGCCGTAGTTCCAATACCAACCTCAACAGAGAAAGATGTAAGAGTAAGAACCTCATTAACTACCCAACTTCCATTATAAACATCTCCTGCCGCAGTCGTAAATCCAGTAAATCGAACCTTAGTATCAACTTTTAATCCATGATTTTGTTCCGTTATAACTGTAGCAATTCCACTTCCAGTCGTATAATTAAAAGTACTAGTCTGAATTCCTAGTGCAGATCCTGTCAAATAAAGATAAGAACCCGTAGCATTCGTTGCACCAATTCCAGTTGTAGTATATCCAGCAACAGACTCTGAAGTTTCTACCGTAATCTGATTTCCAGTAGTACCAATTCCAGTAATCTTATACAAATCATTATAAGATTGATAAGATTCAGAACCAACTCCAGTGATCTTAATAACATCACCAACATTATCATAGACATTATCAACTTTAACAACTGCTTGAGAATATCCAGTAAAGGTAGTAACACCAACAACAGCTAAAGTATTACCAATACCATAACATCCACCACCAGACATAATCTTAACGCCAGTGATTGTACCACTAGCATCAACAGTAAGTTTTGCTGTTGCATTCCTACCAGTCACGGATGTTCCAATACCCACCAATCTAGCATTATAAAGATCTCCCGCAGAACCAGAACCATGTCCAGCACCACCAGAAACAATACTCAAACTAGTAGCTCTATTAAAACCATGATCTATTAATGTGGTAATGGTATGTGCAGTTCCTGTTGGAGAACTAATATCTGTAATACCAACACCAATGGTAATATCATCGTTATACTTGTTTAAAGTCTCTTTTGTAAGACTGCTCTTAACATTATCAATAGCAACTTCACCAATTTGACTTGCAATCGCGAAAGATTGTGCAGCAGGTGGGTCAGAAACAGGATTATCTCTTACAACCTGAGGATAAAGTTCTTTTACAGGCTGAGAGAACTTCTCACCAGTAAATGGACTAACAGTTGGAGAATTAGAAGCATTTAAGAGAGTTAGATAATAGACACCATCCTGCTCTCCAGTAATATATTCCTGTGCTTCTTCACTCTTAAAGACATAATAAGTATTATCATATCTCTTTCTCTTAAAGTATGGAAGTGATGTAGTCCTTGCAGAAGTATCATTTGTGAATGATCCAGGGTCAGTAGTTAATCCAACAGTGAACTGCTTGGCACTACTAATACCAGCAACTACAAAATTACGATCAAATCCAGATCCTTTAGTAGCACCAGTATTCTCACTACTTGTAACATTAACAAGTTCTACTTCAGATCCAATACTCAAATCGTGAGGAAGTTCTGTTGTTACAGTTGCTGTAGTTCCATCCCAACTTGCATCTGCAATAAATCTAAAGTTTCTTTGTTCATTTTGATTAGAAAGCGATCCACTACCAAAGTAAGTCCGAATTTCACCATCAGTTGCTCCAATACCAGTATTTGATTCCTGAAGAATAAATCCATCACTTGGTGGTCTTGCAGTTCCACCAGACTTAGGAAGAACATATCTTGCACGATAAACACTGTCAATTGGGTTTCTATTATCAGATCTTCTCTTAAAGTAAGTTCTAGGTGTTGCTTCTCCTAACGCAGTCGAACCAAGTCCAACAATAGTAGGATATATGGTATTATCCGTAGATGAAGTCGAAACATTAACATACCACTGACTTTGTGAACTATCATACTGAATTGGGTGCCCAATATCACCAGAGTTTTTATCTGTTACCCTACTAACAACCTCTAAAACACCACCTTTACTATTAATTGATAGTTCATTATCTTTTAAAGCATCGTCAAGGGTCTTACCAAGTTTAATATTAAGATTTGTAGAAATACCTGATCCACTTGTAATGGCATAATAAACAGTGTTTGCAACCAATCCATCAGGAATTTGACCACTATCACTTAAAACACGAACAGTCTCACCATTAATGAAGTTATGAGCAGTCTTTAAAGTAAGAACATTTGCAGTTCCACCAGAACTATAACTACCAATACTATTAATACCAGATAAGCTTCTATTAACCTTAAATAATTTCTCAGAACTAGATTCTGCAACCAAAGAACCCTCAGTATTACTCTTCCCTTGCATAACTATACGAGAAGAATATTCTGAAGATATTCCAGCAGAAGATATTAGAGATCTTACACTATCATTTTCTCTCGCACCAAATCTATAACCATCAATTACGTTCTCTGGTGGAGTATCAAGGTTCGTTTGTCCATATATGTACAAGAATCCAGTTGATCCCACACCAACAGCAGATCCTGTTTTATTTACATCAACTAGTTCAAATTCAACCGAATTCTCTACCAAAGGAACTTCTTTCGGTGGAATAATATGAGTAATATATCCAGTATCATCCTGACTAAATGATGTTCTCTTAAATCCTTGTGCTACAAGTGCCTTTGAACCAAAGTTAGAACTTGAGTTGGACATAGAAATGTCACCACCACCCTCAACAGCAAAATGCTCTGCATAACCAATAGCGAATGAAGAGGAGTTCTGAACTACTGCATCATTTACTGCCTTAATATGATAATTTCTATAAGTTGGTTTATGAACTGCTTTTGAATCAGTACTTAATGGTTTTGTTGCATTACTATTATCATCATATGCACCCGTCTTAGGTGTAGAATTGTTATAAATTACAAACGCATTATCATCTTTCTGAACTCCAATACCCGTAAACTGGGCAATAACCATAGACTTAAATCCAGTTGCCTTATCTCCATCAGCAAGACATCCACACATACCATAAACAGATCTAGAAGATACATTAAAGATATATGGTGATGCAGAAGTTACTGTATCAGAAGTAAGAGCTAAAGTGGCTCCAGCAGAAGAAGGAGCAGCATCAGTAGGTGCAGTCTGTACTTGATATACTGCTATACTAGAACTTGGTTTTTCAGATACAACAAACTGACCACTATACCCAGTTGCAGTAACTCCAGAAATACGGAAAGGAGTATCTACTTGCAATCCACTTACAGCAGATGTTGTAGTAACAGTTATCTTAGTGGTTGGAGTTGCTGAATCTCCAGAGTAAATACTAGAAATACCAACAGATTCACCTGTCGAACCAACAATTCTATACTCATCAATCTTAGGTTGAATGTCAAGAGAAGCACTAGGATAATCAGGTTCAATTGCACGACCAGAAGATTGTCCATAAACTATACCAACCTTCTCATAATACATATCCAAATCAGTACGAGTAGTACTATATGTCTGGAATTCGTCACTAATACTAACAGCATTTACACCATCAGCGTATTCAAATACAGTTAGTTTATGATGTGAGAAATTAGGAACAAGTTCATTAGTTGTATAATCAGCATAACACTTACCATTTGGATCTGCATCAAATACAGAGAATTGCCAAAAATAACAAGCACCAGTTACACGAAATACTGCTGACCTTTCAATATTATCATTTGTTGGGTTTGGAACATACTTTGGTCGAATCTTAGTCTTACGAAGATCCATACCAACCAAAGAAGTTCCTCTCGGAATAATAACTCCACCATATATACTGTTCAGTTTATAAAGTTCATTATCTGCGGAATTAAGATCAAAGTTTGATGTGGAATCAAAAGGAGGTAAGTCATTAGATACTGTACCATTTCTTAATCTATAGTTACTTGCTCCATCCGGAATCCATCCAGGTCTATTATCAACAATATGTTCGCCGGGATATATTACAATTGTCGTCTTACCAAATCTATCATTATTCATACCTCTTTGATATGAAAATCTCGAAGATTCAATCAAAGCACGTTGTATAGTCTTAAATGGGCGAGTTAAAGAATTACCCTGATTCTCAACTCCATCTGTCGCATCTAAGTCATTTGGATTGACATAGAGGATTGTTCCTCTTGCCGATTTTAGAAAATTCTCTAGTCGTGAGAGACCCATCTTATTAACTGTAGTTCTTGTTATGGATTATTTATCATACAAAAAAAGGCATCTACCACATAGACACCTTGCACACCAGATTATTTAGGAATTTAATTTTGAAATGTATTGATAAATCAAATCCCATTTAAACTCATAAGTATCACCATTCTCATCTTGAAGGTAAAAAGGAATATTTGGATGCATTCTTTTCGCTTTATAAAATTGATTAATCATTTCATAATCATCATCAATCCAACGTTCATGTTCCAACTCTTCATCACTCATCCTCAATTTGCCCATCATACTCCTTTGTTTCTATCAAATATTCTATGGTAGTAGCAATATCCTTCATTGCTTCACGAAGATCATATTGTTGTCCAGATTCCTGCTTTCGCATTAGAGTATCTAGCATGGTCCAACGCCATTGCTTCATATCTTTAGAGTACCATATCTTAATATCCATAACTTATTTATTATGAATATTCTCTTAAATAGGACTGGCGTATGATAAGGTCTCCTCATCAACAGTCTTACGTACAAACTCCAATACATTCATAAACTCTTCCACTGTGTCACAATTCACAGTCTTTTCATCACCTTCACTTGATGTAATATAAAAAGTTCTCTTTACAGGATCTACTACACACTTGGTCAAATACTCATCATCTTGCATAAAATTCGTGCAATTATTTAAATATTATATAGCATTGACCAAAAGATGTCAAGCTACTGAGTATAAGTATTATGAAGAGTTGAATTTGGATCAACCTTCCACTCAAGAGTACCATCCTTATCAGTGGTTCTTTGTGGATGATCTTCCCAACTATCTCCTTCATACTCTACAACAAGACCATTTACATCCTTTCTCTCTGCATAAATGTGATAAAAACAATCAATTGGGAATCCACCCTTTGCTTGGAGATAAACTTTCTTTTCATCCCATCTCTTCACAATAATATCTTGATGTGCCCCAATCGGTTGCAACTGAACTGAAATACTATCAATATGAACAAAATCCTTCCAATAAGCAGGTAATTGTATTTCTTTTTGATTCCTTAACCTTCCTCTATAATAAACTCCAACTTCTGGTCCCTCAATACACGCATAAGAAAGACGATGACCTTCTCCTTTAGATGGATGAGGAAGATCAAATAATTTTGGTTTACCGTCGGCAGTACTAAATCTTGAAGCAAGTCTTCCCTTCCAAAGACAATCTACCGCACCAGTAACATACATATCCCCCGTAACAAATACCGCATTGGGAGATCCTCCTTGAACATAAAGTGCATGTTGACCTGGTTTATTATCAGGATCATCATTAGTGTTAGGCCATGAAACATTTAAAGTGCCCTTAGGATAAGGAATAGCACCAGGAGGACCAACAACCATTGGACCTTCTACATGAGCAGACCCATTAATTTTTTCATCACCTACTCCAATGGCACCACAAACTCCTGCTCCAACTTGTAATTGCCCTCCTACAGATACGTCATCAAATGCGTAAGCCATTTTTTTAAGTCCTCTTATGTTTGATCTTTGTTTTGTTCGGATTGAAATCTCTTACCACCCGTTTTAGAATCTTTTACAGCACATGCATCAGTAACACCCCGAATTACTGACCCATATATTTTTAGAACACTATTTGCAGTAACCTGTCCAATTCCAGTAGTAGAAATTTTATACATCACTTTAGCATCTATTAAGACTTTTTTAGTCTCATGGATCATAAAAGATTCTGTAGCACTACATACAATGTTTCCTTTACTATTACCTTCCCCAATTGCAACCAATTCAATATCAGTTCCTTGGAGTCTAATCTTACCATTATGGGCTTTGATAATAATATTACCATTTTTAGACTCTAAGCACAAGCTATCTTGTGCTTCCATATTATCACTACCACATTCAAGTTGAAAATTACCAGGACTTGTTGAACATGTCCATCCCTTCCTAGGACCATCATTATCTAAAGAAAATTGATGACGACCATCCTTTCCTTCAACTATAAAAGCAGAAGTTACTTGTCCTACATAATCAATCTGACCCATAGTAATGGTGCCATGCTCATTTCCCCAACTTTGAGCTGAATAATTTTGCTTCGCTTGAGTTTTACCTGTTCTATCAGGACTAATATTCTTAGCGACTGGTCCAGATTTATCTAAATTGATGGATGAGGATGGCATTTTTCTTTAATATTATTGTGGGGTTCCTGGAATATCAAGTCTAGGATCATTACTGCTAATGTCAGTACCCTGTCTCTGAATTGCAGATGGAGGTGTAGTAACTGTAGCATCAATACTTTCTTGTAGTGTACTATAAATTTGTATTAATACACCAGCAGTTTCATAATATCCAGCATATCTAACACCTTCTTTATAGAAGACTGCACCATAATATGGTTTACCATTATAAAACCCAGTTCTCTTTATACCAGCTAAATCTGTAACCTGAATGATTTTAGCAGGTGGAATTGGCAATCCAGTTCTAGGATCAATACCATCAGGTAAAAGAACTTGTGATTCAATAATAGGTACAATATGAGCATTAACCCCTGTAGGTGTTCCTGGTGGAGGTCCACCAGCAGCTGTTCCTGGTGGTGTTCCTGGTCCTTCTCCTAGTCCTGTTCCTGGTGGTCCTGGTGGTGTTCCTGGTGGTCCTGGTGGTGTTCCTGGTGGTGGTCCTGGTATTATGGTAATGTCAGGCCACTCAGTAACTGTTGGATCGTCCGGCGGTCCCTCTGGAGGTGGGGGTGTTAGGGAACGCAATACCTCCCCCACTGGGCCAAATTCGTCGACTTTGATATTATATAAAACAGGATCGGCATCTGGCATCTCTACTTTCAATAGATCTCCTGGACCATAATTAATTCCTGGATTAAGTATATTGAAACCCGTTATAACACCTACAACTGGATAATTTATTGGATGTTCTGGATCTCTTTCTTTTGGAAATCCATTACCTGGATCAATAATGCGAACATCTGTAACAACACCTTTTCCTTCTCTTATCTTAGAACATGGAGGAGGAATGCATTCCATAGAAACTGCAATTGGATTATCCACCCACGAATCACTAACAACACGTCCATCAGGACCATATCTTGTCAATGCAAGAGGTTTAGTAATCTCTAATACCATTCCTGTAGGATTATCATAAAATATATTACTGCCATCAGAATTATCCAATTCAACTCTTATAGTTTGAGGTCCTGAATTTGTAATAGACACTTTTGAATGACTGGAATTTCTATCTCCATTAAAATTATTAGTTGCATCTAAAAGTTTCTCATCATTAACATAGAATCTTCCAATATTATCAGCTATAAATCTAACATCATAATCACCAGGATGATCGAATTTCACACCTGTCCAAGTCATAATTTTTGTTCCAAGAATATCATCATTATATAATGCTAAATTCAAATCCTTTTTAACAATTGGAGCTACATTCATTTTATTCATATAAGGACCCCAATCCCTTTCCAGATAATGCATAAGAAATGGACCATCATACCGCACTCCTTCCTTAATAGTACCACTATGAGTTACATTTTCAGCAACAACAGGGGGAGGATCCCAAGGAATTTCGTAAGTTAAATCATAAGTCCAATGACCCAACTTACCTCCACGTGAATAACTATGACGACGCTTATTCCAATGTTTGAATGTTCCTTCAACTGCACCTATCTGCAAATCATCACCATCTTCAGCAGTATCAATAACTTCACCAAAAATATACTGATTCTTTCCACCATTAGGAATACCATCCTCCCACTTCTGCTGCTCAACAGCGAACTTACCTCTTCCTAATTTTGAAACAAATCCTTGTTCACAACGATCAAGATTTTCCTGCCACTCAGCTTTATTAACTGAAAATAAAACATTATAAACAGTATTAAGTTTTACTTTCTTTTTAACTTTTTGTATTCCTGAAGAAAAGAACATACTCTTTTTACCTTTCTTTTCTGTCACCTCTGTAGGATTAATTGTAAACCTATGAGATCCATCCTTAGCAGCAAAAGTACATCTTAAACCACTTATATCAGGATTCCAATTAGGATCATCCTTAGAATCAATATCATTTTTTGACATACTCCAAAGCATCTGATCGTCCGTTCGAATACTACCTCCCGGACCATTACCAAAATGACCAAAATGACCCCAATCATCAGTTCCATCCTTACTGCGGAATCTTCCCTTATCACAAGTAACTACTAAATCATCAAAAGGACCCCTAACATTTCCTACACTAAATGCGAATTTTTGACCTGTTGTTTTTCCATCTAAAATATTTCCTCCATGCCTACCCCCACCAGTGCTATTAGTTTCAAATCTAACTCCATAATCTACCCCACTCTTCAACTCAACACACTTTTCATCCGTATTTGTTAATACTATTACCTGTTCGGCATCAACATCATGTCCCCAATCAATTGATGGTTTAAAATTAGGGTACTTATATGAATAATCAGTATTTAATTTGCGTCCATCAGAGAAAAATCTTCCTGTAGAACACGTAACAATTAAATCATCAAAATCACTACCACCTGGACGATCTTCAAATTTAATAGTTTTCCAATTATTCGTAAATCTTATCTTACCCTGATGTCCTAATATATGAACCTCATCTTTTCGTCCAAAAGGTATACTAACTGTCTTTGTACCTGCTCTTGCTATACTAAAGGCAAAAGGTTGTCCTGGAGCCCTGAGTACAAAGGTATTAGTATCACCTGCGTCACTTGAAACATTAAAGGTTACTTTTTCTTTCTTAGCATTCAGAGGAGTTATAATGAATTTATTAGTAACATCACCTTCTTTTGGACCAGCCTTATACTTAACCTTATTTCCATCTACAGAATGGAAATATCCACCATCAACTTCTATGGCTGAAGCATTATTATAAGCATTATTATTAGTACCAATAACTAATTTTTTAGAATTACCATATTGTCCATTTTCTATTGTCAATTTAATAGTGCTATCAGGACATCTTGCTCCACTATCGTCAGTAGCATGAGGTCCCAAACTTCCATCACTAACAATAGTTACAGTATAATCCTTACCATACTTTACTGTATGTCCACCACCCCATCCTTCATCACTTGATATACTAAAGATCTTAAACAAATCACCAAATTGAACTCCATGAGCACATCTATTTGGTGTACCACTATATCTTCCAGATGAAGTCATTCTAACTTTAACTTTACCACTACCAGTAGCATTTTTACCAGCAGTACTTCTAAAGCAAACAATATTAGATCCTTTAATTTTTTTACCAAATACAAATCGTCTTAAAACATGAGCAAAGACATCAAAATCAACATCTTTAAATCTAGTAGGATCAGAAACACCTTCCCATGTAGCATCAGAAGCACCTGGTTCACCTACCCAATCTCTTGCACTAAAAATTTTCTTTTCAATATGATCATATTCAGTAGTATTTCTATTTTTAACATCAACTCTAAATTTCCCTTGACCCTCAAAAAGCTTAATTCTAACTTGTTTGGGATCTCCTTTATATCTAGATATTGCTAAACTAGGATCCCCATATTCAGGTTTCTGGGAACCTTTAATATAAAATCTAGCATCATCATCTGCCAACATCTTAAATATATACCACCCATCATATGGAATATTAACATTCCACTCATTAGTAAACCATTGTCCACCAAAGTCAGTACCAGTCCAATTTAGAGGAGGTAGAGGAGACATAGCATACTTATTCATAAACTCACTCCACATTGTTTCACCATTCTTCTCTTTCTTGTTATTTCTTACTGGATACCATACTTTATCAGCATCATCTGCAAATCTAGTAGTCCAGAATGGATTATTAGGACATCTTCCTTCTGATATAGGTTTCTTTTGTACAGGTGGTTTAGCTAAAGGAGCCTCAATTGTAAATGCCACACCCATTGGATTTTGATACCAAGACTGAGGCTTCATCTTTTGAGCTTCTACAAAAGAAAGACTAACTTTTACTGCTAGTGACATTGGGTTAGCACCTTTAAGAGCAATATCATTTATTGACCTTGTTGAATTTGCTTCCCAAGCCTCCAATTGTGCTTCATCAGCAGAACCAACATTAGGACCGCCTTCATACTGACAGAATCTTCCATTTATACTATGGAATTTTCCTCCACTACATGTAAGTACTAAATCATTATAATCATTATCATTCCAATCTTCCATCTTCAAAGTACGACCATTATTAACAATTTTTATTTTAACTCTACCATTTCCACAATCACTAGAAATTGCAACATTATATTGTTTACCAATTTCTACATTTTTAGTGGATGATCCATTCCTTGTTATTGTAAAGAGTCCGGTAATAGAAGAGTGATTTGTACAACCAGCAGAAGAACCTTGATTAAAGGTAACTGAAGTCATTACTGGTTTTTCAACTTGAGTCCTTTGGAATTCTTCTAACCTCGCAGCTTCCATTTGTTCTTGAGTTAATGGCTTAAAGGAATAAGTTCCACCCTCTGTCTGAGTCAAATTTGCTGTAATTTTATAACTACCCTTATTAAAGAACTCTCTATAAAGACCCGATCCTGTAGATTTGCCATTAATAAAACCATTTTTATTGATTACATTAATTCCGTCTGGTCCTTCAAAAACAAGTTCCACAGAATCATCTACGTCAACCTTAATGTTATAATCACCATTCATTGGAAAATCAACATTATTCCATACAATTTTATGAGTTCCTGAATAAGCCTCACCCAGTACTTCTTCTCTAGGGTTAAAAGGAGTTACTCCATACTCATTTAAGAATCCAGATTTTGAATCAGCATCTCCTACCTCATTTATTCTCCACATTTGTCCGTTAGGAGATGAAGTAGGTGTTATCCACTTAGAACCCGTTGTAGTAAAAATTTCTTTTGTTTGAATCTTGGAATTAGTTGATCCTTTTAAATCTTGATTATCTTTGATTTTTTTTGTTACTTCATAAGACAAATCCCAAGTCCAACGACCCTTTGAACCTCCACGTGAATAACCGTGTCTATGTCTATTACTAGATCCAAATGTTCCCTTAGTAGCACCTAGTTGCATATCATCATCGTCATTATCAGTACCAATAATATCTGCCATAATATATTTGCCCGTACTATTAGCCTTAGCAAAAGGCTCTTCATTAGGTCTTCTTCCCATATTTTCAATTAGACCTTGCTCACATTGAGTAATCTTTTCTCCATGCAAAGGATTATTAATAGATGCCCATACTTTATATTTTGTATTAACTTTTACTCTCTTTACAACTTGTTGTACCCCAGAAGTCCATCGCAGTCCTTTACCCCACTTCTGATTACCCTTATCATTCTTAATTTCATTCGATCTAATAGTAAATTTATGAGACTTATCTGCAGAAAGAAAAGTAAATTGCAATCCAGTAGGTGAATCAGGAGTCTTCTTTGAAGATGTATTAGTTTGTTTGGGCATACTCCAAAGCATCTGATCGTCCGTTCGAATACTACCTCCTGGACCCTTACCAAAATGACCAAAATGACCCCAGTCGTCAGTTCCATCCTTACTACGGAATCTTCCTTTATCGACAGTCACTACCAAATCATCAAAAGGACCCCTAACATTTCCTACACTAAATGCAAATTTTTGACCTGTTGTTTTTCCGTCCAAAATATTTCCTCCATGCTTACCTCCACCAGTGCTATTAGTTTCAAATCTAACTCCATAATCTACTCCACTCCTTAATTCTCCACACCAATTATCAGTCTCTGTCAATACTATTTGACCCTCTACATCAGCATCATGTCCCCAATCAATTGATGGTTTAAAATTAGGGTGCTTATATGAATACTCAGTATTTAATTTTCTTCCCTGAGAGAAAAATCTTCCTGTAGAACACGTAACAATTAAATCATCAAAATCACTACCATCTGGGCGATCTTCAAAATAAATTGTCCGCCAATTATCAGCAAATTTTATCTTACCCTCATGCCCTAATATATGAACCTCATCTTTCCGTCCAAAAGGTATACTAACGGTCTTCGTACCTCCTCTTGCTATACTAAAGGCAAAAGGTTCTCCTGGAGCCCTAAGTACAAAGGTATTAGTATCACCTGCGTTACTTGAAACAGTAAAAGTAACTTTCTCCTTCTTTTTAACATCAAGAGGAGTTATAATAAACTTT
>PVBE012852138.1_pt1 | contig 19649 bp, 6 predicted proteins | sample 1631181 | NCBI WGS metagenome assembly PVBE01 (sample SAMN08397723, study PRJNA350692) | Marine metagenome, whole genome shotgun sequencing project. | isolation source: water | place: Pacific Ocean | collected 2012-04 | reverse complement strand
GTGTCTCACTCAGTTCCGGGAGCGGATGTTCAAGGTACAACTATTCAGCTTGGACAGTTGTTGCAGATGAAAGGTATCAGCCTTTCGACATTCAGAACAAAGCATCCGTTTATTGAAGATCCTGAAGCTGAAGGCAGAAGGGTTGACGAGGAACAATTAGAAGAAGCTGTTATGGTTGCTATACAACAGCAAGCTGTTCAGGGTGCGTTGCCTGTAATTTATATATCTAAAATCGAGAAGTATCGTAAAAAAGGATTAGATATTTTTGAAGCTATAGAAAAAGCTGATGAGGAGATTAGAGAAATGCAAGCGGCGGAAGCCCCTCCTCCAGAAGCACAACAAGCTATATCTCCTGAAGAAGCGATGGGTCTTGCTGGTCCTCCTCAAGCTTTACCACCTGAAGCTATGGCACAAGGCGCACCTCAAGAGGTAGCTCCTCAACAAGCGATGGCTGAAATGCAAGCGGCGTTAGCGGCAGGTGGCTAATGGCTAGGACAGCACTTAAACCCGATAAAGCTGGTGGTGTGCAAGCTCCTGCGACTTCTCCTGATGTCCAATATGCTCAAGGAGAAGTAAACACACAAGCGCAAGATCCTAGTGCAGGCGGGATAGGTTTACCTGATAAGAGGGGTGTACCTGCTCAAACTTTGCAAGGTTCAGATGGTGTTGTATCAGCGTCTACGATGCCACCTGAGCAACAAGCTTTACAAGCCGCGAGAGGTTACAATCCTAGTCTTACTGCTATGGATGCACCTGATGATTTTCCTGATACAGATATAACTGCTGGTTTGAATGAACAGATTCAATCTATGGAAAGTATGCATCAAAGAAAAATGGCTTCTATGTCTAGGATGCTTATAGCAGGGCTGGAAAAGTCTGATGATCCTCTTTTGCGGGGTATGGCACGAAAAGCTAAAGCAAACGGACAGATATGAGCAATGGGTATGAAACCCCAACACACGTTGGTGGAGGGTCACGCGGGGGTCGTGGTGGGCAGACAAAAGTAGGTAGCCCAGATGGGCAAGATTTAGATCTTGAAGAACTTATTTTGAATAATAAAATCGCTCGTTTAGATATGGTGACAGGCGGTCATCAACTATTTCAGTTAGATAATGAAGGTATCATGCAATTACTTTTAGCAGATATCGCAATAGAAGATTTCGATCAAGCTATTGATGATGCTTTAGGAATGGTACATAAAAATAAAGCAGTCGAGTATTTAGAGGGAATGGATAAAGAAAGGCAGAAATGGTATTACGATTCTTTGCCTGTAATGTCTCAACAGATGCTCACAAGAACTGGGTATGAACGTCCAAAAAAAGGAAGGTTCACACGCGCTGTAGATAAGTTACAAGAATTGCAGAGTAAAATACCTATTTTGGGGAAGGTGCAGGCAAAATGGGGTATTGCTCCTATCTCTACTATAGGTGGCGTTTTAAGTACTGCCGCTGAAGGAACGCTTGATGCGATTCATGCAGATATTAATCAAGCGGCACGAACAGGAAGAACCCTTAGTCACACTTTCACACAACCCAGCCGCATGTGGTCTTTCGGAGAGTTGGGTGAGTTTTGGGAGATGGCAGAGTTCGCTGAAACTAACTTTGCACCTGAAGCTGTAACCGCGGCGAGAGATCAATTAGATGGCAATGAAGAAGCATTAAATATAATGCTCTCTCAGGTAAGGCATGGTGATGCTTTAGAAGGTACGCTTGCATATTTTGAAAAACAAGTTGATGGGGATTTGCTTAAAGCGCGTCAGTTGGCAGAAGCTTTTCTTAAAAGCCCAACTGTTGCTTCTACAGGATGGTATGGCGCTTCACGGTATTTGAATGCTGGTAATGTTCGTGCGGTAAGTGATTTCCCTGTTTACGCGCTTCGTCAAACGGCTTTACAAATTCCTCCTGCTTTTGGTGGCGCAAGGATAGAAGATTTAAAAATAGGGAACATAGGTTTTGAAGGGTTAAAAGAAAAATATAAACAAGGCGGTGATTATCTCAGCGCTGAAGAAGGTTGGATTCCAGAACATATGTGGCATGGTTCACAAGGAGAACAACTCGCTCTTTCTAAATCTGGATGGCCTCGTACAACCGAACCAATAGTTATAGGTGTAACTGAATTGGCGGCGATCATAATGCTATCTCCTCTTAACACGGGTATGACAGCGTTGCAAAGAATTTTAAGAGCGCGCGCAGGTATTAAAGCTCCGCATGAATTTCATGGAGGTTATCAAAAACAAATACATGAACAGTATGTAGCTACTAGCGCTCAAAGAGCTATGGATGATTTAGCTGGTTTAGGGAAAGATGCGACTTTTGATGAGATATTAGCAAAGTTTCCTCAGTTAGTTAAAGAGAATGTTACTCATAGATCAGGAATGTCAGCAGGAGAACTTAGAGATGTTATTATCGCGTGGGCTAAAGAAAATGTCGCGGCTGGGGATATGTTTTTTGCGAGAAGTTCTTGGTGGAGAAGACAAGAAGTACGTTCTTTAAACAGGAAAATAGATCAAATAATTCATCATTTTAGGATGCACGACGAATGGGTGATTCAACAACAAATAAGAGTAACAAGCGGGCGGGGAGGTAGCACACCGTATACAGGGTCGCCTGTTTGGGAGTTAGCGCAACAAGATGTTAGGTTCAAACCTTTAATTGAATCCATGTTGAAATACCATGATGAAGCGAAACTGATACGTGGTAATCGAAAAGTTGAATTTTTTGAAATGGTTCCAGATCCTACAAATCCTGCTGAGTATATTATGGGACAAGCCAAAAAACTAGGAGTAGGTAAACCCGGATTAGATGAGTTTGATGGATGGTGGTCTTTTCTCAATGAGGCAGACGGAGCTAGCGCGCTTTTACATTTAGGTGGCAGAAGTCAAGTTGCGAGATACTACCCGCGTCTTTCTTATGCGTCACGAATAAAGTTAAGGCACAATTTATTTAAGCGTAAATGGCTTGGTACTGCTAAAGACAATTTAAATAGTGTTAGAAGTGATACTTTTGCTATGTCTGTTGAAGAGTCGTTGGGGTATCAAGAACAAATCATTGCACAGAGAGTATTTGGAGAACTTTCTAAAGGTGGTAACAGAGGGTTGCAAAAACTCACTGAGCAAGAAGTAATTCAAGCTGTTACAGACTTTCCAATGTTTGAGGAACGCGCAAGAGCGACAGCAGGTACGACTGCGACACGGATAGAACAAGGCGATGTTGCTGACCTTAAATCAATTATTGAAGCTGAGAAAGATCGCGGCTATGAAACTTTATACAAGGTTTACCGTGATGTTATTGTAGGTAACAAAACAATACAGGAATTGGATTATTTAAATGTAGAAAGAACTGTATACAATCCTGAAACTGGTCAAGATGACATTGTGATTGACACTTCTTTAAAAGATTATTTATCAAATGAAACCTTGCCTTACATAGACGAATACTTAACTGCTCATGTTTCAACTGTTGGTATACCCAGATTCAACGAAAAGGGTTTAATCAAATATCCAAACACTAAAAAGGCGCTTTTCAGAGAAGGTAAACGATTTGTTGAAAATATGAAAAGAGGGTTGATTACAACCCCCGGAAGTCTTGACAACGAGTTGCTTCTCAGAATCCCAATGGAGATAACTCCAAGATCGACTAAGACTTGGTTAGAACTTTCCGAATCTGGTCTTGAGGTTGGTCCGATGAGGTTGAATCTTGAAAAAGCAAAGATAAGCACACCTAAACAATTCCAGAATCTTGTAGATGAAAAAGGTGTTAAATGGGTTGCTGAAGAATTACGGGTTTCTGTTAAAGATTTAAACAAATTTATTAAAGAGGAACTTCATTGGTTGCGTCCTGAAACAGAAATGTGGGATGGATTAGGGAAGATAACAGATTTTGGTATGGCGGCTATATACCAATTTACTTGGAAGTCGCATGAATGGGCATCACGTTTTTTTCGTATGGTACCTAAACGAGGTAAAGGTGGTTTAGATTTAGAACACCCATTAGAAGCAGTAACAGAATTCCAAGCGTTATCAAGAATGGGTACAATGGCAGAGCAACCTACTCATGTTGTAGACGCTTTGCTGACTAGATATGTTAATGCGCCACTTGGCGAACGAATGAATATTAATCACGACTGGTTGTATGACATTATAGGAAGAACAGGAGCCATGCATTATGGTGACGATAAAGCTCTCGCTATAATCAACAAGTACACAGGCAGACAGGGTACTTCTTTTTCTGCTACCCAATCAGACAAATGGCAGGGCAGAGGGAAAGTAGACAGAGCATCTGCTTTGTTCCCTACATCCGCTAAAGCTGGACAACTTTCGATGGCGAAAGCTATACCCGATTGGAGAGAAGTCGGGAGACTTACTGCTCATATGGGATGGATGAGAGCATTAGGATACAAGATTGGTTTACCTACAGCAGATAAATTTATTAAGGAATGGTGGTCTTCTACTGTAGTTTTCAAAGTTGGTTTATTAATCAAAACAGCTCCAGATGAATTAACTAATATTGTATTACAACACGGTCTAATAGATCACTTTAAAGCTAGATTAGCTAATCGTTCTATCGGTTTAGTAAAAATACATAATGAATACGGACAACGTATAGAAGTACTTCCGGGAGCGCAGTTGTATGAAATTTCACCGAAAACTGGTGAGCCTTTAACTAAACAAGGAATGTTGGCTAAAGCGGCAGGTATCTCTCCGATAGCCAGTCAAAACAAATTCATTTGGACACCTATGTTGATTGCAACTCGACGGTTAGTTCAACTTGGTGGAGGGAGCCGTAAAAGGTTAAGAAATTTAGCTGAAAAGAATCTTAAAGAAAGCGATAGATATAAAGGTCAGTGGGAATCTTTGCCATATCAGGCTCGTAAAGAGTTGATTATGGCAGAGATGAGGAGTCTTATAAAAGGTGGACCGGGATCTAAATGGACTTCTACTGCGCTTAATAATTTGATGATGTTTGTAGAACAGAAAGCAAGAGTCTTTGATCCTGACGATTTAATTACACTTGCTACCTATCCTACTACTAGCGAGGGAACTGTTAATCGTGCTACAGAGGCCGCACAAAAGTTAATGGATTGGTCGCATGATAGTATACGTGAATCTATAGCTTTAGCTTATAGTCATCCTCTTATTTATGAAGCGGCTACAGAAGAACTATATACTCCTATACAGCATTTCATAGAATTAGGTAATCCTGCGGCGACTGATGAACAATTACGACAAGCCGCTACTGGTTTAGATCCTCAAAGCGTTTTGTATGAAGTGCCTATGAAAATGGTAAATCCAGTAACAAGAATTTTAGGTAAGAGTAACGACGAAACAAACTTTATGAATGCTGTTGTTAATCATATTGAGCAATGGAAATCTGAACCTGCTGTGGTAAAGATGGGGGAAGTTTTAGCTCATACTATTGATGCGCCTTTGAATTCTTTCTTCTCTGGTATCGTGCCTGATAAGTATTGGTCTGTTAGAAGAAGCAGAGGTAGAGTTGCTCCTTTGCCAGATGATTTTGTGCCACCGCCTTTGTTGCGTCAAGAAGATATTGTTTTCGTAGCAGAAGAAATAGGTGCAGAACATAGTGCTTTAGGGTATGCGTCTGTAAAAGAAGCCGATCCGTTTGCAGATTCAACTTTGCCTTGGGTGAACGAACTACATATTGATATTGGAAGTACTTATACGAGTAGTAAGTTTGTACATGATTTTATTCAAAAACCATTTGCCGATACTAACGCTCCGCAGGCTTTAAGAACTCTTACTGATATGGGATATCACGAACCTACTCTTTTGAAAGATTTAGTGAAGCTAGGAATTTATCCCAATATGGTTCCGTATTCTGACAAGTTTTTAGAATTGTTCAACGTATGGCGAGCGGAAAATAAACTTCAACCATTATCAATGACTGACAGGTTATCTGAAGCTGACATAAGAGTAGCTTGGGTGTGGCATCACGAAGTTAACCACATAAGATTTGAACACTCGCATTGGAGCAAAGAAGGTTGGAGTAATCCGGCTTTACGTTTAGAAAACGAAACAGCAGTAAATCAACTTTTGTTACACGAGTGGGGAGTACCACCACCTAAAACAATAATAAAACCTTCACAAGAAACTGCTCATTCTGTCACAAGAATAATATCTGGTGGGCAAACTGGTGCAGACCAAGCTGGATTGTATGCAGGTAAGGCTCTTGGTTTAGAAACTGGTGGAGTCGCTCCTATGGATTGGATGACTGAATACGGTGAATCTACTTGGTTAGCTGAATATGGTCTTACAGAAGCTACCAGTAAGGCTCTTACTAAATGGGCAGAACAAGCCCGTGACATGTCATTATCTCAAAAAGAACGTAGTAGAGCTTGGGCTAATTTGTACATGGAACGCACCAAAATGAATGTGGATGCGGCTGATGGAACTGTAGTTTTCACAGAACCCGGAATTGATTCTAAAGGTAGCAAAAATACAATCGAGTATGCTTTAGATCCTAAGCAAGGAAAAAATCATCCTAAACCTGTTTTAGAATTCAAGACAGATCGTTTCACTGAAGCGGATTCAAAACGGTTATTAAACTGGCTTCGAAAGAATAATATTACTACTTTAAATATTGCTGGTCATCGTGCTTCGCATGTAACTGAGCGATACAGAGGGCGTCAAAGAAAGAAAAAGTTTCTAGCTGTTCGCCCTACTAAAACAATTAAAATGGAATTTGTTTTTGGTGACAAGAAAAAAGGGACGTTAAGAAGAGCCGTAGAAGGTACAACTGATAATACTTTTGATGCTATTAAAGCAGGGGAACGTACTGCTACTACTCGAAAATCTGGTCCGCAGTTAGACAACATGCTTCCAAATGACATTGTTATTTTCAGCAAGAAAGTAGGAAAGAAAACAGAACAGATTCATGCGCGTGTAGTCACGGTGCGTAAAACATCTGAAACAACTCCTGAAGAATGGGCAAAATTAGAAGGTTATTTAGAACGAGATGCTGTAAAGAACTGGACAGAAGGCAAGAAGTATGGGGTAGGACATTCACAACTTATATTCGAATACATACCTGAACAAGAAGTCGCTTTCCTTGCGTCAAACGTAAAGATTCAGAATTTCTTAGAAGACACATTACAAGCAGGGCTTCTTTCATCGGCATTACAAACAAAAGGAATCTCACATTTAGATGCTCCGACTTTAGATAGGATTTTGACAAAAGAACCTAATGCTGTTTTCTTGTTTGGCGATAATCTTTTAGGGAAAGGTAAAGCGGGTCAAGCTGTTGTAAGAGATCATCCTAAAGCTATAGGTATCCCTACTAAGAAACTTCCTTCAAAAGCGGATAATGCTTTCTTTAAAGATAGTGAACTTGCAGATAACAAAAAAGCTATTGATGCGGCGTTCGCTCGGATACCTCCGGGATCTATCGTTTACATTCCTACACATGGTTTAGGCACTGGAATGGCGGCTCTTAAAACAAAAGCACCTAAAACATTTGCTCATCTTCAAATGAGAATTAATGGTTTGAATCCTAAGAAACCAGTTGATGTTCATCACACTAAAGGTAAAGGTACAATTTTAAGTAACTTCGCTGAGGCTCCTTTCATGTTTAGAGGTAGACAGTATTTAACTGCTGAAGGTGCTTATCAGGCATACAAGTCAGGTAAGCATGTTCCGGGTTTTGAAAAAATAAAAGGTACTACCGCTAAGAAAAAAGGTGGTTCACTTACTACTGATACTAAAAATGATAAAAATATTGATTTAATGAGAGAGATTCTTAGAGAGAAGTACGAGCAAGTTCCACAGTTTAGACAAGCTGTAGAAAACGCTGGAGTTATAACACATTCAGTTGGTGGTAAGTCAATTTGGCGAGATAAATTCCCAGAGTTATTGGAAGAACTTAAAACTCCTTACGCTCAGAGAAACGAATGGGAATTCCAAGGCGAGGATCTTGCACCTGCCGAGATGGTAGATAGATCAGTTGAATGGGCGCAAAAAGCACATGATCTGGTTACTGAACAGGGTTGGCGACAACCTTTGCGTGAATATTACGACAAGATGGAAGCAGGTATAGATAAGGATTTAACTTTAAAACAAATGCTAGAAATTTTACCTGTTAGAGATTCTTCACCTGAACTTAAACGCTTTATAAATGATTTATTAAGACCGATTGATTCTGGCGATGAAGCTGTGGCTTCTCGCGCGTTAGCTTTCCTTATCAATGATAAAATTGATGCAACGAACTTACGCGGGGCTAATACTACGGATGTCTTTAATGCACAATTAGAAGCATCTAACGCAGAGTTTTCCACACCAGAAGGTATAGATCGTTTATATTCATTACGGTCTGTAGCATCACAAGATCCAGTGATTGCTAGAACTATGAGTCCTCACGGCAGAAATGAAATAGAAACTTGGTATCCGCAAGTTAATGGTGAAGTAGGTTTGCATCTTGCGTATTTGTTCTCTAGGTATAGTGTCAGTGGAGCGGTGCCACTTGTACAAGAAATGCAAAAAGCATTGATCGGATTTTTGACTAAAGAGTTGGGTAACACAAAAGAAGCTGGTCAAGTTTTCATGTTGTTAAATCCTGCTAATAACCCTAATGAAAAGATTGCTCCTGAAGTTTGGATAGACAATTTACTGAATTTAGGGTATACAAAATTAACCGAATTGCATCAACAAAATGCTGGAGCGGCTATAGGTAGTTTCAGACCGTTACCACCAAAACACGGTTTGAATATACAAGCAGTTGATCTACTTGCGGTAACAGCCAATCCGTTAGATGCAGAAAAAATAAGAACTGCTCTTGAAAATTGGAACACTTGGCTTACGGAAACTGGTGGTAAAACAAGTTCATTAATGTTTCAGAATGTTCAACCACCTGCAACTAATCTTCCTTTGAAAAGAAGACTTATTTCAAAACCTGAATATCAAGCAGATTTAGCTTTCGGACGCACACATGGCACCACGGAAACATGGTCTGTACCGCGACAAGGATATGCAAATGAGATAATGAATCCACCTTCTGTGCATCTTTGGGGCGATGATTGGGCTAATAAACAAGGTGTGCCTAGAGGTTGGATCGAAGAAATGAAAGACGATTTACCAACTGGTAAATGGATACGTGAACAAGGAGAGACACCCTCTGTTGCAGATCCTTCTTTCTCGGAAGCTTTTTTTGGGGAAGATTACCCACTTCCTAAAGTTTTACCAGACGTTCCTGCAACTCCACCTGTAACCAGTATTGATAAGCGTCTTTATTTAGAAGAGGAAATAGCAATTCTCGCTGATGCTATAATGTCTTTACCAACCGGGTCAGCCGTAAATTATTTGTACTCTCCACTAGCAGGGTATAAAGAAGTCATCCCGTCATACGACATATTCGGTCATAGTGTCAATAAGTTAGTCAAACTAATTAATCAGGCAGGAGAAGAAGGGTGGGCAGTAATCGAACTGGAACGTGAAATATGGCGTGTTCTAGGCGATATGCCAAGTGTTGAAAAATTTGATAGAAATATAGATTACATAGGAACTGTTGGTGGGACTAAAGCAAATGTTTCTGAATGGATTTCAGATGAATATGGACCGGGATTAGAAAAATTTGATGGTATAAGAAGAATCTTTAAAGACGATAATGGATTTGTTGAACCTCTTAGAACAGTACCTACACGCGATTTAAAAAATCAACCTTACGGAGATATAGCACAAAAATTTGAAGGCGAATTCTTTGAACCTTGGAAAGGTGTCACATACGCAGAAGCTCAATTTGGTGCAGGCGGTCCAGCCTATGTCGCCACCAGAGGAGATGCGTTTGATTCTGGTGCTACATATTGGCCTCATAAAGGCTCACGACAGAAAGATCCATTAGAAGGCGAAGCTCCTTTCGATCCACCATCCGGCGCTGAGATTCAAGCGTACTTTGAACAAACTTTGAAAAGATTCACTCCTGAACAGATGGCTGAATTCGCACAATGGCGTAGAGATTTAACAACGAAAAGAACGAATAGTAGACACTTCAACGCTTCATGGCCTTTCATGCGTAATATACAATCAAGCGGAACTGATCCTGAAGATTTGATTCTTGCTGGTAAAGACCCTCAGAACTATCCGATGGCTTTCCAACAAACAGTTGAACAATTAACAAACGCTGGTATCCCTATTGACTTAACAGCTAAAGAAGCTATGCCTACTATCACAGCGGCGCTTGTTAGAAGCAAGATGCGAGCGGCGGTTCAAAACGGAGACAGAACTTTATGGACTTGGAGTACTGAAAAAGGTGCGGCTATCACTCCTGCTGATATAGGTGGTTTTCATAGAGGTATTAAGTATATGAGTGTTAACCCTAGAACTCAGCTTCTTAATGCGGATGAAGCGGCACCTGATCCTCATAAATTGCAGATATGGAAAAATGGTAGAACTGGCGAAGCTAAATATATTTATGATGACAAACCAGTTCCTTCTCATATGACTGAGGATGGGAGCGATTGGCATTTACAAGATGAACAATATTTAAGCAAATATGATGTGCGAGCATTGGCAGAAGATCGCGGAATTAAAATGCGTGACGAACTTAATTATCTTGCCACTACTCAAGGTAGAGCGAAACGAATGGGAATGGAAATTAACCATCCTTTGTTGTTTGAACTTACAGACACTAACTTTGTGGATAGAGACAGGTTGGCGAGATTTGTTGACAGACGACAACTTCCTGAACGAATAGGCGCAACACTACCTGTAACAGCGAATACAAAAGGAGTTAAAGCTAGATTTAATAAGATAAAGGAAGGGTTCTTCAGAGGGGTTATACATCATGGTCTTAAAGGTATGGTTCGTCAACCTATGTGGCATTTACAATTTCATAAAGCTTTAAATGGTGTAGGCAGGTATGTTAAAGAATTTAACCAGCACTCTCCAGATGCTTATAAACCTTTAGAAGAATTCTTAAATGCGTCTGATCCTATCGTAAAACCATTACCTTGGACACATTCGCATACGGCTGAACATGAAACAAATAGTGTGGTTCAATTTGATATTCCTGAATTGTATGATTTTGTTGCTCACGTAATACCTAGGTTAAATCTTGGTAATGATATGGTTTCTGTTTTCGGTCATCAGGTAGATCAGTACATGATAAACAGTAGACCAAGATCAGATTTGCTTAAAGAAATGTACGACGTTGGTGATGTGTCGATTGTTGTAAAAGGAACAGATCCTTATGGTTTAGTAAATAAGGGATATGGAACCTCAACGGTTCCTCCTGATATAGGACAAGCTAGTTTTAATTACAAAGTATTACTTGAAGATAGCCCTAGGGCAGAGCAGTTGCGAAAAATGCTTGAAGGTCCACGTAAAGGTGTTGTATCAAAAGAAAAAGAAATAATTGAAGCAAATAAAAAATTAGAAAAACTTTATAAAGAACGACATATGACTAATGAAGGTGGTCGATTGGGACGCATGAAGCGTGAGGAAGTTGTTTTATCGCAAAGAGAAAGAATGGAAGATCCACTTCATTACGTGGAAATAGCCGATAATCCGATGGCAGATAAATACTACGGTGAATTTATGAATAACACGATTTTTGTAAGAATAGATCTTCTTGAAGATTACGGACATGGAACTGCAATAGAAGAAGCGCGGTTAGCTCAGTTGGCGGCAGAAGGCTCACCTGAAACTGTAGTTCCTTGGTCAATAGAAATAATTGCTAAAAATAATGGTACTTTCTATAGGGCATTCCCTGAAACAGTAGAACACTTTGCTCATAGACATCTGATGCTAGGCGAAGAAGCCTTCATGCAAAAAGCACAATCTTTAACTGAATGGATGGCTTGGAGTACCTATCGAATTAACAACTGGGTTGAAAAAAGCGCAGAATTAGCTACTAACAGTTCATTACCGTTTGTTGATAAATGGTCGGTACGATCAGAATTGCAAGAAATAGTAGGAACACTAATACCATTCCATTTCGCGCATTGGCAGTTCTTAGAGAGATGGGTAAAAGCCGCCGCAGATGATCCTCGTATCATACCAAAATTGAATTGGACATTTATGATGATGTCAAAAGGTGGTTTCTTAGAAAAGGACGAAAAGAGTAATCAATGGAAATTGCAGGTACCTCTAGCTGAACAAGTTGTTGGTTGGATAGGTGAAACATTTACTCAAGTACCAGTTGTCGGTAGAGTATTTGATTCCAATATGGTTGGTTGGGTAATGGATGAACCTAACTTTGGCTTTCAAAACTTTATTGCAGGTTGGAATAAAGAAAACTTATTCGAATTTGGTTTGGGTCCACTCGCTAATTACGGTGTCACAGCTTTAGAGTATGCTATTGGACCTGAAATCATGGATGATGGTTTATTAGGGTTAGAAGAAAACTTTATAGTTAGTGCTAGGTATGAACAGGATACGTTTGATATGCTTTTCGGCGCTGTTATACCAAAGACAATATCTCAACCTATGTGTACATTGTTTAATTTAATGGGTGCTACTACTATTTGTACCGATTTTGCTAAAGCTCAAGTAACAGCAGTAATGCTTATGGCTATGGAAGAAGATCTTCCTGATGAGAATACAGTATTGGGTGATTTGGGTGGGTTTTCACAGGACTTTATTAACGCTGTGAATCACAGGGCTAGAGATATTTTAATCTCGAAGACTTTGTTTTGGGAGTTCGGTGGAACTACACCTTCTTATGAGGCTTTAACAACTGATGATATATGGGAATGGCAACCTAGATTCCAGCGTTCTTTGAGTTCTGGTTTGTCTTACGAAGATGCTTACCTTGAATTGTATAGAAGTTTCAAAGCTGACTTTGATGAGGATTGGGAGATTGTTCATCCTGATTCACCTATTGGTGGTGAGGAGCATTTACAAGAATGGTATAAAGAAGAGTTAAAATTCTCTGCGCTTCTTTCTGCTAAAACAGAAAAGACTGTTCTTTCAGAATTGCCTACAACAAAAGCTAATTCTGATTGGTTGAAAGAAACAGATCCTGATACTGGTATGTCTAATGGTGATTGGGTGATGTTAAATCCTCTTGCTAATTCTTATTTAATGGAGAGAGGACATACTGAGGGTGAAACAGAATACGAAAGTTATGCTAGAGAATGGGCTATAGGCGAAGGTTTAAGAACAGAAAAGCCTTGGGAAGATATAGCGATGGCTTTGTTCACAACAGTACCAGCGTCAATATTTTATCCAACGAAACTCAAGTTCGATAGGGCTGTACTCGAACTACGAAAGGCTGAAAAAGCAGGTATTCCTTTACCTGATTATTTTGATTGGGCAGATGATGGTCCTAATACTTATACCGAAGCTATAGCTAGAGTCCATCTTCGTTATAGAAAGTGGAAGATAGCTTTTGAAGCTACGCATCCTGTTTGGGCGGCTACACGAAAAGTTGATGATAACCCACGCGCAGAAACCATAGACTCTATAGGTGAATTGTTACGGGTTTATGAAAAAGGTGGTTACATACCAGAATCAGAACACAAACTAGACATGCTGTACGGTATGCAAATTATTTACAATATGAGTATGAACTTAAAGAGTTTTAAAGGCACTGATGGTGTAGTAGTTCCGGGAACTGATAAAACAGCGACAGAGTGGCGTGACGGGATAAAAACACAGGCTTCACAAGAATTCGGTGCATTTATAGTGGGCAGACCGTGGTTAAATAACTTATACTATTCTTTGTTCCAGCCCTTGCTACAAGAGGATTGGCTTATAAAATATGAAGTAACGGAACAGGAAGAAGAATTCGTGAATTTACCAGAGATTTTAGCTTTAACAGGGGGTGAATAATGGGAGGTCCATCTGTACCGTCTACAACTCTTGTGGGTGACGACCTGAATCCAGAAGTAACTGTTGCTCCTAATACGATTGTACCTAATCCGTGGGATACTACAGTTCCAACTACAACTGTATCTGCTGGCGAGAGTACAGGTATTAATCCAGATCAGGTAACAGAGAATACAGAGAGAATTACTAATCTTGAAAACGCGGCAGTTCCTTCTCGTATTATTCAAGCTCCTCACGACAAATTGCAGAAAATTCTGTTAGCTGGTCGATCACCAAACGATGTGATGAACACGATGATTAATATATTGTTAGATAACTATATATATTTTGTGCAATTTACTGGCGCTCCTCCTTTACCTGCTGACAGCATATACGCGTCTGTAGATGCTCTTGGTTTGTCAGGACAGTTCGGAGCGTTAACATCTGCTATAGGTCAGGAAGGTAAGGTTCCTTACACTGTTGAAGTTATGAGATTATCTGATCCTAAGACTAAGGGGTTGATTCGTGATTTTGAAGCTAAGGGAATGTTCGGTGAAGATTACGATGGTTACATTACTTTAGAAACTGAAGAACAAGTTCGTTTAGATAATTTTATAGCCAACAAATATAAAGGACATGAGTTCATGTTCTTAGCACCACAGGTAGATGAAAACGGTAGAAGACCGTTGTTTAACGATCCTAAACTAGGTGGAGATCAAGTCCCGATGATTGGTATTTTCCCTACTTATGACGGTACTAACATGGGTAACATTTCTAATATAGAAGAAATGATGGCAGGTATGCCTTTAGACAGGCAAAGCATTGAGTTTTTTCTACCTAATTTAGCGGCAGAAGATCCTGCTAAATTCAGAGCGATTCAAAGTCAGATGTCTATGTTAGGGTTTTACCCAGCAGGAGAAGGCGGGCAAGCCAGAGCGCCTGCATACGGAACGTATACTAATACAGATAAAATGGCGTTCTTTAATTTCACTAGTGCAATTATGAATGAACATATTCGTGTAGTGGAACACAATAGAAAGAACCCAACTGCACAACTACCTTCTACAGAAGTAAACGATTTCTTAGATAAACGACATGCAACTGTAATCTCAGAAACGACTAAGAGAAGCCAGCAACCTATTACAGATTCATCTGGGAATATTATTGCGTTGACACCTAGTCAAGGGTTGCATACAGAAGTAACTCAAGCAGTTGAAGATCTTATTAATGAAAGATGGAATCCGTTCGGTAAAAGAGTCAATTCAAATCAACGAGAAACAATAAATCAGATGTTGAATACTATGGCGGCAGAGGGTGATATTGATCTCACGAATATCACTAATGAAAACATTACTGGTGTCGCTTCTTCAGATGAACAGTTAGCTTTAGCTGATGCTTTCGGCGCAGAATTTTATGGTGGTCACGACGCGTGGGCAACTAACGTCAGTCTTGGTGTTAGTGGCACAGCAAGAGAATTTGCGCGTTTAGCTAATGAAGCAGGAGTTGAATACGATTTTGAAAATCCTACAGATTCGCAGAAACAAAACACTTATAGATGGTATTTCATTACTTTGTTAAATAAAAACAATGGAGATTTTGATAGAACAGCTAATGAATTTGCTAATACTTTCGGCGCTCAACAACTAAGAAAGATGGAAAATGTATTAGCACCTAGCGGTCATGGGTCTAATCCTGCTAATTTTTTATCTAACGCTATTACTAATGCTACTAAGACTGGTTCTTTTGGAAGTTTTGTTGGCGCTAACACTTTGGAAGAACAAGGTGAAGAACGGTTGCAAGGTATACAAACTCTCGCTAACCGTGTAGATAGGGCTGTCAAGTTTAGAGAACCTAAAAATGATGCGCGTGAACAAATAATGGGGTCTTTGCTTGATTCACTTAGAAGTTCAGGTAATCAAAGACGGGCGCGAGGTTAGTCAATGAGTATGCAAGAAGAGCGTGTAACAGGTACAGATAAACTTAAAGAAATAGGTAGAGATATATATGACTTATTACCTGATCCTGTTCAAGACGAAATAGAAGAAGCTATTGATATTACAGGTAAGTTTCTTAGTTATACTGGACCGATTGATGTACTCGATGGTTGTTGGCTACCTTTTGCTAATAATATCAGTAAACTTTTAGGCGGTAATATTGATATTTGCACACCTGTTGTTGGGAAAAGCGAACCTGAAGATATTGTAGCTATAAACGATAAACTGCATAGCCAATTTGGTGACGATGCTAATAATTTGATGCCACCTAGCGGTCATAATCCTTTAGAGGATGGCGTTGGGGTAGTTGTTGAATATGCAAATGATGAAGCTGAGAAAAAAGTAAAAGCTCGTTTAAAAGAATACGGGTTATCAACTGCTCCTAATAATCCCAACATGATTGTACCTATGGGATTGTATTCGGATAGAACTCCTTATGATATTGCTGAAGTTGATACAAACAAATACCATCTACCATCTGATGTGACTTTTGATCGTTTCAATATGATGAATGAAGTATTTGAAAATATTTACAGTCCACTTTTTTACGAACCTGAATGGGCAGAAAGTCAACAGTTGCCCGGCGCAGGTGATCTTCGAGGTAGAGGACTTGTTCGTGGTGATGTTCAGAATCCTGAACTTAGACACTCTTCGATAGTGAAGCCTGCTAAAGGAATGTTACGTGATGGTAACATGGTTCTTCCTAGAGAAAACAATAGACAGTTAGCGCGTGATTTGGCGTTAGTTATAGCTAAACAAGAAAGTGACTATGATTATAACACTGGTTGGAATGATTCAAAGTCTCAGTTAGGGGCGTATCAATTCAGTGAAGATAATTGGACGCATTGGCGTGATCGTTGGCTTGCAGATGGTACTTCTATAGGAGGAAAAGGACAGACAGTTGCTTCAACTCCTAGCTCACAACACCAAGATGCTGTAGCTAGATACAAATTTGAAAAAATGTTAGATGAAATGGGTGGAGATATAGGTTCTGTTGCTGTAGAGCATGTCGCTGGTGAGCCTGCTGTTTACAGGTATTACAACAAGGGATTAGATTTCATTTGGGATTACCGTACAGAAGCGCAAAAAGATCCAAATAGTCCTGAATTCCAACCACCTGCTGAGGAAAGCAACCATCCAACAGCGTTTGAATATGCAGGTTATATTAATCGTTCGTTGTGGAATTACATGAAAACAGGCGAAGTTGTGAAAGGGCATGAGCTTAATCCTCTCTTCCCAGATAATCATTATGAACAACATGATCCGAAAGGTGAAGCTAAGGATAGAACCCCAGATCAAAGCAGTATGGGCATGGAAGCTAATCCTGTTCCATTAGCGGAAAGGAGAAATGATGTTCGGCGTTGATTGGGATGCCGCTGATGAAGCATCAGGCGGGTTTTTTGAAGGAATGGGAATGATGCCTGCCAAAACTTGGGCTAATTTTCAAACAGAATTTGCGGAACTATTTCCGGGTTGGGATGCTTTATTTGACACTAACCCAGAATTAGAAAGCATTATATTTTCATGGTGGGAACGTGTCGGTAGTTCTTTAGATCCTTCTATGGGTTACTCGGAGATGTCTAATGTTTTAATAAACGCTATTAAAGGTAGCGACTGGTGGCGAACAACACCTGAAACTTTCAGAGATGCTTTGTTTCTGGAGGGAGAAGACCCAGCTACTTTTAAAGAAAATCTGAGAATAAACAGAGAGTATGCAGTAGAGGTAGCGTTCTCATTATTTGGTGGTGGTTTCCCTGAGTCTTTTTATGACAAGGTAGCGCGTCGCGCTGAATTGTATAACTGGAGCGATGATAAAATAAAAAAAGAGATAGTGAGATCAGCTAGGTTACAAGAATTTGATATAGGTAAACCAGATAAAGGTAGCGTTAAAAGAACTCACGATACAATAATGAATTATTCGCAACGCATGTTGACTCCTTTAGGTGGCACAGCATGGGACTTTGCTTACAAAATTAATGCTGGTGTGTTAGATATGAATGCCGCTAAAGATCATATACAAACTATGGCACAAGCTAAGTTTGGTAACTTTTTAGATGTACGTGGTTTAACTGAACAAGGTAAAACTGTTTCAGATGTTTTTGAAACTCAACAGCAATCTATTGCGGATACTTTAGAAATAGATTTTGAAGATGTTCATATGTGGAAACTTTCTATGGATGAACTATTCCCGTCTAACGGCACTACTACTAATGAGGGTCAGACAGTGCAATTAATGTCTGGTGAAAGAGAAGAGGATTCTGGTAGACGAGCCATGATGAGCGATTTTGATGCTATTGATTGGGCGAAGAAAAAAGACAGATATAAGACAACAAGAGGTTATAGAGATCAGTTAAGGAATCTTTCCGGTAGTTTAGTTCAAGTGTTAGGTAAGCGATAATGGCAATAGATCCAGAGTTCGGTGCGCTTTTACAAAGTTTAGGAGATCAAGAGGCTCAGATAAAATGGGCTGAAGATCTCGGTTTGATTAGTTCTGATGCCGCCGCGATGGTAAGACAAGTCGGTGGTTTAGGAGTAGAAGAAGCAGATTCAGCTTATGAATGGGTTCAAGGTGGAGGTGCAAAGCGTACTGATGATATGCCAGCCGATTTAGAAAATACAGATATTGATGGTCGCGGCGGGCAAATAAGACTAAAGGGATGGAACGATCCTTCTGGTGAAACTCTTCTTGATAGTAGCGGTAGCGGTGAAGGCGCTGGGACTGGTACTGGGACTGGTACCGGGACTGGTGCGGCTTCACTTATACCACCGACTATAGGTACTGGACCTCAAGCACAATTTTTTGATGATCCAGCAAAAGACTTTAGAACAGATACTTTACCTACACTAACTAATAAAGAAATAGAAGATGCTGAGGCTTTTATTAAAGCAGAATTACAAATGGCAGGGTTTGATTTACCTGCTATTAATAACATGCTTAATAATTGGATTATCCCTCGTTTAACAGGAACATATGTTCATACTGACGAAGAAGGAAATGAAACAACACTTCCTCCTGTAACAAGTCCAGAGAATCTTTTACCAGAATTGTTTGAACAACCTGAATTTAAAGCAAGATTTCCCGGATATCATCCTCGTCTTGAAGCAGGGTATAACGCTATCTCTGTTGAGGATTACTTAACTTATGAAAATAAGTTTAAAGAAATAATGAATGTTCATGGGTTGAATAAATATATTGAAGCTTCATCTAATACTAATACTATGGAAACTTATATTGGTGATCTTATAGCTGGTAATATTAGTTTTCAGCAGATACAAGACAGAATGGCTCAAGGAGTTGAAGCTGTTTTAAATGCACCTCCTGAAGTTGCACAACAATTTGAAACTTATTTTGGTGGAGAAGGAGAGAATGCTTTACTAGCTAACTTTATTGACCCTAATCAAAGTTTGTTTAATCTTAAAGATATGGCGCAAGCCGCTGTTGCGGGTGGTTATGCAATAAACATTATGGGCGATGAAGGGTTTATAGGTAAACAATTAGCTGAAGAAATAGCTGATTTGGATTACACATCTCAACAATTACAACAAGCTTTTTCTGCTGTATCTCAACAGAGTCTATTATTTGCTGAGAAGTTAGGTGAAGAAGATTACACTATGGCTCAAGAAGGTGTTAAAGCCGCTTTGAATATGGATCAAGATGTTTCTAAACGTGTTCAAAGAAGAAGACGAGAGCGTATGGGTGACTTCTCAGGTGGCGGTGGTGCTATGGTTTCAGGTACGACTACTGGATTCGGGAGCGCCAATGCCTAAATATCAAACTAGCTCTTCCAAAGGGAAGGCAAAGAAAGTACCATATAAAAAGGTAAAGAAAGGTAAACGTAAATAATGTTTAACAAAGACGTACTAGAAAGAGTGGTTGCCACATTCGCGCAATCATTCCT
>PVBE012944993.1_pt1 | contig 19651 bp, 21 predicted proteins | sample 1631181 | NCBI WGS metagenome assembly PVBE01 (sample SAMN08397723, study PRJNA350692) | Marine metagenome, whole genome shotgun sequencing project. | isolation source: water | place: Pacific Ocean | collected 2012-04 | reverse complement strand
TGAAAGATATGTGGCATTTAACAAATAGAATGGCTAGAAAAATTCTAGCTCATAATATTTGTACTGTTATAAATATAAAATTCGGGCTTAATATCTTGAGTATTGAGCCAATCGTTAATTAAAAGTCGAACATTAGATATAAGGACAAATAAGTTTAGATCTATTAAAGATGGTTAATTCGCTAATTTAATGTTTGATCATTGCACTTATTAAACCGCTTAGGACCACTAATACTACTAAAAAATTAATGATCATCCATGCAGTTAAATTAAACATAAATATATAGAAAGGATTGTAGATCACAATAAAAAGTAATGCCGTAGGTATAACATAAAGCGGAGTTTTACGATGCAAATTCCTAGAATAACTCACATATGCACCTTTAATTCCGATAATAAGCATACCAAGTAACTCAATCCATCTAACAACATTGAAAAATTGAAAGAAAAAAGATTCTCGGAACATTTCAACATTATGAATAAGGTTAAATGCTATACATATATTATTTACTAAAAAAAACAGATAAGTGAGAAAAAAAGAAACGCAAAGAACAAATAAAATATCTTTTTCTTTATCTGTATACCTATATTTACTAACCATAGCTAACCGAATTTTGTTTATTGTCCGTACTAATAAATATTACACATTACTGACTAATTAAAATCTTAACTAATTTTTGTCAGGTTCAAGAGTAATTTAATTTTAGCAGTTAAACTTCTAATTTTCTAGAGATTTTCAACTTAAAGAATATACACAAAAAAAAACAGAACGTTTTATATATACTGTTTTCTTCTTAAGTATTGAAAAAACAAAAAAAGTTAAGATATTAGTGATCTGGAATAAACTTAATAGCAGAATTAACTCAAATTGAGAGAAAATAATGAGAGTATTAAAACTATTATTACTTCTAATTATATCATGTTTAATTTTTACTGCATGTTCTAAAGAGCAGCAGCAAAAGATAAAGAAGAAAGCTGTATCTACTTACAATACCACAAAAAAATCCACTGTTAAAATCTATAACACTGCAAAAACCAAAACTAAAGCAATATATGAGGATTCTAAAGATTATACTTTAGACACTTACGATTCAACAAAGGATAAAGCAGCTGAACTATATGACAAGACCAAACACAAAGCATCCAATGTATATAATGATGCATTAAGTTAATTAATTTATAATTTAAGGAGAATTTATAAATGCCTCTTATCAGAGTTCATATTTCAGAAGATATTGATAAAAGTAAATACAAAGAACTACTCCCTTTATTCTCTGCATTAACTGCGGAATATACAGGCAAACCAGAACAGTATGTGATGGTTACCTGTGAGAAAACTTCTATGATGATGTCAGGTGTACAGGGAAATTCTGCATTTATTGAAATAAAAAGCCTAGGCGGTCTAAATCAGGAAATTAATAGAAAGCTTTCATCGAAACTTTGCAGTCTACTCGAAAAGAAATTGCTTATTCCTAAAAATAGAGTTTACATAAACTACACAGATATGGAAAGGCAAAACTGGGGTTTCAACGGAACTACTTTCTAAAAATTTATAATTAATAAAATAACTATAGAAAATTAATGCTTCTCTGATGAAATTTATATTTTATTTAGCTCAAAGTCTAGACGGTTATATAGCAGATCGTAACGGAAATGTTGAATGGCTGGAAAATATTGATACTTCCGATAAAGGATTTGATGAATTTTTAAACAGTGTTGATGCTATTCTTATGGGCAGAAATACTTATGATCAAATACTCTCATTCGGTGAATGGCCTTATAGTATACCTACATATGTAATAACTCATAACAAAATAACTGAACCTCCAAATAATAATATTAACTCGTTTGCAGATACAACAGATAATATTATAAGCATGCTTTCCAGAAAAAATTACGATAAAGTTTGGGTTTGCGGCGGTAATCAACTTATAAGTAAATTTGAAAATAAGAATTTATTTGACGTATATATAATTACAATTATACCAATTTTTTTAGGAGGAGGTTTATCTGCACTCAATCTAAATAAATTCAGTAATACAAAAAGATTAGAATCAGTCAGAACATTTAAAGACAATACAGTTATCTTGAAATATAGGAATGATAAATAAACTCTTAGCAAAACACAATAAGCAGGATTAATAAACAAAAAGCATGACCAACAGTTGAGCAGGAACTCAAACTGCAATATTATAAATGAAAGAAAATACTTAACTTTTGTCATTAATATTAAGGAAAATGCAAGTTGTATAAGAAATACTTCATTATAATACTGACAATTATTATCTCATGGTGGCCCATGATGGTCGTTCATGAATTTGGGCATGCTATATCAGTGTTGATATTCGGAGGAAAAATAGATAAATTAATATTGTATCCGTGGCGATTTTCTATGACAATAAGAAGTGGATCGCTACATCCTCTAATTGATATTTGGGCAGGTCCTGTAATCGGTGTATTCTTTCCTCTATTTATTTATCTAATTTTCAGAAAAACAAGAATCAAATTTTTCATGGGGATGTTTTCAGGTTTCTGTTTCATCAGCAACGGTATTTATATCGGCACAGGCTGGCTGGATAAAATAGGTGATACAAAAGAAATGATTAATTTAGGCACTCCAATTTATTTTATGATATTATTCGGTATAGTATGTACTGTGTCAGGTTTATTTATCTGGCACACTGAAATAGAAAAATCAAATAATCACTAATGATTATTGCAACATAGAAAAGAAGAAAAATATGAAAACTAGAATTATTATTAACGGTGCCGAAGGTAGAATGGGGAAATTATCAACTGAAGCTATACAAGAGAGTAAAATTTTCGAAATCGTTGCTTTATGCGATATTAAAGACAGTTTGAAAGATAAAATTCTTGAGCTAAAACCGGATATTGTTTTAGATTTTACCCTTGCTTCAGCTGTATATAGTAATGCAAAAATAATAATTGAATCCGGTTCCGTTCCTGTTATCGGGACAAGCGGACTGACAGAAATTGAAGTAGAAAAACTCGCAATACTATGTAAAGATAAAGATTTAGGTGGAATAATCGTTCCTAATTTCTGCTTAACAGCAGTACTTATGATGAAGTTTTCCAAGGCAGCTGCAAAATATATGAAAAATGTTGAAATCTTGGAGTACCACCATGATAAAAAACAGGATGCTCCTTCAGGTACAGCAGTAAGAACAGCTGAACTCATTTCTGAAAATAACATAGCTCCTAGAAACAGAGGGCACGAAATGATTAAAGGATCTTTAGGCGGAAACTATAAAGATGTTCCAATCCATTCTGTCAGACTACCGGGATTTCTGGCGCACCAAGAGGTTATTTTCGGAGAAATTGGAGAACTTTTAACAATTAGAGCAGATACTACAAGCAGAGAGTCTTTTAAAAAAGGTATAGTTCTTGCCTGTACACAGGTTATTAATAAAGATAAACTTCATTACGGATTGGAGAACTTCTTAGAAGACTAAAAAAGAAAAGAATATGAAATTCATTAGATACCAGAAAGAAAATATCATAAGACCAGGAATATTAGCAGGTTCTCTAGTTAAAGATTTATCTCCAATAATAAATGATATAAGTCCAGATACTTTGAACATGGAGTTAATCGATCTGGCTAAGCAAAGAATTAATAAATTGCCTACAGCTGGAAAAATTAGCGATATTTCATTAAAAATGCCAATCAGCGAATCCAAAAAACTAATATGCATTGGTTTTAATTCAAAAGCTCATGTAGAAAACTTAGGCCTTAAACTTCCGAAAGAACCTTTTTTCTTTTTAAAGGCATCAAGCTCCCTGAATGGACCTTATGATAATATCATTTATCCTAAAATAGGGAAAAAAGTTGACTGGGAAGCAGAACTGGCAGTCATTATAGGTAAAAAAGGTAAATATATAAAAAAAGAAAATGCTTTAAAACATATTTTCGGCTACTGCATGTTAAACGAAGTATCTGAAAGATACTGGCAATTTGAACGTAATGAAAAACATTTACAGCTGGCAATAGGTAAAAGTTTTGATTCATTTGCACCTATTGGACCTTATATTGTAACAAAAGATGAATTAACAGATCCTTACAATCTATCTGTAGTTCTTAAAGTTAATAATAAAATAAAACAGGATTTTAATACATCAGATTATATTTACGGAGTTGAAGAAGCGGTAAGCTATTGCAGTCAGTTTTTCACGCTGTATCCCGGCGATATTATATCAATGGGGTCGGGCCCCGGTACTGGAATAGAATTAAATTCATTTCTTCAAATTGGAGACAAAATACATTTTAAAATTGATAACTTAGGAATACAGGAAAATACAGTTATCGAAGAAATATGAAGTAATAATTTTATCTAAATAGTAAATTATGGAGTTCTAAAATACCATGTATGCTGATTTACATATCCATACTAATGCATCAGACGGCACCTATAATGTTGATGAGCTGTTGAGTGAAGTTAAAAAAAAGAATATCACGCTGTTTGCTATTACTGATCATGACAGCATCTCCAATGCTTTAAAAATGTTGAATAACTTAGAAAATTACAACGGCAGATTTATTATGGGATGTGAATCTTCCTGCAGCTATGAAGGTAAAATTTATCACATAACTTCATATGATTTTGATTATAACAACGAAGAATTTCTTAAACTTATAGATAAAAATAGTAAAATCTGGATACAGTATAATGATGATATTGTTGAATATCTTGCTGCCGGCAACTCAAATATCAGTATAAACAAATATAGAAGATATCAAAATAATCCATCCAGAGGCGGTTCAAAGGCGATAAATTTTCTAATAGATGAGGGCATTATCAACAGTTTTGAAGACTTAATAAAACTGGCAAAAAATTTTAACTGCTCAATGGAATTCAATTTACCAGAACTTGTTATAGATATAATAAAAAAAGCTGGCGGAACTCCATTTTTAGCACATCCTAACGCCTATAATAAGAGAAAAAGACTACCTTATAATGATCTGGATAAATGGCTGGAATTCGGCATTGAAGGAATTGAGTGTTTCTCTCCATATTGCACAGATGAAGATACAAAGTTTTATATAGATTACTGTAATGCCAACAATATTCTTATTTCAGGCGGTTCTGACTGCCATGGAGATTTCCTTCCTGAAAGAAAACTGGGAAAACCTGTCATAATAGTAGATAAATTAAGATTAACCTTTTAAGTTATTATTCTTGTATTGGTTTTTTTATAATATTAACATCAGGAGTTAGTCATGCTTGAATTAATTAAAGAAGAAATTGAAAAATACACTTATAATCACACTAGTCCAGCCCCTGAACTGCTGCAAATACTTGAAAAGGAAACAAGAGAAACGATGGAACATCCAGACTGTCTTATAGAAAGAGTAGAAGGTCGTTTCTTAAAGATGATTGTACAACTTTTTAATCCAAAATTGATTCTTGAACTAGGTACTTATACCGGTTACTCAGCATTATCCATGGCGGAAGGACTTCAAGACGACGGAGAGCTTATAACTTGTGAAATAAATACAATAGTGCAGCAAGTAGCACAGAAAGCATTTGACAAAAGCTCACACGGTCATAAAATTAAACTCCATATGGGACCTGCTGTTGAAACTATAAAAAAAATCGATAGAAAAATAGATATGTCATTTATCGATGCTGATAAAGTAAACTATATTAACTACTATGAAGAAATTGTAAAACGAACACGTAAAGGCGGCTTGATTATCATAGATAATGTACTTTGGAAAGGTGAAGTCCTTGAACCGAAAGATGAAGAAGGCAAAATTATTGCAGACTTGAATACTTTAATCAAAAACGACAAACGGGTGGAAAATGTTTTTTTGACAATCAGAGACGGAATTCAGTTTGTCAGAAAAATATAACAGGAAGATATTAATAATGAATATCGATAAAAAAACAACATCCAATCCATATTTGATATTTTATGGTAACTGTGAAGAAGCTATGACTTTTTACAAAGATGCACTTCAAGGTGAACTTGAGTTAATAGCTTATAAGAATTCACCAATAGAAATACCACAGGAATTCAAAGATAAAATTCTCCACTCCGCTCTTAAATTTGGAGATACGGTAATAATGGCAACAGACAGTATGATGGGCCCGAAAATATTCAACTATAATAATGTCCATATTTATATCTCTTCTAAAAATCCCGAAGAGGCAGAACGATTTTTTAATAACCTGGCAGTAGACGGGAAAATAACAATGCCGTTTAAAGATACATTCTGGAACGCAAAATTTGGTGCTTTGGCTGATAAATTCGGAGTAAACTGGATGATACAATGCGAACAGGAATATAATCATGAAAATCAATAAAGAACAGGAATATAATCATGAAAATCAATAAAGAAGTATTTAGCAATTTTCCAGTATTAAAAAGCGAACGCCTTATTCTGAGAGCTTTTGAACGATCAGATCTTGAATTTATATATCACATAAGATCCGATGAATTTATTGCTAAAGCTGCTGGGCTGGAACTGCATAAGAGTTTGGAAGATTCAGAAGAACTGCTCAATAAAGTACTGGATTCTTACAGCACAGAAACAGGTATAAACTGGATAATTTGTTTAAAAGGATGCAATACTCCTATAGGAAGCGCAGGTATTTTGAGAATAGTATCCGAACACTTTAAAGGAGAAATAGGCTATTCTCAAAAAACAGAATACTGCGGCAATGGTTATATGTCAGAAGCGTTAACCCAGATTTTTGATTTTGGGTTTAACACACTCGGTTTACACAGGCTGGAAGCAACAGTTGCTCCTCACAATAAAAATTCTATAAAAATATTAAAAAAAATGAAATTTCAGCAGGAAGGGTATTTTAGAGAAGACTATTACTCATCCGGCAAATTTTTTGACAGTATAATTTTCTCATTGCTGCAAAACGATTATAAATAACGTAAAATCAATTAAATATATCTGAATAGTAAAAGATTTTAAAACTCAATGTAAAGTATATAATTAATATGCATGATACTGTTAAATCTTACTATCTGCCGGATAGATATACTAAAACGGAAAGAATTTGTATCAAATCAATTGTTTACATAACAATATTTTTCTTTCTGGCTTTAACATATGAAGTATATCGCTTAAAAACTACTTCCTATGAATTCATACATCGATTTACTCACTCTGATTTTTATTATACATTAATTATTTTTATATGTTTAATAATATTATTGTATTTCGTTTCAAAAGGATTCTGGATTGGGCATAAATATAAATTGGGTAATAATCTCCTCTGCTATATACCTTTGTTTACAGCCCTAATTGTGTTCATACTTATTTACTGGCCGGACTTATATGCACCTAGACTGACTAAAACCGGCTGGGGTATTATCCATTTGTGTGGAATAATTCTTATGTATTTTATTCATTTGCTGATTAAGAACAAAAAAACTTTTAAGAACACAGCAATAACAAAAGATAATTATGCAATAGACTCAGACAATCGATTCTCTGAAAAAGATATTAAATATTTATATTTACTGACATTGCTAGGTGTTATTACATACTCTTCATTTGTCATAGTTGATATTCTAAGCACATTCAATATCCTTGTTTACTCTATTATTTATCACAGTAAATCATTAGCTAATCCATTTTTCGATATTATTCTTATCAATTATCTTATAATGATCTGCCTGTTTTACTTTACACTAAAAGGCATAATAATCGGTTTTAAAAAGCATCTGCGCAAACTTTTTATCTATAGATTACTTTTTATTATTCCTTTACTGGTAATATACTTCCCGAATGTTTTAGATAATCTACAGCCAGTCTACTGGGTATTAATGGATGCATTTTCTTTAGGTTTTATTATATGTTACCTGATGTATATTCCTATAAATGAATAGCATAAATAATTCATATAGAATAAAGGATAATATTTATGAGCAATATTAAAGGCACCTGTCTTTGCGGAAAAATAGAATATCAAATAAAACCTCCCTACAAATTTTTTAATTACTGTCACTGTTCACGCTGTAGAAAGTCAACAGGAAGTGCGCATGCAGCAAATATACTTTTGTCTAAAAAACAGTTTACCTGGCTTAGAGGTAAAGATTATTTAAGGAGATATGAATTGTTAGCTTCTGATATTTTTGCTACTACTTTCTGCATTGAATGTGGTTCAGCAATGCCATGGGAAATAAAAGGACATGATGCAATTATTGTGCCGGCAGGAACACTTGATGATAATCCTGATGCATTTCCTGAAAGAAATATTTTTTGGGATTCTAAAGCAGATTGGTATGTAAACGTAGATAAATTAGTAAAATTTCCTGAAAGCAATTAATTTTATAAGTTTAAGCAATGAGGTAAAATGAAAAATATTCTTTGGTACAGCGGGCATAAAGTTACAATTCCTGATGTTTCAAAAGCTGAAGGATGCTACATATACGATAATGCAGGCAACAGATTTCTTGATTTAGAATCCGGTGTATGGTGTACTTCACTTGGTCACAACCATCCAGAAGTAAATAACACTATAAAAGAACAGATAGATATTATCACACACAGCGGTTACTGTTATTCTCACAAAATAGTGCAAACTGCCTCTGAAAAAATTTTAAATCTAGTAGGTTTTCAAAATGGAAAATGTGTATATTTAAGCTCAGGAACTGAAGCTGTGGAACTAGGGGTGCAGGTCCTTAGAGCAATTTCTAATAAACCAAAACTCTTAACTATGTCAGATTCTTTTCTTGGTTCTTATGGTTCTGCGGGAACCAGAAAAAATTATGAATGGTATTTATTCGACTGGAGTGTATGCTGTAAATGTTCAAGATCAAATAATTGTGATATTAACTGCAGGCATATAAAAAGTATACCTTTAGAAACTATTGGCGGCTTTGTATTTGAGCCAGGAAGCTCAGGAGGTTCAGTTAATTTTCCTCCTGAATCTATGATTTCTAATATTGTCAAATTAATAAAAATACATAACGGTTATATTCAGGTAAATGAAATCACTACAGGCATAGGTAGAACAGGTAAATGGTTTGGATACCAGCATTATAATCTAAAACCTGATCTTGTTTCGATGGGAAAAGGTCTGGGTAATGGATATCCAGTAAGCACAGTAGCGATTTCTTCCATCCTTGTCAAGAAAATTGAAAATTCTTCTTTCCACTGGTCACAGTCGCATCAAAACGATCCTCTGTGGTGTGCTGTTGCAAACTGCGTTGTATCAACAATATTAAATGAACATCTAATAGAGCACAGTAAAGTTATAGGTGATTATTTATTTAAAAAACTGGTTCAGCTGAAAGAAAAACACATATCCATAAAAGAGATTCGCGGTAGAGGATTAATGCTGGCTATTGAATTTAAAGATGAAGTTGATGAAAAAATAATAATAGATATTCACAGCTCGCTGAAGGACAAAGGAATACTAGTAGTAAAAAGACAGAACTTAAATGTTTTCAGATTAGATCCTCCATTAATATTATCAAAGTCTGATGTTGACTTTTTTATAGATAATTTTGATAACATTCTGAATACTTCAATTTAGTTTTTTATATCTGTATATCCTATAATTTCTAAACAGAAACAAGTTAACTATTTTTGTTAGGAAATACCAAAATGAAAAGCAAGAATTCATCAGAAAGTAAACTGGATAAAACAGTAAACTTAGAAAAAATATTAGTTGAAGAAGTAAATTATTTAAATAGAATAAATGATATTGACCATTGGCCTTTAGATGATATGAAGTTTTTGCTTGACAGGTCTCATACCAATTATCCATTTTTATAAGTAAATAGCATAAGCAAAAAAAAAGCTCAATATGCTGATTTAACTAAAAAACCTAGAATACAAATACAGCATTTTGAGCTAATTCATAATATTACAGATAATCCTTCTAATTTTAAAATAAAATGGTTTTACTTTTATTACTTTAGTACAGCAACAGCAACTTCGTAAAAACTATGCAGAATATTATTATAAGCACAGTTAAATAACCATACATAAGTATACTTTCTTTGAGTTTATTAACCAATAAAGTACCAATTGGCACACCTATAAAACTCCCGATCAAAAGAAATATAAAAGCCGGAATATAAATAAATCCCAAAGAATATTCTGGAAGATGCCCTGCTTCAATTCCGGTAAATATACTGCTTAACAAACCTGTTGTAGCTATAATAACATTCAGTGCTGTAGTTACAGCTACTGAATTTTTCATCGATAAATGTCTATGTTTTAAGAATGGTACTATCATTAAACTCGAACCTCCTCCAATACATGCTGAAATCATACCAGTCAAGAAACCATATGGAGCAGTAATCTTAAAATGCGGAATACTGAATTCATGAACTTCATTATTTTTAATTTGATAATGATTTTTTCTTAATTTTATAATATATTTAGTAATAACAAATACTACAAAAACAACATATATCGATAACAGTTCAAATGATTTAAGTTTTGAAACTGACAAGCTGCCGATTATCGTACCAATTACTATAAATGGTGCAAACCTTATCAATATGGATAAATCCAGATTCTTAGACTTATGATGATGCCTCACTGCATTTAAATTAGCAGAAAGCATGATAGCAAAAGAAGTACCAATAGCAATATGCATTGTCAGACCTGATTGAATGTGAAACATTGGAAGACATATAATGAGAGCTGGTACTACTGTCAAGCCACCTCCAAAACCGAATAAAGATGCCAATATACCTGAAATTATACCTGAAAATAATAAAACTGTGTAATCCATTTTAATTCCTTAATTAGTTATTTGTTTGCTGCAATATAGCTTGATATAGATTGTCTTACTTGCTATATTTTGACTATGAATAACTCAATAAAGACTAATTCTCCTAGCCCATGTGGTTTTAAATTGGACTGCAATCTCCCAGTTCTGTCAAATATAAAAATTGCTAAAAAAGAGTATTATGGAACTGTTCATACTCACCCTAGAGGGCAACTTATCTGTCCATGTAAAGGTTTAGTAAAGGCAAAAACTAAATCAGGATTATGGTTGGTACCGCCATCTCAATCGTTGTGGGTACCGCCGATGACTGAGCATCAGATTTTACTTCCTAAATCAGTATCTGTTACTTTTTTGTTTGTAGATCCAACTGTAAAATTAGATTTTACTAAAAACTGCTGTGTACTGGCTATGAATAATTTTATGCATGAATTAATTAACAAATCAGTACATATTGGTAATAATTATACAGTTAACTCACCTGAGTTTCGTATTATGCTGGTGATAATAGATGAACTTAAAAAACTTCCTCCTACTCCTTTAAACCTCCCTTTTGCAAAGGATGAACGTCTTACAAGAGTAATGAATTTTCTTATGAAACAGCCTAACTCTCAAAAAAAAATGGAGTCCTTTGCCTCACTAGCTTGTACAAGCAGTAAAAATCTTAATAGACTATTTGTCAAAGAAACAGGATTAACTTACGGTAACTGGAGAAAACAACTTATAGTATTAGAATCAATTGAAAAACTGAATAAAGGTTCATCCGTAACAGAGGTAGCAATAGATATGTGGTATAATAGTATCAGTGCCTTTATTACTATGTTTAAGAAAGTTACAGGAAAAACACCTGGAGAAATAGCATTAAACTTTGAAAAAACTGAATAAAATTTATAATATTCTTCTTTAAAATAATATATTTTATAATATCTTTCTCTCAGTATTCTTACAAATCTATTTTAACTCAGCAGGATTACTGAACATATTATATCTAATCACTAAATTTGCTGTAACAGCTTTTATCATCGTTTTAGCTTCAGAAGTAGCAAAAAGAACAGGAAAAATTGGAGCATTAATTTCAGCTTTGCCAATAGTTACAATAATGGTTATGATATGGCTTTGTTTTGAAAATCAAAGCAGTGAAAAAATTGCAACCTATGCTTTCTATACATTCTGGTATGTTATGCCTACTATTCCAATGTTTTTACTACTACCCTACCTATTATCCAAAGGAATTAATTTCTGGCTTACCTTATTATTCAGTTTAATTGTCACAATAATCTTTTTTATAATTACAGCATGGATCAGTAAAAAATTCGGTGTCAATCTAATCCCTTAATTATATTATTTTTTTAAAAGGCTTGGATATTCAAGCTATACAATTACCTTATAGTATATTATTTTGATAATAATTATAAGCTTTATTATTGTTTAAATGGAGTCCAAAATGATATCAAAAGATAATAATAATTTATCAAATAGTCCCACAGGAATAGATTTACATGAAAGAAAATCCTCAAATAATAGCCTGGAGAATTCATCAAGCCCTTACTTGAGACAGCATGCAAACAATCCTGTAAACTGGCATGAATGGGGAGATGAAGCACTAGAATTGGCAAAAAAAAATAATAAACCTCTATTGGTCAGTATAGGATATGCCGCCTGCCACTGGTGCCATGTCATGGCTCATGAATCTTTTATGGATATAGAAATAGCAGAATATATGAATAAGCATTTTATCTGCATAAAAGTTGACAGAGAAGAACGGCCTGATATTGATAAAATATATATGGAAGCTGCGAACTTATTATCCGCCCGTGGTGGATGGCCGTTAAATGCATTTGCCTTACCTGACGGTTCACCTTTTTTTGCCGGAACTTATTACATAAAGACGGACTGGCTTCATCTCTTAAAACAAGTTGATGAAGTTTTTCATAAAAAACATAATATTGTTATCGAACAGTCAAATACATTAATAAATGAAATAAATATTAATAAATTTAATAATACACCGCTGGGAGATTATTATTCCATCAATTTTACAAATACCTGTTACATAGAAATTTATGAACAATGGAAAACTATGATTGACTGGAAACTCGGCGGTTTCAGAGGAGCACCTAAATTTCCCCTACCTATAGCCTGGGAATTTATGCTGCAATATCATCACCTAACAGGTAATAAGGAGTCATTAAAATCAGTTGAAATTACACTAGACTCAATTGCAGAAGGAGGTATTTACGATCAAATAGGCGGAGGTTTTTGCAGATATTCAGTTGATGAACTGTGGAAAACTCCACATTTTGAAAAAATGTTGTATGATAATGGTCAACTTGTCAGTTTATATTCTCATGCATTTCAAGTAACACAAAAGGAAAGATATGCAGAAATAATTGTCCAAACTCTAGAATTTATTGAACGTGAATTGATGAGTATGGACGGTGTTTTTTACTCTTCACTTAATGCTGACAGTGAAAATGAAGAAGGTAGATATTATGTTTGGGCAGAAAATGAAGTTGATAGAGTCTTAAACAAATCTTCAGCAAAACTGATAAAGGAGTATTACCAGATCTCAGAAACTGGGAACTGGGAACAAGGAAAAAATATTCTGTTTCCCAAGTCCTCTATACCTGAATTTGCATTAAATAATAAATTGACATTAGAAAACTTTAATTTTATTTTAAATACTGCTAACAGACAACTGTTTAACAGCAGAAAGAAACGTACTAGGCCATCAACTGATGATAAAATTATTGTTTCATGGAATGCTTTAATGATTTCAGGATACATAGATGCTTATAAAGCTCTAAATAAACATGAGCATTTAGATACTGCATTAAAATGCGGTAATTTCATAAAATCAAATATGATTCTTGAAAACGGTAAACTTAAAAGAAATTACAAAGAAGGCAAGTCAGGTATTGATGCTTTTTTAGATGATTATGCTTTACTGGCAAACTCATTTTTAGATCTATATCAGCTCACATTTAACATAAATTGGCTTAACACTGCCAAAAATTTAATAGATTACGTTATCAAAAACTTTATAGATGAAAAAACAAACCTATACTATTACACTTTAAATAATTCAGAAAGACTCTTTGCTAGAAGCAAAGAGATAACTGATAATGTAATTCCAGCCTCTAACTCAATACTGGCAAACGTGATGTATAAACTTGGTTATTATTTCTCTAATAAATCGTATCTGACTAGAGCTGAAACATTACTCCACCATGTCAAGACATCAATTTCTACAGGAGGTCCTTATTACGCTAACTGGGCCAACCTTCTGGGCATGGTTATCTTTAAACCTTATGAAATTGCAGTAATAGGAAAAGAAGCAGATGTAAAAAATAGAGAACTTCAAAAACATTACCTACCTTTATCAATAATTACTGGAGGGGAAAGCGAAAATTTACCATCACTTAAAGGAAAATTTAAAAATAATTCAACAATGATTTACATATGCAAAAATAAATCCTGTAAAGAACCAACAGAAGATCCACACAAAGCTTTAATTCAGATAGTTTATTAGTCACCAATGTTACACAATAGCATACTTTTCATTAGTTTTTCTTTGCTCCTGAATGGAGTATAGTATTTTAAAAAAGTAAATTACCTGAATATTTATATAGCAATAGTTTGTTTGTTAAAAAAATATTGAAACATTAAATCTATATCATTTTCTATATTTTTTACTCTATGGGAAAATGATCCATCTGAAGAGAAATGTATGATCCCCATATAAATTTCTTCATCAAAATATTTTTCTAACAATAAAAGTTTTCTATACATATTAAGCTGAATGGTATAATGAGTAAAATTATTATCGTCAAACTGTGAAAAAGGAGAAAGAGCATACTTGCTCCATTTATTTGTTTTATCAATAACGTTATTAGTTTTAAAATCTAGTAAATAAAGCTTGCCAGTTGATTTTTCCCGCATCAATAGATCTGCGGTACCGCAAAGTTTAAATTTCTCAGAAAAAATTATCTTTTCCGATGAGACAAGAACAAAATCTTTAAGCAAATTATCCAATTTTACTATAGCATAGCTAAACAAAAGTTTAGCTTTTTCTGATATTGGGTCAGGTAAATCATTCTTTAAGAGGTATGCTTCACAAAATTCATGTACGTTTGTTCCTAAATCGCAACTATCTTTTGCTTTTTTATCCCATTTTGCAAGTACTTCTTCTTGAGAAAAACCATATTTCTGCGCATAATTGTAACTTATTTTTTCTCTATCAAATTGTTTAAACAGGCTTTCTACAAAAGTTGTTACAGATGTAAAATCTTTAATATTATCTGTATAATATCTATGTTCAGATTCAATGAAATATATTTTTATTCCATTGGGATTTATATCTTCTTTCAAGTTTATCTTTCCTCCATTATTAATATTTTAGAAATAATCTATTTATACAGCTGACATTAGGAAATATTTACATTACTAACTAGTTTAAGAAAAGTAAAATATAACTTACGAATTACGAACCAACAATACTATCTGATATTACAATTATAATGTCTGCTGTTTTACTTTGTATTTTCTTGTTGTAAAAAGCATCCCCCCTGCGATCATTAATGATAACGGTACCAATAGCATTGTCAATCTATAATCTGCAACAATATTTCCATGTGGAAAACTCTGCATCACATCTCTCAGTACATATCCAAAAACAGGAGTAAGAATGGCTGTCCACATAAAAATCACAAAATTTGTTGCTCCCAAAACTGAACCTTTTAGATGTATAGGGTTTGATTCTTCAACAATTGTAAATGTAAGAATCTGTACAGATGAAAAAAATCCAATAAAAAATAGGAGTATACATGAAGCATTTATACCTATGTTTACATAAGCAAATATCATAAATAAAATAAAGGTAACTACCAGACCGAAAAGCATTAATAATTTATGTTTATTAAACTTATCATCTACATACCCTACAATAGGACATCCTACTATCCATCCAATAAAGACAAACATCATAATATGACTGGCTTCTATTCGGGTAATACCATATAAACCAGTAAGAAAAGGAATGCCCCAAAGCATTGCAATAACTGTTGTAGGGATAAATAATAAACCTCCAACTGAAGCAATAATTATAGTGTGCCTATTTTTAAAAATTGAAATTAAATTATAAATTAATTTCCCTTTATGTTCTTTTTGGTATTCATCCAATTCTTTTGGACGTTTTGGAATAATACAAATTAAAATAATAAAAAGGACAAATCCAAAAACTACATAATACCACCAAACAGCAAACCAAGATTGATATTTCTCGATTTTAGCCATAAATACCTGGCCTGCAATAGCACCAAACATACCTAACGTTTGTGTTAATCCAATAATCAATGACAAATGTTTTTTATTAATCCAATTTGTTGCAATATAAATTATACCGACAAATCCAAATGCAGCCCCTGCCCCAATTAAAAGTCTGCCAATTAATGCAATATCAAAACTGTGCTGAATAAAAAGAAATGAACCTATGGCACAAAATAAAACAGATAAAGGTAATAGTTTCTTACCGCCGTAACCATCCATTAATGCGCCGGCAACTAACTGCATTGGCGCATAAGAAAAAAAATATGCACTTATTAGAATTCCCAAACTCGCATAAGAAATTGAAAAATATGATGAAAGTTCAGGAAGCATTATCCCGGGAGATGTCCTCAAAGCATATTCATAAAAATAAAATAAAGCACATAAAAACCATATACTCCAAGCAAACTTAACTGATATTTTTTTACTTTCCCCTACCATACCTGCCACCATTCTAATATTTAATAAATTTTCTAATAATTGATAGATTCTAAATATGAGATATTATTATATTTCACCTCAACAATAAGATAAGTGCATACTAATTCAACACTAAAAATCATAGGACATTGTAGGCAAAAGGCTGATATTAAAAATGCTTTTACATATACTCTAGATTAAACATAAAAATCAACATTTATAAAGTTTTTGATCTTAGGCATTTATTACGCTTAAACATAATTTTAAGCTGTTATTTGTTCAACATATTCGAGAGACATTTCTAAATCATGCAAGTATTCTGAGTGCTATCCAGATTTAGCACTGTTAGAAGTACTATTAAAGTTATATATAAAATAATTAATGCGAATATAGACAGTTGCAGTGTTTTATTGATAATAACGGTAGAAATGATTCAGAATTGCAAGGCTATCTTAAAAAAATAAATATTTGTTCCCGTTACCTCCGGAATCTCCTTGGGTGAATTTTCACACCTAAGGCTAGCTAAAGACTCAATAAATTAGTATTTAATACACATAAATAATCAAAAAAAATGGAGAGAGAGGATGGAATTGAACCACCGCCCTTCACGTTGGCAACGTAACGCTCTAACACTGAGTTACTTTCGCTTAAAACATACTGCATAATATCTTAAGAAAATTTAATGTCAATATTATTACACATAATACAAACCAACTTAACTTTACTAAAATCACCCTAAAAACTAATGCTTAAAGTTAATTAACAATTTTCCTCTTGAGCATTAGCAGTGTAATATCATCGAATTTCTCTTTATTCTGATACTCCAGAACATTTTCTATTATAGTATCGCCAAGATCTGTAAGACTCAATTTATATTTGTTTCTAAAGATATCCTCAAGCCTGTCAGTCCCGAATTCAATATTTTCTGTATCTGGAGCCTCTGTAATACCGTCTGTATAAACAGCAAAAACCTGCTCTGGATCAAGCTGGATTTTAAAATTTTTATATTTGACATCTTCAAATATACCTATTGCAGTGCAGTTCGCTATTCCAGCACTTATTGCTTTTCCTGTATTATCTACAGTTATATATTCATGATGACCTGCATTTGCATATATCAACTCGCCTGTTTTTATATTATAAAAAATAAGATATGCTGTTAAAAACATCATTGATTCATTATCACAGCTCAAAATATCATTTACTTTTTCAAGAATTTTAGCGGGCCCCTGTGAGTTAGAGGAATAACACTTATCTTTGATAATAGCTTTTGCCATACTCATATAAAATGCTGCTGTTATTCCTTTCCCGGAAACATCCGCTACAACAATAGTCAATAAATCTTCATTTAGAAAGAAAAAATCAAAAAAGTCCCCTGACATCTCTTTTGCAGGTATCAAATTAGCATATAATTCGAATTCATTCCTTTTAAACTCATCTGTTATTTTAGGAAGTACTGATTCCTGAAGATCTCCTGCTATTTTTAACTCTGTTTCAATTGACTGTCTCCCTTTTATCTCCCTCGCAAGGTTTTCCATGTATTCTTTTAGCTGACCTCCAAGGTTATTAAAGGATTTTGCAAGATCATATATTTCCCTTATACCAGCCTCTTTTATCTTAATGTCAAAATTACCGCTTCCTAAAATTCTGACTTTGTTTCTGAGTGACTCTATTGGCTTAATAAAAATATATTTAAAAAAGAGGAATGATACTATCAGTCCCAGTATCAATATAATTAAAAAATTTATAATATATCTTCTATGGATTACGTTGCTTATAGTTTGAAATTTTTCCAGTGTAATATTGAGCGGTTTATAAAGTTCGTCTGTTTTCATCAATACAGCCATTGTCCAGTTATTAATATTAAATGTTTCAAAGATCAGCAGATATTCTTCGCCTTTTAAATTTATTGTTTTTTCTTCGAATTTATTGTTTATTAAATATGTAGCCAGTTTTCTTACTTTGGGATCTGTTGAGTCGAGCAGTGAAGTCTTAAATATATTATTACTGTATTGTCCGTGAAACAAGGTTTTTTTATTCATATTTTGGGTAAGGGAGAAAAGATTATAATATTTAGACGATAAATAAATAATATTTCCTTGGTCATTAATGAATAATCTTATAATATTAAATTTTTTGTAGTCTAAATTAGAAAACACATCATATAATTTTGATATTATTTTATCATAATTTAATACTGCACCCACGATGTAAATAATTTTACCTTGAGAGTCATAAACAGGCATCAACAAACTAATAACTCTTGTTCCATCAAGGCTTTTAAAAACATTGGAAAATTTAAAATGAGATTGAGAATAATTATTACTAAAAACAGATTTTACCTCCGATAAAAAAAACTTACTATCTAATTTTTCTAAAATTTTTTCTGGAGATCTGGAATATGCAATAATAAAATTTTCCTTCCCCATTATAAAAGTTGAAATTATAGCATTGTGATCACCAACAAAAGGCTCCATAAGTTGTGGTTTCATCGCAGATAAAATGTTGATTTTTTTTATCACATTCATATCTTTTTCTTTATTATCTCCAGGCCAATAATCTACTATAAAGCCATAACGATATTCATTAATTGTTCTAACGGATTTACTATCTAGATATTTATATAAGTTTTTTGTATTATCATATTTTAAATCAAGATCATTATTAGTTTTATATAATTTTGTATTCAACAGTTCATAAATGCTTAAACGAACATATCTCAATGTATTAACAGCATTTTTTAACTCCTGATCAACTAATAGAGTCTGCTGTTTAACATCCTGAGCAAATGTAGAGTCACTAAACTTTTTGATAGAATTAACGGTCTTGTCGATAGAATAAGTTTTAAATTTATTGAATATTTTAACTGAATTTATATACAACAGTAAAAATGATATGCATATAAATGCAGAGAGGCACAAGAAAAAAAAAGTATTTAATCTGATCCGTTTCATAATATATAATTATAGAAAGAACGAAATATATGGCAAGGTTAAAACCATGGTTAAATATTATGTATAATATCTAATGTTCGACTTTTAATTAACGATTGGCTCAATACTCAAGATATTAAGCACGAATTTTATATTTATAACAGTACAAATATTATGAGCTAGAATTTTTCTAGCCATTCTATTTGTTAAATGCCACATATCTTTCACTCTAATGGCTTGTATACTA
>PVBE012299108.1_pt1 | contig 19654 bp, 19 predicted proteins | sample 1631181 | NCBI WGS metagenome assembly PVBE01 (sample SAMN08397723, study PRJNA350692) | Marine metagenome, whole genome shotgun sequencing project. | isolation source: water | place: Pacific Ocean | collected 2012-04 | reverse complement strand
GAAGTCACAAAGGGATAGGTACCGAGATCGATGTCGAGCATCGCACCTTGAGCCCCTTCGAACAGTATGTTGTTGCCGGCAGCCTGCATGTTATGCAGTAATTCCGTTACGTCGGCGACTAGAGGCTTAACGCGCTCGGCGAGTGATAGTAGCCGTTCGAGTTCCCGGCCGGGATCGACGAAATCCGCATCGTAGAAGCGTTGCAACAGGAAATTATGCAGTTCGAGCAACGTCCCGAGCCGTTCTTCGAGTGTCGTCGGTTCGAAGAGATCCGCGACGCGAATCGCGCGACGCGCGACCTTGTCCTCGTACGCCGGCCCGATACCGCGGCCAGTTGTCCCGATCGCCTGCTGCCCTCTCGCCTTCTCCCGCGCATTGTCGAGCGCCGCATGCGACGAAAGTATCACCGGGCATGCCGGCGAGAGCTTCAAGCGCGCGGCCACGGGAACATCGCGGGCGAGCAAGTCATCCATTTCCTCAATCAGCGCGGGCAGCGACACGACGACACCGTTACCGATAAGACAGGTAACGCCTTCGCGAAGAATTCCTGAAGGAATTAAGTGAAGTACCGTTTTCTCGCCATCGATAACGAGCGTATGACCCGCATTGTGGCCGCCCTGGAATCGGACAACGGCGTGCGCGCGCTCGGCAAGAAGGTCGACGATCGTCCCCTTACCCTCGTCACCCCATTGGGTGCCGATAACAACAACGTTCTTGCTCAAACTCAGCCTCGCACTAAATACAACAAACCCAGACCTGCGATCACGAGCCCGAGACCGCAGCTTCGCAACTGACCGTCTTTGAGTTGGCCGAGAATCGAGAGCCCTTGGCGCCATCCCCGGGGATTAGCAAACGGCAACAGGCCTTCGATGATCAGGTAGAAAGCGAGGCCCGCAAAAAAATCTGCCCAGGCCAAAGTCCTAGCCTCCTGTCTCCGTTTCGGGATGCGGGAATTCAGTATTTACGGCGTCGCGCCGGACTGCTCCTGCAAAAACCGGAAGAAATCGCTATCGGGGCTCAATACCAGCACGTCATGCTCGCGACCGATGGATGCGCGGTAAGCCTGCATGCTCCGATAAAAAGCGTAGAACTCCTCGTTCTGGCCATAGGCGTCGGCGTAGGTCTCAGCCGCCCGCGCATCACCTTCGCCCCTCATGACTTCAGCATCTCGATACGCTTCCGCCAAAATGATCGTGCGCTGGCGGTCGGCATCCGCACGAATTCGCTCGGCATCTTCCGAGCCCTCGGCCCGGAGTTGCGCCGCCACACGACCACGCTCCTGCTGCATACGCGCGTAAACAGAATCGCTGACCTCGTCGGATAACTCGATACGCATGACGCGGACGTCGACGACCTCGAGACCCAGTTCAGGCGCCCTCTGCTTCGCTTGTACGAGCATTTGCGCCATGATCTCGCTGCGCTCGGCGGACACGACCTCTACTACCGTCCGGCGGGAGAATTCCGCTTTGATACCTTCGCGGATGATCGCGGAGAGTCGCTGTTGGGCGAACAACTCATCGCCCCTGGCAGAGCGATAGTATTGGCCGGGATCCGTAATACGCCAGGTGATGAAGTAGTCAACGATCAGGTTCTTTTTCTCGCCCGTCAGAAACCGTTCCTGGGATTCGCCATAAGTCAGAATGAGATCCGGATACTTGATAATGTTGTTAACGATTGGAATCTTGAAGTGCAATCCCGACTCGTAGTCGGACTTGACGATCTCGCCGAAGCGGAACTTGACTGCGTGTTCGCGCTCGTCCACCGTAAAAACCGCCATCCGGCCGAAAAGCACGCCAAGAACCGCCAGCACCAACAACAGATTGAATCGCGCGCTCATATCACCTCACTCCACACTAGCGAATGTCACGTGCCCGCAGTTGGGCAGTAGAACTCGAGCTGTCACTGACTGTGGGAGCGGGTGCCAGCAGGCTGGATTGCGGCTCCTCCCGGCGCTCCATGAGCCGATCAAGCGGCAGATAGATCAAGTTGCCGCCACCTTCCGCATCCAGCAGCACTTTGGTCGAATTCGCCAAGATCTCTTCCAGCGTCTCTAGATAGATACGCTGCCGAGTGACATTCGGCGCCCTCTCGTACTCGAACAGGATCTGCGTAAAACGACTGGCTTCACCTTCTGCGTCTGCGATGACTCGCGCCCGATACCCTTCCGCATCCTGAAGCTGGCGAGCGGCCGCACCGCGTGCGTTCGGCACGATGTCGTTCGCGTAGGCCTCAGCCTCGAAACTCATGCGCTCCTTGTCTTCGCGGGCCTTGATCGCATCCTGCACACTGGCCTCCACATCTCCGGGGAAGTTGGCTTCCTGCAGGTTGACTTCATAGATCGTCAACCCGGTGCCGTAAGCATCCGCCGTACTCTGAATCAGGGCCTGCGCCTGGGCCGCCACTTCCGCCCGGCCCTCGGTCAGGATAAAGTCCAGCTCGTTCTTACCGATGACCTCGCGGATCGCGCTGCCGGTGATATTTCCGAGCGTGCCTTCGGGCGATCGCATATTGAACAGATACGCCTCCGGGTCGGTCCGGCGGAATTGGACCACGAGGTCGACCAACACGATATTCTCGTCCCTCGTCAGCATGCTGCCCTGGTACGGGAAGCGCTCGGTCACATTGGTATTGATCTTCTCGGCCGCCTCTATCGGCCACGGGATGTGCCACCTGAGACCCGGTTGCGTAATCGTTTGAAAAGCGCCGAACCGCAGCACCATGCCACGCTCGGCGTCGTTCACCTGGTAGAACCCCGTGAATCCCCATGCTGTGACCAGCAGCATGAGCGCGCCACTGATCAGGCCACGGCTCACGTTGCGCCGGCCGGAACCGCCGCCACCACCGGACGCGCCGTTGCCGCCGCCACCACGGCGGCCACCCAGGAGCCCCGATAACTTGCGCTGCAGATCTTTTACGATCGCGTCCAAGTCAGCCGCGCCTCGCTCGCCTGCGGATCGCCACGGGTTGTCTTTGTCGTCAGGGTCATTCCAGCTCATTGCACTCGCACTTCCTGTTGAAAGCTATCATCGGATACTCCTTCCCGTATGCAAAGCTCTTTCCACCGGTTCGTCGTGAGCTCTACCTCCAGGATCCAGCCGCCAGACTCCCGGGCTCGCTCCGCGCGTACGGCCCGCAGGTCGAACAGTTTCGCGCGCAGCCGACTCTGATCCGGCCCAAGCTTCAGGCGGCCAGTGATGGGTGGGCCCAGACACTGGTTCCGAATCGCTTCCGTCAGCTCGATCAGCCCTTCTCGCGTCTCCGCCGAAACCCAGACCTTCGCGCTGCCGGAGCCATTCAGTGGCCGCACTGTCGTATTGCGCACTTTATCGGTCTTATTGTACACCTGGATGCAGGGTACGGATGCCGCATCGATGCTTTCCAGGACGAGTTCCACCTGCCGCCGCCGGTCTGCGTGATGCGGATCGCTCGCGTCGATCACGTGCAGGAGCAGGCTCGCCTCACGCGTCTCGGTAAGCGTCGCTCGAAACGCGGCCACGAGTTCATGCGGCAGATCCCGGACAAAGCCCACCGTGTCGACGAGCAGGATCTCGTTCTCGCCGTCGGAGCTCAGGCGCCTGATCGTCGGATCCAGGGTCGCGAACAGTAAATTACGAGCGTCGGCGTTCGCGCCGCTCAAAGCATTGAACAGGCTCGTCTTGCCGGCATTCGTATAGCCGACGAGCGCGACTGTCGCGACCTGAGCACGGTGCCGCTCGCGACGACCCATTTCGCGCTGTTTCTCGATCCGGCCCAGGCGTACCTTCAGATGTCGGATGCGCTGATTGACGAGGCGGCGATCGGATTCGAGCTGTGTTTCACCCTGTCCCCGCAAACCGATGCCGCCTTTCTGGCGTTCCAGGTGACTCCAGCCTCGCACGAGTCGCGTCGACAGGTGTTCGAGCTGCGCGAGTTCGACCTGGATCTTACCTTCGAACGTCGCCGCTCGCTGCGCGAAGATATCGAGGATCAAACCATTCCGGTCGAGGACCCGCGTCTTGAGCAGTATTTCGAGATTGCGCTCCTGGCTCGGACTTAGCGGCTGGTTTACCAGGACGAGTTCGGCGCCGCTCGCTTCGACCCGCTCGCGCAGTTCCTCCGCCTTGCCTTGGCCGATATAGAGCCGTGGCGCGGGCCGAGCGCGTCGCGCTTTCACCTCGTCCACAATGTCAGCGCCGGCCGACAGGGCCAGCGCTCTGAATTCCTGGATTTCGTCTTCGTCACATGGCCTCTTCAGGCCGATATGAAGGAGAAGCGCGCGTTCACCGCTTCCTGGTCGGTCAAGCACTCCGGGCTCCCTGCCCGCGTGGGCGATTATTCCTCGACGTCCTCATCGTCCATCGTCAGTTGCACGTTCCGCGACGGCACCACGGTCGAGATAGCATGCTTATAGACCATCTGGCTGACACTGTTGCGGAGCAGCACGACGAATTGATCGAAGGAGTCGATCTGCCCCTGCAATTTGATGCCGTTAACCAGATAGATTGAGACTGGGACCTTCTCCTTACGCAGTGCATTCAGGAACGGGTCTTGCAATGACTGCCCTTTGGCCATGGATATCTCCTTATTTTTCGGTTTTTCGAGATAAGGGCCGAAGTTACTTCCCGCACGCGCTGCGGCTGAATAAAAGCCCAAACTCCGCTATTCACTAAAAGTGTCATCCCACACGCCTGAAATAGTAGCACAGACCCCGGATTTCAAGGCCTGAATCGATATTCGTTCGAGTTACGAGCCCATAACCGGCACCAAGACGCCGAATGCTAGCCGCGATAGGTAACTACCGGGCTCAGAGCTCCGAGCGGACGCGGTCGAGGAGCGTCCGGTCGAGGCCCGGGCTGGCGGTCGAGAAATACTCGGCTTCTGCATCCGATCTCAGCGATGTGAGCTGACGCTTCGCGAGCTGGCGCGTCGCAGTAAGTGCCAGTTCTCGCGCGGCCTGCCAGTCACATTCGCCCTCGAGATAGGCCCAGATCTGGCGGTAGCCGACGGCACGCATTGCGGGTGTCGCTGCGGTCAGATCCCCGCGAACCTTGAGCTTAGAGACTTCCTCGACGAATCCCGCCTCTACCATTGCGTCGAAGCGCTGCTCGATCCGTTCCGCAAGCGTACCGCGATCTTCAGGCAGAAGCGCGAGAGTACTGACCTCGGGGCGACATTCGGCTGACGCGCGGCACTGCTGAACACTGAGCGCCTCGCCCGTCAACTCGTAAACCTCCAGCGCGCGCTGGATCCGTTGCCCATCTCTCGGCGATATCCGCAGAGCGGCTTCCGGATCGACCTCGGCGAGACGCGCATGCAGCGCCGGCCAACCATCGTTCGCAGCTTCCTCGTCGAGGCGCTCACGTATCGACGGATCGGCCTGCGGCAGATCTGCCAGCCCGTCGCGAAGCGCGCGTAGATATAAATGGGTGCCACCGACGAGTAGCGGCAAACGGCCACGCGCAGCGATATCTTTGACGGCCAGGCTCGCATCGCGGACGAAGCGTCCGGCGGAGTAGGTATCCGACGCGTCAACGATATTAATGAGGTGGTGAGGCACGCTGGCCCGGATCGCAGCAGAAGGCTTTGCCGTGCCGATGTCCATATCGCGGTAGACGAGCGCGGAATCCATGCTGACGATCTCGAGCGGAATCCGTCCCGCGAGTTCGAGTGCGAGATCAGTCTTACCGCAGGCGGTAGGGCCCGTCAGGCAGACGCACCGTGTCGCGGCTGGCTCACCGCGCGAACTCACTTACTGCCCACGGTGAAAAAGCTGATCGAGTTCCGCCGTGGTGATCCGCGTCCAGGTCGGGCGACCGTGGTTACACTGAGCACTTCTTTTCGTCTGCTCCATCCCCCGCAGCAGCGCGTTCATCTCATCGAGAGTGAGTTGCCGATTCGCCCGGATAGCGCTGTGACAGGCCATCGTCGCCAACAACTCGTTCACGGCGCCTTCGACTCGACCGCCGCCCGACGCCGCGAGTAGATCGCTGAGCACGTCCCGCACGAGCGGCTCGATTTCAGCATGCTGCAGTATCAACGGCACAGCGGTAATCTGAATCTCTTCAGGTCCCCGGCGCACGGCGGCAAACCCCAGCCGGGCTAGTTCTACGGCATGGATCTCTACTACCTCGGCCTCGCGTGCCGACACCTTGAGCGAGATCGGCACGAGCAACGGCTGACCCCTTAGCTTGTCTTCGCCGAACGACAGCTTGAGATGCTCATAAGTAATGCGCTCATGGGCTGCGTGCATATCGACGATGATCAAGCCTTCACTGTTCTCCGCGAGCAAATAGATTCCACCTAGCTGCGCGAGCGCGAAGCCGAGTGGCGGCAATTCCTGCTCGAGCGGCTCAGCATCAGGGCAGGAATGCAGGGCTTCGTAGAGCGGCTGACGCTCGCGCACCGCCGCGGCATTGCTTCGTCCGCTGAAGCCGAGTGGCTGCTGCCTGGTGAAGTTCCGCGTCTGACTCAGCGCAACTTCTGCCGGTGGGCGATCTGTGTCGCGCTCACCGGACTCGAGCGTACTCGCCAGCACGGCCTCGACGGTGCGAAACACGAAGTCATGAACCAGACGCGAATCTCTGAAACGAATCTCCATTTTCGCGGGATGCGCATTGACGTCGACCCGCCGGGGATCGAGCTCCAGAAAAACCACATAAGCAGGCTGCCTGGATTGAAAGAGTACATCCTGATAACCCATGCGTATGGCGTGACGTAACACCTTGTCACGGACCACGCGACCGTTCACATAGGTATATTGCATGTCGGCCTGACTTCGAGAGAACGTGGGGTCGGCCAACCAGCCGAACAGGCGTGCCCCCTCGGTGTCGCGTTCGAAATAGCGCGCATGCGCGAGGAACTCTTCACCGCAGACCTGGCTCAGGCGCGCTTCGAATTCCTCCCGGCTTTCCGCTTGCGGCAACGCATAGTTCGCTCGCTGATTGTGCTTGAGTTGCCAGGCCACATCGAAACGCGCGAGGGACAAACCTCGCACCACGGTATCGATATGGGAGAACTCAGTACGCTCCGTACGCAGAAACTTTCGGCGCGCCGGTGTATTGAAGAAAAGATCCCGAACTTCGAGCGTCGTCCCGGGCGGATGAGGGGCCGGTCGCGGTTCGCCAAGCTTCCCACCGTTGCACTCGACCGACCAACCCGATTCCTCGCCCTGCGCTCGCGATGTCAATTTCAGGTGTGCAACCGACGCGATACTGGGCAGGGCCTCGCCTCGGAATCCCAGCGTCGCAACACTCTCGAGCCCCTCGAGGCTCGCGATCTTGCTCGTCGCATGGCGCGAAAGCGCGAGCGGAAGTTCGTCCCTCACGATACCTACGCCGTCGTCGCGAATTCGAATGAGGCGCGTACCGCCCGCTTTAATATCGATATCGACGCGTCTAGCGCCGGCGTCGAGACTGTTCTCAACGAGTTCTTTGAGCGCCGATGCGGGACGTTCAATGACCTCGCCCGCGGCGATCTGATCGATGAGTTGTGGAGGCAGGAGCCGGATGGTCACAACTGGTATTGTAGAAGAATCGTGACGAAGGCGTCGCTTCAAAAACAATGGGCCCCTTCTTTCCGGCCCTCTTGTTAGATCGGGATCGTGAGGATCTGACCGATGTGAATCACGTCCCCCGTGATCTGGTTATAACGCTTCAGTGCGGCGAGTCGCACGCGATAATGCTCGGCGATCTCCGACAGCGTCTCGCCACGGCTGATCACGTGGCGTACGGGGCTCTGGCGCACGGGCGGTGGATGCAGCGCAACATAGCTGCCAGGTGGCGGGTTGGCCCTGAAGTAATCGACAACCCCGTCGCGAATTGCGCGCGCGAGATCGGTTTGAAAGCGTCCATCGTTCAAAGCACGCTCTTCCGACGGATTGGAGATATAGGCAGTTTCGATCAGGAGCGAGGGAATATCGGGAGCTTTCAGCACGAGGAACGGCGCTTGCTGAACCTCGGATTTCCGTACGCGCGTGATACGCCGCAACTGCCCGATCACATAGGCACCCGCCGTTGAACTTGCGCTGATGGCCGCACTCTGCGACAGATCCAGTAACACGCCCGCCAACAAGTCATCCTTATCGCTTAAAGAAACCCCGCCGAGCAGGTCCGATGCATTCTCTCGCTCCGCCAACCGCCTCGATGCCTCATCCGAAGCACCCTTTTGCGACAGCACGTACACCGTGGCGCCGCTCGCTCGGCTGTCGCTGAAAGCATCGGCGTGGATAGAGACGAATAGGTCGGCCTCGGCACGGTGAGCCTGCCCCATTCGATCCCGATGGGAAATAAAGTAGTCGCCATCGCGCACGAGCAGCGGCCGCATACCCGGCTGGTTCTTGACTTCTTCCGCCAACCGCCGTGCAACCGCGAGCACGACGTCTTTTTCTCGAATCCCGCGAGGCCCACTCGCGCCCGGATCGTCACCACCATGGCCAGCGTCGATCGCGATGACGATATCACGGCCACCGGGCTCGACGACCGGCGGCGCTCGGAGCACGACAGGTTCGGCGTTGGCCTGCGTCAGATCGACGACGAGCCGATGACCATAGGTCGAATTAGGCTCGAGCAGGAAAGTGTTGGGATTGACCGCTCGCGTCAGGTCCAAGACGACGCGAAGGTCGCCACCGGGACGTGCACCCGTTCGAATACCCGCAACAAAGCCGCGAGGTGTCGGAATGGCCGTCGGTACGGAGACCCGCGCGTCGGTGAGATCGATGACGATCCGGTTGGGAGCCTCGAGCGAAAATACGCGGTACGGCGTGGCGGCGGAAAGGTCGAGTACGACGCGAGTGGATTCGGGGGCCGACCAGACGCGCAGCCCCTCGACCTCGATGCCATAAGCTGTGAATGTCGCGCAACCGAATACGATTACGAGAAGACAGCACGGCCGGAATCTCGATTTCAACCTACGTTCCTCCCTAAACGAGTGTTGTTATGTTCACAATTCCTGACGAAAATTTCAAGATTTATTCATAAAAAATATGATATTAGGATTGCTAACTCGAATAATCCTCAGATCATAGCGCTAACTCTTGAAGCGCCCGCTCGCCAGTCGGTGAGCAGGCGCTGAATGTCACGCTGCGCCGTTCGTGGCCAGCCCAATCGAAGTCGATCGTGACATCGCAGCTCGCGGCCAGCGCCGGCGCGCGTTCCGGCCACTCGACGAGCACCCAGGTCTGCGCTTGCGCCAGCCAATCGCGCAATCCCAACGACTCCAGCTCACGCTCACCACCAACCCCACCGTCGTCGGTCAGCCGATAGAGATCGACGTGCACGAGCGTGACGTCGTCGAGGGGATAGTGCTCCAGCAACGTGTACGTCGGCGACGGTACTCTGCCCGTGTAGCCTAGGCCCGTGAGCATACCGCGTACCCAGGTGGTCTTGCCGGTTCCGAGGTCGCCTTTAAGCCCGACCAGCAACGGCTGCGCGCCGAGATTCAACCATAAGCGTGCGACCTCCCCTGCACGTGCCAGCACCACGGCCTCGGAATCGAGGTTCGAGGCAGACCCACCGGGCGCTACGACGGATTCGCCCATCTTCGGATATGCGGCATGAGGTCTCGCGCCAACAGGCCACGCTGGCCATCGGTCACCGCCGCATCGCCGGCCAGCGCATGGAGCAAAACGCCGGCGCGTGCCGCCAACGGCAGGTTAGCCGTTTGGACGAGAATCGCGCCGACGACTCCAGATAGAACATCGCCCATACCAGCAGTTGCCATCCCAGAATTACCGCGGTCGCAGACCGCGACGTTCAACCCACCCGGCTTCGCAACGAGGCTGCCGGCACCCTTGAGGATGGAGACACACTGGTAACGATCAGCGAGATCCTGCACCGCTCGTAGACGCTCGGACTGGATTTCCGTGACTTCACGCCGCAGTAGGCGTGCCGCCTCACCCGGATGGGGAGTCAGGATCCAGTTGCCACGCTCGACGGGCTGCTCAGCAAGCAGGTTCAGGCCATCGGCATCGAGAACCATGGGCAGCCCGGCCACGAGGACCCGCTCCATGAGACTCCGGCCCCAGCTCGACTGTCCGAGGCCCGGGCCCAGGACTACGGCATCGACCTTGTCGATCAGCGTACCCAGGTCGCTGGGATCATCGATGCCCTGGCACATGATCTCCGGCCGGGCGGCCGCGACCTGCCCGGCACCGTCGGGATGCGTTGCGACCCTGACCAGGCCGGCACCGGCCCGCAGAGCCGCTTCGGCCGCGAGCCGGATTGCGCCCGGCATCCCCGGCGACCCCCCAATCAGCAATAAGCTGCCGTGGGAACCTTTGTGCGCTGACGGCCGTCGCGGGGGTAATGCCTCACGCAGGGTGGCAAGACTCAACCGTTCGAGTACGGCGCGATGTGGCGCGTAGACCTCGTCGGGAATCCCGAGCCCCGAAAATTCCAGAATGCCACGGTAATCCAACGCCTGGCCCAGGAACAGACCGGCCTTGAGGCCGACGAAGGTCGTCGTGACATCGGCGTGCACGGCCGCCCCCATCGGCATGCCGGTATCGCCATCGAGCCCGGTCGGAATGTCCAACGCAAAAACGGGGTTTTCGGCCACATTGATCGCCGTAACCGCATCGAGAAATGCGCCGTCGAGGGCGCGATCGAGGCCCGTACCCAGTAGGCCATCGACGATCACACCCTCTCCGAGCGAGATGCCCTGACTGAACGCTTCGACACTCCCGCCACCGGCCTCGAACGCTTCCCAGGCGGAAGCCGCCGTGCCGGTCAGTCGCTCGGGGGGCGCGACCGCAATGACGCGTACGCCGACCTCACGGTCTGCCGCGAGCCGGGCGAGAACATATCCGTCGCCGGCATTGTTCCCCGCACCGCAGAGTATCGTCAGGGACGGTGCCGACGGCCAGTGGCGCCCCACCGCTTCGAGTGCCACCTCACCCGCGCGGCACATGAGCTCATAGCCCGTAATATCGAGCCGATCGATAGCGCTGCGGTCGAGTTCGGCCACCTGCGCTACGGAATAGATCTCTTCAGGTAGTTCAATCATCTAGACGATTATACTAGCGACCACTATGAGTATTATCGTCGCGCCAAAACTCGACCTCTCTCCCGCGCGCTTGAGCCGCCTCGCGGCCGAGATCAAACGTCACGGCAAGACGCTCGGTTTCCAGCAGATCGGCATCACTGGAATCGATCTGGCCGAGGATGAGCGCCGCTTGAATAGCTGGCTCGAGCTGGGACGGCATGGCGAGATGGGTTACATGGCGCGCCACGGGCCGAAACGGTCCCGCCCGGACCTACTCGTCTCGGGCACGGAACGCGTAATCTGTGGGCGGCTGGACTATTGGCCAGGAAGCAGCCGGGAGGCCGAGGCCGTTCTCAACAATCCCGAGTGTGCCTACGTCTCGAGGTATGCGCTCGGCCGCGACTATCACAAAGTGCTGCGGCGCCGGCTACGGCAGCTTGCGCAGCATATCGAGACCGAGATCGGTCCATTCGGCTACCGTGTATTCGTCGACAGCGCGCCCGTGCTGGAGAAGGCTCTGGCGAGAAATGCCAGCCTCGGCTGGATCGGTAAGCACACGAATTTGTTGCACCACAAAGCCGGTTCCTACTTCTTTCTGGGCGAGCTCTTCACCGATCTACCGCTGCCTGTCGATGACCCGGCTACGGATCATTGTGGCAGCTGCACAGCATGCATCGACATCTGTCCGACGAAGGCGATCGTCACGCCCCACGAACTCGACGCGCGCCGATGTATCTCCTACCTCACGATCGAGCTACGCAGGAGTATCCCGGTGGAGTTTCGCACGGCGATCGGCAACCGGATCTTCGGCTGCGACGACTGCCAACTCGTGTGTCCGTGGAACAAGTTTTCGCGGCCGACACAGGAAAGCGATTTCACGTCGCGGCACAGATTGGACGAGATCTCCCTCGTCGAACTGTTTCGCTGGAGCGAGGCGGAGTGGAGCGCTGCCACCGAAGGTAGCGCGCTCCGGCGGATTGGCTTCGAAGGCTGGCTTCGTAACATCGCGGTCGCGCTCGGCAACGCCCCCCCGGAAGTCGCCGTCCTTCAGGCCCTCCGTGAGCGACGGGACCATGCTTCCGAGATTGTCCGGGAACATGTGAAGTGGGCCCTCTCCAGGCACGTGAACTGCTAACTGCGTCACATCCACGGCCCACGCCCCTACCTACCATAGGTGGATGTTCCGGATCCGCCGCCAATCATGAGTTCTGGGCACGAATATTCCATCGATTCCGACTTCAAGCGCTCGCTGCTACAGAGCATCGAACTCTTCAGGGACGTCGAACCCGACGCTATTTCCGAACTGCTCTCGCAGTGCGCTCGGCTCGATATCGATAAGGGGGCGTTGCTACTGTCTCCGGAACAACCGAACGACTCGATCTTTATCGTCTTGTCGGGAGCGCTACAGGTGCATTTCGGATCGCTCGGTTCGGAGACAATCGCTGTGTTGAGTCCCGGGACGTGCGCAGGCGAGATGTCGCTCGTCGAGGACAAGGATCCGAGCGCCTATGTCGCCGCTACGGAAGACAGTCACCTGATGGTCATCAGCCACGATCTGCTCTGGCAGATGGTCGACCGGTCTCATCGGCTCGCGAAGAACCTGCTTGTCGTCATCTCCGAGCGCGTGCGCTCCGATAACGAATTCATCGCCGAGCGCCTGGGCGTACTTCAGCAAGCCGAGCGCAATGCGATCACCGACGCACTAACGGGCCTGCGTAACCGTCACTGGATGCAGGATATGTTCGAGCGAGAGCTCAAACGCGCACGAAGAGACCAGGTCAGCTTATGCATCATGATGGCGGACGTCGACCGGTTCAAGGGCATTAACGACGAGTTCGGCCATATTGTCGGAGACCGCATTCTGGCCGCAATCGCCAACTCTCTGCGAGAACATCTGCGTCCCACGGATCTCATCGCTAGATTCGGCGGCGATGAGTTCGCGATCCTCCTGCCCGGCGTGCCCCTGAAAAAAGCAGAAGCAACCGCCGAACGAATCCGCAAGAGTTTGTTGCACTTCGCCGATCCAGGCCTGCCAGAGGGCGTTACGGTATCAATTGGAATCACTGCGGCGACCGAATCCGACAATCTGGACCGGTTACTGCAGCGTGCAGACGGCGCGATGTATGATGCGAAGGATCAAGGGCGTAATCGTGTCGCCGTCCGTGAATCGGACCACAGAAGCGGGCCGCTGCCAGCGAAACGGTAAGAATCGCGACAAGAGAAAGAAGAGGCCCCCTCTATTAAACGCGGACGTTATCGATCAGGCGCGCACGCCCCAGCCATGCCGCCGCCAACACGATGCGCCCGTCGCCCGGCTCAAATACCTCGGGTGGCGCAAGATCACGCGCACGGCGAACGGCAACATAGTCCGGTTTGAATCCCCGCTCCACGAGCTGCTCAGCCGTGGACTCTTCGAGTTCCGCGTAGTTCGCTTCGCCTCGCCGCAGAGCGTCCGCCAATTTCTCCAATACAGCGTTGAGACTTGGCGCGATGCGTCTTTCTTCCGCCGTTAGATAGCCGTTCCTCGAACTCATCGCCAGACCGTCCGACTCACGGTGAATCTCGCCCGCGGCAACTCGAATCGGAAGGTGCAGATCCGTAATCATGCATCCGATGAGAATTCGCTGTTGGTAATCCTTCTCGCCGAGCACGAGAATGTCCGGCGAGATGATATTCAGAAGGCGCAGCACGACCGAGGCAACGCCGTTGAAGTGGCCCGGCCTGGCGGCACCGCAGAGGTCTTCACTGAGCGCGGGCAGACTGATCGACACAGCCGAATCCGTACCGTACGGATAGATCGTTCGCATGTCGGGCAGGAAGAGAAGATCTACCGATCCTTGCTCCGCGAGCATCGCTTCGTCCTGGTCGATCGTTCTCGGATAACCCTCGAGGTCCTCGTCAGCCCCGAATTGAGTTGGATTGACGAAGATACTGCACACCACCCTGTCGGCCTGCGACCGAGCAAGATTCGTGAGTGTCAGGTGCCCTTCATGGAGATTCCCCAACGTGGGTACGAGCGCGATACGCTCGTTAGCGTCGCACCAGAGGCCTAGAGTTTCTCGAACGGAACTCGTCGATCGAGTCGTCAACAATTGGGACAACGGCAACCCCTGATAGGTACCCCGGAATGAAGGTCCGGTATTCTATCAGGAGAAACAGTGCTCCTTAGCCGGATACGATCCATCTTTGACGGCCTTGACGTAGGCCTCGATAGCCGCGAACGGTGAGTCCAAGCCTTCCATGAAATTCTTTACAAACCGCGGCGTACGACCCCGCGTAATGCCAAGCATGTCGTAGAGCACGAGAATCTGGCCATCGACGTGAGGGCCCGCACCGATACCGATAACCGGCACATCGAGAGTGTCCGTGATGGTCTTGCCGACCTCATTCGGCACGCATTCCAGAAGAACGATGTCAGCGCCGGCGCTCTGCAAAGCGATCGCATCCGCCACCATCTGCTCTGCGGCGCTGCTATCGCGCCCCTGTACGCGGAAACCACCGATCTTGTGTACCGACTGGGGCTTCAAGCCAACGTGCGCACAAACAGGGATATCATGGCTCGCAAGGCGCTCCACCACGGATATCTGCCCGCGGCCGCCCTCGAGTTTCACCATCATCGCCCCGCCCTCCTGCATGAGTCGCACCCCATTGAGGAGGGCCTGCTCGGGCGACGCGTAACTCATGAACGGGAGATCCGCGACGAGAAACGCATGCCGCAGACCGCGCGTTACGATGTGGGTATGGTAGACGATGTCATCTACCGTAACGGGGACCGTCGTGTCATGTCCCTGAATGACCATCCCCAACGAGTCACCGACCAACACAAGATCCGTTCCCGCCATATCGACGAGCTGAGCGAAGCTCGCGTCATAAGCGGTAAGGCAGGCGATCGGCTCACCTTTCTGCTTCATCTTCCTCAGCGTAGACACATTTACGGGTGGGGAATCCATACCGCGCTGTTGCAACTGCTTGTACATGGTCGGTCCTCAGACAGACTCAGGCGATCGTCTCGATCGCAGGATTGAAGAAATGCCGGCCCCGTTGGATCCGGCCGATGGCGCGCAACAACTCACGGTAGTCGGAATCACGATGCACCGGGTCGATAGCAGTAGCGTTGACGATGAGTAATGGTGCTTTCTCGTAGTCGTAGAAAAAACTCGCGTAGGCCTCGCCGAGACGTTCGAGATATTGCTCGTCGATGAATTGCTCGTACTCGACGCCCCGGCTTGCAACCCGGCGCAAGAGCACGCTCGGTGGTGCCTGAAGATAGATGACCAAGTCCGGAGTCGGCGGATCAAGTTCCAGAGATTCGTAAATCTGATCGTAAAGGTTCAGCTCGTTGCTATCGAGATTCAACTGCGCGAATAGCCGATCTTTCTCCAGCAGGAAATCGGAGATACGCACGGGCGAAAACAAATCGCTCTGCCGGATCTTTTCGATCTGCCGCGCACGCTGGAAGAGGAAGAACAGTTGTGCCGGCAATGCGGCATTACGGCGGTTGCGATAGAAGCGTTCCAAAAAAGGATTCTCGTGCGCCTGCTCCAGTACCAGATTACTGTCGAAGCTATCGGCCAGCTGTATCGCGAGGCTCGTTTTACCTACACCAATCGGGCCTTCCACGACGATGTAACGCTGTCCATCGGGTCGACTAATGTCCTGTCCTTGCTTCATCGGTTTCCCGGTTGCCGTCGCTACGACGGCCGGCTGTCTGGGCGTCAAGGATACTCTCAGCGCGGTCTAGGGGGTTAGCGGGCCACGCCAGCGCTCGATCGCGCGGGCGACGGCCGGCGCCTCGGGCGGCGGCGCCTGATTCCGAAGGCCTTGCGCTGATCAGTCGCAGACAAAGTCTGGACGTCAGTCCACCAGTCCGCCAGCTCCGGTTCCGCTTCACCGCACCGTGCGCGCAGCAACAGGAAGTCGTAGGCCGCCCTGAAACGCTTGTGCGTCAGGAGCTTCATTGCCCGTACGCCACGACGATTCTGGAAGCGTTTCTGCATGACCAACATATCTTTCATCGGAATGCTGAATCGCCGTGGGTAAGATATATGAGTCTGCTGTTCGGAAGAAATTTCGTTGCATGCATCGAGCAGCGCTTCGATCTCACTGACTTCGTACTCTTTGTATAGCGCATCCGCACGCTCGCAGATTGGATGCCAGAGCAAGACGGCGTAGAGAAACATCGGTGTGACTGGAAGCTCCTTCTTTATTCGTTGGTCAGTATTGGCCAAGCCTGCTCGTAAGAATTCGAGTACCTGATCGCCCCCCTCACTCTGCAGCGACCTCGCCGTATGCGGTAATAGGTATCGGAGCAAGTCATACTTGATCAACAGTTCCAAGCTCCGCAATGCATGCCCGGTATGGAAGAGTTTCAGCGTCTCATCGAACAGGCGCGCCGGTGGCACATCACACAACAGATCACCGAGATCCTTAATTGGAGCTGCAGTGCCGGCGGCGATTCCAAAATCCAGTTTTGCTGCGAAGCGCGCGGCGCGCAACATCCGAACAGGATCCTCGCGGTAACGGGTCTCGGGATCGCCGATGAGGTGGAGCGTACGCTTGGAGAGATCCTCCATCCCGGAGGTGTAATCCCAAACCGAAAAATCGGCGATATTGTAGTAGAGCGCATTGACGGTGAAGTCCCGGCGCCAAATATCTTCCTCGATAGAACCGTAGACGTTGTCTTTGAGAATACGGCCGTTGTCCGCGTGCTCCCGCTGTTTGTGCTCCTCGCTCGCCGCTGCTCTAAACGTGACGACTTCGATGATCTCCCGGCCGAAGCGCACGTGCGCCAGCCGGAAGCGCCGACCGATCAGGCGGCAATTTCGGAACAGCGTGCGTACCTGATCTGGGCTAGCATCGGTGGCGACGTCAAAGTCCTTGGGATGTCGATCAAGCAATAGGTCGCGGACACCACCACCCACCAGAAACGCCTGGTAGCCGGCCTTGTGAAGCCGGTAGAGCACCTTGATGGCATTGTCGGAGATATTCGCCCGGCTGATGTTGTGCTCGGATCGGGCGATGATGTTGGGGCCGGGATGCGACTGCGTGTCCGTGTCGTTCAATCAGGTTCCGTTGGCGAGTTTATCCGCTCCGTAAAGCCCGGTATCATAGCAGCCCCGCCGATCCACGACACCCGCGCTCCCTTCGTCTAGCGGTCCAGGACGCCGCCCTCTCAAGGCGGAAACAGGGGTTCGATTCCCCTAGGGAGCGCCAATGTAATCAATACTTTAACGGGACTCTATTCTATTCGATCAGAATTTCCGGACGTTTTCCGGACAATTTCTGCCTTGGCTGGCCTCGGAGCCAATAGCTGCGCGATAGGTTCGAATCGGGGGGCGCGTTAGCCGAGAATCTCGATTTATATACGGTCGAGATCCCGTTGATTTGAGTGTTTTTGGCGGCTCCAATTCGCCGACGGACCGATTAAAAGGCAGAAGTAGCAGCACGTACCAGGACCCAACATGAATTACTAAGCGGCTTTCAGCCCTGGCAGATCACGCCGGGGCGCCTCAAATCATGTAGCACTGGGAACTTCTTGGGAACTCCCGCGAACGTCCCGTTTAGAGGGCGACCCGGAAGTCCGATCCCAGGACTAAGACATAGCGTCGACTAAAGTCAGAAAAGTTCCATCGCCAATACAACTTTCCATCATCAGCCTCGAATGCCAAATGCTTAGCTGTGCGCGTGTTTCCGTCGATATTAACGGTTCCATTTGTGGATGCAGTCAGAAAAATAAGATCGAATGAATCGACCCATGTCTCTCCTACCTGGCATTCGACAGTAAATTCGGCATTGGCAGTGCCGGCAAGCACCAGCAAAATGAATGCAAAAAACGCCTTAGTCATGTCTGTTTCTCCCGTGTGATATTCGAGCGGACATTACTGCTTCCGCATTATCCAAACGACTCGATCTACTCCTAGAGCCGTAGGGTTGTGGACTAATAACATCGTGTCGTCGGTTGTTGTCACCGATTTGGTCCGTGCAATGCCCCGGAAGATGCAATTCCATATGCATACAAAGCGAAGAATCAAGAACAGTTGTCTTCGCTAAAGGTCTCTCCCTGATTCACGATAAAAAGTCAGGTATTCAGCTAGTCTTGTACCTAACTTTATCGACATCCGCTATGGGTTCAATTTCAGCCGTTTAGCATCAGCTTAGCCAGTGTCTGCTTTGGGTCGATTCGAGACCTTAGCTCCCGACCCCAAATTAGCATTTTTTCGGTAACTTTGGGCTCCAAAGCGGACATTGGATTCTGTCTTAGCTCGCCAACACTAATAGCTGTTGAAAGTCGCTTTCCTGTAGGATTCGGATAGGAAGACCTTTCTTGATCAACTCTTCGGCTTTTCGGTGTTTGCTGCTCTTTTCATGCCCCGCAAGCAGAGAAAGGTCTTGGTCCCCAACAACCAATAATGTCGTCCTTTGAGTAACTCTCGGCGCCACCGTGCATCCGAGTTTCGCTGCAATCTCAGCAGCATCACGCCGGGACATCTGCAATGCCCCTGTGAATACAAGCTCCTCACCATACAGCGGCCCGTCAGGATCCCCTTCCTTACTAATGCTCTCTGGATAACGTGTGTTACGCGCATACACTCGGCCGATGAGCTCGTTTATTTCTAGTCCGCTTTCCTGCAGCGCGGCCAGCACAACATAACCAGCGGCCTTGGCATCTTCTAACGCATCGTGAGCTTGGTATTCATACCCCAAAAACTTTGCGACATTGGAAAGACCATAACCACGTTGTGAAAATTGCTCCCAAACGCGACGCACTACTCGAGCCGAGTCCAGCCATGTGCACTCGATTTCTTGTAGTGCATATTTGGTTGAGGCTTTATTAATCGCGGAGCGGTCGAACGGCGTATGACTTACGACAACAACACCGCCTAGGTGCTCGACGAGTTTTTCGGAAACCTCTCCAAACGTCGGCGCACCTACGACGTCCGTTTCATTAATCCCGTGAATGGCCACGTTCATGCCGTCGAAATAATCCTCGGGATCGACTAGAGATTTCCAAACGCCCGTTAGTCCAGATTCATCGAATTTGGCTATACCGATCTGACATATGGACCCAACGTCCGCATTTGCCGTTTCAACGTCGACAGAGACGAACATACTACTGATTAGCGTACTTCGACTGGTCAGCGGTATAGGTCACTTTCATCCCGGTGCGGGGGCAGACCATCGTAATTTCTTCGTCGGGATCAATATCGAGGTCTTCGCCTCGCAGGCCTTGCCATTCGGCCAGATACGTTAGCGTTCCCCATTTCGTGTTCTTCTTAGTTGCATTCTCGACCCCGCCTTTCCAATTTGATAGAGGCAATTCGCCATTCTTGGCTCGCCTCGCCAATTCAGGGTTCTTACTACTTCGTCTCCTCCCAACTTCCCACGCTGTAATCAATCCTCGGTCGGGATCCTTCCATCGCTTCGCCCAAGATAAATCCTCTCTGATGGGCTCCCGTATCGAACGATTTATGCTCTCACCCATTGCTTATCCTTCAAACGTCCACTTCGGGTCGGTTCGAGACCTTAGCTTCAGCCTCAAAATTAACATTTTTAACGGCGACTTTGGGCCCCAAAGCGGACATTCCTTGACCTGCCCCCCTAGAACGACTCCAGCCACTGAGGGAGAATTTCAGTGGAGTTAAGGAGAAAGACAGATGGGACGAAGGCACTTCAAACCTGAACAGATCATCCACAT
>PVBE011059516.1_pt1 | contig 19656 bp, 27 predicted proteins | sample 1631181 | NCBI WGS metagenome assembly PVBE01 (sample SAMN08397723, study PRJNA350692) | Marine metagenome, whole genome shotgun sequencing project. | isolation source: water | place: Pacific Ocean | collected 2012-04 | reverse complement strand
AGCTAATAGTCGCCCAGATATCGGAGCTACCCGAGGACATGATACTCGACGCGCTGAATAGGAGTGGCCAATCGTGTTCGATTTGTCTACGATTTCTGTATTCAATAATAGCCGAACCAGTTCGCTTGATACTTATATTCACTCACCCGCTGGACACGGTGGGATGTCCAAGGGTCAGAGGGGCTTTCATGAGTCACAAGACCTGCTGAGAATACTTATTGGCGGCAACCAAATCGGTAAGACAAGAGTGCTGGCAGCTGAATGCTGGTTCCATGCTTTGGGTGAACACCCATATCGTAAGACCCCTCCACCTGGCAGCCTCGGTTGGATATTATGCGCCGACCTGCGAAGCGGCTGGGCTAACATTTCTGCGAAGCTGAAAGAAATAGAGCCGCTGGGAGCCGTAGATGATAACTGTACCTATGACCCCGCCCGTGGCTATCGCTATAGAGGCTCGATGATGATTCGTCTGACTAATGGGTCACTGATAGTTGGTAAGGGGTCTGAGCAGTCCGTTATGGCCCTTGCTGGGGCCACGATAGATTGGCTGGCCATAGATGAAACACCTAAGCAGATTCATTTTGGCGAGATACGTTCTCGAACTGCGGTGAATGAGGCTCCAATATTTATGGGCTTCACTCCGATTGGCAGGCCCGTCGAGTACCTTAGAGACATCGTTGAGGGTAACCCAGAGACAGGGCAGCCCGCCCTTGAGGACTGGGACGTTCACCGAATAAAGTTATCACATGAAAACTGTCCGCACCGTTCGGCAGCCTCAATCGAGAGACAGATAAGGGGCTACGGGCCGTGGGAATATAAGCAGAGAGTCGAGGGCGCTTGGGAGGGTATTACTACCGAGCGATGGATTGCGTTTAGCGAGGAAAATGTATTCAGCGAGATACCCGAAAATGTTACCGAGCTCGGGCTGGGATGGGACCATGGCGAGCGGCCAGGGAATAGCGTTTGTTACCTCGTAGGCTGGGATGGGGACAGGCTCTGGGTGCTTGATGAATATGTATCAACAGAGCGTAATACACCCGCCGCCGAAGCTAAGATAGTCGCTCAGATGATAAGGGCTTGGGGTATCGATCTGCACCAAATCGAAGTTGCCTATGGAGACTCAAACTCAGCTGGTCGTTTAGGGCTCGGCTTCAGTGTCAATGAACTATTAGAGCGCGGGTTCGCCACGGTCGCAGGCACCAAGCGTCCACCGTTTAGAATAGGGGTTCCATACAAGGGCGCTGGAAGCATAAAAGCACGAGCGCGGATTTTATCTAATGCTTGTATCGATGGTCGCTTCCGTGTAAACCAAACCTGCACTAAACTCATCTCCAGCCTGAGACATTGGCGGGGCGAGAATAGCGACTACAAGCATCCATACGATGCTGTATCGTATATTAGTGAACATTGGCTCGGTGGTGATTCGTTAGATAATGTGTCAAAATTACTTTTATAGGGAGATAAAATGCCGAAAGCTAAAACAAAAAAGGCTGTTGAGATGAGTGTAAAAATCGAAGGGCGGAGGTATAAAGTATCAAAAGGCGATATCCTAGTAGTAGCCCCTGGCGTTGATGCGCCGATGGTTGAAGGCTTGATAGTCGTAAAGATGAATGATAGGGTCGAGGTACTTGATACAAATATTCGTAAGTCATTGGGGTTGAAATGAAAATACCAGCAGCAGCGCAACCGAAAAGCGATGAAGATAAGGCGCGTTGGAAGGAACAGGGGCTACGTCGCCGACTGCTAACAGGCTCTCATATCGAGGATGTGAGGCAAGAAATAGAGGCCATGTTTTCAAAGGAAATAGCGGTCGATTTGGAAATCAATCCCGACCTGTCTCGCAATCCTTTTCTGCTTATTTGGCAGCAGCTAAACGTAGCCTATATTGAGCCGCCAGAGGTATCAGTTGAAGAGGAGGATGTTGACCTTGGTTCAATAGTCACGCCCAAACTTTGGGCTCAAATGCAGCAGACGAGTCTGTACGCCCTCGCTATGGGCGAGTGCTTGGTAAGATTAGACTTTCGTCATTGGCTCGCAGATACTGAGGTTTCCTATCGTGTAGTCACGCCAGATGTTGTGTTGGTTGAAGCTATGAAGGGCCGACCAGATGTGCCAGGTAAGGTTACCGAATATCGGCCCAGGGATGGAGGTATCACGCGCGAAATCTGGGACATTAGGGACAGCAGCGAACCTATTTTCCGTATCGAGAAACAAGGCAAGGAAGGCTGGATTGATGCTACAGCGGAGTTCGCCCCTGAGTTGGTAGGCGAATATCCGTATCGTGATACATCTGGAGCGCCGATACTGCCGTATATTTTGTATCATAATCGCGTCGGTTCTAAGCTATTCAACTGGACGCAAGGCTCTGAGATATCCGCTGGAGCCCTTCGCCTAGCGGCACTTTTCACGCACTGGGGAGATGGGTTCACTAATGCGGCCTACCCTCAGAGATACATTATTGACCTCGAGTCGCCTGGCGGACACACTAAAACGCTAGGAGGGCAGGCTGTTGACGTGGTTACAGTCGACCGTAAAAGTATCTTGAAGTTCAAATCACAAGGCCCAGGTGGTGGTTCACTCGGTCAGTTCGCAGCATCCATGGACCCGCTCGCCTCCATTGAAGCCCTGAAGGTTTACGAGCAGGGTCTGGCAGTTTACGCTGGATTGAATCCTAGCGACCTGGCTGTCACCCAGTCAGCCCAGAGCGGTTATGCAATCGTTGTATCTAGGGAAGGTCAAAGACGCGCTCAGAAGCTGATAGAGCCGTCCCTGCGTATAGGCGACCAAGGTCTGCTATCAACAGCGGCCCGACTATCAAACTTTTATCTCGGGAGCAATCTGCCAGAGTCGCCACGAGACTATTCAATAATGTATCGCGCACTGATGCCGACTCCTACCGAGTTAGACTCATTAGCTAAATCACTTGAGTCTCGCCTAAACCTTGGGGTTATCTCCCAGCTTGATGCGATGCGCGAACTATATCCAGAGATTGAATCCGACGAGCAAGCTATCACAAGATTGTTGAGAATAAAAGAGTTGGAGGCTATGTTGGCTTCCGCAGATAATGATACAGAAAATAACGAGCTGTAGGAGGCCATATTATGTCAGATGAGAAAACAACCGAAGCACCCGCACCAACACCAACACGCGAAACCCGCACCGAAGCCGTACCACGCTATAGGGTTGATGATGAGATATCCAAGCGCAATGAAGCATATAAGACCAGAGACGCAGCACTCGCTCAGGTAGCAGACCTTGAGACTCGCCTAAAGCAAGCGACCACAGGGCTGGAACAGCTACAGACAACCACCAATCAGGAGATACATTTAGTAAACCTTGGATTCAAAGCTGACTCGGTGCGCCGATTCTTCAGGCGTGAATATGCCAGCGCGAAATCCGAGATGGGAGATAAGGCTGTGCCGTTCAATGAATGGCTTGATACAAATAAAGACGACCCATTATATGCTGTTCACTTTGACCGCCTAACTCCTAAGACTGATACAAAAAAGAATGATGATATAATCGTTCAACCTAAGCCTATGAATGAGCAAGAAAAGTTGGTGTCGGCTATACGCGCCGCAGTTATGGGCAACCCTGACAGTGGAGCCACACAGCCGTCTGATGGTCTTGGGCGTGAACTAACTATTGAGGATGTTCGTCGCGAGCGAGCTAAGAATGGCGGGCGTTTAGGCACATCTTCAAAGGACATGATTGCTCAACTAAGAGCCAAGGGCCTAATCAAATAATCTTGACGTCAGGGCTATTATCGGTCTATAAATGTTTTACGGACTCGCTCGGGGTCAGCACCGATATCGCTGTAGTTATTTGAGTCTTATCGTGAAACATAAAACTTATATTAGGATAATAAAATGACTATTACAACAACCTCGCTGCTCAATGGCGGTATGGTTTCAGAGATACTCTCTGGAATGGTAACTGAGGCCCTATACGACCCCACATCACTGCGCGCCGTCGCTATGCAGGTTCCTGCTGGATATGGCTCTACAACTTCTGAAGTAACCATCGACGCTGCTCCAGGTGCCTTTTCTGCGCCAGGTGAGGCCGTCGCTGTTGGTGTCTCAACTTACACCACGTCAGAGTTCGAGTTGGTGCTTGCTAAGTATTCTCGCGCCTACCAAATCACTGACTTGGTTGGTGCTGCTGGCTCACCTATCGACCTTCAAAGAATCGTTGCTAACCTTATCCAAGGTTTGGACCTTACCCTTACTGACCAGTTCTGCTCGTTGTTTTCAACGTTCACAACTCAGGAAGGAAACGGCGCTAACGCATTTGATGTAGATGATTTATTTGATGCTTCATTCGCTTTGAACCTTGCTAACAATCAAGGTCCATTTACCGCCGTCCTAAGTCCAAAACAAATGAATGAGTTTATGGACGACCTCAGAGGACAGCAGAACCTCATGGCATACAACGCCCCGTCGCAGGAGCACCTAGTTGCCAAGGGACCAGGCTATAACGGTAGCTGGAATGGGGTAGACCTGTATCAAAGTGATTCTTGTGTCGAAGCTGCTGGTGTAATACACGGCGCTATGTTCTCACAAGGTTGCTTGGCTTACCAGCTTGGTAACGTGGCTCAGATGCAAGGGCATATCCCAGCGGCTAACCTAATGGTCAGCACTCCAGAGCTAGTGGTCGAGCTTGACCGTTCAGCCCTTGCTGGTATGAGTTCAGCAGTTGCACACGCCTATTTGGCTGTCGCAGTTGCTAATGACTCGCGCGGCGTTGATATTATTTCACTCGCATAAACCAAACCACCCGAGGGGCGGCGAGCAACTGGGTATGCGCACCTGGGAGCTTTCCGTCCCTCACTTTGCTGTAGGAGGCAAAACGCATGGCGTCAACGATACATTTAGAGAGCCCAAAGAAAGAAACAAATATTGTTCAAATCACATCGGGGCTGCCAGTTACCGATAGGCAGCGACCCGCTAAAAAGTTCGTTTATGTGACTTATCCACAAGCATGGGGGTTCGATTTAGAGTTTGGATTCCTGCCTGTATTGAAGCGAATAATCGCCCACCCAGGCTGCAATGGCGTTGGCCGTGATGGTAGCCTATCAAAGGTCTTGAGCTCAGTGGCTAACAGGGGCGGCACATATATCGACCCTAAAGATTACCGCTTGGGAAAATATAAGGATTATGTGCAATATTATCCGACGAGCAATGGCGGCAAATGGTACGTTGATTTCTGTCAAAAGGCGACGGTATTACCCACAGGCCAAATCGTTTGGAATAACTCAGAAATACATAAACCGATGAAACAGTTTAGGGCTCACATCCGCGACAGTGGAATGGTGGAACCGCTGCTGCATGAGTTCTACGTCCAGATGGTTGAGGGCGAGAGGTCGAAGCTGAATAGGCTCTACGGCCGAATAGATAGAAACCCAACCATAAAAACCAAGGTCGAAGAGTCCGAGGCCCGTCTCAAAGGGATGGAAAAGCACTGGAAGCAGATGACCGCTAAACACATAAAAGCTATCGAAAAGAAATCAAAGGCGACTAAAAAGGCACCCGTCTTTGAGAAGGTGGTGGCAGATGTCTAACGATAAGCAGCCAGTAACAGAAAAGCAGCGACGTCAGCAGATTGACAGAATGACCAAACAGTTGGTAGACGCTGGGAATAGTCATCAATACGCTCGCGAGAAATCGCGCGAACTGGCTTACAAGGCCGATAAAAAAGGAAGATAAAAATGTCTGAGGTACTTTATTCAGCTCGCTGGGCGGGCCCTACATTTATTGAGCAGAATAAAGACCAAACGATTTCGGTGGCAGTCGAGCGTGACGGGGTAGCTGCCGTTCTTGCATCAGGTTCAATGACTCTCTACAAGCCTTCTGGTGAGACGTTTGTGGATGATGTCGCAGGGACAGTGGCAGGTGGCGTGTTTACTTCAGCGGTTGTGGCTTCCGCCTCGACTGCCACCGAATCTTTGGGCAAAGGCTGGCTAGTCAAAGTTGATGTCGTTATCGGCGGTGATACATTTACGTTTTACAACGATGCGGTTTTGTGTCTCGCGAGACTGTACCCGCCAATCGGACAGTCGGATATGGTTTCACGTCATTCCGAAGCCGCATCGTTGAACGCTGGGGCGAGCCTACAAACATATATCGACCAAGCTTGGGGTGACATTACGATACGTTTATACACCAAAGGAATCCCTTTCTGGAAGTGGCGAACCCCTTCAGCCCTTCGAGATGTGACGCTCTCCAAGGCTCTGTCTTTTATGTTTCTGGATTATGCGACCTTGATGAATAATAACGATAGATATCTCAAGTTTGCGGAGCTGTATCGTGCTCAATATGAGCTTGGTATTGAATCCATGCACTCGCTCATTGACGAGGATGAGGATAATAAGGTCGAGCCAGAGTTGGTAAATAGCGCACCTGTTCTGATGTTATCTGGTACTTCCCGTTCAAGGTACAGACGATGACTCCAGCTACCGCATTGACGGCCGTCATCTCCCGTCTCGCTGCGGCTGGACTGACACAGGTGCGCTCACCCCTCGGAGTTATGAACGCAAGCTCACAGCGAGTTGAGGGAGCTTTTGCTGTCAAACCCTCTGGGGTTAGACCGTCATCATCGCCTGGGCGCGGTAAGCCAATCGTGGCAGGCTTGAGGGTAGACTCTACTTTCGACATCGAAATCAGCCACCAAATAAAGCCCTCGCTGGGCCTTGAAGCACCCTCTCAGGCACTCACGGACCTTGGATTGGCTTGGGCTGCTATCTCAGAGAATGGCACAATCCTAACAACTCAGGGCGCAATAAAAATAGGGGCGGCTCGTAATACATATGAGGGCGGCGGAGCCTTTTATGTTACACGGTTTGAGCTAGTCGTAACCTACGAGATTGACCTCTCATGAGGATAAACGCTACCGCCAGACTCACCGAGATTGATAAATATATCCTGCGCAAACACGGCTCCCCTCGCGCTCTGACTCCGAGGGAGGTAGACGTTATTCGGGTTCAGGCCCAAGCACAAATGAGAGTAATCAGGCGTAACTGGCCAGTAAGGACAGGGGCGTCTCGCGCCGCTTGGAGCTTTTCAATCAACCCATCGCCAAATAATGTATCAGTCATCTTTTCCAATACTATGTGGTATTCGTCATTCATCACCCGCAAAGGGGAAAAGCCCGTAAAGAAAGGCGGCACACCTTGGTATAAGACTTTATTGAAGGCCGTCTGGGAAGCAAATAAACCGAGGCTAACTCGCTTATTGAGGGAAGAAATAGACAAAACCGAGGCAGCTTTGGCGGCACAGGTGCCAGCGATACCGCAAATAAGAGCTCAGCGAGCGAGGACAGCTATTAGCCTAAGGCGCAGCCCGTTGGTTCAGGAAGCATTGAGGCGGATATTATGAGTGCGGAAGTTGATATAAAAATGGATGTCCCAAATCTGGCGGGTGTATTATTTGATTCAGAAATGGAAATACTCGCCAACCTTGGAGATGATGCTGTCTGGCTCGCCGCAGACCAGTGGAGGGGTTGGAAGTATGCGCCGCTACGGAAAGGGGTGCCTTACCCCGAAGAACAGAAAGGCACCTCTGGCGCTGCTTGGGCTTGGGAGATGATGTCGCCCAACGAAGAGGGCAAGAACATCCGAGGAATCGAGATAATAAACAACGCTGAAATAAAGTCTCACTCAGCTATAAAGCTAAACGGCGAACCATACTCACAGAACAACGTGGGCCAGTATTATGCTGGATACGTTAGGCGGTCAAAGGGCAGCAGGTTAGAGGTCGATTTGGTGGTTGAAAACATAAAAGAACAGATAATACCAGGCGCAATAAAATCATTACTAGAAACGATTTTATCCAATGCTGGGCGCGATAGGGTTATTATGGACTTGGAACCAAATAGATTTACTGATATACATGATTGGGTAGACACTTCACTTGAGTTGTAAACATAAAACATAAAACATAAAAGGAGGCTATTTTGGGAGCTTCAGGAACAGTCAAAGTCCGCAGGGACGGAACGATAACTTTATTTGATGGCTCAGGTGGGCCTGTAACTTATACCGTGTCATACGAGGACGGCGATTTCTCGGCTGATACGCTAACAGGGGCCAACGCAGATGACCGCATAGTTATCCGCGACCGTGGCGCTATTGTTGGTCTTCGTAAAGGTGATACACCAGTTGGGTCACTGAGCTGGACAGTACACTTCAGGGAGTTTACCAACGGGTCTGCTCAGGCGATTCTCGACTTCATTACTGGAGACGATGTAGGTGGCACTCTGGCGTCAACTGGCGGCACTGGTTTCGAGCATTTCCTTTGTGGTGTGACGATGACTATCGATGGCACGAGCCACGGTGAGACAGCCAACGCGTCAGTGACATGGAATAAAGTATTAGTTACAGCTTCATTCTCAGAGGGCGACCCCGATAAACTGTCCTTTACTGGTGAAACATATTCAGCTCCAACCTATACGGGCGAAGCATAAACAAATAATCGCTAAGCTGTAGGAGGCACCATGCGAGAATCTGTAACGATAAAAGGATTGGGTGAGATATTTTTATCTTCGCCCCGTTCGCTTGTGACAATAAATGATTTAGTCTCAGAGTATTCAGGCAGCAGCACCAACAGAGCCAAACTCGCTCGATTGGCCGCCGCTTGTTTAGGTGTTTGTTGGTCCTCAAAGAATGAGGATAACCCACCTATATACGATATCGCAGGTTGTGAAATAGTCGCCTATGGTGGCGAGATGCTCGAATGGTTGATGAAACAAGAAATCGACCTGGCTTCGCTGTATACGGAAACGCGCCCATTATTTGGTGAGCTTTGGGATAAGTTGCCCAAGGTAGCGGAGGTTGAGGCTCAGGCCGAATACTTTTCGGAATCAGGGTAGCCTAGACCTGATGATTTTACGTATCGAACGCGAGTGGGGTCAGCAGCCCCATTGGTTTTCGACACTGGACAAACGAACACAAATATCCTTGATATCTGAATACAAAATCTCGCGTGAAAAGCCTAAAAAGACACGCGCGGAAACAAATCGCGCTACGATGTTGAAAGCGGTAAATAAGTATCAGAACAGAGACAGGATATAAGTATGGCAACCGAGAATGGAAATATAGTTATTGGCGTTGCGGTAGACTCAACTGACGCGGTCCAGGGGCTTGGTCAAATATCGGCGGCACTCGATGACGCCTCCAACGATATCGAGAGCATGGCCAAAGTCGCCGACAAAAAGATGGGTCAGGTTGATGACTCATCTAAGGATGCGGCCCGTGGTCTTAGGGACTTGGCGACCCAAGCAAATAATACAGATAATGCCGTTACCGATTTCGGCTCAGGGGCCTCGACAGCCAGTATAGGAGCTCGCCAACTCAGGGATAGTAGCAAAGGTGCCGTTGTAGGCCTTGATGACCTAAAAGACAAGTCGGGTGAATCAGCTAGCTCATTATCTGCTTTGGCTGGAGCCGTCTCTGTTGTGTCTCCAGAGCTTGGTACAGCCTTGTCTAGTGCCTCAGCCCTCGCAGGAGGGTTAGAGGGTGCTAGTAAGGCGACAGCGCTATTTGGCGGCAGTGTACGGGCGATGATGTTGACGATTGCTCCAGTCGGCGCTGTCCTATTAGCCGCTGCTGCTGCGATGGCTATTATGAGAAAAGAGGCCGAAGCCGCTGACCGCGCGATGGATATTATGGCGGGTAGGCAAGAGGCGATAGGTGGGATAACCGAGCGCACAGTTGAAGCAAGAAATGCGCTGGCTTTATTGACAGGCGAGACGAATATCTACCGCCTCGAAATGGAGGAAATAACCGAACAACGCAGGCTTGACGAGGTCGCTATTGAATCACAGCGCCACAGGCTTGGTCAGCTATCTGAAGACGAGAGGGCTAACGCAGAACAAGAGTTGGCCCTGGCTATCCAACGCGCCGATGAAACAGAGAGCCTCAATCGCTCACTCGCTAGACGAGCAGCGGCAGAGAGGGGAAGGGCCAGAGACGCCCAAGAGGCCGCCGAGATTGAAGCAGAAATAGCACGTCAACAGGCCGCTTCGTCAGTGGCAGCCACTGAGGCTCTCGCTGAACAGAGCAGATTACAAGGCATCGCTAACCTGAACCGACGCTATGAGTTGGACTTATTGCGCGAGACTAACCCAATACAGGCCGAATACCTGATGACCATGGACGCTATAAACGCCTCCGTCGGTCAGGGCTTGGATGAAAGGTTAGCTAGCCTATCTAGGATTCAGGCAGAATGGACGCGCTCGCAGGCTTTGATGGCTCAAGAGGATGAGCGCAACCTTGAAGCCTCCACAGCCGCATTTGAAGAGTCAGAGGCCCGACGTCAGGCAGCTATTGAGCAAACCATGAGAATCGAGGAGGAGCGAGTCAAGAGTGCCCAGGCTGTCACCTTGGCTATGACTGGTTTTATGGATATGGCAGCGGCTAGCAGCCAGGAAAATGCTGAGGTTATGCGTGGTATCGCTTTGTTTGAAACGACAATAAATGGATTATCAGCGGGTATCAAAGCATATAGTGAGCTCGGCCCTGTGCTTGGTGGTATTGCTGCGGCAGGAATAGCGGCATCCACTACAGCGGCTTTGATGCAAATATCCGCGACACCTCTAACCAAAAAACACGAAGGCGGTATTATCGGTGGGATGGGTGATATGCCTGTAATGGCTCAGGGTGGTGAGGCGGTGCTGAATCGCCTAGCAGTATCAAACCTTGGTGAGCAGGGCGTTCAGAATCTGAATAGCGGTGGGAGCAGTGGGAGCGGTAGTATTACCGTCGAGATGACATATAAACAGCGAGCGTTTGACCGAGTTGTTATTGATAACATGCGGGAAGGTGGGCCCCTGACTGACGCAATAAATCAAGCAGAGCGCAGGGGTCGTAGAGGGCGCGTTGGAGGGTTGCTATAAATGGCCGAATATACACAAGACACTTACCGAGGAATACTGGTACCCGAGCAGCGATTTGATGATTTAGATGCTGCGAGCGTTTACAATCAAGCAGGCCCCGAGGTCGGGATTCCAGAGCCACAGAATGATACGGATTTGAACCTACAATCGAGTGGGACTCAGGCCGCCAACTCTCAACTCAGAGTGGTTACTCAGGAAGGCGGTTTTGGAGGTGATGGCCGTGCGGCCTATCGTTGGAAAAATCAAGCCGACCCAGCAACACATTGGAGAGGCTGGAACCCGCCTAACGCTGTTTCCTCATGGCGAGCGATACAGTGGATAACGGGCGGGGCTGGCACCATTACAGCAGTTCGCACCCCTTCAGCTATCACGCTTCCAAACCAATCTGTCCTAATCGCTTATGAAGCTGAAACAAATATTGTAGGCCAACCTCACCGAGTGATGATTTCAAACATAGCGGCAAATGGTACTGTAACATCTGGCACGGTATTCTCTACGACGGCGACCTTGACTCAAGGATTCCACCCAGCCCTGTTGAGACTACCATCTGGCAGGATTTTATTGTTTCATTATTTAGAGGACCAAACCAGCAACTTTGAAGCCTTGCAGGTAGCGATAAAAGTATCAGACGATAATGGTGCTACATGGGAAAAGTTTAGTGATACAGCCCTTGAAAGCTCGATAAACATCCAAAGCACCTCATCGGGATTCGACCTAAATGATTGGCCATCTCGCGGAATGAAGGTGGCATATTCAAACGGTCAGATAATACTTATAATCGGTGTCAGGTCTAACGATACTAGCGTCTGGCAGGACTATTTTCTGCATTATGCCAGCGATGACCTAGGCAGCCACTTTTCACTCGTAGAGGATTGGGGCAGTGCAGCAGGGACCAACAAGGGCTGTCGGCCTAACATTATTGCGCGCGATTCTGGCTTTGAGGTCTTTTATGTTCGAGACGTAAATACCGTCCAACGTAAAAGTATTGGAGACGCCTTCACCTCAATAATCGACGCGACTAGCAGCCCCGTGACATATAGAGGCGGCGTTTTACCGATTGCCAGCGTGACATCTAAAACATTTACTGACGCTGAGTTATCGGTTGTCGAAACGGATTCTGGTGAGGGTTATTTATGTGTTAGGTACCAGTCGGGCTCTTACTTCGACCGCATCGGGATGAGTTATGCCAGATGGGGATTCCGTGGCCTCAACTCTGGCAACCTAATGGGCCAAAGCGCAGTCGCGGCTGGAGCCTCAGCGGGTCTTTGGGGTACGGTTTGGAATGGCGCAGGGAGTGGAGACTATCCGCGCGAGCTGGTTATGGTGCCTCAAAACGGACGTGTATTGATGCTACACAACTGGGTGGCTACAATAGGTGGTGAAGACGATTCTCTTGGCTGTATGTATCTCGGCGGCTATTCAAGTATCACGCTCCCAGCGTTCTCGAATGATGGTAGTCAGGCCTCAAGGATGTCTTGGGAAACAACCTATCTACCTATTGAGCGGCCAAACCATGGGCTACTGTGGACGCTCGCAGGAGTTGGTACCGCCGACCTAGTTGCTGGGGCTTTGAATCTGGATACCACCGTTCAAACCCTGACCTATTCGCAGACCCCAGCGGGTACTGTTGAGGATGGTTTGGTCGTATCGTTTGGGGTTCAATATGTATCAGATGGACTCGGCGCCGAAGACATTTATGCTGACTTAGCGGTTGGTGATGCGAGCTCAAGACACCGAATAAAAATAGCTATACTGCCAACCTCGGTAAAGGTTATCGATTTAGTATCTGGGTCAACACTAGCAAACATTGCAGCACCTACAGCTACAGGCGTCGAGATTCTGGCGTTTATAAATGTATCAGATACGGGCACTGGAAAAGGTAGCGTATTTGTTCGCGCCATGGACTACGGCGCTAACAGCGTTTGGACTGAAATAATCAATGGGGTCACCCTGACCGATGGTGGTGCGCAGAATACAAATATCACATGGGGTCACGACCAGGGCTCCAGTGAGTCGAACTGGTTCTGGTTCAACTATTCCAGCGGCGTTTATGCTTGTCGCTCTGAAGCTGGGACAGGGTTCACCAATCCAGATGACTTGCACGGCAGGTCTTATGGCTCTCGCGAGCCGACTTATGTGGCGGATGGGGTTGCTATTCAGAGCATCGATGGCCCATCCATAAAAGGCGACACATGGAATATCGACACAAGATATAAGTATCAGGCTAAAAATGTATTGCCTAACTTTGAGCCGAGCCCGTCTATTGGCTGGAGGTCTACAGACGAGTCGGCCCAGATACTTATATGGGACATTGACGGGCCTATAGTCCAGCCGACCCTGGGCTTAGTTCTAGAGGGTGTCAACTGGCGAACCGCTACGCTATCAGGCTGGAATGAAACCACGAGCGCGTGGGATACCATAGCAGCCATTGATACAGCTACCGACCAAACATCTATTCCGCTAGCTCTTGTCGGTAATACATATATGCTGAATAAATCTGCTGGCGCGTTTGCTGGCCGATTTATTGATTCAAACGAGTTTGTTGGCGGCACGTTAGACCTGGCTGGAACCAAGCGTAAAATCGTGTCAAACAACTCTGGAACCCTGAATAACAGCGCCTCAGCTAAGGGTGTTGGTTTACGTATCAGCGGCATAACTGGAGCTGAACCAGCTACAGCCTCGACCAATATTTGGTCGCCTAGAATCACAGTTGTGTCGCATAATAAAAGTCTCGTTTATACCAAGTTCAGACTATTGATTGGAGCGAGCCAAGGCACCACCGAGGGCTATTACAAGATAGGCACGATGGCATTAGGGCCGATACATGTATTCTCAAACGATTATTCGTATGGCAGGATTCAAGAGGTAGCAGCCAATACAGAGCTAACTACCTATCGGGATGGTCGTCGCTCATCCATAAATAGGGGCAAGCCTCGCAGGAGTGTTCGATTTGCTTGGGTCGATGGTGTAGATGAAACATCTATTCAAGGCGCAGCACCAACGCCCGACCATGTAGTGACCACCTCGACAGGTGGCGCATTATCTGTATCATACCGTGGAGACACTCCTCGCGAGTTAGCGAGCTTGGAGCGCGACTTGGAAGGGCCTAACAGGCCTATCGTTTATCTACCATCATTCGCCAAAGGCACACCAAACACGATACATTTACAGGGGTTAGACAAATCACTCTACGGTAGAATGATGGGGCCAATAACGATGGATAACCTAGTTGGAGACGAAAATAGCTCGACCGCTGGCGAGGTGATAAAAGTATCGACCATAGCGATTGAAGAGGAGGTGTAATGGGCCGCAGGTTCACAGAATCCGAGCTCAGAAATGCCGAGGTTTTATGGCTTTTGGAGCTAACTTTTGCGGGTCGGGTTTGGCGATTCTCAACAGAGCTTGTGGATGTAGAGGGATACATTTATACGGGTAGCCTATCCAATGTTAGCTACGATGAAGAGGTTACTTGGGCGAGTGCTGAATATGATTTACCGACCGCTGGTGTCTCTGTAATCTTCCCTCAAGACATAGCTAAACTAATAGCGCAGGGTCATGACCTATCAGCAGCCACGGGCGAGTTGAGCCTATGGGTAAAAGGGTCAGATTTAGATGATAAAAGAATCGTTGTATCAGGCAGGGCCAACACCGCCGATTATGGTGCTGAAGGCGAGCCTGTCTCATTTTCTTTGGAGCCCGACTGGCTGGATAACTCTAGGCTATACCCATCTCCCGAGTCGGTTATTGATGACACTACATGGCCAAACCATGCGGATAATACATCTGGTAAGACCTATCCGACTATAATTGGTGCTCCAGGCTTTGGTCTGAAGGCACCAACCACGCCTATTTATGTTGTCGATGATACGGGTGGAGCTGAGGTTGGGTTGATAGCTGGTCACCATGTAGAGGCCAGTAACGTATATTTGATTGGTTCAGACGGGGCGGCCTCAACGCCTCCAGTCGTACATACAACCGACGCTCTTGGGCGCGAAGTGGCGACAATAGATATATCAGCTCATACACCTACGACGGGCAAAACCTACTGGGCTAGGTGGGGTGAGGGTGATTTGGATGCGCCGCCTAACTGGAAAAATGCTGGAGGTATTCCTAATCCATTCAAAAGCGAAAAACCCAAGCTGCTTCTGAGCACAGATGACCAGCTGCCCGTGGATTTCTTAGTGGGCGCTGGTGACGTTATCCGCTGGGCTTTGTCACAATCTGGCCTAAAAGTCGACATCGGGAGAACCGTTGCCAATGTTGATACACTAAATGATTTTTTGATTCAAGGGTTCATAGGCGAAACCGTCGATATTCTGGATTGGCTCAAAACAGAGGTTCTATCGCTCTTGCCCGTCTCACTAGCTGTTTCGGGTGAAGGGGTATATCCAATCGTCTGGGACTACAAAGCTGTCTCTGTGGCGAGCCTAACGTCAGGAATCGATATTGAGAGGGAAGGTCGAGTCGAATACCAAGACAACTTGGTGAAAAACGAGCTTTCTTTGCGATGGGCCTACAACGTAGCGACTCAAGATTTCGCTAAACGCTCCACTCTGACGGGCGACCCAATAGCTGAAACATCAAACCTAGTTGGTAGAAATGTATTCACGCAGTCTAGCCGAGCCAGGTTTGGACCTAGAGCCTCCGAAAGTGAAACATCTATGGTTGCTGATGCTGCGACCTCATACAAAATATTAGCTTGGCAGTCGATAGCCTTCAGTAAAAAGCACCGCCGAATAAAATATCGTTCGGATATTTCCTTGGGTTGGCTCAATGTCGGTGATATTGTTGAAATCACTGATGATAACTTATTTTTATCAGAGCAGCGAATGATGGTTCAAACCATCAAATGGGGCGAGGGCTCTCTAATATTTGACTTTTTGATGATACCTAATCTAATAGACGATACAATAAACGTATAAGGGGAAAAAGGAATGGCTTACTCATTCACAGCGACGACCACTTCATTATCGAATGGCCGATATATTATTACAATCACCGAGGCGGAATGCGCGGCGACTAGCGAGGCAGTTATTACCAACGTGCCGACATGTGGCAGGCTGCTGAAACAGGTGACACATTTAGCCTCTGGGACTGGTGCTACGGTAGACCCTATTATCGGTTTCGTGACTAACCCGTCAGGGCTATCCATCCTGGCAGAAAATGACGCGGCAGCCGCTACGGTGAACAATATTAGCTCACCCGCTAACCCATTCAACTGCTCAACTGGGGTGCTGTATCATCGAAGCCGCCCTAATGCTGGTACGGATAACGTGGTTATGACTCGCTATTTGATGCAATCAGGGTGGGAATAAAAGTATGGGATTTTCAACACCTAAAAGAGTCTGGCCCACTACGGACGTCCCAAGCGGGGGCGGTGGTGGTGGTGATTCTGTTACGCCATGGGTTCGACTGACTCCAGCCCTATGCTCTGACCATTATAGCTCTGGTGCATCCGATGATTATGCTGGTGAGGGTTCCTCGCCGCTCGAGCTTTTGGATGATGGGACTAATACAAAAATCAGGGTCAAAACTGAGTTTTCGACAGGTCACTACCAAGCAGTCGTACACAGGAGGTTCACGGTCTGGTGGTGGGATACAGGTATTGATGCTTCAACGGTCAATAGCGTTGAGGTAATGCTGGAGCATGTTTCATACGACGGCACCCCACACTACGCGCAGAAAAGAGCCGCTAACGGCATCATGATAAGCACAACCTACCTCACACCACATCGGGACGATAATCCAGCAAATCCACAGCATTATATGAGCTTTGTAACCGACCACAACAACCCAAACATATTTGTCAACTCTATGGCCGACGAGGAAACTATGGCGGGGGCGGGCTTGACTAATGTTGGCAATGCTAAATCGCAGGGGTCGGTACCTATTTATCGTATGGACCCAGGCCAGTTCCGTGGCCGCGATATGATGTTTAGACGACTATCAGATGCTAACGGAATAAATGTATCAAATGCCGCTCGTGACCTAAGCACCTGGCTTGGGTCTGGTAAGTATTGGTCGGCTGGCGAGACAATCAAGGTTGGTATAATATCGGCTGCTAAGGCGGCTAATAAGACCTGGGAGGTCGGCGATGCTCTTGTCTTCAAAGCTTATGTGAAAATAAACCAAGGGAAAATCTGATGGGCTCGAAAGTAATACACATAGGGGAGCTATCTGCCTTACCCTTGCTGACGGAAATACTCGAAACCTCAGATGGTAGGCAGGTTTTGACGGATAGGCTGTTGGGTAACCTGAGCACGACTGGTGCTGGTGATGTTTCAGATGTTAGCGAGATTAGCTATCTGATACATGAAATGGTGCAATATGCCTTGTTTGTAAACTCGCAGGACTATGATATTGAAGCAGCAGCGGCCGCTATATTGGCGGCTCAAGGGGACTAGATAAATGGAGGAACGCCTACGCACCGCTGAAACATCTATTGAGGTTTTGAAGAATAAAACCAAGGTATCGGAGCGCAGGATTTCCGACCTAGAACGAATACACGAAAAAACCATGGATAAACTTGACTTATTGCAGGCATCGCTAAACCGTGGGGTCGGTATCCTGTTCACAGTTGGCTTTGGTATGCCTGTTCTAGTTACAGCGATAATAGAGCTTTGGGTTAGATAAATGGAACAAATGACCGCCCAGCTAGTCGACCTCGGAATGACGGGGCTTTTGATAGGCTATTTGATTCGCCAAAACGTCCTAATGTCCAAGGGCATAAAGGAAAGGCAGGACAAGTATGAGGCTTTATTGGAGCGAGTGGTTTCGGCCATAAAAAGTATCACGCCGTGATAGAGTTTATTTTCGGGCTGTTTTTTGCCATCGTTATTTGGATGGTAGATAAGGAAAAAAGACAAGCCAAGCACCGCGAGCTGGACAGAATCGCTGAACATAAAATCGAATCCATAAATGAGGAGCTGAAGGGCGACACACCAGAGCAGGACCTCGCAGATAGGCTCAACGGTTTATGATATTTTTATTATCAATCGCCATGGCGTCGGACCTTCCCACCAGGCCAGAACCCGTAGAAAATGAGTGCGCTATAGCTATTCCTGCTGTGTATGGTCAACAGCCCTCGGAGGATTTTGTGGAGCCTTCTGAGTTCGTTTATAGCTGTTCTGCTGTCATCGTGCCGACTTCACAGGTGGCGCATTTATTAGCTGTTCATACATGGGCCGAAGCTGCTGAGGCAGAAATCGCTCTGGCTCGCTCTGAGCCGCTTTTAGACTGGCGCGGGTATGCTAGCATAGGTTTCGCTGTAGGAGCGATTGTGGGGGTGTATATTGGCTCGTATTGAATATTTGGTGGTCCATCACACGGCTACCCCTACAACTTGGACTGTTGAGCAACTCAGACGGCTACATGTAGACCAGAATGGATGGCGCGATATCGGCTATCATTACGTTGTTAGGCTAAATGAAAAGGGCAGGGCTGTAACAGAAATCGGTCGCCCTCATGATGGAGACGACTCGCTGGACCCCTGGGAATACGGCGCACACTGCCGAGGTTCCAACTCGAAATCATTAGGGATTGCTATGGTGGGCAACTGGTCAGAGGAACAGCCAGACCCTAAAATACGGTCTGAGCTTGTTACTGAGCTGGTCCGTTTATGTGTTGATTTAGATTTAGACGCGCAACACATAAAAGGACACAACGAAATGCCAGGGGCAAGCACCGAATGTCCTGGCGCGTTATTCGATTTAGACGCTTTGAGGCGTGATGTCGCAAAGCATTTATCAACGGTGAAGGCCGTTATTACAGGGATGGAAATATGGACATCAAAAAACAATGGGAAAAGCTAAACCCCAAGGTCGCTATGATTGGCGGCGCGATAGTTATCACAACCTCACTTGGTACCTGTCAGCTAACCAAGACGGCGCCAGTTGTAGAGGAAACAGCAGTTGAGCCAGTAGTTACAGAGGGAGCAGAGGGAGCGCGAGAAGAGCCTATCATCGAATAAAAGTGGCGGGGGTTTGGGCTTATAGCCAGTGATACTTTTATCACCTCCTACCAAGCCCTCGTCATTTCGATGAATAAAATACTCGCTTCAACTCATCCCTAACAAACGGCATATATTTAGGGTAAATCTTTAGTCTCGATGGATGTATTATTTCGATAGAACCATCAGCGAATATATGTATCTGTTCATCGCCTTTCAAATCCCACCGTTCGCGCGTGGTGTTTAGGCGTTCACAAAACTGTTCAGCGCTTACTCTTACCATCGGCCGCTCCGTTTCTATAGGGATAGTGTATTTTTAGGGCACAACTAGCGCACCGATAAGCACCGTAAATAAGGATGGCCGCTTTGGCTTTGCAACTGACGCATTTTTTCATGGTTCGACCTCTAATACATCAAAGAAAGGCTCTTTTATGGTTCGCCTGAATACATATTCCACCAGGCGATTTTCTGTGTCAACTATTATTGTTTCACCGTAGCTTTTATCGTTCCAGAGCTTTTTTGTATCATTTACAAAATCCGATAATATTTGTGTCACGGTCAAATCTGGGTCTGGCTGTATCGCGTACCATTGCCAGGGCGCATAAATCACAACCCATTCATTTTTAGCTTTTTCAGTCATTTTTTCCGATTATAAAAATGGCCCAGCAACCGCGAAGCTACTGGGCCTGAACCTCAACCACGAGGAAAAGCCAACTAGTTGGCGAGGTCAGTATATCCCTCTAGTCGCCGAATACAAATCGAAATGCTTGGAGGCTCATTTTTAGCGGCATATACATCCTCACAAATAGACCTGACAATCT
>PVBE010697968.1_pt1 | contig 19657 bp, 13 predicted proteins | sample 1631181 | NCBI WGS metagenome assembly PVBE01 (sample SAMN08397723, study PRJNA350692) | Marine metagenome, whole genome shotgun sequencing project. | isolation source: water | place: Pacific Ocean | collected 2012-04 | reverse complement strand
GCGAAGGTTGATGCCTCGCTGAAGTTCTACGTGAAGGGGCAAGCTTGGTTCTCGGTCTGGCGCCGTGTTATGCCATCGGATCTCTGCCAGTCGGTCGGAAAATCGAGCCAGGTAGTCGAGACGAGATTCAAATGCGGTTTGGTTACCGTCTACGGCATGAAACGCATGGCCCGTGTGAAATGCAAATCTAATCGCCACACTGGAATCTAGCATCTCCAAGATGCTGTCTAATGTGCACAGTACCGATTGGCCATTGGCGTTTTGGACGGCAACCTGAAGGCCGGGAAAGAGGCTATGGATGGTCCAAAAACTATCTTTCAGCGCGTCCATATGGGAGGTCTCCGATGCCATTCGCCGACCAGGATGCACCACGTACATTTCCATCGGATGTCTATCCTCGAAAAATTCAACAATCTGGACGAACTGTCGCAGTGCGATGCTGCGGTCGCTGGCATTTGGATCAGTGAACGACGGCCATTTTCGATTAAAGGCGTCTCGGAACACGTTCAAATGAAACCTTGTGGGAGCGTCGTCAAGGATCGAAATGAAATCAGCATCAAAAAACATGCGTAATCCCAGTTCGTACATCACGGAATCGAGGTTTAGCTCAACAACATTAAATTCGAGGCGTACGGCGGTATCGACGATGTCACGCAGTTGCTTTAGGAGGTTCCGACGATCATGGGCGACTAACCGTGGATTGAACCCAAGCTTTAATGGGTGCATGTGTAACCAACACCTAAGATTCTTTTTGGTCGAAGGACTTCCATCCCGCTACAACAAATGCAATGTGGGCCGTGATTGACCTAGGGTTCCCAAAGGCCTACCGAGAAATAGCGGTCGCCCCCATCAGGGAACACAGTCACGATGCGTGCATCGGGATCCTGCTCAAGTATTTGGCGCACAACGTACATGTATGCGCCCGAAGATTGACCTGCAAAAACCCCATGGCGGGCGAGATCGAACGAAATTCTTCGGCTGGCCTCAATGTCGATCTCGATCCATTGGTCGACGACAGACCTGTCGAATATCGCGGGATTGATGTGATCGGCACCCAAAGGTTTTAGTCCCTCAACACCAGGAAATTCCGGAGGTATGGCCGCTACGATCTGGACATCTGGCCGTTCTTCTCGGAGTCGTCGACCTACCCCCGTGATGGTTCCGCCGGTTCCAACACCTGAGACGAAGTATGAAAAGTCTTTTGGAGCCTGAGAAAGTATTTCTTGGGCCGTGGTTTCGTAATGGGCAAGCCAGTTTGATTCGTTACTGTATTGGTCAGCGAAGAAATATAGATCGGGGTTACCTTCGTAGATTCGGCAAACTTCGAGCAACGCTTCGTCATACCCAAGTACTCCATCAGTCAATACGATTTCGGCGCCATGCGCCGCGAGTCGCTGGCGGCGCTCAGCGCTCGCATTGTCAGGGATGACAATCCTGACCCTGTGGCCTAGCGCACTGGCAAACATTGCGTATGCGATGCCGGCATTTCCTGAAGAGGAATCGAGTACGACTTTCTTGTCGTCCAGCGAACCATTTGATTGAGCATCACGGAGCATTCGGGAGACGGATCGGTCCTTTATGGACCCCCCAGGATTCATGGATTCGAGCTTGGCGTAGACCGCAGATCTGGGAAAGTCTTTATGGAACACCGCGACCTCGATAAGCGGCGTGTTACCTACCAGATCTAACAATGGACTAGATTGACTCAAGTGGCTCACAGCCATCGAGCTTCAGGCTTAAGCACGCTTTGGCCGTTGAGATAGGGTCGGAGTACCTCGGGTATGCGAACCGTACCGTCTTTCTGGAAACCCGTCTCAAGCAAGGCGATAAAGGTTCGTGGTAGGCCCAATGCTGTTCCGTTAAGCGAGTGGGCATACTCGGTTTTTCTGTTTTCTGGTCTTCGGAGGCGTACGCCGGCCCGTCTTGTCTGAAATGCTTCACAATTTGAGATGGACGAAACTTCGAGCCAGTCTGCTGCCCCGGGTGACCAAACTTCCAGGTCGTATTGCTTCGCGGCTGAAAATCCGAGGTCGCCGGTGGCGACCTCCCGAACTCGGTAGGGCAATTCGAGAGCCCTGATGGCGGTTTCGGCGTGACTGCGCATTTCCTCAAGCGCTGCATAGGAGTTTTCGGGAGCTGTTATCTGAAATATTTCGATCTTGTCGAACTGATGAACACGTTTTAGTCCCCGTGTTTCGGTTCCGGCTGCTCCCGCTTCACGACGAAAAGCGGGTGAATAAGCAACATATCTAGCTGGGATATTTTCAGCGTCAAAAGTTTCACCTGCATGGAACTCGGCCAATGCGACTTCTGCTGTCGGGCTTAGCCATAGTTGGCTGTCGTCAATGCGATACGAATCGCCAGCGAATTTCGGAAGCTTGCCAGCGTTAGTCATGGCGGTGTCGGTCACTAGTGCCGGAAGGTAAAGTTCACGATATCCATGAGTCTGCGTCTGGACACTAATTAGCCAGTTGATCAGGGCGCGTTGAAGTTGGGCGCCCGCTCCCATAAACATCCAGAATCCTGAACCGGAAATTCGGGCGGAGCGAGCAAAGTCCAGAATCCCCAAGGATTCTGCGATCTCAACGTGGTCGGGCCGGTCTGCTTCTATTGCTGGCTCTATCGTGCTCGTGAAGTGCACTGTGCCGGGATGCTGGGCGTCACCAACCGGGACGGACGCGTCTGGCAACATTGGTATTTCGAGCAGAAGAGATCCAATCTGGGTTTCCACATGCGCAAGCTCAGGTTCGCTATTTGTTAGTGCGTCGCTTATCTCTCGGGTTTTATTGATTAGCTGAGTTCGGTCGCTATTCGAAGCTTTTCCGATACTTTTCGAGAGTTCATTCCTTTTTGCCCGTAGCTGCTCGACATCGGAGAGAAGTTCACGGCGTCGATCATCGAGTTTCAGGAGTTTGTTCAGCGGAATGTCGGTAGACCTGGTGCCAAGGCGTTCTCGCACGAGGGCCTCGTGCTCACGTATGAAGCTCAGCGGAAGCATGATATAGGCCTTTTAGACGAGGTGCGCGCTTATGCGAACTATTTGGTCTTGGAGTAGGTCAGACCATACTGCTGACCAGATTTTACGAGCGGTCACGAAGTTGAGGAAACAAGATGGCTTCTCTGATGTTCGGCGCATTGGTCAGGATCATTACGAGACGATCTATTCCAATTCCTACTCCACCGGCTGGTGGCATGCCATGTTCGAGGGCGAGAAGAAAGTCTTCGTCCATAGGCATTGTTTCCTCGGTGTCACGAGTAGTTGATTGAGCCTCTAGGCGTTTTCGCTGGTCGATTGGGTCGTTTAGTTCCGCATAGGCGTTACCGATTTCCATGCCATCCACAAACAGCTCAAATCTTTCGACATAGCGTGGATCATCATCACAGCGTTTGGCGAGAGGAGCAGTCTCAGCTGGGTATCTTTCCAAAAACGTAGGTTGGATAAAGTTGGGTTCGACCACGTGCTTGGTGAGTTCGTCGAGAAGCTTTGGGCGTGGCCAATTGGAGTCAATATTGACACCGCTACTCCTAGCTCTTTCGGCTAACGCCGTGTTGTCGTCAGTGGCTTCTATGTCTACCAAGGCGTATTTCATCAGGGCGTCACGGTAGGTCAGTCTCTTCCAAGGTGGCGCAAATTCGATCGTGTGATCCTTCACGTTGGCTTGCGTGGATCCATGAACAACATTCACGACTTCTACTACTAACCTTTCGGTCAGCGCTCTCATTTCGTCAAGGTCAGCGAACGCTTGATAGGCTTCAAGCATTGTGAATTCTGGGCTATGGGTGCTATCAACCCCTTCATTCCGAAAGTTCTTACATATCTCGTACACGCGTTCGTATCCGGCGACCAATAGGCGCTTGAGATACAGTTCGTCGGCAATCCGAAGATAGTAGTCGCGGCCCAAACTTTCGTAGTGCGTTATGAACGGGGTGGCTGTTCCCCCGCCATATATCGGTTGCAGTGTAGGGGTTTCGACTTCGAGGAAGCCTTCATCATCTAGCATTTGTCTCAATGTGCTGATGATACGTGCGCGAGACTCGAATCTTTTTCGTGTGTCGCTGTTTGATAACACGTCGAGGTACCGTTGCCTCAACCGAATCTCGGGATCCTGAAGTCCATGCCATTTTTCAGGCAGGGATCGGAGGGATTTGGCGGCGATGGTTATCCGTTCGACGCGAATGCTGGGTTCTTGTGTCCGTGTGCGAAATAGTTGCCCTCCGGCAGACACGAAGTCCCCAACATCCAAGGTGTCGCGCATGAGGCTATACGAGGTCTCACCTAACACTTTTTCGTTGATGAAAAGTTGGATGTCTCCAGACCGGTCACGAAGATGCGCGAAGGCCGTCTTCCCCATGCGCCGGAGACTCATAACTCGACCCGCCACGTCGACCTGAGGCGGCGGCTCGTCATCGACGTGTTGCGCGGCATCATTGGCTAGAAAGCTGCGGAGTACTCGACGGGGAAAGGCCGTTCGCTGGGCCTGCTCGATCATTCCAAGCTTTGCTTTTCGGGCCGCAAAAAGCTTTTCGCTCGTCGTTGTGCTGTCGGGCACAACGTTGGCGTCCTTGATTAGATAATCCTCAGGATCTCATGCGAGAAAGCTCCGCCAGGGGTTGTGACAGTTACCTGCTCGCCGACCTTTCGGCCCACAAGGGCCTGGCCGAGTGGAGACTCGTTAGATATTTTCCCATTTGCCAGATCAATTTCATCAGTGCCAACGATGGTGTACTCGTGCTCACCATCATCCGACTTGGTGTGGACCGTAGCTCCGATGCTGACGGTGTCAGACGAGTGTTCGCTGATAACCACAGCATCTTTCAGTAGCCGCTCGAGCATGAGAATACGTCCTTCAATGAACGCTTGTTCGTTGCGAACTTCGTCAGACTCGTTCCCTTCACTCATTTCGCCAAATTCTTTTGCTTCATGAATACGCTGAATGATTCCAGGTCGGTCAACGGTCTTCAGTTGTTCAAGTTCTGACATCAAACGTTTGCGACCTTCCTCGGTCAGGAATTTGGTTGCCACTGTGCTGCCCTTATCTGGATTCGAATAGCCGAGCATCGTGACTGTGGCCACGATCTGTCGGAGGGTGTGCCCACCAATTATATGGGAGCGGCAGGCTGCTCGTGAACTGAGCTAGCGGTCTTTGACAGCGGGTTTGCCAGCGCCAACAAAAGAAAAGCGTGTTTCCATTAAATACGAACCCTCGTCCGGGTTTTCGTTTTCTGCATCCCAGCTGGTTTCGGTTCGGGTGATTTTGGGGCGATCGACTCCTGCGCTAAGTGCCTGACTATGAGCAAGCTTGGGTCCAACCTCGTCCACGTGGGCTCGGGCCTGTTCGATCGATTTGAAGTGCTTCCATTCTGTAGGGCCGTGGACGACGTAGCCGGTGACACCAGCGCGGGTGTATAACGGTCGAAGCAAAAACTCAACCTGTTGCGCAATCTGAGCACGGGCAGCACCGACGGCGCTGGCTACCTGGGCTAGTTCAGGCGTTTCACATTCTGTATGAAGTCGTGAAGCGACTTCGGGCATCCACGATCCTGCGGCACCTCCTAGGGCGATGACTGGAGGGATTATCTCGAGCCGAACGTCGATAGTGGGGCTTCGATGGGCGGTTGAGACAGATCTGCCCAGTAGAAATTGACCGAGTCCGTCATCTGAAAAAGCGACTTTCGGTTCAACAGTTCGTAGTGTGTTCCGGAGCAGACCTGTTGCTAACTCTTGGATTATGAGCTCATGCGTTCGAGATAAAAACTCTTCAGTTGTGACGCGGCTTTCCCTGGCCGCTATCCGACAGGCAATGGCAGCTGCGTTTGCGTCGTACTCTTGAAAGTCGCCTTTTACGTGGAGGATGTCCGTCGGTGTGAGTCCGATACGTCGGACCAAGCCACGGGCTATAAGGCCCCGAGTGTTAAGTAGTCGAGGGTCGGGAAGCCCCACCCGCTTTGTGAGCGTTGATACGTCAAGTGGATGGTCTTGCAGCGCGTTGTAGACGGCGTGTTCGTGTCGGTTCATTATCGAAACCGACTCTTCGCCTTCCGCGGCGAGAAATTCCCACACCGGAACAAGTCGATGCGTTGTGCTGTTACGTTCGATTCGATTCAGCGTGTCGGCGATGGAGGGGTCACTTGCCGATGCAACTGCTAGTGACTCAACACGTTCCGGCCCAACGTTTAGGTCGAGTGGATCGGCTGTGATCCGGCTGTTACCGCCTAGGCCCATGGAAAACGAGGAGACGGCACGTAGTGATGTACGCCAATCACCAATAACAGTCCCAGTACTACTGAGCTGGGGCTGACCGTGTGCTAACAGTGTTGTATCGGTTGTGGTTCCTCCCATGTCAGCGACAACGGCCATCTCGAGTTTGCTCAGATGGCGGGCTCCAGAAACGCTGGCAGCTGGGCCTGAAAGGAGCGTTTGGACCGGTTTGTTCTTTGCTGCGTTCAGGGACGTAAGCGTGGCATCTCCACCGAGTATTGCTACAGGAGCTGTGATCTGCAGCGATGACATGGTTTGGTCTACGGCCGTTAGCAAGCGGTCGATTACAGGAATGAGCCGTGCATTCAACACTGCTGTGGTGGCTCGTTTGATGGAATCCAGCGAATGTCCAACGTCATTTCCTAAGACGATGGGAAGGCTCGTGTGTTCACCTGCAATCTCTCGTGCGCGCAACTCATGTTCGGGGTTTCGTACGGCTAGGTAACTGCAGATTGCGAACGCGTCGACATGGTCAGTCCATCGATCGATGGCTTTGCGTAATTCGTCCGTGTTTATCGGTGTGCGCTCATAACCAAAAACATCATGGCGTCCAGAAACATATTCAATAGCGGACGCGTGGATTCGACGGTCTAATTGTCGGCTTACCAGTAAATGTTTGTCATAGCCGATTAGAATCGCGGCGACTCGTCCGCCAACTCCTTCAATGGCGGCATTGGTCGCTAGGGTTGTCGATAGCGCAACAAGCTCAATTTCATTAGGCCGTATGCCGGGCAGGCCAGTAATTGATTCCGAAATTCCAACAGCAAGGTCGTGGTGGGTCGTAGCGGCCTTGTTCCAAGCGACGACTTCTCCTGTGTCGGGTCTTAACGCAACTGTGTCAGTAAAGGTGCCTCCGGTATCGATCCCAAGGACAAAACTCATTAGGCCGTCGACCGCCGATCGGTTACAGGTTTCAGGAATGCAGGCATGAAAAGATATTGTCGAACTCACGCATGGAACATTCTTGAAGGAATTGGCTACATGTGTGGTTTTTGAACAAGTCCCTAGAGACTTCGTTGCCGGTAGTTTGGGGCTTCCTTAACGAGTACGACATCGTGGACATGGTTTTCGTCCATTCCGGCGCCCGTGACACGAACGAAACGTGATTTTGCCTGCATCTCGGCCACATTTACAGCTCCTACATAGCCCATAGCTGACCGGAGACCGCCGGTGAGTTGATCAATGAGACTTATCGTTGGTCCTCGGTATGGCGTCTGTGCTTCAACTCCTTCGGCAACAAGCTTGGCTGCGTCTTCGACTTCGTGTTGTCCGTATCGATCGCGGCTGCTTTGACGTCTATCGTTCATGGCCCCGATCGACCCCATTCCTCGGTACTCCTTGAAGCGTTCGCCCTGGCGGTACACGACTTCTCCAGGGCTTTCATCGGTGCCTGCGAAAAGGTTCCCGATCATCACTGCCGCTGCTCCCGCAGCAATAGCTTTGGCCACATCCCCCGAATACCGGACACCTCCATCGGCAATCATCGGGACGCCGTGTTCTTCACATGGGCCGGAGCAATCCAGAATTGCTGTTAGCTGAGGTACTCCCACGCCTGCCACAATGCGGGTAGTGCATATGGCGGCGGGCCCTATGCCTACTTTGATCGCATCCGCACCGGCCTGGATAAGATCGTTGGCGCCTGCGCCCGTAGCGACGTTCCCGGCTACAACTTCAACGTCAAATCCGTCCTTTATGCGCCTGACCATGTCAAGCACGGCCGAGTGGTGACCGTGAGCTGAGTCAACGACGAGCAAATCAACTTCTGCTTGCACCAGTTCTTGTGCCCGTGCATAGGCTTGTTCCTGGGTGCCTACAGCCGCTGCGACAACCAGCCGACCTTTTTCGTCGTAAACCGCGTTGGGGAACTGCTGTCGCTTCGCGATGTCTTTGACGGTGATTAACCCTTGCAGGGTTCCATCTTCGTCGACTACGGGTAGTTTTTCGATTCGATGCTCGTGGAGTAGGAGCTCGGCTTGTTCTAGAGTTGTTCCGACAGGGGCTGTTACGAGTCCTTGCTTTGTCATGAGATCAGATACGGTTCTTGCTCTGTCATGGGTAAATCGCATGTCACGGTTCGTCAGGATTCCTACGAGACGGCCGCCAGCGTCGGTTATAGGCACGCCTGAGATTCTGTACCGAGCCATCACGTCGTTCGCGTCAGCAAGCGTTGCATCCGGCGGAAGCGTAACCGGGTCAACGATCATGCCGGATTGTGACCGCTTCACCTTGTCGATTTCTCCTGCCTGTTGGTCGATCGGAAGGTTACGGTGAACCACCCCAATACCACCCGATCGCGCCATTGCGATAGCCATAGAGGCCTCTGTAACTGTATCCATAGCTGCCGAAAGGAGGGGTACCGTGAGCGTCAAGGCATCGGTGATCTTTGTGCTGGTGTTTACTTGGGTAGGAATGACATCGGATCTGCCAGGCACAAGTAGCACGTCGTCGTAAGTTAGTCCTTCGGAGATAACTTGTGTCGCTGTGGCAGGCTGATACTCGATTCGTGTTCGGTCAGGATTAACAGTCACGCAATAGCCCCCGATGTGATGAACGCTGACAACTAAAAAACCCCCGACCTGCTTGGTTCGGGGGCGAAGTGCATGGTTTGCTCAAGGGCGCAGATGCGTGTGCGCGACGAGCCATCTTTGAAGATCGATGGTCAGGTTCAATCATTGGGTGATCATACAACGCGATCATTCCATGTCCGAAGCTATTCTCGGTGACGGCGGTTACTGGGGCTAGAATTAGGAGTAGCAGGTCGACGGAACGGCTTGTTTCGTGGTGGGCGTAGCTCAATTGGTTAGAGCGTCTGGTTGTGGCCCAGAAGGCTGGGGGTTCAAGTCCCCTCGCTCACCCCTTCCCGTCATCAAAACACGGGTCGCTTGCGTGGATGAATCTTTGTTCCGTTTTGGTGCGATGTGAGAGTCATCGGATTCGAGATGTCGGCTGACATTTTTCCGATATTACATATTGGAGGAAATCAACGAGGAGTGTTCTTGCCAATGGGTCTGAGCGACCTGCACGACTGAGGCCTAGGGTTGTCACGAGCACTCGGCCCTCTCCATAGCGGGCCTGAGCTGTAATCGCGGCTTCATTCGCGACCCATCCTCGGAATGTTCCCATAAGAACGTCAGACGTTTCGAGCCCGTCAAGGGCGGGTATAACTCGAGGAGCACTACAGGCCTCGAAAGGTGTTCCCATCAAGGGGCCAACAGGAAGGTTGGATGGTCCGTCGGGAGCAATCCAATCAAAACCAGTACACCAATGAGGCTGGAATCTTCCTTCACGTGGTACCGACGGGAGAAAGACCGTATCTTCAAGATCTGCAAGTACGAGCGCAGGCATGCCGCTGTCGATTAGGTCTTTTGCAGAGGATCCACCTCCGGCAACTACGATGGCATCTACGCGATTCGGTTCGGTGAGCGTTGTACATCCTGATTCAGCCAGCGCGTTCGCGAGGGTTGAGACTTGGTTGACGGCGGAGGCTCCCGTGAGAAATATTCGTAGTTTCCCGTCGATGGTTTGTCTTGACGCAGGGATAACTAACAACTCGGATTGTTGCTCCAAGCTGACGCCATCGCCTTGTATCGAAACTGAAATACTGAAGAACCTAGGGCTATCTGTTTGAGGGGCTTGGAATTCGAAGCTGTGGATGTGTGTGGGTTCGAATTCCGAGCCAATGTCGAACTGTTCCCGTCGTCTTGGGCGGCTGTTTATCGACCATTCAACGTCAACGGTCCCTGGTGTTCGGGGCCCGGAAAGTATTGCGCGGCACGTTACATTACTTCCGCTCCAAGTAGATGTTGGAAGTTCATCCAGAATAAGCACCGTCTCTGCGCCGACGCTTCGCAGCGCTTGAACTGCCGGTTTAGGGCTTCCCGCGAAATCTGCTATTCCATTGGCTTCCCATCCTTGGTCAGTTAGTTCGGTTAGTACAAATCCGCTTAAGCGTTCAGTTTTTCGCAGGATTTCGACTTGGCGCTTTATCCCGGCAGCTTGGATTTCTTGTGTGGCTTTACATAAAGTCGACGTGTTGGTGAATGCTCTACGTACGTACGAATTCTCGAATCGAGAAGCGAAACCTGCTTGGTCAAAAGAACTATCCGTAGTCCATATCCGGGTTGATTCGAGCCCATTCTTCAGGTCATCTAGGTTGTCAGGTAGTCCCCAAATTCCAAATTCGGTTAGAGCTACCGGTCTCTCATATGGTTCGGTGGCGTCTTCACGGGCCCAAAGGTCTGGTGGGCGGGTGGCTAGCCGAACAATTTCCCTTCGGAATCGACTAATCCCCTTCGGATAGTTGGCGTACTCATGGAAGTCAGCAAGGTCTGTATCGACATGTGACTCTCCGGTCATCGCTGAGTTGTCGATCACTAAACGCGAGGGGTCCAAGGTGCGGGTAAGCTCAACCCAATGACGGAGTCGTGCACGATCATCAGAGGATCCACCTATATTGAGCCCCCAGCCCTCGTTGACGATCGATCGGGCGATGAGCGAAGGATGGTGCCCGTCTCTTACTGTGGAACGTTGCAACATGGTCTCGATTTCATTGTCAAGCCATCCCGGCACGCCACCTGGTGGTGTGGTGGGATGGCCCCAACTGGGCAATTCGTACCAAACTAGTAGGCCAAAGCGATCCGCGAGCGAGAGGTATCTGGGATCCGGCAACTTGACATGACATCTAAGTAGGTTGAGTCCGGCGTCCCGAGCGGCACCAAATCGCTTTTGTAGAGCTTCGTCTCCAGGATAGGCAAAACCGGTGACTGGGTGGTAATCCTGATCTAAGGCTCCGCGCAGATATAAGGGGCTACCGTTTAGCCACAGCCTCTCTTCATCAGCGTGTATGGACCGAAACCCCGTTATGTAAGTTTGGGTATCAGTTACGCCATTTTGGCTAAAGGAGGCATCAAGCTGATAGAGAGTCGGAGTGTTGGGTGACCACGGGGACATCTCCGACCAGTGGTGCTCTATGTCGATTCCTTTGTCCAAGCTGCCGTTGTTGCTTGATTCCCACACGACTGAGCCTCCGCCGAGAGGACGGACTTGGACTCGAAGAGACCCAGGCGTAGAGCTTTTTCCTAGAACCGATATACGCACGGTTTCCAGGTCGGGTGCAAGATCGGTCTTGACACCTCCGATACGGGCTTCTGGCCGAACAAATAAATGTATTGGCTGCCAGATACCGGAGCATTCGCCATACCAATGTTGCTTTCCTCGGGGAAGCCAGGCGCTATCAAATGAGTCGCTATGTGGGGGCTCGACTGTTCGTGTTGGGAAGAGTGGAGCGTCCCAGACTCGAACAGTCAGAGTGGTAGATTTTCCATGCAGTTCGCGCGGAAGGACAGCTTCAAATGGAAGATAGCCGCCTTGATTCGAAGCAATAAGGCTGCCGTCTGCCCATACGTCAGTGTGCCAATCGGCCGCACCAAACATTATGACGGCTTGGTGTTGTGGTTTTGGGTCAGGAACTATTAGCTGGCGACGGTACCAGTAATACGCTGGCCCGTCGGGCTGAGCACTCATCGAGAGCTGTGCGTGCGAAGGCACCTCTATTTGAGAATCAAATTTTGCGGAGTCAAGATCAGGACACGTGTTGACACAAAACTCCCATGTTCCGTTTAGATCGATTTGGCGTGAGTTCATAGTTGCCTGTTAGGTTTGTTCCAAATTGCAAGATGGATGGTCGCGAGCGGTGAACGAATCATCCGTACCCTCCTCGGACACTCCAACGGGCACCGGTCTGAGTCAGGCTGCTATTAGAAACTACGCGATTTCTGCTGTAGTCCTGTTGATGGTGGCCAGTGCGGTCTATGTGGCGTGGGTTGACCGTAACCTTGGTCAGCCGCCAGATATATCTCAAGAGCTTCGTACGTCTGCCCCACTTGAAGATAAGACGGCTGCGTCGAGTATGCCTGCCGTGGTTCCGTCGACGCCAGAACCCGTCATAATCAATGTGGACCTTGCGAGTGGTCCATACGAGATCCCAGCCACTCCAACAGTCATTCCGGCTCGCCGCGACACTGAACCGCAGTTTTTTTTGGTGAAGGTACGCCCTGGAGATACCTTGGCTGCTCTGGCGAGTCGGCACAAGCATGGTTTTGCTGAGATAGCTTCGCTGAACGGTATTGATCCGCCGTATTTGTTGCGTGTGGGTGACGAGCTTCTTTTTCCTAATCGTTAGGTGCTTCCGGCTAAAGAAACTTAGTCAGCAGCCTCGGGCTTTTTATCCGGGGTGTTCGAATCAGATTGTTCTGTCTTTTCGTCAGGGTCGGATGGTGAATCTGACGAATCGAGTGTTCGAGACGGTTCTTCAAGATCGGCGGAGTCCTCATCGGAGACGTTAGTCGACCGTTGTTCGCCTTCAACGTCTGCAGAGGGACTCTCCGGGGGAACGGATGCTGGTTGGATGTCTTCGAGGGATTGCTCGCTGCCTGGTGGTTGACTGGGGTCTAACGCGATTAAGCGGACTGGCCACGATGCTACATCGGCGACTGCGGCCGGAATCGCCATACAGGCGAGCCGTTCTTCACTTAGTTCGGTCGTGTTGTGAAGGTTCCGAACCACCGGGATATCACTTTCCAGTAGAACGCTTAGGATTATGCGTTCGTCGTCGGGTTCATTCTCACGTCCTACTGCTATGTCGTCGGTAAGTGCTAGAAGTTTGATGCCGCGAACAAGAAGCCATTGGGTAGCTTGGGCGGTAAGTCGTGGAGTACTTCCATCAGGCACGGTAGCCAGAATCGCGATATCGCCGTTTTGAAGACGTCGTCCAAAGGCTTGTTCAAGCTTTTCGGCATCGATGTCTGTATCTTCCAAGGACACTGGAAGTTTGCCGAGCACTCCTTCACCAAAAAATGTGTCAACTCGTAAATCCCCAATTGCTGAACCCCAACTCGCGAAACGCCGACCTGCTATCACATGTGTGCCGACGTCGCTTTCCATCTGGATGCGGTGGGCAATAGTGCGAGGCTCGCCTGCACGCTCGAATTCGTGGGCAACAAAATTCTTGTTCAATCCATGTTGCATTGGTTTTGTGCAATCGATGATGCGTCGGGGCATTTCTGTCCGAATCTTCAGTGGGTATACGGATAGTTGACCGCATAGCGGGTAGTCGTCAATAGGTTGTAGGTCAGTTAACCGATCATTATCGGTTGTCCCCAGTCAGGAACTCGGAGTTCTATGTTCGAATTAGCGAACGTTTCTCGGTAAAAAGAAAGGCCGAGATCCTCGAGATGTACGGGAATCAAGGTCCGTGGACTAGCGATCTCGATGAACTTACGTAAGTCGGCGCCAGCGGCATGGCCGGAGGCGTGGAAACCGGAATTCTCTACTTCGTCTACTCCTCCCCCGCCTACGAGGTCGAGGCCAAGTCGATTTGTCCAATTCCGAAGGCGCCCCATGTCCAGCACGGCCTCCTCGTTGTAGGGTTCGCTGGAGGAATATATCCACACACCGGTTGTTTTGCCTATATCCAAAAGCTTGGTTACGTCAAAAAAGCTAAAGCACAGCACGTAAGATCCTACGTCAGCCCGGATTTGTTCGGGCGCAATCAGTACGTCTGTGAATTCGTTAGCTATCTCTTCTTGCCATGCCGCACGATTCGATCGAGTTTCACCGTATACAAGCAAATCATTTACAGCTGATGGGATAGGCACCCTAGTGTTTACTGTGGCCATAGCTTTGAGGAGTAGGGCGTCTTTCATTAGGACCACGAGCTTTCGACCGTTCATCCTGGCTGCTTCTAGAAAGGTTTCCAACCGTTCAATATTGCGTGGTCCAAAGTCTGCGACGACCAAACCATGCTCGCTGGCGATACGTTCTATCGCTCGGTTTCGAACATCGTTTTCTGTCGCTCCAGCAGGCCGGCCAGCCTGCGTTCCTTCACATATCAGGGCCACAAGGTCTAGTTTGGCCAATTCATGGGCAAAATTGAGCGTCATGGCCCCACGGCGTCCATGAACACGAATGTCTCCGCTGTAACCAACCCAGCCCGCGCTTGTCTCGACGGCAAACCCAACGGTCCCCGGGATTGAGTGGTCTGTCGGATAGGCTCGGATCTGGTGGCCGTCAAGTGAAGGGCTCGCCGGGGCCGCTTCACAAGTGACGGCCGCAGGCCCGGATTTCGCAAATCGGCGTGACCAATATGAAGCGGCGGCCGTGGTCCACGTTTCTTTGTCTAGGATTTGCCATGGCCGTTGTTTGAATGGTTCGTTTGCAGCCGAAGCGAGAATCCCATTCTTCGGCCGTGCAGAGCGAAGAAATACGGTTTGGGCATCGAGTCGACTTTGACCGCCATCTTGCATGGCTTTTGCAATTAATGCGGAAGTAGCGCTCGTAATGATAGGTATGTCATCTCGTAGCATTGACACATACCCCACATGGTCGGCGTGGGCGTGGCTGAGCAGTACGGCCCGTGGTGCTATGTCATTCCGGTAGGCCGGTTGTTGGTTTAGGCGATTCCAGATAAATGCGTGCTCAGGCAGGGTGCTTAGGTCAGATCGGTATAGCCCTTCCAGGGGCGGAAGTAAACCGGTCTGCAGAAAGTCAGATAATCCGTGGCTTGGGCGCGGTTGGAGAAACTCCTCGAAGTATTTTCCGGCAGTACCAAATGACATTCCGAAATCGAAGAAAATTTGCCAGTCATCGTCTTCTAGAAGGAGTTTGTTTCCACCAATTTCTCCTGCGCCGCCGTAAGCCGTAAATCGAACAGCCATCCATTACTCTCCCGTGGAGATGGATTCCACGCGGCCAAGCACCTCGGGATTTTGAATTGATCGGGGACGTCCTCCGTTTAGTACTTCCACGGCATCTCGGACAGCGCTTTCTGGCCCCCATGCTCTCGCGTCACTTGAATATCCGGCTGTATGCGGGGTGACAAATACGTTGGGTAACGTGAGTAATGGGTTTCTTTCCTCCGGTGGTTCAACTTCCAGAACGTCCAGGGCGGCACCAGCGATCTGGCTTGTCTCGAGAGCTTTCACCAGTGACCGTTCATCGATTAACGGTCCTCGCGAAGCATTTATAAGGAAGGCGGTTGGCTGCATCTGTTCGAAGGCCGCCTGATTGATCAGGTGGTGAGTCGAGGGATTAAGCGGAGCGTGGAGGGACAAGTAGTCCGATCTCTCTAGCAGGTGATTAAGCTCCACAAGTTCTACCTGTAGACGGGTAGCAAGGTCGGGATCTACAAACGGATCGTGTGCGATCACATGAAGCCCGAACGGTTTGCATCGTTGGGCTACTGCCTGTGCGATGTTCCCAAGGCCTAGAAGACCTGCGACCTGTCCACGGAGTCGTGGCCATTTTTCAGATGGGCTAATGACGTGATCTCGGTGTGGAGCCTTCCCCTGACTGTTGGTTATAAGTCGAGGAATCCGTCGATAGCACGCTAGAAGAAGCATCATTGTGTGGTCAGCCACTTCCTCAACACAGAGATCAGGGGTGTTACCGATCATCACTCCGTGGGAGGTAGCTGCGGCGAGATCGATCGGATCGACGCCAGTGGTGCACGTGATGATGGCTTTGAGATGTGTGGCTATCTCAAAGTCAGCAGCATCGAATTGGTCAAGTCCTATCGCGCCGGCGACCGCCTTGGATAAAACTGATTTTCGTGCGTCGGCATTACCAAGATCGACGACCTCTATTTGGCCTCCCGATGATTCAACCAAGTTGAAATGAGGTTTGAATCTCGCTTCGTGTGCGAGCGGGATAAAAACGGTGTTTTGGTCAGGCATGTTGGATTCCTTTATTGGGTGCTCAGTCGGTTTTAGTCGCGGTTCACACGGCAGAAATGAGTTGTTGTGGTGGTATGAGGTGAACCCATGTCCGGCCCGGGCGAAGTTTGAGCGGGGAACCGTCAGGGTTAAAGAACTCTGTTACTGCTGCGGCAGATTTGCGACGCCAGGTTCCGTCATAGCGGGTGCCATCTCGGAAAAGGCTTACAGGGCCCTCGCCAGTAGTTTCAATCCACAGTGATTTGTTACCCAAAGAATCCTCGTCGAACTTGGTGGTTCTGCTCGTTATTCGTTGGAGGACGACATTCTCCACGTATATGGCGTGTCCGGTCGCAACATCTATATCGATCTCACCGCCAATGGAGCGTCGCCAGCGGCGGGTTTGGCGATCACAGATGTAAGTGGTCTGAAAGATGGTTTGTGAGCCGCCAGGGACGCTGAGTTGTGATAAGGGTCCTAGAGAGGGCTCCTCTGTGTAAAACAATAGCGACGGTGTTTTTCCAGTGTTCGGATGTCGGTCACGGCCGAATTCACGAAGCGAAGCAAGATCTAGGTACATGTTGAATGGTGCCGAACGGCTGGGGATTCTGAAGTAGGGCCGGGTTTCGTCATAAAAGAATTGATCCATATCGGCAACTTCAGATGATCTAAGATCATCCAAGACCGGCGGGCTTCCACCCACGTGAGCGAACAAGGCATTGAATTGTTGAACCAGGTCGCGATCGACAAAGCGGGCGCTACGGATCGGACCGACTCGTTCTACGTCAGTACTGTGGAAAAACGCTGTGTAACGTGTAACGGGACCTTCTGTAAGGTGTTCGTACACGATGTCCGCTGCACTTAAGCCGCTTTGGGGGCGGGCCTGCGGTGCGTTGTCTATTTTTACAGCGACCACTCTGAGGGCGATTTGTTGGATTGACGTAGGCAGGCCGGTGAGAGGCGAAACGATCGGTTCAGGCGTAGGTTCTGGCTTGGTCGTGGGCGTAGGTGACGGGCGAGGCGTCTGTGTAGGTCTAGCTGTCGGTGTTGGTTGGACGGGAGCTTGAGTTTGTGATGGTGCTTGTGAAGCCTTAGCGGCTGGGCGAGGCACGATTGCCGGTGAGGGCGATGGTGTGACTGAGATAGGTTCGGCGGCAGTGGTCCGAGGTTTCGGAGTTCGGGTTGGACGTGTTGAGGGCGAATTGCGGTTAATTGGTTTGGTTACAGGCGTTGCAACCGACGGGGAATTTTCAGAACAACTCGTTATGAGGGTGCTTAGTCCAGCTAGGGACAATAGGCCCGTTAGCCGACGTCTGCTGAGGTTTATAGGTCTTTTCATGCGGAACGTTTGCTCCGGATTGCCAGACAGGGGCGACACTGCTAATAGGATGCGTCGGGCCGAATCCTTAGTCCAATCCAAAGGATGTTTGCGGCTGGCTCAAGTGATGTGAGAGTTGGATGTTACGGTGACCCGAATACACGACGGCAGGCGGCAGCTACTTGGGCTGCACCATCATTGGCGGGGAGGCTCCGTAAGTCGTCGTTAAATATTTCTACACCACCTGGGCCCTCGTACCCTGCGGCGTCTAGGGCTGCTGCAATCTCTGCAAGATCAAGGATGCCTTCGCCAGGGAGGAGGCGCATTGAATCGTCCAGCTCCTCAACGTCGCCTTGCGGAGCGTCGTTTAGATGTACATGATTGATGGCACTGCCTGCCTTGACGATGTCCTCTAGGCGGCTGTCACCACAGTAATAGTGATAGGTGTCAAAGAGGATGCCAACGTTCACCCGCCCCACCCGATCGATGAGGTCAAGGGTTCCGCTAATACCCGAGATAAATTCGTGCGGGCGTTCGGGCCAGAGGTTCGGGCCAATAAATTCAAGTGAAACTGACACTCCGTACCCTGCCAACGTGTCAGCAATGTCTCCCAGCCTTACTGAAAACAGATCCATGGCTTCCGCTGGAGGAAGATCTGTTCGATTTGGAACAAGGACTGAGCATGCTCTTGCGTTTAGGGCCGCACCGAGTTCGGCTGATTGTTCAGCGTCTAACAAGGCCGCGTCGAAATCGGATTGAGACGTAAGGACCTGAACGCCAGCTCCCCAGCCCCCGGCTTGAATCCCTCGGGACACAAACGCATTTTTAACAGTGTCCAGGCCGTGAAGTGATGACAGTTCGAGTGCCTGACTCATATTGAAGTCGGCGGCCTGGAAACCGGCTGACGCCGTGGCGTCGAGATAACTCTCCAAGTCATTTAGTTGGGCGATTGAGGCTGGATGCAACGCGGGGACAAGGGAAGACATACAGCATGCTCTTCTATTGAACAGACTCCTGAGTATCCGTTGTGGCGGGTGATCCTGCGAAGATATTTATTAGCGTTGTCGTCCTGATCGCCCACCAAGAGCCTCGCGAACAATGATGTCATCGATGAGTCGTTCGACCGGTGCCAGGTCATCGGTGTAGACGGTGTTGGCGCTTGAAACTTCCCGTAGCGCCCATGTTCTTTGTGCAATCTCTGCCAAAGCCGATTCATTCGCGGCTAGGGCTTGGGATCGTACGTCGACATCGGATATGGGCTTAAAGGTTCCGTAAATGAGACTGTTCGAGAATCCGCTGGGTAGATCGATCACGTATACGTAGGGGAATACGGACCGCATCGTCTCAGAAAGAACGTCAACCAGCCTGAAATCGGTAAGGGTTCGGCCGGCATTGAGAGCCAGAACCCCGTTGTTGTTTAAACGGTCTCTGGCAGCGAGAAAGAATTCTTGTGTGACCAAGTGAAAAGGGATGTATGGCTGCCGGTATGCGTCCACCGCAATGACATCATAGTTTTGTGCCGTGCGTTGTAAAAACGTTCGACCGTCTTCCGCATGTGTCGTCAGGTTCGGCTCGTTCATTTCGAAGTATTCCTGCCCGATTTCTATGACACGGCTATCGATTTCAACGCCGTCGATTCTCACATCACTTCCGTATACGGAAGTGAACTGCTTGGGCACCGTTCCCGCACCCAATCCAATTACAAGTAGCGACGACACCTCGTCAGGTTGTTGGTTACCCATCAAGGGTGCCAGCAGGAAATAGTCCCATGGTCCGTCTGTTAACAATCGGTTCGGGTTGAATATCGAGTGCGTACCAATCCCTTCATTTAATACAAGTCTTCTGCCAACGCTTGGCTCGTCGATGACCTGGAAGAATTGGATCGCAGATTCGCCTTCAAGCACGAGTCCATCTGCCGGGCGAACCGCGCCCGGATCTACAGCAACCCAAAGTACTATGAGGATTGCTAGGAATCCTGCGTAGAGAGAGCGTCGTAGGGGCGTAGAGGCAGCAACTAGAGTTAATGTGAGAAGTCCTACCGCAAATATCAAGAAAGTTGATCGTGTCCCAACCGATGGGATGAGAACCAGCACCGGAACAAAGGCACCGACGATGCTTCCCACTGTGCTGAGGGCGAAGATTTGTCCTGCTCGGTGGCCAGCGTGTCTTACGTCGTGTGTGACAAGCCGGATGGCAAATGGCGAAACCATGCCAAGCATGGTCAGCGGAATGGCGAGCAACAGAAGTACGCCGACAAGCGAACCAAAGAAAAGGCCACCGCTGAGCGATGCAATTGCCTGCGAGGAGATGCTAAGTACTGGTTTCGAGAGAAATGGTATAACTCCGACCAGAAACGCTGCGATTGCGACG
>PVBE012116568.1_pt1 | contig 19668 bp, 15 predicted proteins | sample 1631181 | NCBI WGS metagenome assembly PVBE01 (sample SAMN08397723, study PRJNA350692) | Marine metagenome, whole genome shotgun sequencing project. | isolation source: water | place: Pacific Ocean | collected 2012-04 | reverse complement strand
CGGACCTTATGTGCCTTTCGCCACGGTGTCTCATTACATCGATCCGCAAACGGACAAACTCTTCATTAGGTTCATCAGTATCTCTGGCGGAATGGCCGATCCGTACAACATGGGGTTTGATTATGTCTGGTTCCTAAACCCCCCAGCACCTGAAGGTTGATCTGAACCGACGATCCAGTAGTCCTTCAGGAAGGCCTGCCACGCCAGTGGCAGGCCTTCCTTGTTCCAACGCGAGTCATTGGCGGTAGCCTGTCGATGTGAGTGACCATCCCAACCAAAATCTCCCTGAGCTTCGAACCAGTATTGATCACCTCGACGCCCGACTCGTAGAACTCCTAAGCAAACGCGCCCGCGTCGTGGAGGCGATTGGACAGGCCAAGAGGACGTCCGATACACCCGCCTATGCCCCACACCGCGAGCGGGCGGTGCTCGATCGGGTCAAGGCACTCAATCAAGGCCCGCTGCCCGACGGAGCCATCGAAGCCATCTGGCGAGAGCTCATGTCCGGAAGCTTTGCCATCGAACAGCCGATGTGCATTTCCTTTCTTGGACCACCAGGATCATTCAGCCACATCGCTGCGGTACGGCACTTTGGTTCCTCCGTCAGCATCGCCCAAGCACCTGACATTGATGCTGTGTTTCATGCCGTTGCAACCGGCGCAGCCCACTATGGCGTCGTTCCCTATGAGAACTCCATCGTTGGTGGCGTCACCGATACGCTCGACGCTTTTGTCGAACATCCCGTGGATGTCTGCGCCGAGTCAATGGTCGAAGTGACACACTGTTTGATGGCAACCTGCCCGCTGAATCAGATTCTCCGAATTGCATCAAAGCCCCAAGCACTGGACCAGTGCAGAAAGTGGTTGCAGACGCACCACGCTGAAGCAGCTCAAGTTGCCACGACATCCTCCGCGGCGGCCGTAGAGTTGGCTACTCGAGAGCACGGAACAGCTGCAATCGGATCGCGACTGGCTGGATCACTCTACGATGTGCCGGTACTGGCCGAGCACATCGGTGACAAGCCCGCGAACCTCACTCGATTCCTGGTTCTCGGTACACAGCACCCTGAACCCACCGGCCATGATCGCACCTCGATCATGTTCGTCACGAAGCATGATCCTGGCGCATTGGTCGATGTCTTGGCGGTCTTCCGAGATGCTGGCATCAACCTCAGCGACCTCGACAAACGCCCCAGCGGCCGAGAGAACTGGGAGTACACGTTCTTTATTGACGCCGACGCCCACCGCGACGACCCCGCGATGGCCGCCGCAATCGAGCAGGCAACGCAATTGTGCATGCTCCTACGGGTATTGGGCTCGTATCCGCGAGCCAGTGGCATCCTGCACGCCCCGAAATAATTACCCTGTAGCCACATGCTCGACATCACCCGCACAACCACCATGCTGCTTAACGGGCTCGGCCAACCGGGCGACGATGCCGCATGGTCTTCCATCGACAGACGGTACCGGCCCATTGTGACGGGCATGGCCAGAAGGCTCGGCTTGTCGGACGCAGATGCCGCCGATGTTTCTCAAGAGACAATGGTGCGGGTACTTCGTGAGTACCGGGAAGGGAGATATGATCGGGAGCGGGGACGACTCAGAACGTGGATTCTGGCCATCGCGCGAACGAAAATTGCAGATGTCCATCGCAAACGCAGTGTCCGAAAGGAAGCTCGCGGAGATTCTGCCATGATCAGCATTCCATCTGACGCAGAGATGGAAGATCTGTGGACAACCGAGCGTCGTCTGGTCATCTTGCGTGAGGCGCTGGCAGACCTGCAGGCCAGTTCCAAGCTGTCAGACCACGTGGTTCGGGCATTTGAACTCTTGGTATTTCACCATCGCTCTGTGGCCGACGTGTCGCGAGAACTAGAAATGACCGCCAACGATGTGTACTTGGCCCGCAGCCGAATTGCCAAGAAACTCAAGGACATCGTGCAACAAATTGAGTCCGCCTACGACGAGGAACCCTCGTGAGTGAGGCTCAGCCCGACCGGCCAAGCCGCGATGAACTCGCCGCCATTGCCCGTGGTGGCACCATGTCATCGGAAGTCAGCAAGTACATACGTGAATTCGATCACGACGGAAGTATCGCACGCGAATTAGAGGCGCTACAATCAAGAGCGGGCTCAATCGATCCTGAGGAAACTGTACAGATTGGCGACGCGGGAAGCGAGGATCGCTTTCTCAAGGAATTCGCCGATGCGCATGCTGCGGGCGCCTTTGGTGACGCATCACTGGTAGCGGCGCCCCAAGCCGCTGGCTACGAAATCCAACAAGAACTCAGTCGAGGCGCCCAGGGCGCCGTCTTCCTTGCCAAACAGACGGCCACACACCGCACAGTTGCCCTCAAAGTACTCCTACGTGGGGCCTTTGCTTCGGAACGCCAGCGTATTCGGTTTGAACGCGAAGTCGAAATGGTCGCCTCGCTCAATCATCCAGGCATCGTCACGGTATACGACAGTGGTGTCGCTGACGATGGGCGAGCATGGCTCGCCATGGAGTTCGTCAAGGGACAAACCCTCGATGTCTGGCTGGCCAGCCAAGAACTTGACAGCGCCTCAGATCGACGTCGATGCGCCGCGACGTTGGTGTCGCTCGTCTGTGATGCGGTCGTTGCCGCGCACCAACGTGGCATTATTCATCGCGATCTCAAGCCCGACAACATTCTGGTCGACTCGGACGGCCATCCGCATGTCCTTGACTTTGGGCTTGCCAAGCCCGTCGATGCTGGCGAGTGGGACTCCTCCAAAGTTGAGGTCACCACCGCGGGAGAATTCATGGGCACGTTTGCCTACGCTTCGCCTGAGCAGGTGTCTGGTGACCCAGATCTCATCGATGTTCGAACAGATGTCTTTGCCCTTGGCATCATTTTGTACGAAGCCATGGTGCATGAGCGCCCGTATGTCCTAGAGGGCGGGCTCAGCGACATTATTAGCATCATCTCAGAGTCGATCGTGCGCCCGCCCAGTTCACTCGATCCGTCCATTGACCGCGACTGTGAAACTATTTTGCTTCGGGCCCTTGATCGCGATCCTGACCGGCGATACCAGAGCCCGGGCGACCTCGCGAGGGACTTGCGTCACTGGATGACAGGTGAACCGATTGAGGCGCGACGCGATGATGCGTGGTATGTCGCGCGTAAATTCCTCCGGCGTCATTGGATGGCTGTCAGCACTATTGGCATCGGTATCTGTCTGCTTGGAATCTTCGCCACCACCATGTTCGTGTTGTGGGGTCAAGCGACTGCTGCCAATAAGCGATTGACAGGAACCGTTGGCATGGTGTCCGAGGTACTTGGCGCTGCCGACGCCGAAAACTTCTCCCAGCCTCTGGCTGCGACCAGTCTGGGCGAAATGCTTAGACGATGGCTGGCCATCATTGAGTCCGATTTGGGTGACTACCCACAGATTGCGGCGTCGGTCAGACTCGATCTTGCAGAAAATCATATCGGAGGCGGGCGATGGGATGAGGCCGCCGCAGCCCTGATGGCCGCCGAACAAACGACCGAACTAGACCCTGCACATCCGTCAACTATTGCCGGTCGCCTGCTTCATGACCGAGGACGGCTCTTCTATAAGTTGGCTGACTATGAAGCCTCGAGATCGTCTTACACCGATGCGCTCGCACATCGCATCGCTCTCGATCCAGATGGCGAAGGAACTGCCGAAACCATGATGCACTTGGCAGCTGCGTCTCGATACGCCGGGCGGCCAGATGAATCGAACCAACTGTATGACGAAGCGCTCGATCGCACCCGTCAACTGGTCAGTTCGGCTCCGGACACTTCAACCCGTCTTCGGCGGCGTGCGGCGCTGGCGAATCTGCTCAACAGCATTGCGGTGAGCAATATGGTCAACCATCCCGAATTGGCCATTGAACCGCTTCGGGAAGCGCTTGGAATCTTTGAACAAGATGGTGGCGATCCAGAACGCGATTGGCGAGTGGCCGCCTTGCAACACAATATCGGTGAGTGCCTACGTCGACTCGGCCAACACGACGCCGCATTCAAGGCGCTGACGCGGGCGCGAAAAACCAAACGGCTTCAAGGAAACACGCTGGCTGAAGCCAGTACCGAAGCGGCACTTGCACGATTGGCACTGGCCCAGTGCAATGCAGTCGCCGCACGCAAGCACTTCAACGCTGCAGCATCGCTTCGAAGCGATCGGCTTGGACCAACCCATCCGTCTATTCATGACGCCAGATTGATTGAATGTGAACTTTTGATGCAGGAAGGTCGCGTCCAAGAAGTTTCTGCCCTGCTCGAGGTAATTGCGGAGCGATCAAATTCTCCCTCGTCGCTTGGCACCTTGATGCGGCTCAAGGGACTTCAAGCAGCGGCACAAAACAACCCCGACGAAGCTCGCCGATTACTGCAACAGGCTCATGAAATGCTTTCATCGGCCACTGGCGCCGACAGTGCAAAAGTACGGTTGGTTCAAGCCGACCTAGCACGCCTCAAGGACCAATCAGACCGCATAGGGCAAGAGTAAGGTTATTGCCGCACAAGGCGATGTGTTCAGCGACGTCGGCGTCGATAAGCTAGGCCAGCACATCCAAGTAGTGCTAGTACACTTGGAGCGGGGACAGAACCAACGCCGCCGAGCATGATCTCGTAGCGACCGTAGTTCTCGAGGTCGATTGGATCGCTCCAGTCATACAGGGGTAGGTCAGCCCAAGTGTTTCGCGGATACACCGGCCCCTGCTGGTTGTCAGGTAGTCCCATCTCGAAGAGGGGGAAGCGCTCTCCGGTAGCACCTTGCACAAGCATCTCAATCGGAGCAGAGGTGATGGCCAGATAGTAAATACCAGGCGTTTCAAAGAGCAGCCCGCCTTGACCATCGGAATTGATTAACCTCGACTGGAGGTTGTTCTCGCCTTGGTTGTTCATCGCAATCAGCCCAAGTCCTTGGGAATCCAGCAAGTACATGCAAGGATCTCTGAGTGAGTCATCGCCCCCGAGGTTCACCGTTTCAGCTGAAAATTGCGTGACGTCTTCGATGTAGATTTCATAGAGATCGACATAGTCGCCCACGCCACCAAGTAGGCCTGAAGTTCCCTTGAGTTCGCCCTTGATAACACCTACATCCCCGCCGCCTGTTCCTGACACCGAGGTGGCGGTCGTCAGAGACTGCCCGGCATCTTCGCCTGGTGGCTCTTCAAATACAGGCCCGGCCGTGGCCGTAGCCACAGTCATCAGACCAATCACAACGCAAACGGTGTACTCACGAATCATGGGAACTCCTCCAACTCAATGCATGAACTTCCAATGTACCTGCACAGAGCCCAGAGACAACTAAATTCCTACCTGATAAATCCCCCTCAGGCCCCCGCAGAGAGGCATGAGGCCCCTTATTGGCCAATATCGCCATTGGCGGCCCGAAGGGCACCAACAGCAGAGCCAATGCTTCCCGCAATAGTCCCCGATTTCAAATCCTGACTTCTGCCCGAATCGATGAATCGAGGGCATGCCAGTGCTCACCTACATCAGTCGCCGACTAGATGCCACCACGCGTCGCTGGACGCGCCGTGTGATTAGTGGGTGCTCGTCGTGCCGACAGCCCTGCTCATTGGCGACCCGGTGGTGTCGCACTTGATGGAACTCGTCAACTGGCAAATGACATTCATCACATTGGCCTTCTTTGTGGCCACTGGCGTGATTGGAATGTTGATCTTCGCAAAGCCACAGGAAGACACCCAAGAATGTTGACGTACTGGCACGTCACCGGAGGCAAGTTGTGTGAACTCGGTGACATCAATACATGCCGACGATGACTCATCGTATCCTAAGCCAATGCAAACGCTGGATCGCCGACTATTTCTTCAACTCGCTGCCGGCGTCTCGATGGCATTTTGTGGCTTGCATAAGCATTGGGGTTCCAGAAGCAGCGCTGCACTTTTAACTCCCCGGCCAGGATCACTTGGCCCGCTCCTCCCTTCCTCCTGCGGCATTCTAGACTTACCCAGTGGTTTCGCGTGCCGTGCGCTGTCCTCGGTTGGTGACACCATGACCGACGGCTTGCTCGTTCCAGGACACCATGACGGTATGGCGGCATTTCCCGGCCCAGGAGGCACGACTGTGTTGATTCGAAATCACGAAATCACACACGGCCACACGACCACAGGTGCGTTTGGAGACGACAACGCTGGCCTTGCCCTCATCGATCGATCCAAGGTGTATGACCTTGGACGAACACCGCTGGGAACCGAATGGCCGTGCCGGGGAGGGTGTACGCGATTGGTATATGACACGACACGCGGCAAACTTATATCACATCGCTTGATTCTTGCTGGCACCGAATACAACTGCGCAGGCGGTCCGACCCCACGCGGCACTTGGATCACATGCGAGGAAACAACCGTTGGACCTGAGCATGGCCTGCCATGGCGACAACCACACGGTTACTGCTTTGAAGTTTCTGCCAACGTCTCCGAAGGTCTTGTCACCCCTGTGCCAATCAAGGCCATGGGCCGGTTTCGCCATGAAGCCGTTGCCGTCAATCCACAAACGGGCATCGTGTACCTCACCGAAGATCTTGGAGATGGCTTGTTGTATCGCTATCTTCCAGAAGACCCACTGCGACTGATTGACGGTGGGCGACTTCAGGCCTTGGTGTTGGCCGAACTTCCGTCGGCCGACACACGTGACTGGGAAGGTACTCCACCACTGCGGCAGGGACAGGTTCGCCCCGTCTCATGGATAGATATCGAGGATGTCGACAGTCCGGATGACTCCCTGCGATATCAAGGATTCGACCGAGGTGCGGCTCGATTTGCGCGGGCAGAAGGAATGTGGCACGGTGATGGCGAAGTCTTCTTCGCGTGCACGACTGGTGGGCGGGCCAAAGCCGGTCAATTGTGGCGGTATCGCCCCGCAGCATCCGGTGTCGAAGGCACGCCCGGTGAAATTGATGCCCCAGGGACGTTGGAGTTGTTTCTCCAGCCAGACGATACGAGCGTTCTACAGAACGCCGACAATATTTGTCAATCTCCAGGGGGGGATCTGATCGTGTGTGAAGATGGCCCCGATGGAGACTTTCTACTGGGTGTCACTCCGACTGGTCGAATCTATCCAATCGCCCGCAACACAACAAGCAACTCCGAGTTCGCTGGATGTTGCTTCAGTCCGGATGGAAGCACGCTCTTTGTCAACGTGCAGCGACCTGGTCTCACGCTGGCGATCACGGGGCCATGGCCGGCCTCAATTAGTTGAGCAAACCACTTGCTAGAGAGGCTCGTCCCACGGTGTCGGCGGTGGCCTACGAGCAAGCACAGCACTGCATGCGACGATCAGCGCCGTCCATAGCACCATCAAGATTGCCCACCAAGTTGCAGACCAAGAGGGCTCGACCGCTGGAGTCCCTTCGAGCATATGGAGTCGCCATGCAACGCCGACACTCAACAACACAGACGAAGCAGCCCATGCCACAACCAAAACCCAACCCGTTTTGCGAGCTGAACGAGTCACAGCAGCTTCACGCAGTTGCCCTTTGTGCAGCAGCACAACCCCCGAGAGCAGTAGTACAAATGCCATCGCCCCCATGCCGCTGATTCCAATGGATGCAATTGACATTCGATCGCCTTGGCTCGCCATCGACATCGCTTGCTGAGGATCGGTCAAGTCATGACCCGAGAACCCCAAACAGCAGCAACCCGACATGGGAATCAGCAGCCACAACGATAGGTATAAGAAGATCAGGCAGAGTCGACGATACGGTGTCATACCGTAATGGTACGGGGCCACCAGTTCATGCTGAACGCCGTACAGTATTGACATGGCACAGTGAGTGGCAGTGATTGGACTTGGATGCGCGGGGAAGCGGCAGCGGACCTAGCCCTGACAGGATGTAGCACGATGAACATCGACTTTCTCTCGCCAGTTAAAAGGAACGCATCATGATTCGCCATCGCGTGCCTCAATTGTCCCTCGTGGCTCTCTCGTTGGCTATCCACGTCAGCGGGTGCACATCATCAGACAGTAAGAATGTGCCCACGCCAACTCCTATCCATCAAGCCAAGACAACACCTCCGCCAGATGGTGCCGTGATCCTCTGGGATGGCTCGTCCACCGATCAACTCGTCATGACGTCGGGTGATCCCTTGAGGTGGGGCGTGAATGGTGCCGAGTTGTTGGTTGCCCGAGGAACCGGAGACGTACAGTCCTCAACGCCACTTGGCAGTGGGCACTACCACATCGAATGGCTCAGTCCAAAAGGCGGGTCACGGTATGGTCAGCGAAACGGCAATAGCGGTGTGAAGATTGAGTCGAGGTACGAAGTACAAATTCTCAACACACCATCTCCGTCAGACGCTCTTCCACTGCCAGACAACGAATCAGGATCAATCTACGCCCTTCGCGGGCCTGACCACAATGCCTCCGCAGGTGCGGGCAACTGGCAGTCCTACGACATTGTCTACACCGCCCCTACTTGGAGCAAAGATCAAAAACAGTCACATGCCCGCATGTCTGTCTGGTGGAACGGCGTCCTTGTCCACAACGACATTGCCATCCCAGGCCCCACTGGTGCCGGCGCCACCGAATCCCCCACCATGCTGCCACTCCTCCTCCAAGATCATGCCACAACAGCCCAAGGCCCAGTCCGCTTCCGCAACATCTGGCACCTCCCTGCTTCCTAAAGCCGGGTGTCGAGAAGCAGCCAGTATCGTCATACTTGACGAGCCGGGCTCATGTATGAAATGAGTCCGGCTCGTCAAATTGTGGCTGGTTGGGGGCGGGGTCTTAGGGGCATGGACCCCAGGCTGCGATGATGGCCAGGAGATCTTTGACGGTGATGACACCGTCGCCATCGATGTCAGCTGGGCCGTCATTGATTTGTCCATAGAAGCTAAGCACCAGCAGGATGTCATCGACGTCGACCTCGCCGCTTTCGTTGGCATCGCCTGTACAAGGCACCACGTCATCGCAGATCAACACATCGATCTGCAGATTGTCAATGCCTGCTTCCACAACCGACGGAGTCCCGCCATCTTCGACGAGCCACCGAAGACGTGTGGTCGTTGAAGGGATGATGTAGTCGCTGATGTGGAACGAAGCGACCTCCCACGTCGCGTCCGTTCCGCCAGTGGAATGTACCGTCGTCCAACTGTCGCCATCGTCATTGCTGATCTCTGTGACCAGTTCATCGGTATTCTCGCTGTCGAAGAACCACCGTGCATACGAAACATCACCATCGGTTCCATCAAGATCTATCAGTGGAGAAGTCAGAATCGTCGGGCCACCGTCCACGTCGGCTTCGCCGACGCTTCCGTTCTGAGATCCATTCTGCGTAATCCAACACTGCGTCGCAGTCGAACCATTGGTTGCGTCATCCTCAGGCTGCGCTGGCACTGTGCCAAAGAGCGTGCCAATCGGATCGACTTGCTCCCAACTGCCAGTCTCAAGTGAGGGATCATTCCACACCGACCACTCCGTTGCAGGAGTCTCAAAGTCCAAACGAAGCAACGTCTCCACACCATCGGCACCACTGGCCCCGTAGCCCTGTCCAGGCGCGGCCGATGGATCGGTGAACTCCGTGCCCGATTCAGTTTTCGCTGATGCGTAGAATTCCAAGGAAGATGCGCACGCAATGGCTGGCAACATGCCGCTGTATGAATGGTCACCCAAGTCCTGCACGGCAACTTCTATCCAACTTTCGCCTGCCAATCGAGCCCACAACTGGCCGCTGCCCTGCTCAATGCCCACGCCACCGATAGGCTGCACTTCGAAGCGAACCTCCACAGAAACATCCGGCGGAAGGTACGACGGGATGCCCCCATCCCACGCAAAGACCAAGCCGGTGGGCGGCTGGTTCATCCATACTTCAGTCGAGTCGCATCGACCAATGACAAGGTCCAGCCAGCCGTCACCGTCTATATCAATGATCGCCGTGTCGTGCACGCCTTGCAGCATTGAATCGGGAATACCTGTTGATTCACGTTCGAATGTCACTTCTGGCGACTCGCCACGATTGCGGAAGATGTGTGTCGTTCTTGAACAACCTGAAATATCAACATCGACGTCCGTGATGATCACGTCAAGATTTCCATCGTTGTTGAGGTCGACGATATAGGAGTCGCCGCCAAATCCGCTGGTGACCGAACTAAACGTTCGCTGTGCAAACTGCGCTTCGCCATTTCCGCCGTTGCCCTGATTTAGGTAGTAAGTATCCACACCATCATCGGTCACGACAATGTCGAGTTGTCCGTCCCCATTCAAGTCGCCAACTGACGCAAAGTAGGGCGCAGTTTCGTCGACGATCTGATAACCGCTAAAGACGCCCTCTTGGCTTGGGTTGTTGTAGGTCACTGCAATATGCTGGGGCGGATTCAAAGACGTCTGTTTGACGATGTCCAATGCGCCGTCGTTGTTCATGTCAGCCATCTCACTTGACGCCCCAAATGCTGACTCACGCATCTCGGATGTCAGGCGTGCGTCGCTCTCATCCGTGAAGTATCCATTGCCATCATTGACGAGCAACTTGTTGTTGTAGTCATAGATCTGTGTCGTCCCACTGTCGTAATCCCCAAAATAAAGGTCCATATCGCCATCATCATCGATGTCGCCCGAAGTCACCGAACAAAATCGCGGGCCCGCCGTCGCGTGCATCTGGGGAATCCTCGCATCCTCATGACGCAGCCCCTGCCATACCCCGTCGGACTCTCCCAGATTGATATATACCCGCGGATGTGAGAGATGCTTTGAGGCGTTGTCCGTCAGGGTCGTCGCCGTTACGACATCGAGCCAGCCATCACCATTGACATCAACCAGTTCGACATCACGATCGTTGGTGGGCGTCAAGAAGCCTTGATCACCTGAGACGTCTGACTCACTTGCGTACAGACTAGTTCGGTCCACTAGTACGCCGCTTTCATTCATGAACAGTACGTTGATGTCACGCCCCGTGGAAGTGAACGGCTCTTTGCGAGCGCAAATGAGGTCGTCGTCACCATCGCGATCGAGATCGCCTACGGCATAGTCCTTCTCTTGGCTATCGCTCACGCCGAGATCTCCGGACGCCTGCAGGCGTGCATCGGTTTGCTCGTCATAGTCAACCCATCCATCAGCCAAAACAACTGGAAGTGGGAGAATCAGAATGGAAAATACAACAATATGGTTTCGTCGCATGAGTTCTCTCGTAATTAGAATTACTCGCAGGGGCCCCACGCCGCCACAACGGCCAGCAGGTCATTCACGCCGACGAACAAGTCACCGTCAACATCCTCATCACAACCTTTGGCGCATGGCGCCCAGACCGCGATCACCGCCAGAAGATCATCTGTTCCTACAGCACCAGACCCATCCACATCAGCCGGGCATGACTCACAATCGTCTAGCACGCCATTCTGGTCGCCATCGACCGATGGATCCGACGCGATCTGCACAAAGTCCCCCACCCCGTTTTCGTCGCAATCCACCCAACCGTCATCGAAGGCGACGGCAAACATGCCCACGTCGTCGAGATCGACATCTCCGTCGACATCCACATCGTGCCGCGCGCATACATCATCCACCATCACATCATTCCCAAGACACACCAAGCATCCGCCGACCGCATCGTAGAAGTCATCGAGATCAACATCGCCGTCGCCGGTGGCATCAAATTCGGCGCGACCGAGCGAGTCGAGAAATACCAGAAGTGCGTCTTGATCGTTCAATGACAGTGCCTCGAAAGCACTGGCCGCAGCCTGCCCCTGGCTCAGCGCCGCACCATGCAATGCAATCGCCTCGCGGGCGCGATCCTCAAATGATCCGCCGAGAATCCGCCCATCGTGCCACATCGGATTACGAGTTCGCAGACCCCACAGTGGCGGCGTGCGAAGTTGCCGCACGCCTGCTGGACCATCTGCAATGCCGTCGCCCGCTTGCCCCATATCGTGCAGCAGAAAGTCCCCGTAGGGATGAATCGTTTGGTTTCGCAGCACCTCTTCGAGCAATGCTCCATCACCTGTCACGTACGTAGCATGGTGACACGAGGCACATCCGATGTCGGTGAAGATCGCTTCGCCGGCCATTCCAGCGGGCGGTGTCTGTGGAGGTGGGGCGAGCAGCCGCTGAAAGATCGTCACCCGATCAAGGTATTCCACGCCGCCTGCGTCGGCTACGTCTTCAGGATCCGCCACCATGTCGCACTCCAACAGCAACTCCAAGTCACCCTTCGGAGGGTTGTCATTGGGGAGCAAGCGAGTCGTAAAGCCAAGTTCCTGATTGGATGCATCAGCGCTAAATGTCAGAATGGTGCCGACCTGCGCTTTCCATCCGAAACGGCCGACCATCGTCGTGCCCGGAGACTCCAGCGGTTCCACCCATCGCACATCGCCGCGAACACTTGCGGCCTGCGCATCTGATACCGCAACAAATTGATCGTCTGGAATCGCTTCGATCAATCCATACCCAAGCGCACCGGGCGTGACTCGAAGTGAAGTCACGTTGGCTATGGCCGGAATCTCATCGAGGCAATCGTCGCTGATGGCGTTGACATTGAGCAGTGACCCCCCGAGCGAGGCGAGGGGATCGAATCCACCCTTCTTATCAAGGCGTCCGAACCGGGTCACCTGTTGAGCACCTGGCCCACCAACGGGATTGTTGTGGCATGAAGCGCACGAGGTCTGATTGAAGACTGGACCAAGCCCCTCCTCAACCGAGATATTTCGCTCAAAGGCATCACGCCCCAGCAGGAATGACTCCAACTGCTGCGAGGTGAGTCCCAAGAGAGGATCCCCCATTCGAGGCTGCAATGTGGTCCCCAGGGCCATCGTCATCGATGTGACGCACGCCCCACCGACCAGCAGGACTATCCTGAAGTTCGTCATGCCTCTCCACTCCTATTCCCCACACGAGTCCACGGTACCACGCTTAGGACGGTGCCGAAAGCCCGTTCTGATGATTCTGGCCATGATGAGCCTCCATATTGGGGCATGCGAGGCCCCGGTACCGCCCCCTGTGAGCACTCCCCCCCTAGAAGGTGACCTCCGAGCTCACTATCAGCTCATGCTCGCAGGCGAGCCCGGGGCTGCTCGGATCCGCCTTCGACAGATAATTGATGGCGGCCATCAAGACAGTCGCGCACTCTTTCTGATGGGTCTGGCCCATCACTGGGAACGGTCCTACATTCCAGCGGCAGAGTGGTTCGACCGAGCGTGCCAAGCAGCACCACCCTATCCACCCGCTCATCACTTTCTGGGATGGGCGCTCTATCACACTGGTGACCTAACTGCCAGCCAGACGGCTTTTGAACACCACCTCCTCATGCAGCCCAATGAAGGAGACTCGCACTTTGCGCTTGGTGTCATCGCCCTTGAGTCTGGACGAGTCGACGATGCCGACGCGCACCTGCTTCGTGCCATCGAACTGCAACGCTCACTCCCAGATCGTCAAGGCGGCGTTGCCAAAGCACTCGCCCGCCGCGCGGAAGTCGTGCAAGCACGAAATGGTGATCTTCGCGACGCTGCGATGATGCTGGAAGAAGCCGTCTTGCTCGACCCTTCTCTCTACGAAGCCTACTACAACCTCGCGCGGGTGCTGCGCCGACTTGGCTTGGAACATGAGGCCAACGCCGCCGACGCTGCGGGAAAGTCTGCTCAAAAAGCTGTTGATGCAAATCGAGATCGCCCGAGATGAAAGTACTCCTGACAATCGGAGTGGTAATCACCCTATCATCCTGCCATCGCAAGCCGGATGTACAGCATCGTGCAGAAGCGCCCGCGTTCGAATTGATCGATGTCACCGATCAAACCGGTCCACATTTCACCACCACGTGCGGTGAGCCAACACCAACCCAGATCGTCGAGGTCAACGGCCCAGGCATCACGCTCTTTCATGCTGATAGCGATGGCGATCTAGACATCTTCGTGGCCAATGGCGCCACCATGACCGCGCCCAAAGCCGGGCCCGGGTCGCGTCTCTTTTCCAATCAACTGTCCGAAACTGGCACACTGCAATTCAAGGACGTAACACCCCACAGCGGCATCGATCTGCATGCGTGGGCCACATCTGCAACAGCCTTTGATCTAGAGGGTGATGGAGACGAGGACCTCTACGTCACGTGCATTGGCGAAGATCACCTCCTACGCAATGACGGGCACGGCCACTTTGTCGATATCACCAGCGACGCAGGCGTGCGCGTCGATGGCTGGTCCACGGGCGCCGCACCTGGCGACATCGATGGTGATGGCGACTTAGATCTCTACATCACGCGATATATTGCGTGGGACTTTGGTGCTCCACCAATTCCTCCGGTGTCGTTTCGGGGAGAACAGGTCATCGCCGGTCCAACGGGTTTACCGCCACAGGGTGACCGACTGCTACTCAACAATGGAGATGGCACCTTCATCGACGCCACAACATCCAGCACACTGGCTGACATTCCCGCAGCCTATGGCCTCAACGCGACCATCCTTGACTTGGAACGAGACGGCACCGCTGAAGTACTGGTTGGCAATGACGGCATGGCCAATCACCTGTTGATCTTCGACTCCACATCCCCACTGCGATTACATGACGTTGCCCACGTTCGTGGCTTTGCTACCAACATGTCTGGCGCCACCCAAGCCACCATGGGACTGGCCATCGCTGATGTCGATGGCACCGGAACGCCCGATGTGTTCTCTTCCAACTTTTCGAGTGACACCAACACACTGCTGTCTCTCGAAGGCACCACATTCGTCGACCGTACCAATGCCATGGCCATTGGCTCACCCAGTCGCACGCTTCTTGGCTGGACGTCGCGCTTCATCGATTTTGATCTCGACGGTGACGAAGACCTGATTGTCTTCAATGGTCACGTCTATCCAAATGCAACGCCACGAACAATGAACAGTTCGTGGAAGCAATCACCGCTCCTTCTACTACGCGACGGCATGCGATTTCGGCCATTGCAACCGACTGAAGGCTCTTGGTTGGAACAACGGGCAGAACACCGAGCCGCCGCTTTTGGTGACCTCGACGGCGACGGTGATCTTGACATGGTGTCGGCTCAGCGGTGCGGTCCAGTACAAGTCATTGAAAATCGAAGCACCTCTCGGATGCAGACCATGGTTGTGCAGCTCCATGACGATCGTCCTGACAGCGGTAATCCGCGTGGCCTCGGGGCGCGTATCTCCACACAAGGACCCAATGGGATTCAGACTCGCTGGATGCTCCCTGAAACCGACTTCCAAGGGTTTTCCGCCGCTCAGGTGCACTTTGCAGTTCCGGACATCAAGACCGTCATCACTGTTGATTGGGCTGATGGCGTCACGACGACACACGACGTGAATTCTGAGGGAATTGTCAATCTTCGATTCAGCAGTGGGCAGATAGTCAATGGGGCCTAAAGATTCCTACCATGACCAAATGTCCACTCGTGCCTTCAACGTGTACCCAATGATCGCGCTGCTATGCCTCGCGGCCTTGACGGCGATGTACGTTGGCGCAACATCGGTCAACCCGACGCACCGAGCCTATCTCGTCTCCGATTCTGCCAGAATCATCGAGTCTCTCGACATCGAGGATCGCACGCGACAACGAGTCATCCTGCAGCTACTGGAGGACTACGACCGGGACTGGACAGTCGCACTGAAGACCTATCACAGCACCAAAACCGAAGCATTGCATGTTGGCACACCTGCATCGAGAGCCGCCAAAGCACATCTCGACTCCGCCCGGAGCAAGAACAACGAAGCATGGTCGACCTACCGGGCCACACGCTTGCGATCGCCAAGTGATTCTGAACTCCAGAAGGCCCGTGATGTCAGAGACGAAGCAACAAAGGCATTGGACCACGCAAGGAATGCGTTCAATGCCGCTCCACAGCACAACCCGGATCTCCTCGCTCGTGCAGAAGGCCAGATGCAGCTCCGACGCAATCAACTGGCCGACGTACTGGAAGCAAACTTGTTGATGATCCTCTCAACGGAGGAAGCTTCACACTGGGTCGATGTGCGGGCAGATCTGCAGCGACGGCGCCTGCTTGCTCGGGGAGAACTCTCGGGTGAGTGTATTCACCTCGAAGACCTCCTCGCCCGCTTGTCGCCGCCATTGACCACGGAACAAGAACTTTCGGTCACGCCATTGATTGTCCAATGGAAACATGACATCGATCGGCGGCTTGCAAAGAGAAGTATCGCCCAAGCCGGCATTAACTCGCTTTCCAATACATATCAAGCATCAGAAACCACCAATCCAGAATTCATCAGCGTCTTGCAGTCATGGCTTGCAACGCAGCGTGCAGTCCGGGATACAACGCTTCTGGCCGTCGATCAGATTGCAGAGGCGCTGCACAGTAAAACTTCCGATCGACTCCGAAGACACCTTCGCCGCGAGGCCTTCGCGCCCTTGCTCAAACCCTCCGCCGTGAGCGTCGCCATTCACACACTCGATGGAGGCAATAAGGACGGCTCGGAAGCGGAGGCTCTGGAAGCACTCGCCCACAGCCACGCCCAGCGACTATCGCCCCTCTACGATCAGTGGCTTGAGGCGACACTTGAATATCAAGGCCTTGGCCCCATCCTTAACGCAACGGCGGATCATCCCCAAGCTGCAGCTGAAGCCCACAGATCCGAGGCTGCTTGGAATCGCGCCAAGCGCCACCATGACGAAGCGGTGCTTGCCGACTGGACCACACTGCAATCCATTGTTGGTCGTTCCCGAGCGGCCCAGGCCAGGGGCCGCACGCCTCTGCCAAAGATCAAGACCCCGACGAAGTAACCGCTGGCCCCGCCAGCATCGATTCAAGTTCGACCCGTTGGAAAATATCCAGCGATCCACCCCGGGTGGCATTGACAATGTCGATGTCGTTGGCCTCCGCCCATGCTTGAGCATGTCGGAAGGCACGGGTCATGAGATTCAGACAGGCCGGTCGGATGTGTTCACCGGGTTTTCGGTAGTCGGAATCGAAGTGGTTCTGCACATCGGGCGCTTCCATAATGCTTCGCGGATCAATGCCTTGCTCGCCGAGATATTCATGGTCGCAACCCACCAACACAATCGGATTGCATCCAAGATGCGCTGCGATTTGCAACAAGTCAAAGCTGATCGTGCCGCCTGACCAAATGCCCTCACCAACATTGTTGGAGAAGCAGTATGAGCCATCCCCATTGGGTTGTTGGTGCGGCTGCCCCCGCCAGTGCCAACGCACGATGCGGGATCCATTGACCCGACCGGGCATGTCCGGGCCACCCAGAATCAACTCGTACTGGTTCGACAGACTTCGCTTGATCTTGGGAAAGAGCACCCAATCGCTGATGGCAAAGTAGTCCGGTCGCCACTGCGTATCGCCAAAGGCTAGATCGATGCGGTTGGAGGCCAGCGTAACTTCGCTGCGGAGCAGATCCAGATCACTTGCCGTCAGGCTTGGACCACACCCAATGACAAAGCCTTTTTGGCCTTTGTGTCGATCCTTGAGGCTGTCCCAATATTCGATATCACTGCGGGCACCCAGCGGATGAAGGGCCGACCGCGTATCCCGCTTGGCACGGTGATACACGCGACGAATGAGAAAGGCCAAGCGTTCAGTGGGACTGATCATAGACCTTGCCAATCAATCGCATGACCCGCAACGCGTCCTGCGAGCAACCATCTTCGATGGGACGATTGCTGGCAATGCATGTGAGAAAGTGTTCTGCTTCGGATGCCCATGACGTATCGACATCATACGTGATCCGCTGCGTGTCCTGCCATTTGACCGCCGGACCCGCGATGGCGTTCCGTTCGAGGGTGAGTACTTCCTCTCCATAGGAATTGCTCGAAGTCTTGAGCCCATTGAGCACGATATGCCCGCCGGACAGAAAGATCTCCAGGGAGAAGATGTGCCGCCACTGTGTCATCGTCGAGTGCAGCGACGCAACGACCCCGGTGTCTGAGTTGCGGAAGTTTGCAAAGACGTTGTCTTCGATGCCGTCGAGATTCCAGAAGAGCGTCGAGACCATGGCCTGCACATCATCGAAGTCGCCGGCGAAGTGCAGCAGAAGGTCGAGCATGTGGATGCCCTGATCAAGCAGAATGCCTCCACCGGCAAGGTGCTTGTCGGCACGCCACGATGCGAAGAATGAGTCGTCGACGCTCTTTCCGTATCGGCCCCGCATCCAGAGCAATCGACCAAACTCGCCCGAATCCACGGCGGCCTTGGCGGTTTTGATGCTCTCATGATGCCGGTGATTGAATCCGTACATCAGTTTGCAACCGCTGGCCTGCTCGACGGCCATAATTTCTTCCACGTCCGCGGCCGTGAAAGCCGGCGGTTTCTCGCAGAACACATGTTTCCCTGCCTTCATGGCAGCGATTGTCAGTTCCTTGTTGCGAAAGTTTGGCGTGCAGACAAAGACTGCATCGAGGTCGGGAGTATCAAGAATATGCTGCGGGTCAGCCACCGCGTTGAACTGTGAGTCTTGCCCAACATGGGGATCGAAGATCAAATCAACGCAGCCCAAGCCGCTTTGAATAATCGTCTCAGCGCGAATGCGCCCCATCTTGCCAAAGCCAATGATCCCACACCGCACGACCTGCTCGGACGTTGGCGTCGAATCGGATTGCTGGGCCGCAAGTTCCGCCCCTCGATTGGCCATTGTCACGCATTGGCCCCTGCACATTCAAGCACACCCAGAAATGTACGGAAGTCTCCGGCCAGTCGTTCCAAGAACGTACTGCACGTACTTGCCACATGTGGACTCATGAGAAACCCTGCAGGGTGGTGTGCTCGCAGCGGCCCGTGGTAGGGCTCCTGCCAGTACACGTCAAAGGCGGCGGTGAGTCGACCCGACTCAATTTCTGCCAGCAGCGCCGCTTCCTCGACAACGGCGCCTCGCGCCGTATTGACCAGCGCAGCGCCGTCACGCATCTTGGAAAGCCATGACGCGTCAACCCATCCACGAGTCGCGTCGTTCAACGGTACGTGCAGCGTGACACAGTCGACCGTCCCAAGCAGTGACTCGAGCAGGTCGGGCGAATCCGTCGCGGCGTCATAAGTGACCACTTCGACAAGGGCGCCGAGTTTGGCAGCCACCTGCGATCCGATGCGACCGGTTCCTACAACGAGCACACGGCGAGTACCCAAGAATGGCCGAGGCGTCTTGACCCACGTTTCGACATCGCCGATATCGCGATAGAGCATCTCCAGCACACGATGCACGGCAAAATTGGCCGTCTCGGCATGGATAATCTCGACGGTGGTGTCCGAGGGCAAGCACACGTCGATGTCACGATCGCGGCACGCTTCGAAGGGAATATTGTCGGTGCCGACACCGCAGCGGAAGATCCCTCTCAGATTGGGCATCTCATCGATCGGAAGTGGCTTGGAGCCGATCAGGGCGACGTGGGCCTCCTGCGGGCTCGCATCGGTGGCAATGCCATCGATGAAGCCGTCCAAGGTGGCGGTATTGGTCCAGATGGGGGTATTCATGGCCATGAGGGGTCCGGGAGTTGAACAGTGGGGGAAGAGATCGGATGATACCGTATAAACCGCTCTCACTCCCCTAGCAGCCCTCCCCAACCACCCCTCATTGAGCACAATCAAGGCTCTCCAAACGCACATTGAGCGAGCTATGCTCGTAACTGTCACACCCGGAGTTATATCGACATGATGAACCGCCCAATCTGCGTGATGCTGTCTGTACTGATTGTCGCTGCCACAGCTCCAGCCGCTGAACAACCTGCTTGGAGCGTCCGCGACGCCGCTGTCATCATCGAGACGCT
>PVBE011101600.1_pt1 | contig 19672 bp, 16 predicted proteins | sample 1631181 | NCBI WGS metagenome assembly PVBE01 (sample SAMN08397723, study PRJNA350692) | Marine metagenome, whole genome shotgun sequencing project. | isolation source: water | place: Pacific Ocean | collected 2012-04 | reverse complement strand
CCGGAAACAAGCGGTTGCGAGTCATGCTAGGACGAGCCTCGTTTGGGAGTGGTCACGCGAAAGAACTCGGGGGCCTTCGACGGTCGGGCTGGTGTGGCACCGGGTTCTGAGGGACACTGTCGAGGGGACTGAAACGGTTCCCCCGGCATATCGTACCGGTCCATTCGGCAGCGTCTACTCGACCTAGTCCACTCGACCATCTGGAGCACAGCGCACGCATGATCCATACCGCCGCGACGGTTCTCTTGATCTTGACTTCGCCGGGGAGTTGGTGCCCCGAAAGGAGCCCTCAGGGGAAGACCTACAAAACTCCGCAAAACCCTGCGATAGAAGGGGTTATAGAGAATCTAAGGAGCCGGGAGAAGGCCCTGAAGTCGGTCACGCTGGAGATGTCCACGATCGGCTCCTACCCGAGTGGATTGACCTTCCGAACGGACGGCACCCTGCGTGTCCTGGGTACGACACACTTTCACATCGACGTCACCACCCGCTTCGTCGCCGCTGACGTGAGCAGCAGGCTGGAAAAGGTCATCAGGCCCGACGGGGCCTGGACCTTTCAGGAGGGCCCGATGGAGAAGAAATACACCCACATGGACAAGGAGTTGATGGAGCGCCTGAAGTTCGCGGAGCGCGCCCTCGCCGCGGACAAGGACACCGCCATGCGCAACCCCGGGCCCATGGCGGGGAAGGGTGACGCACCGTTGGGCAGTGCGATGCTCGCCGCGCTCGACTTGCAGTTCGAACTCGAGATCCAGAAGGAATCGCGGAAGTTCGCAGGAGTCGAGTGCAAGGTGATCAGCGGCCAGTGGCGGGGTTTCAAAGGGCTCGCCAAGAGTCAGATCGACGACAAGGACTTTCCCCGCGCGGTGCAGCGCGTCGAAGTGTTTCTGCGAGCTACGGACGGCATCCCGATCCGGATGGTGCAGTACAACAAGAGCAAGGTCCTGTACGTGAAGGATGACAAGGGTGAGGATGTGCCGCAACACGTGGAGGCCGTCGCGTTCGAGTTGAACATCAAGAACCTGAAGCTCGATCCGAAGATTGAAGCGGCGTCATTCCAACTGAAGGCTCCGGAGGGGACGAAGTTCATCCCGGTGATGGACCACAGATCATCGCGCGCGCAGATCAATCGGATCTTGGAAGAGTACGAGGACCTGAAGGAGAGCAAGAAGCCCGCTTCGCCACCGGTGAAGAAGTCAGGCAAGTAGTCCGCGTCTCGCGCGGGCTACCCCTCTTCCTCGGTCGGTGGGTGGTCGAGGAGCTGCAGGTCGTCGTAACGGTCGAGTGCGTACGTGATCTCGAACTCGCTGTTGAACAGCGCGACGGGGCGGCCGGCCTCGTCGACGACGACCATCGGCAGCATCGTCAAGAGGTTTGGTGAAGTCGACACCATCCACCGGGCGCGGGTGTAGCCCTTGCGGTCCATGCGCGCGACGACGCCATACTCGGACTCGAGCCGTTGCTTGAAGACCTCGAGTTGCAGCTCTCCGACGGCGCCGAGGATCGGATCGCGGACGCCCGCCCGCGGGAAGAAGATCTGCACGACGCCCTCTTCTCCCAGCTGGGCGAGTCCCTTGCGGAAGCCCTTGCTCATGGAGGGGTCCATCGGCCCGGCCTGCGCGAAGATCTCCGGGGCAAAGCGCGGGAAGTTGCGCGCCTCGATGCGGCGACCCGACGACACCACGTCGCCGACTCGGAACAGCCCGGGGTTGATCAACCCGATCACGTCGCCGGGGAACGCCTCGTCGATCGTGATGCGCTCTTGTCCGAAGAATCGGTGGGGGTGGGACAGCCGGACCTCGCGATTCAAGCGCAGGTGCTTCGCAGCCATGCCGCGTTCGAAGCGTCCGGAGACAACGCGAAGGAACGCGATGCGGTCCCGGTGCTGCTTGTCCATGTTCGCGGCGACCTTGTAGACAAATCCGGAGAAGAAGTCCTCGTCCGGTCGGATCTCGGCGTCGAGAGTGGGGAGCGGTCCCGGGGGAGGGCAGAGGTCGATGAAGTTCTGGAGGATGTTCTCGACGCCGAAGTTCGTGACTGCGCTCGCGAAGAACATCGGGGAGATTTCGCCGTCGAGGAACAGGTCTCGGTCGAACTGCATGAGGCACTCTCCCACCATCTCGAGTTCGGTGAGGAGGTGTTCGTGCGCGGCTTTGCCCAGCAGCTTCTCGAGCTCGGCGTCCTCGGGGCCCGTCACCTTGACACCAGCGCGGTGCGCGCCGTGTTCGGTGCGTTCGAAGAGGTGCACCTGGCCGGTGCTCATCTCGTACACGCCCTTGAAGTCAGGCCCTGATCCGATCGGCCACGTCATCGGGACGACGGTCATGCCGAGGACCTTCTCGACTTCTTCGATCAGATCGAGCGCGTCGCGGGTTGGCCTGTCCATCTTGTTGACGACGGTGACGATCGGCAGCCCGCGCTCCTTGCATACCTTGAACAGCTTGATCGTCTGGGGTTCCACGCCCTTCGCGCCGTCGATCAACATCAGCGCGCAGTCCGCGGCGACGAGCGTCCGGTAGGTGTCCTCGGAGAAGTCCTGGTGACCCGGGGTGTCGAGCAGGTTGATGCAGTGTCCCTGGTATTCGAACTGCAGGGCCGAGCTCGAGATCGAGATCCCGCGCTTTTGCTCGATCTCCATCCAATCCGACGTCGCGGAGGCGCCCTTGCCGGGTTTCGCCTTGACCGACCCGGCCTTCACGATCGCGCCGCCGTACAGCAGCAGCTTCTCCGTTAGCGTAGTCTTACCAGCGTCTGGGTGGGAGATGATGGCGAACGTACGGCGCCGGGCGATTTCGTGTTGCAAGTCCGCCATGAACGGGCGGAGATGCTACGGCGGGATGTCCCCGATTCACTTTCGTTCACGAAGCTTTTTTAGCTTCTCATGGTACCGACCGAGCAGTTTCGGGGCCCACGCCGGGTCCCCGTCGTTCCACCTGATTGATCGGCGCAGGCCCTCGATCGCTTCGGCGAACTCGTCGATCTTCTTCTCCCGCTCGGCCCACTCGAGGATGGCGAACCAGAAGCCCCGACCGACCCACTCGCCGGGTTTGGGGCCCTTCTTCCACATTCTGTAGAAGCGCGGACCGAGCTCGTGACGGCGTTTCTGGTCCTTGGCGCGTAGCTCCTCGGAGATGCGCAGGTGGAGGATCTCGCGGTCGAGGATCTCGGCCGTGCGCTGCGGAACGGAATCCGCGATCTCCTTCCGGATCTCGAGGGCCGTGGCCAGGGTCAATTGGCGCTGGTTCAGCTGCATGCGGAGGAATCGGGCTTTCGCTTTCTTGTCGCCCTTGGCCGCGGCGCTACGGAGCCGCACGTACCGCTCAGCCTCCCTGCCGAAGGCTCCGAACTGTCGCTACCCTGTCGCGCGGTCGCGGAGCCTGATCAGCACGCGGCCCTCCCCGTCGAGGAAGGCGATGCTCGGCAGTCCAGTGAGCTTCTTCTGTTTCCGCAGCTCGCCGTGCTTCCAGCCCGCAGCCTTCGAGTCGATGCTGCAAAACAGCACGTAGTCCTCGCCCATGTCCGCGAAGTACTTCTCCGAGAGCGGACCGCTCTCCGCGATCTTGCACGGGGTTCAAGGGCCGGTTGTCGTGAAGTAGCCGAAGATCAGCGTCTTCCGTTTCTTGGCCAAAGTCAGCGCCTTGTCGTAGTCGGTGATCCAGTCCGCCTTCTTCAGGAACGGCGAGGCGAGCTTGGTCTTCAGCAGCTCTTCGGGGGACGGTCGCTCCTGGGCCGCGAGGCCGGTGGCGCTGATCAGCAGGATGGAGAGGAAGCGCATCACACCACCCACTCTACTATTCCTGTCGATCCGGTGCCCACTCCGCGATGCCGTGTCGCCGAGGATGGGCCTGATTTGTCGACGCGTCCACGGTCCACGGCCCGAATGGGCGGTCGAGGTGGAGGAGCAGCGCGGTCGCGTCGTTGGCTTCGAATCCGGTCTTCCTCGACATCGGCGGCTCGTATTTCTTGCGGTACCAAACGCCATCCGCGATCCGGACTTCGTCGATTCGACCCCAGAGGAAGTCGGTGACCTGGCCCTTGGCGTCGACGCTCGCGGCGATCAGTGTCCTCTTTCCCAAGCGCTGCATCCGACCGGTTTGCGCCTCGCTGGCGATCCTCTTGCCGTTCACGTAGATCTGCAACTCGCGGCCGTTGAACACACCGGCGATGTGGTTCCAGACGCTGTGCGGAATCGTCTCCTCTGCGATCACCGTCTGCGCGCCCTTGTCGGTCGTGACGCGGAACGTCGGCTTGCCGTCCACGATGAATAGCTGGAAGTCCTGGTCGCTGACGATCACGTGTCGACCGTCGAGGTGGGTGAGCCCGACGAAGGCGTCGACCGTGAGCGCCTCTCCGGACAAGCCGAGCTTCGCGGATGGTGTTTCCAGGTAGGCGCCCTTCGCCAGCGTCATGTAGCCCCGCGTCTTCGGGCGTCCTGCGGATGCAGGGGGCACGACCTGCATGATGACGGAGCGGTCGTGGACGGCGATGCGGACGCCCGGTGCGAGGTAGTCCGCCTGGATACGAATCCGCGGAATCGCGAACCAGCTGTCGACGGTGTTCGCGGCGCGGGCGACGGAGAAGGGCGCGCTTCCTTCCTTTCCGGGCGCGACGGTGAGGTGGATGTGGTCCGGGATGAAACTCCACCGGGGATCGGTCGATTCCGGGATCAGGGTGAACTCGACGGGTCGAGTCGTGGGGTTGCGCATCACGAGCGTGTAGATGTCGTCGACGCGGCCTTCCGACTCGAGTGCGAGGGGTTTGTGCCCCGCGCCATTGGGTGCGTTGGTCAGCTTTCGTACGTTTGCGATCACTTCCTGGGTCAGTAGCTTGGGATCGATGACCGTTCCCACTGGCAGCGTGCTGACGCGGATGCCGTCCTTGCGCACGGTGACGATGTTGAAGTGGTGGAGGTAGCCGGCGCCCTTCGGGTACTTCTTCGACAGGTTCGACCCGGTCGCCGCGAGGGTGAAGTACTCGATGCCGTCCTTCTTGCCGGCGTAGACCATGTGGTGGATGTGGCCCGCGAACACGGCGCTGACATTGCCGGCGGCGACGAGAGCCTTGTGCACCTTGTCCCAGTCGTCGCCGTAGTTGCCCTTGTGCCAGCGCGGGTGATGCAGAAACACGAACACGTGGTCGCGCTTGTTGTTGGCTTCGAGGGTCTTCTTCAGCCACGCGAATTGTGCGGGGCTCATCTTCTGCAGTGCCGGTTCCTTGTACGAGGCGCGTCCCGTCTTCGGATCTCCTTCATCCGAATAGAGCACGACGAATGCGGAGTTCTTGTGTTCGAACCAGTACCACAGCGGCCCGAAGTGTTTCTCGTAGTTCGCCGTGTGGATGGCAAAGTTCTTCCCGTCGGTCGTCGGTCCGTAGATGTCGTGGTTGCCCGCGACGGGAAACCACTTCATCCGCAGCTTGCCCATGATCGCCTTGAACTCGCGCGTCTGCTCGAGCCACTGCTTCGGCTTGTTGTAGCCCTCGACGAGGTCGCCCACGGTCATGACGAGATCGGGGTCGAGGAGGTTCGTGTCGGCGACGGCCTGGCGAAGGATCTTCAACCCCGAGGGCTTCCCACCGGTCCTGTCGCCAAAGATCGCGAAGAAGAAGCAGTCGTCCTGTTTCGGCAGGGGAAGGAGCTTCGAGCCGTTGCGATCCGTGTGGACGTGCCGTTCCTGTGCGACCAGCCCCGTCGCAACGAACAGCGCCGCGATGAGAAGGGAGCGCAGCATGGGCGTTTTCTTCGAGACTACCGGTCGGGGTCCTGGCCGCGGAGGACGGAGTTGCCGTCGAACGTCTCGCGGCGGTCAAAGCCGGCGGGGTGGTCCAACTCCTCGAGGTTCATGCGACCGCTCTGTGCGAAGAAGTCCACCGGGTTGGCCCAGACGAGTTGCTGGATCTGGTCCTCGGGGAAGCCGATCTGGTTCAGCTTGACTATTGTCTTGGGCACCATCAGCGGATCGCTCACGCCCCAGTCCGCCGCGCTGTTGATGATCATCCGCTCGATGCCGTAATCGAGGATCATGGCGACCATCCGGTTTTCGTCCATCTTGGTGTGTGGGTAGATGGAGAATCCTTGATAGCACCCCAGCTCGCGGGTGATCTTGATCGTCTCCTCGTTGCCGTGGTCGAGGAGGATCTTCTCCATGGGATAGTCCATGTCCTTCAGGATCGCGATGCAGCGCTCGAAGCCCTTCCTTTTGTCACGGTGCGGCGTGTGGATCAGCACCGGCAGGTCATGCCGCTGTGCCAACTCCAGCTGGGCGATGTAGTACTTCTCTTCCTTCTTGGTCTGGTCGTCGAGACCGATCTCGCCGACGCCGACAACGCTGTTCTTCTCGACGTAACGCGGCAGGATCTCCATCACCGCGTCGTTCACGCGATCGTCGTTGGCCTCGCGCGGGTTGAGCGCCATCGTGCAGAAGTGGTGGATACCGAACTGCATCGCTCGAAAACGCTCCCAACCGAGGATCGTGTCGAAGTAGTCGATGAAGCTCCCGACGTTGGTGCGGTTCTGGCCCAGCCAGAACGCCGGCTCCAGTACCGCGCGCACGCCGGCGAGACCGAGCCTCTCGTAGTCGTCGGTGATCCGACTGAACATGTGGATGTGGGGTTCGAAGATCTTCATGACAGTCTCAGTCGGTGCTCTCGAGCGCGGTGCGGATGGCATCGCAAATCTCGGCGACGGGTTCACGATCGAGGCGTTCGCGGGCGAGCGCTAGCAGTTTCTCATCCTTCACGAACGCGAGTCCGCGCACGGCCGCCAGACGGTGTGCGTCATCGCCGTGTTCGAGTCCGCCCGCCAACCGCGCGATCGAGCCCGCGGTGGGGGCGTGGGCGATCAGCAGGTTCGTGTCTCGCCAGACGCGCCGGCCAGCGGCCTCGCGTTCCGTCGCGAGGTCCTGCACCATGCGGGACAGCTCCTGATTCGCCATCGAGCACGCGTCGAGCACCCGCGCGAGGGGCAGATCGACGAACGCGATCTTCAGGATCGTGCGATTGAATTCGTCATCACCGAACCCCGACCGGCCGACCGCGCGCACGATCAGGTTCGAATCACAAACCGCCGCCTCGAAGTGGTTGGACGTATTCGTGCGCTGCGCTTCGCCCAGCAGCGTGACGGTCGCGTCGGTGATCGGTCGGCACGTCGCGACGCGCAACACCATGGCCTTTTCCTCCATGTCTCCGTGGTAGTAGAGGTCGAGGAGTTGTTCGTCCGTGACGTCGCCCGATTGAAACAGCAGCAACGCCCCGGCGTCGCAGGTCTGCCATGCGCTGAGGTTCACGCGCAGGCTGTCCTTTGCGTACTCGCCGTTCACGAAAGGACCCCGACCGAGGCGTCTCGGAAGCTGTGGTAGCAGGACGGGCAGGTTCGCCGCCGTGTCCGCTGCGACCTGCTCTCGCGCCTGAGCGAGCCAGGATCGTGCTTCGTCGGACAGGCTGTCGAGAACTTGGTCGGGGGTCACCATGGGTTTTGCAGCGTAGCGTCTCCTTTCGGGGGTGGTAACGTCTTGGCCATGGGCGAGATTTCTTTTCCAGCCTGGGATCCGGTGTTCCTGGAGATTCCCGGCGTACCGGTGGACCTTCGGTACTACGGCCTGATGTACGTCGTCGGGTTCGTGCTCGGGAACATCATTTTGGTGCGTCTCGCCCGCAGCGGGTTCCTGCCGTTGCCCGTTGAGAAGGTGGGAGACCTGCTGTTCGCGTTGATCCTCGGCGTCGTCCTCGGCGGACGCATCGGCTACAGCCTCTTCTACAAGCCACAGATATTCAGCGAGCCGCTCCAGCTGCTCAAGGTCTGGGAAGGCGGGTTGTCGTTCCACGGTGGACTCCTCGGGGTGATCGTGGCCTACATGCTGTTCGCGCGAAAACACAAGCTCCCGAAGTGGCGCGTCGGCGACTGCCTGACGTTGGCGACATGCCCCGGGATTTTCGCGGTCCGTATGGCCAACTTCATCAACGGGGAACTCTACGGAAGGCCCATTTTGGACCAAAATTCCCCGGACAGCGTCCCGTGGGCCATTCGGTTCCCGACCGATACGAAGGCCCTCGAAATGCTCCGCCTCACGGGCAAATCGAAGCGGGAGGTCGAGCTCGGCATCCTCGATGCCTACAAGGATGGTACCTGGGAACGGATCAAGGGCGGCGTTCCCCTGCGCCATCCCTCGCAGATCTACGAGGGCATCGCCGAGGGCTTGGTCCTCGGGTTGCTCATGTGGTTCATCTACCGACTCACCAGGGCGAAGGCGCTCGGCACGGGGATGTACATGGGCTTCTTCCTGATCTTCTACGGTGGGATGCGATTCTTCATCGAGTACTACCGCATGCCCGACGACCACCTCGGGCTCGTGCACATGGGCACGTTCTCGCGCGGGCAGGCGTTGTGCTTCCTGATGATCGTGATCGGCGTCGCGCTTCTGGTGTGGCGGCGCAACAAGCACCTCCCGCCGACGGCGGACAACGACACGAAGCCGGCGCTGGCTGAGGCGAAGGCGTGAGCGACCTCTTCGTCCAGGGTGGGCGCGTCGTAACGAACGGCGCTGTTCGTGACGCCGACATCCTGATCCGCGATGGCCGGATCGAGAGCGTCACGCCCTCCGGCACGGCGACAGCGCCGGAGGGCGTCCCCGACGTCGATGCCACCGGTCTCCTGGTCTTTCCCGGGATGGTCGACCCGCAAGTGCATTTCCGCGAGCCCGGACTGACCCACAAGGAAGACCTGGCCTCTGGCTCCCTCGCCGCAGTGGCGGGCGGTGTCACGTCCTTCATGGAGATGCCGAACACGACGCCGAACACCGTCGATCCAGACGCGTTGACGGACAAGCTCGACCGCGCGTCGGGCCGGGTGCACGCCGACCACGCGTTCTTCCTCGGCGCCACCGCCGAGAATGCGGAGCGGTTGGAGGAGTGGGAGCAGCTTCCAGGCTGCGCCGGGGTGAAGGTCTTCATGGGGTCGTCCACCGGCACCCTCCTGATCGCGGACGACGAGACCCTGGAGCGCGTGCTGCGTTCGGGATCACGCCGCGTCGCGGTGCACTCGGAGGACGAGGACCGACTGCGGAAGCGCTACGGTGCCTTGAAACCCGGCACCCCGGTCTCCGAACACCCGAACATCCGCGACGTCGAGACCGCCGTGCGCGCCACGACACGTCTGCTGAACCTCGTCGAGAAGACCGACCGCAAGATTCACCTTCTGCACGTCAGCACCGCCGAAGAGGTCGCGATCCTGCGCGAACGCGACCTGGGGGACCTCGTCACCGCGGAAGTCACTCCGAACCACCTCTTCTTGACCGCCCCCGACTGCTACGAGACCCACGGCGCGTTGGTGCAGATGAACCCCCCGGTGCGCGACGTGCGGCATCGGGACGCCATTCGCCAGGGACTCGTCGATGGCGTGATCGCGTGTATCGGCAGTGACCACGCGCCCCACGCCCGGGAGGAGAAGGCGCGTCCCTACCCCCAGAGTCCTTCGGGAATCCCGGGGGTGCAGACGATCCTCCCGCTCCTGATGACCGCCGTCCGCGACGGTTGGCTCACGATCGACGATGTGCTCCGCGTGGGGTCGAGCGCGGCAGCCCGGGTCTACGGGATCGCAGGCAAGGGCGCGATCACGCCGGGCAACGACGGCGATCTGGTGTTGTTCGACGAAGCTGTCCAGGAACCGCTGCCGCTCGGGTGGCTGCGCTCGAAGGCGGGGTACAGTCCGTACGAAGGTCTCGATCTGGCCGGCTGGCCGCGCACCACGATCCTGGCCGGATCGGTGATCTACGACCGGCACGAAGTGGTGGGGGAGGCGTCTGGCCGGGCCCTTCGATTCGTCTAGGCTCTCGGTCCGGATAGGGAACACTCTCGGGATCGATTGCTCTCGAGATACCGGCTTGCAACCAAGCCGGGTGTCGGTCCGCCCTGGATCTCAGGTCTGCTGCTGCGCCGTGTGCGGCGTCAGCGCGCGGGCCGTGCGACGCCGCGTATAGAGAAGGAGGAGCACTACGGCACCGGTGCCCAGGAGCATCCAGGTGTCTGGCTCCGGCGCCGGACTCGCGGTGGCACTACCGTCGCCCTCCGTCGTCTCTGTCTGATTCGAGACAGTCGCCGTGGGACTCCCGGCATTCTGAGCGGCGAGACCCAGAGGCAGGAATAGTAGGCACAGAGTTGGCAGGCAGGCCGAGCGTAGTGCCCGGGCCACCTGGCCCGTCAAAGGGTGTCGAATCATCGATGCAGATCTAGTTAGACGGGCCCGTGGAGGGGATCCATGGGAGCTGAGGTGGGACAGGGAGCATACCAGAGAATTCCAGTTTTCAAATCCCCGAGGTCTCAGCCACTACGGTGTTTCAGGCGTGAGCGGCCTTTGGCATACGGACCAAAACACCACGAATACGGTTCACGCCATCGACAAAATCGCGGGTTTCCGACGGGGCCAGGGTTGCGACGTTGCTTGGCCGATGTATCCTCCTGCGCCCTCCGACCGGAATCCTAGGCGAGAGAACAGTTATGGCACGCGTATGTGAGATGACAGGACGGCGCACTCGCACCGGTAACTCGGTGAGTCGTCGCGGTATCGCGAAGAAGAAGGGCGGGATCGGGCTCCGTTGCACCGGTCGCAGCATGCGGAAGTTCAAGCCGAACATCCACACGGTGAGAGTGCTCACGCCTTGGGGGTCGATTGTGCGCATGAAACTGTCCGCCAAAGCGATCAAGACGGGCCAGATCACGATGCAACGCAAGGGGAGCACCGTAACGTTCCCCTTGGTAAGGGCGCTGCGCGGCAGCAACCGCGAGTTCACCCAGGCGCAGAGGCCGACGGCGTAATCGTCGTCGTTCGCGATGGTTTCGAGAGGTGGAATCGAGCCCTCTCGGAACCCGATCAGGCGGTCACGGATTCCCGACGGGCAGTGACCGTTTTCCGTGTACTGCCGAGAGCAAGGCCTCCGCTAGGATGCGAAAAGAACTTTCTCGAGCGCCCATAGCTCAGCCGGATAGAGCACGGGATTTCTAATCCCGGGGTCCCAGGTTCGAGTCCTGGTGGGCGCGCCACCTCAACCTTTGTAGCCAAGCGGGTTGCAGACGAAACCGGCGCTCGAAGGAACACCCTCCGCAGTGCCGGTTCTGCGCTTACCACGGTCCCAACGGCAACACTGGCGGTAACACTGCGCCCGAGGTGGGGGAGCACGCCGACCGCTGGCGTGACGTGGTGGAGGGTCGGACGAGCCTCGGGAAGGACGCGAGCGGTGCGACAGGTCGCCCTCTCCGCGGCCGCCGCCGTGACCAGCGAGAGGCAGGTGTCCGCGGATGAAGCTCGCTGCCATCGCGACATTCTGGGCGCTCGCTGTGAGCCCCCCAAACGAAACCGCCGCGCACGGGAGGGAGCCCGTCGCGGCGGCGATGATCGCGACGATGGCGAACCAGGCAGGGCGCTGAAGAAGCCAGATTGTAGAAGCATGGCCCCACCAAAGCGCATGATGCGGGAGGGCGAGAACTGCGAGGTTCCAGGGTCCGCCCCCCGGGTCAGATCTTTCTGGATGCCCTAACCACCGTATGCACAGATGCCTACGTGTATCTAGGGAGAAAACTCTGGCGCCGATGTCACGCTCGTCTGCCCCCTGGCAGTTCTCCAGTCGACGCGGCGTGTCGCCGTGACCTACCCCTTCTTCCTAGCGACCCGAACCATGACCGACCACCACGTATCCTCCTTCGCCCGCCGCAGTATCGCCACCGGCGCCCTCGCCCTGCTGGCTATCACCAGCGCCCCAGAGAATGTTGAAGCACAGATCTTCAACCTCGGCGGCTTCTCCAACTCCCGCGGCTACCACCAGCCGGCCGCCCGCCGCAACATGGCCCGCCACGACAGCTACCTCTACGCCGCAGTCGTCGAACAAAGTGGCAAGGTGATCATCCGCCGCAAGGCCGAAGACGTCACGTCGCCGTGGACCACGCTTGCTGTCTCGGTGAACAACTCCGCGACCGGCTACAACTCCACCCAACCAACGACGACCGTCGCAATGGCCGTCAGCCGCTCCGGCCACCTCCACATCACGTGGGGCCGCTACTACTACCCATCCTACTTCAAGCAGTACTACCGCTGCTTCAAGGTAAGCTCGAGCGCGTTCACCCACGCGCCGCAGGACATCTCCGCCCTCGTCGGCGCCTCGGCCAACACGCGGACCGACTCGACGTCGATCTGTGTCGGCGCCAAGGACAGCGTCTACATGTCGGCGCAGAACGGCGCGCAGTCCTGGCGCAGCCGTCTGCTGATGAGCAACTTCACGGGCTTCCCGACGGGAGTCGCTCCGAGTTGGACAAACAAAGGCCCAATGTCAGCCAACCCTTGGAGCTCCTCGAACGTGCGCATGGTCGTCGACGCGAACAACCTCGTGCACATGTCCTTCTACAACAACACGAGCAACGGACAGTATGCGACGCGCGTCTTCACGCCGCCGTCCACCTGGAGCACCCAGGACCAGATCGGTGTGCCGCCTTCGCCCCGCGACAGTGACGGCTACCTGGCCTCCGACTTCAGTCGCTACACGCACGTGATCTACAAGCACCTGGTCGGCGTCATCAGCGGCATCACGACCTACGAACTCCGCTACCGCAGGCGCATGAACACCGGACCGTGGAGCTCGCCGATCGTCGTCGACACCTTTACCAGCACGGACCATGGCAGCAACAACCCGACCAACAGCTACGCACTGTCGGCAACCTTCAAGGGCGACCGCATCTTCGCGATCTACCGCGACTACAAGTGCAACCGCCTGATGGTGAAGCAGAAGAGGTCCGCCGCCACGAGCTTCGAGCTCCTCGCCGAAATGCAACCGCCGAGCAGCGTCGCCAGCGACTACTACCAACCAAGTGTCCGCAACACGCTCTGGCCCACCGGCAACGGCTTGGTCAACTATCTGGACGTCTCCTTCCGCCGCCCCGCCGGCACGTCCTACCGCTTCATCCACCAGCGCCTCCACGTGCTGGGCATGGACGTGAACGCAACCGGCTGCGTCGGAACCTGCGGCACCCCCGCGATCAACTACGGCGGCGTCCCCTGCTCGCCGAACCCACACACCGTGTCCTTCGGTGTCGACAAAGCCAAGGCAGGATCCATGGCGTTCCTGCTCTACGGCTTCAGCCCAACGACAGTGATCCCGTTCGCTGGCTGCAACCTCTACACAACGACAGTCCTGTCCGTCCAGACGGTCTCGCCATGCTGCACGGCCAAGGTCAACTTCGCCCTGCCAGCCGGCTGCTTCGGCTTCTCGATCTACAATCAATGGGCGATCATCGACTCCGGCGCAGTCGGCGGCTGGGCCATGTCGAACCGCGGCAGGATTCGATTGTAAGAGTGAGTGGTTTTTGTTGTCGAGACGAGTGTGACATCGACCCCGCAATCTCGGGCCCGGATGCTGGCAGGCATCCGGGCCCGTTCTCGTTGGTGATGCGAGCTACTTGAACACCATCCACGTGCAGCACCGCCTACCGGCCCACCTTCAAACCACGTCGGATCCAGCATCATCGAAGGGCCGTGACAGGCGGTGATGTCGGGGTTCTTGGTGGGGGGAACCGCCGGAATTGCAGCTTGGAACGTCTATGCTCAAAAGCGAGCGCAAGGGTAGAGAATCCCTTGAGCGACCATTCGACACCAACAGTTCGATTGGTCGGAACAGAACATTCCATGGAACGAACTCATGATGCCGCGCAACTTCTGGTTATTCGCACTCCTGCCTCTCACTGCATGCTCGACTCCAACAACCCCCCGCGTGCACGTATCGATCAGCGTGGACTGGGAAGGGCGTGACCTCTCGGCCATCAACCTGAATGCATTTCGCACACTCCGAAAGGCCCATCCAAACGTACCTCTCACCCATTTTCTGAACGCCGCGTATTTCACGAAACGCGATGCCAATGCAACCCGGGTTCAGGCAGATATTCGCAAAGCGCTGAGCCTTGGCGATGAGCTCGGTCTACACATCCACCCATGGCAGTCGCTAGTCGAAGCCGCCGGCGTGAACTTCCGGACCAAACCAACAATCTGGGGCAATGGCCGCCCGATGCGTCGCGGTCGCCGCGATGCAGGTCATGAAGTATCTGTGGAGGCCTACACCACCGACGAGTTCGAAGCCATCGTTCGGAAATCCAAGACCCTCCTCGCAGCCAATGGTTTCGAAATCGGGCATTCGTTTCGAGCCGGAGCATGGCTCGCCGGCCCCCGCGTCCGAGAAGCGATTCGAAGAGTCGGATTCCTGGTCGACTCATCAGCAACGGATACCGCATGGCATGACGAGATCGCCGACACCGGCCTGCCTGCTATGATAAAGAAGATCTGGCCAACGGTGACGCGCCAGACCCAACCTTTTCTTGTCGAGACAGCGGCGGGAATGATCTTTGAAATGCCCGACACGGGTGCACTCGCCGATTACGTAACCGCCCAAGAAATGTCTGATCACGTGGATGAAGCTGTAAACCTCATCCAAAACAACCAAGACCGCTACGTTCATATCGGCTTCCATCAGGAAACCGCGGCTCGCTACCTGCCGAGAGTCACAGCCGCGATCAGAACAATCAAAGCGAAACACGGTAGTCTCGTTGTCTTTGAAACACTCGAGACCTCTGCACAGCACGCCCGTCAAAACAACAGCACCTTGCAAAGTAACGGGCATGGACCACAGCAACTCTCGAATCTGCGCTTCGCGCTCGCGATCTTGCCGCCCGACCAGGACCGCGGATCGAGCGGATGGTGAGGGAGTATCTCCCCCGGGCCTTCACGGCAGCGGCGAAGCCGCCGATCTCGCCGTTCGCGTCCCGGACGTAGAGGTCGTCGTCGATCGAGGGTCCAACGCCCTCGTGGTCGACGCGAGCGCTGCTATCGCGTCTTCTTGGCCGCCTTCACGGCGGGCAGTGCCTGGAGCAGACCGTGCCCGTAGTCCGGATCCCACCCCTTCGGTCCGAGATCCTTGGTCGCCTTGATCATCAACTCCTTCACGCGCCACGCCGGCAGATCCGGGTTGGCCTGGAGCATCAGCGCCGCGACACCCGCGGCGTGCGGTCCCGAGTAGGACGTGCCTTGGGGCCCGCTCACGAGGCCGATTGCGTCGTCGAAGTGGTGCACGACCTCGTAGTTCGCTCGCTTGCTCGTTCCAGCGAGGATGTACATCCAGCACGGGAATCCGCCGAAGTACGAGCAGAGGTCGGGCTTCTTCAGTGGCTTCGATTTCGGGTAGTCCCCGTAGAACTTGACCTTGTCCCAGTAGACCGGGCCGCGGCTCGACGCGCCGGAGACCGTGTTGTCCTTCTCGACGCCGCCGACCGTGATCACGGCCGGGCAGTCGATCGGCATCGCGATCTGTTTGCCCGTGGCCACGAGTTCGCGGTCGCGCCGGCTCGTCTTCTTGCCCGGCCCGCTGTTGCCTGCCGCGCCGACGATCACCATGCCGGCTGCGTTCAGATGCTCGAACATCATCCGGTACAGTCCGCGCCAGTTGCCGGTCTCGACGGATACGAACCCAAAGCTCATCGACATGACGTCCACGTCGTTCATCAGCGCATACTCGTAACCGTCGAACTGTCCCTGGCCGCGCAGCACCATCACGCGTGACTCGGGCGCGACGCCGGTGACGATCGTGCGCTTCTCCGAGATCTTGAATGGGCGACCGGCGACGATCCCGGCGCAGTGGCTGCCGTGGTTGACCGCCAGAGACAACTCGCCGACGCTCATCCCCTGATTGAAGAAGAAGTCGTAGCCGAACATGTCGTCGACGAAGCCGTTCTCGTCGGTGTCTTCCTCGTCGTACTTCTCGTCCGTGTTGCGCCACAACGCGCCCACCAGGGCAGGTGAAGCTAGGAGACCCAGGTCCATCACCGCGACGATGACGCCCTTCCCCGTGATCTTCTCTTGCTTCCACACGTTGTCGGCGCCGGTCTGCTTGAGGTTCCAGGGGATCTCGAGGCCCTTTGGATCGAAGCCCTTCTTCTCCGCCTCCCGGGTCTCGTCCCACATCTTCGTGAAGTGCTCGATGATCTCGTCGCGGTTCGCGGCCAGATCGCGGTAGCCCCCGCGTCGGCGCGCCGCTTCGCCACGGGGCTCGTCGTGGGCGGCCGGCAGCTGGAAGGGGGATTGATTCTTGTAGATGAAGGCGACCTCGGGGTGCGCCGCGAGCTTCAGGCAGGCGCCGAACGTCGCCTGGCAACCGAACCCGTTGATGATCCAGAAGCGCTTCAGGAAGTCGACGCCCTCTTCGGCCTCCTCCTCCTCTTCCTCCTCGACTTCGCGGTCCTCGTCCGATGGGAGGGTTCCGCCGAGCTTGCGCACGAGCTTCTCGATCTTCTCCCAGGACGCGTCGCTGCGCTTTCTGAGGTCCGCCACGATCTTCTTGCGGAGATCCCGGCGCTTGGCCTTGTTGTTCTTCTTGCAGAACGCGAGGAAGTCCTTGGTGGATGGGAACAACTGGTCCTTCATCCGGACGAAGATCTGGTGGGTCTCGTCGTCGCTGTCGAGCTCCTCGATGTGCTTGTCGAGCTTCTTCTGGATCGCCGCAGGCACTTTGCGCCGCGCCGTTTCGTCTTCCTGGGCCGAAACAGGGCCGCCGAACGCCACGAGCAACACGGAGATCGAGAGGAGAAAGAGACGCGGAAGGGTCGTCATCATCGCGGAAGCCCGCTCGGAGACGGACTGAAGTGGGCGGTGGGTGTGGGGGCGATGCTGATAGATCGCCGGGGATTGGGTGAAGCACCGTAGCTTAGAACGGGCTCGCGTCGCCGACCAAGCTCAGCTTGGATTTCGCCGACGCGGAATAGGGCGGGTCTTGAGAGCCGATTCAGGGGCGAATACGTGCGAGAGTCGCCCCGACGGGTTCTGTTTCTTGCTTCATACACGACGCGCAGCAATGACTTTGAGTGCCGAATCGCCGATGGCACCGACGCGTGGTAATCAACGCAATCACTTGCTACCAAAATCGAAGTTCCCTGGGTAACCGAGTGCGGGCCCCCACCTAGTAGCGGGCAGTGCCGGACCTGAATCCGGCCACCAGTTTCCCGGTCCCAGCTTCCTGCAGCCCTTGAGCCTCGTCTGGCAACTCGTCATGAAAGGGCCCCATCGGAAGGGATAGACAAAGATGTTCAAGCAAACCTTCTCAGCACTGTTTCTCTGCGTTTGTTTCGGCGCGTTCTCTTGCACCGACAAGTCCAGTGGGTTCTTCGGCGACGACGTGACCCCTCCCGGCAACGGCGCCGGTGACAACGGCAGCACGGGCGGCGACGCTATCGGCGGCCAAGACCTGTTCGGCGGCGGAACCCGGCCGATCGACGCAGATGCGTCCGTCGACACCGTCAACCCGAACGGCGACCCGGACAGCCCGCCGGAGCCCGTCCCCGAGCCGATGACGATGCTGCTCTTCGGTTCCGGACTGGCGAGCGTGGCCTACCGCTACCGCCGTCGCAAGGAAGACAAGGAAGAGGGCGAAGCGGTCGACGTGTAGCTCCCCCCCCGGCGGATCCCGCCACATCCGACGTCCCGCGGACCCGAGGAGGGTTGGCGGGACGCTGTCATTTAATGCGTATCCAATGGGTCGCGACGCCCTTGATCCGGCGCTGTCCCCAGCCTACAAATCGCCCCGAATCCATGATGACCGCTCCCCTTGAAGATCGTCGCCAGAGACCGATGCGCAACCTGCGCATCTCGGTGACCGATCGATGCAACCTTCGGTGTGGCTACTGCATGCCGGAGAAGGAGTACACCTGGCTGCTGCGTGAGGACATCCTCACGTTCGAGGAGATCGACGGGCTGGTGAAGGTCTTCGCGAGTCTCGGCGTCGACCGCGTGCGTCTGACCGGCGGCGAGCCGCTACTCCGCAAGGACCTCCCCGCGCTTGTGTCGATGCTGGCGAGGCAACCCGGCATCCGGGACCTGGCGATGACGACGAACGGCCTGCTCCTGCCGGAACACGGCGTCGCCCTCGTACGGGCTGGCTTGAAGCGAATCACCGTGAGTCTGGACTCCCTCGATCCAGCGCGATACGGACGATTGTCCGGTAGCGACCAGCTCGACGCCGCCCTTCGCGGGATCGATCACGCGGCTGGTCTCGGGTTCGAGTCCGTCAAGATCAACACCGTCGTCATGCGGGGCGAGAACGACAGCGAGATCCCCGCGCTCATCGAGTTCGGTCGCAGCGTGGGCGCCGAAGTGCGCTTCATCGAGTACATGGACGTGGGCGGCGCGACCGGGTGGCGGCGTGGTCTCGTGTTCTCTCGGGAAGACATCCTCGCATCGGTCCGCGAACGAATCGGAGACGTCTCGCCGGTCGCCGCACGGGGCTCGGCGCCGGCGCAGCGCTGGCAACTCCCGGACGGGACGAAGTTCGGCATCATCGCCTCGACGACGACACCGTTTTGCGGCAGTTGCGACCGCGCCCGGATCACCGCCGACGGGATGTGGTACTTGTGCCTCTACGCGCGGCAGGGGACCGATCTGCGCGAACGCCTCCGCGCCGGTGCTTCACCGGACGAGCTGCGAACCCTGATTCGCGACATCTGGGCGGGCAGGACGGATCGGGGTGCGGAAGAACGACTGACCGTTCGAGGCCGGAGCGCGATCACCTCGAAGCCCGAACTCGAACTCGATCCACACTTCGAGATGCACACCCGCGGCGGGTAGAACTCATTCGTCGAGCATGCCTGCGGTGACCTCGACCCACGCGTCCGAACTGTTTACCGTGGGGATCAATCGCAGATCCTCTCCTCCGGCTGCGAGGAAACTCTCCCGCGCGCGAATCTGGATCTCTTCGAGCGTCTCGAGGCAATCGGCGACGAACGACGGGCAGATCACCGCCAGGCGCCTGCAACCGGAGGCCGCGAGTTCGGTGATCCTGTGGTTGGTGAAGGGTTGGATCCACGGCATCCGACCAAGCCGCGATTGGAACGCCATGTCCCAGCCATCGGGACCGAGGTCTAGCAGTTCGGCTAGCCCTCGCGCCGTGGCGTGGCACTGGGCGCGGTAGCAGTCACGGTTCTCTTCGACGATCTCCTTGCAGCAGTCTGCCCGGGTGAGGCAGTAGCCCTCCTTGCTTCGATCCGACCGCCGGATGTGCCGCTCGGGAAGGCCGTGGAAGCTGATCAACAGGTGGTCCGGCTCGAACTCCTCAAGTGTCGGGCGGGCCCCGTCTGCCAACGCTGCCAGGAATCCCGGATGATCGAAGAACGGGGGGACGAACGAGATCTCGAGGTTGCGTTCGTCCGCCAGTCGTCGCGAAGCGACCGCCGCGGTCTGCCACGCGGACTGCGAGTACTGGGGGAACAAGGGTAGCACTTGCACTTCGGTGACCTCCGCGTCGACGAGTTCATCGAGCGCGGCGCGGAGACTCGGATTGCCGAAGCGCATGCCGAGCGCGACGGACCGACCGGTCCTTGCGGCGAGTTTGCTGCGGAGGTCTTCGCCGTGAAAACGCAGCGGTGAACCGCGTTCCGTCCAGATCTTCTGGTAAGCGGCGGCGGACCGCTTGGGGCGAAACGGCAGGATGAACAGGTGCAAGAGGAGGAATCGCAGCGGCGCCGGGATGTCGACCACGAACGGGTCCGACAAGAACTCGGCGAGGTATCGCCGCACCGCGACCGGGGTCGGGGCGTCCGGCGTCCCGACGTTGATGAGGAGTACGCCCCGGCCCGGCTCGTGGGGATTCACGATGGGGGAGGTCGT